>ERZ809932.4-NODE-4-length-96363-cov-13.328_pt1 | contig 96363 bp, 94 predicted proteins | sample MGYA00520437_ERZ809932 | MGnify/ENA primary metagenome ERZ809932 (study PRJEB31588, sample SAMN03398967) | human gut metagenome | study: EMG produced TPA metagenomics assembly of the PRJNA231909 data set (A prospective, longitudinal analysis of the...
GAGCCATACATTGTTTCCTATCGTGACGGGCTTAAACTCTTCGTACCCCTGTTTCCTAAATGGTACATCTGGCGTTATTTGATGTTTATGATTCCTTGTGTAAATAAGGCAATACGGCCCCATCATAACATTGTCACCAATGGTCACATGCTCCGGAATGTGTGCATTTACTCCGACCCCAGAATGATTACCAATCTTCAATGTCGACGAGATATCTGCTCCGTGTTCAAAATTAATATCACATCCGCAGCTCGATATATAGCCTTTGACCATTCGATATCTTATTTTCGAAGCAATCTTACCGCCAATATGGTATGAAACCGGCAAGTGCTTTCCTATCAGCTCATATGCCACTCTACACGCTACTTTGCAGACATTCATACTATCTCCTCATATATAGCCATAAGTTGCTTTGCTATCGTTTCAGGTGAAAATCGTTTTCTTATTTGATCACTAATAGCAATTCCATTGTAGTCACGGATGTTTTTACACATATAGAGCATTGCATCCTCAGCCTGCTCTATGCTCCCTTTATCAATGAGGAGCCCATACTGTTCTTCCATAAATTCTTCTGGTCCACCACAGCGTGTTGCAATAACTGGAATTCCTGAAGCGAGAGCCTCTATATAGGCAACACCGAATGTTTCACTATTTGACAGTAAGATGAAGCAATCTGCTTTTCTTAAAGCTAGAGCAACCTCATTGCGTTCTACAGCACCCATGAGATGAACCTTACTTTGCAGTTCATTCTTCTCAATCAACTCTTTTGCAAGTGCCATTTTTGCGCCAGCTCCGTAAATATCAAGCTGCGCATTTGTGTTTTTCTTGCTCATATCTGCAAAAGCTGCTATCAAATCTTCCACTTTTTTAGGTTCTTCCAGCCGTCCCACACTTATAAAATGAAAGCTATTGGACTCTTGTTTTTCTTGCTGTGGCACAAATAAAGCCGTATCCACAATATTATTAATTACTGTACATTTCACTCCTGTATTTTCATAAAGCCGCTTTGCTAAAGATTTACTAACAGCAATAACTTCTTTTGCTCTCCGATATCCAGCTGATGCATATTTTAGGAGTTTTGGGTCAACGACTTCTTTTTCCATGTCACTGGAATGCTCTGTTATCACAAGCGGAATTCCGGTTACTTTTGAAAGTTCGGCCGCCATGTATCCCTGTCTATGGAAATGTGCATGAATAATATCCGGGTATTCTGTTGAATCCTTGAACACTCTATTAAACAAATATTTCAATGCCACGCTTCCAACTGGGCAGAAAATATTTGGTGGAACATTTCCCAACGGAATACTAATTGTGTAGCATTCAATTCCATCGTGCAGAGTTTTCACGACACCATATTTTCGCTTTCTTCTTATGGAGCGTAAATCAACCGCAAAGAATGTCACATCAATCCCCTGCTTGGTAAGAGCCTTTGCCTGATCAAGCTCAAATATTCCAAATGTTGGATTATCCGGCTGCGGAAGCCCTCTGCTAACAATTAATACTTTCATAGCTCACCAGTTATATTTTCTAAATATCGTTTCGCCACGTCAGACTCAGAAAAGTGTTTTGCCGTGGTCACTGCGTTTTGGGACAGTTTCTGCTTTTCCTCTTTTGCAAGGCCATTGATTCTATTAAAAATATGTATCAGTTCTTGTTCATTGCCTTCCTCGCACAAGAACCCGTTTTCTCCATCTCTAATAATTCCGTCAACGCCACCAAACTTTGAAGCAATTACAATACACCCTTGAAGCATTGCCTCCAGATACACTAGACCAAAAGTCTCATGCTTACTAATCAAAACGAACACTTGACTTTCATGCATCCGTTTTTGCAGCTCGTCACGGTCAATTCGACCAAGCAGGTGCATGTGTTTCTGTAGATTGTTGGTATCAATGTAATTTTGAAGCTTCGCCTTCATCGGGCCGTCACCAGCAACTACAAAATCGTAATCCGACCCATCAAACGCTTTTGCCGCGGCCGCCAATGCCACATCAATCATCTTGTATTCGACAAGTCTTCCTGCCGAAATGATGCTTAGTGGGTTTTCAAAGGACTTTGTGTTTTCCTCCTGCAACCTCTCGATGAATCTATCCGGTATTCCAGATGCTGCAACAAATGGTTCTTCCTTAAAATGTAAATATCCCTTTGCAACTTCTACCGCAGACTGGGATCTAAATCCAATGTGATCAATTTGATCTATGTACTTCTGCACACCGAATTTCTCACAGTTTTCTTTTCCATAATCCGCATGGAACACAAATGCCGATTTTGCAGCATACTTCTTCGCAATCCAAGGCACTAACATTATTTGAGGGTTGACCCAATGCCCTGTCACAACATCCGGTGTGAAGTGATTATTTTCAAGGACAGTTACAATTTCTTTGAACTGCTTGTCCAAAGCCTTCTTTGAGAATTTGCCATGAGGCACATATTTTGTGATAGGAATATTCTCCATATGAACACCAAATTCATCGTATGTAAATCTCTTTGTCCACAATCTATCAGGCGTTCTCGATACATCAAAAGTTTTGGAAACAAGACCTTTAACTCTATCTCCAATCGCATAATATGCCGCAGGGAATGTCGATGAATCAACAATCGCAATAACTCTATGTCCTTGCTTTGCCCATTCCTTTGCAAAATAGCCGACTACCTTTGTTCTGTCAGCATTCGTATCTTTTTCATACGGATACTCACTTGCTAAAACCAGGATGTTCATTGATTCATTCTCCCTCACTTATAACTGCCTGCTTTTACATCAGCCTCAGCGCCACGCCGTCATACTTTTTAACTGCTACAGGATAGCACCAAAGTTCATCTGTAATTCCTTTTGGGAACTGAATGGCTCCATATTGCATAAGCTTCATTGGCAACGCATCCTTCTTGAATTTATCTATTGTTTTGAAGTTCATTTCCTCATCGATTTCGACCAGATAAACCTCATCCGAAAGAATTCCTTCACCGCGTTTAGATGATATCCACGAGGTCACTCCACGATTATTTTCATCCGGCTCTACAGTCGTTGAAAAATAGTATTTCCCCTTAAATTCTGTACCATAAATGCATGAGCCATTTAATGCGCAGATTTTTTGAGGTTCACCTTTCCCATCAAGTAGATACACATAATTTTTCTCATTTACAGCATCCGTCGCATACAGCAGTCCTTTCGGCGTATCGAACCCAATAACAGCTCTATACTGCTGCTTTCCAATTTTTACTGGCTCTACTTGATCAAATGATGCATTTGCTTTATAGATTCCAGCATCCTTTTCCTGATCTCCCGTGAAAATGTAGTATCCACCAGACTGTTTCGGGATAATATTGTGGATGTGCCTCACCTGACCATTTTTAAAGCTGTAGATGGTTTCTACCTTGCTATCTTTGGTCAAACCATATATATTAATAGAATCATGCTCCGCATTCGGGCCGTAATCACCCCAAAGCGCAACCCACTTTTCTCTCCCAACACATATATTTAGCGGATCTGAAAAGCCATCTCTGGACGAACAAATATCTTCCACGACCTGTTTTTCCACATCCACGACCTTTATTATGCGATGGCCAACCAAAAGCATTTGACTTTCATTAATTGGCACGGCATATTTAGGCTCCGTTCGAAATAGTCTCGCCAACACTCGCAGGGACTCTTTTGCTGTGCTGGAGTATACCTGAATAACCTTTTCCGGTTGATTTTCTACTAATCTGTAGATATATCCCTTTCTGTAAAGATAGAGAGTCCCTTTTATATAGCAGAGGGGTTTGTATCCCGGTAATTGTTGTACTGCCATTGATTATCCTCCAACTTAAGTACATATCTCTACAGAAATTTTTCCGTTTCCTTCATATCTAACGGCTTCAAGTGAGACCAGTTCTCCATATTCCGGTGCATATCGCTGACTTGTCGTTTTAGCATTGCCTTCATAAGTCATATTGATCTCACGAATCGGATGAACAAAGGCGGTCAGTTTATTTCCGCTTGACTCATCTGTTACCTTCAAAGTCTTTTCAAATTGAATAGTCCTTTTTACCGCCTGTCCACGCTGGTCAATTAACTCAATGACAATTGAGTTTTCTGACACACTTACAACATTCACTTTACTACGTTTTGCCATGCGGAATGCGCCCCAGCACTGGGACTGTTCCGTATCGTTAACCATCACCGTGTTGTGCGCCGCAGTACTGCGGAAGAAACTGCGCTCTTTGCACTGGTAAGCATATGTACCGCAGTTCACTACAACCGGCTTTCCAGCCTTAAACAGCTCAAAGCTCATGGCATCGCAATGCGCATGTCCGGGAATGTAGGCGGGCCCCGGTTGTCCCGCGTCAACTATGAGTTTCCAGTCATTCCGTTTGAAAATGTAGAAGCCACTTTCAGCAAAACAAGATTTATATTCCGGGGTGATGTCAAAGTGTCCCCTGCACGCAGAAACCAATGCTTGCAAACTTTTTGCTACGTTGTTGCCAGCATCATTGAAAAGTGGAATCCGATCTAATCCTTCCTCCAAAGACCACGCAGCATCCAACATCGGCTGAAGATAGCCATTGACTTCGCAGTCATCCAATCTCTTGTCTTTCAGCGCAACCGCAACTCTGACAACGCCTTCAAAAATCAACTTGTGATACATCGGGCTAAGTTCAAAGTGCATTCCATCCGGAAGTATTTCCTCTTTACACTCCGCCTTGAAAGCTTTAAGTGCAGTGTGTAAAACAGGCTCATCACTGAAAAACAGCGCACATAGAACGATTGCTTTCAAGTCCTCAAAATAGTGGTTACCTAAGATATTCTTTTCCAAATGTCTGCTCAAGAATTCATACTGCTCGTGAATAGAGTTAATAAACAAGCTCTGGAAATCGTCATCCAACTCAGTGTGAACCGCTGCATAGTATCCCAGCCAGTTGGTGAGTCTGAGGTCAATCGTGTAGGGAGACCATCCTTCTCCACCATCACCCTTTGGATTCTGATTGATCCACCCGCGAATAGTTTCGATAGATTTTTCTAAAAACTTCTTATCGCCCGTTTTTCTATAGGCATCAACCAACGAAAAGAGGAATTCAAAGTAATGAAGATTGAAGTTCCACAAAGCAGACTTATCATCAAAGTGCCATCTCTCATTCCAATGAAACTCCTTTGACGAGTGCAAAAATGTTACAGTATCATTGATAAGTCCCTCTGCCGGGAAGCGTTCCAGAAAAACAGGATCATAATCCAGCTCATCAACTGTCGCAATCGGCGCAGCCTTACTCACATCACTTGTGACCTTACACCCAATGCTACAATCCAATTTCAGCATCTTTCGGACGCGAAAATAAACCTGACTCGGCTTCATTGATTTAACTGTATTGGCATAAAGTCCAAGTTTTGCAAGCATGGCTATTCTCCCTTTTACCGGCTTTTACATTTTGCAAAGCACATCTGCAATCCGCTCACAGGCATGTCCATCGCCATACGGATTGCTTGCTTTGCTCATTGCCTCATACTCGTCCTTATCGGACAATAGGCGGTTGAATTCTTTGTAAATGGTTTCTTCTTCAGTTCCGACCAGCTTCAATGTACCCGCAGCAATGCCCTCCGGACGCTCCGTGGTATCACGCATAACCAGAACCGGTTTTCCCAGAGAAGGTGCTTCCTCCTGGATTCCGCCAGAATCCGTCAGAATCAGATAGCTGCGGCTCAGGAAGTTGTGGAAGTCCAGAACATCCAACGGCTCGATGATATGGATACGATCGTCGTCACCCAGATACTCATTGGCGATTTCACGCACGACAGGATTCATGTGAATCGGATAAATGGCCTTCACGTCCGGATGCTCATCCATTACACGGCGGATTGCCTTAAACATATGGCGCATAGGCTCGCCAAGGTTCTCACGGCGGTGAGCTGTAATCATAATCAGGCGGCTACCATTTGCCCATTCCAGTTCCGGGTGTGTATAGCTTTCACGAACTGTGGTTTTCAGGGCATCAATTGCGGTGTTGCCCGTAACATAAATGCTGTCCGGGTTCTTACCTTCTTTCAGCAGATTCTGCTTAGAAAGCTCTGTAGGAGCAAAATTGAACTTGCTGATAATGGAGACAGCCTGACGGTTGAACTCTTCCGGGTATGGGCTGTAGATGTTATAGGTACGCAGACCTGCCTCAACATGACCAACTGGAATCTGTAAGTAGAAACAAGCAAGTGCTGTAACAAAAGTTGTAGAGGTGTCACCGTGTACCAGCACCACGTCAGGCTTTTCTTTTTCCAGCACTTCTTTGATGCGGTTCAGAATATTCGTGGTCACATCGAACAGCGTTTGCTTGTCTTTCATAATGGACAAGTCATAGTCTGGGGTAACATCAAATGCCTCAAGAACCATGTCCAACATCTGACGATGCTGACCGGTCACACAAACGACTGTCTGAAGCTCTTCATGTTTCTTCAGTTCGTTAACAAGCGGGCACATTTTAATTGCTTCCGGCCGAGTGCCGAAAACGAGCATTACTTTTTTCATATTTTAGTCTCCAAAGAAAACGTGCTGTGCAGAATTTATCTGCTCTTTCTGCACAGCACTAATCATCATACTTTAAATGTGATATACTCCCGGCAGGTCAATGACATTGTGGCAGTCCAGAACGACCTTGCCAGCCAGCTTGTCCACATTCTCACGGATCTCGGTATGCTTAACCATGACAACGACCATATCGACATCTGCGAGGAAAGCGTCAAGATCATGGTACTGGTTCTTAACTACATCCTTGGTGATAAACGGATCGTACACCTTCAGGCCAGTTGCCAGATGACGCTCCTGGCTCTCCAGCAGCTGCAGCGTCGGAGACTCACGCATATCATCGACATTCTCTTTATAGGTCAGACCATACAGACCGACACGGCTTACATCGGTCAGGCCCTTTTCCTTCATGATCTCGTAAATACGATTCAGCACGAAATCAGGCATACCATCGTTGGTCTTCATAGACTCGTCGATAACCTTGGCCAGAGAAGGATAGTCACCAACGAGGAACCACGGATCAACGCTGATGCAGTGACCGCCAACGCCAGGACCCGGCTGCAGGATATTTACGCGAGGATGCATATTGCAGATCTTGATGATCTCATAGACATCCATGTTGTCATGACGGCAGATCTTCGCCAGCTCGTTTGCAAAGGCAATATTGACTGCACGGAAAGTGTTCTCAACGACCTTAGTCATTTCGGCAGTACGGATATCGGTCACAACAATCTCACCCTGGCAGAAGGAAGAATAGAGCTTCTTCACCTTCTCACCGATGGCCTTGTCATCTGCACCGATGGTACGATTGTTGTGCAGCAGCTCATAGACCATGTTACCCGGGATGATGCGCTCCGGAGCGTGGACAAGGTTGATGTCCTCACCAATCTTAAAGCCATTTGCCTCAATCACAGGACGGACATACTTGTCAATGGTTCCCGGAGAAACAGTAGACTCCACAACAACCGTTGCGCCCTTGGGGCAGACACGCATGACATCCTTCACAGCCTCAACAACGTAGCAGGCATCAACCTTCTTGCTGAACTTGTCATATGGAGTAGGAACGGACACGATGTAGGTATCAGTGACCTGATACTCGGTGGTGAACTTCACGCCGGCTGCCAGAGCATTCTGGAACAGTTCATCCAGTCCCTTTTCCTTAAAAGTGGTCTTGCCCGCATTCAGGGTTGCAACCAGTTCCTTATTGTAGTCAGTTCCGATAACCTCCACACCGTGGGAAGCCATCATCAAAGCAGTAGGCAGACCGATGTAGCCCAAACCAATTACGTTAACCATTTTTCTTTCCTCCGTCTTTTACTTCAGCAATTCATGTAGTTGTTTTTCAAAAGCAATTGCGATCTGTTGCCGCGAGTATTTCTTGTGCATCAAATTTCTTGCTTCAGCGCGATGCTCACTGTATGTTAAATAGTTCTCGACCATTTCATCGAAAACTCCTGCAAGCTCTTCTGTATGATCCGGCGAAACACATCTGCCCATTTCAGACTCATTTACGATATCGCACGAATCACCCTCTGCGACGAGGAGTACCGGACAGCCAATTCCCAGTGCCTCGTACACTTTTGTAGGGATGCTGTCCTTCATGTTGGAGTTCTTCAGCGGAATAAAGCTCATCTTGGCATAAGACAGCAGCGTAAAGACTTTCTCGTGCGGGAGGACGCCACAGAAGTGGACATTGTCCAGCCCACGCTCTTTAGCTTGCTGCTCCAGCATCTCCTTTTCTGCGCCCTTACCAAATAAAAGGAACTGAACTTCTTTGTGCTTAGACTGCTCTGCCATATCCAGCAAAGCTCCCAATCCCTGCGCCAAACCGATATTGCCGACATAGACACAGGTGAACTTCTTATCCAACTCATACTGGGCGATCAGCTCTTTGTCTATGGAGCTGTTCTCCACGCTCTCATCAAAGCCATTGCCGACCAGCTTCACCTTGTCGACATGATCCGGGCCGCCTTTTTTGCCACCCACAGAAATCACATGGCTTTTGATTTTTTCAACCTTACCAGGTGAAACCGTAGTCACCCAATCAGAGTGCTTGTACATAAAGCGTGTGATTGCTCTGAACACCTTGCAGTAAATACTGCCTTCCGCAAAGCTTCCCATCTCAAGTGCGACATCCGGCCAGATGTCGCGTACATCATAAACAAGCTTTGCGCCTTTGCACTTAGCAATAATCCATCCAGGGATACTAACCAGCGGAGGTGGAGATGTGGTGATGATCACATCTACCTTGCCAGCTTTCAATGCTGTGAAAATGGATGTAAAACCAAAACTGAGATTATTGAGCATCCGCATTACAGTTGTCTTTTTCTTCATGCGGATTGCCGGAGAGTACAAAATCTTTTCTCTTCTCGGCTCAATCTTTCCATTTCCTTTATTTGTAGAGCTAGCAATCACCACAACCTCATCACCCTGGTCAATGAAGGCATCTGCCATCGTGCGCATTCTATAAGAACACGCTTGGGCTGTGGGATAATACTCGTCCGTATGAATCAGTATCCTCATAAATCTGCAATCAACCTCTAAACTCTTTTATCTTCCTTATTAAATAGCCAGCAAAGCTATGCGTCACAGTTATGTAACCCTCTGCGCCATGATTACATTTTCGTCGTCACGGGAGTCTCTGTCTTTATTCCTGATGACACCATCATCTCGCTATGGGAATCCATGTATTTATGCCCGACAGCACTCATATCGCTATGGAAACTCATCAGTTTATTCCAGACAGCACCATGCCTTTCACTGGGAGCCCTCGTATTTGTGCCTGATAGCATCTCCATGACCGGGTTGAAAGTTTCGATGATATTGTCATCGAAGCCCCTTATTTATTCCTGACAGCACATTCCGGGAAAATGTCGATTTTTAGCCCCAGAAAGAAGTCAAAAAGCTCGACAATTAGTCATTTTTACCACTCATCGCAGTGGTTTGGCCCTCGGAAACTCCCTCGGTGCTTTCTGGTATAAACAGGATCTTCACGGTTGCCAGCATGATCTTCAGGTCCTCCACAAGGCTTGGGTGGGCGATGTACATCAGGTCCATCTGCAGCTTATCATACGGTGTCGTGTTATATTTTCCGTACACCTGCGCATAACCGGTCAAGCCAGCCTTTGCCTGAAGCCGCAATGCAAACTCCGGCATCTCCTCGCAGTACTGGGCGGCAATTTCCGGGCGTTCCGGGCGGGGGCCGACGATGGATAAATCACCCCGGAGGATATTCAGCAGCTGGGGCAGCTCGTCCAACCGGCAGGCACGGATGATATGGCCGACTTTTGTGATGCGGTCGTCCTTGTCGCCGGTGGAGAGGCGGGCGACGCCATCCTTTTCGGCATCCACCCGCATGGAGCGGAACTTCAGGATCTCAAACTGCCCGCCATCCTTAGTCAGACGCACCTGCTTGTAGAATGCCGGGCCGCCATCCGATTTGACCGCAATGGCAGTGATGAGGAACAGCGGACTGAGAACGACCAAGCCGATCAGAGAAATAATGATATCCACGGCCCGCTTGATGAACAGATATTCCGGGCTGGCCATATAGCGGCCGACACGCAGCATGGGCAGATGGAACATGTGCATCGGCCATGCGCCGCTCATGATGACATCGCCCACGCGGGGGATGACGAACATGTTGATGCCCTGACCGACACAATATTTCAGGATAATATTTCGCTCGTGGCTGTGGACACCGCTGACAAAAACAGTCTCCATGCCATCAAGAACCCTTAGATCAGCAAGACATTCTTCGGCACTCATGGTCAGATGCACATTATATTTATGGTTCAGACCATATTCGTTGATGAGCTTTTCCATGCCATGACGCTCATCGTAAATGATGGCTGTCCGCTGTGGCGGGAACGTCTGGTAATACCATTTGTGCGCACAGGACGCCCAGACAGCCGCCATCACAAGCTGCCCTGCAATGGCTGCGATGCCGGGCCAGAGGCTGCAGAGCTTCGCCGCCATCAGGCAGATGACGATATAAAGAATGCCATCCGTTGCCATGGCCGCAAGGAGCTGTCCATAGACCAGCTCGGAGATCCGCTGCATCGACATCCAGAACGCATCGTAGACTTTGCCCAGCGTGATATACAGCACAAAAAAAAGCGCAAGGATGGCCAGATTGCCCTTCCATGCAAACTTCGCGTACACCTGCTCGGAATAATACAGGAGCCAGCATGCCGCAAACGGCAGCTCAATCATCAGGACGTCCAGAATCTTTACGACCCGCAACATCACATCATGTTGAAATTTCGACATAACTTCCTCCCGATTTTCCACTCTTGACTTTTGCAGAATTGTAACCTTCATTCTCCCCACCGATGGTTCACGGAGAGCCGCCGATGAGGAGAGTGCAGCCTACAATCGCTGATGACGGGCAGAGGCCCTGCCCGGGAGAAAGTCACTTAACCGCAAGCGGCTTGTCTCCCGAGGCATCGACCGAATTAGGCCTTATGGGTCAGCAGGATGATGGTTCCGGACTTGGGCATCTTAAAGGTCAGCTTGCCGTTGACGACAACAGCCTTGATGGCGACCCAGTTACCGTTTGCGTCCTGATACAGAACAACAGCGGTATCGCCGTCCTCCATGCCGGTGACAGTCACGGCAACCTCGCCGGTCTTGGAATCGACATTGACGTCGCCGACAGCGCGGATGCTCAGATCCTCGACGGTCTCGACGCCGGCAACAGCAGCAGCCTGTGCGACAGTCTCCTCGCCGACGACAGCGGCCAGCTTCTCCTCGGTGTTGCCCTCGGTAGAAACGATGGTCTTGTAGACCACCTTAGTGGTCTCGCTGGCATCGTCGGAAGAAGGAGCAACAATGGTAGAAGCGGTGTCGGAACCGCCAGTGATGCTGGGAACAGTAACGCCCGTTGCAGCGAAAGCAGAGACGCCGACGACCGCAGCCATCGCCACTGCGGCGACTGCCATTACGAATTTCTTTTTCATACAGTTATCCTCCATTTTATTTTTGAGCATTGCCCGATTTCTCGTGGCTGTGCTCTTTATAATAGTAGCCGGACTTGTAGTAGCGGTTATAATACATGCTCGACTTACTATTCACCTCGGCACGGTTCAGCACGACGCCCAGCAGCGGCACTTCCGTGCGCTGCAGGAGCTGGACCGAGTTGCCCACGAGCTTACGGGGCGTTTCGCCGCTGCGGACGACCAACACGGTGCCGTCGCAGTGGGTGGCGATATTCAAAGCGTCGGCCACGCTGCCAAGCGGCGGCGTGTCAACGAGGATGACTCCGAATTTTTCGCAGCACTGCTCCATCATCTGTCCAAAGCGCTCGCTTTCCAGCAGGATGGTGGGGTTGGTCACGTTTTTTGCCACCGGCAGGATATAGCCGTTGGGGATGTTGGTCTCGTAGATGACATCGTCCAGCTCGGCCTTGCCTGCCAGATAATGCACACCGCCCAGCAGATGGCCGGAGGTGGACAGGCCGTATTTCCGGCGGATCTCCGACTTGCGGAAATCGCAGTCGATGAGTAACGTGGGCGTGCCCAGCTCCGCGATCATCCGCCAGAGCTGCATGGTCACAAAGCTCTTGCCCTCGTTGGGGGTGCTGCTGGTGACCATGATGGTCTTGACGTTACTGCCGCAGAAGCTCAGGTTGACGCGCAGCTGGTTGATGGCCTCGCTCATCTCAAAGGGGAGCTGCGGCATCTTGCCGATCGTGATCTTTTTCATCTTCTTCTCCCCCTTGTCATTTGCCTGCCCAATGGAAGGGCTTTTTCTTGTCGTCGTCCCTGTCATCGCTGAAGCTGCCCAGACTCACTTCGGGGATGGTCGTCAACGGCTGGATGCCAAGATACTTGGCGACATCATCCGGCGTCTCCAATGTGTCGTTCATCAGGTACTGCACCAGCAGGACGCCGCAGCAGAGCACGGCACCCAGCAGAGCGCCCAGAGTCGTGTTCTTTGCGTAGCTGGGGCTGTATTTCTGGGAGGGCACCACGGCATCCTCCACCAGATTGGGTGTTTCGGTCTCCATGATCTTGGGCAGATAGATGCGGGCCTGCTTGACCAGCTCGTTCGCGATGTCCGCCGCCCGCTGAGGGTCGGTGTCCGTGACCGTGACGGTCAGGATGCGGGTGCTGCTGGTGTTGCTGATGCTGATCTGCTTTTCCAGCTGGCGATATGTAACGTCAAGGTCGAGGTTCTTGATGACGTCCTGCAGCAGCGGGCGGCTGAGCATCAGCTCCTGATAGTCTGCCGTCAACTGGGAGCCGATCTGCAGGTCGGTCAGGTTGACGATAGAATTGTTGGAGGCCGACACCACATAGATGCTGGACGATGCCTGATACTTCGGCGTCACAAAGAAGAAGGTGAAGCCGAAGGCTAGAACAGCGCCCACCAGAAAACACGCGATGATCTGCACGATATGGCCCCAGAGCAGGTAAAATACCTCCACGAGGTCGATCTCTTCCTCCGACTTGTCATTCTGCACCAGCGTCGCGGGCGAAGCGGCCGTGGTCGGATTGAGTTCCTGTTGTTCTTTTGTCACGAATCAATAACATCCTTTCCTATTTTGTAATTCAGGTATCACTTTTTTCATAGAACAGCTGCAAAACGGTCTCCTGGCGGCTGGTCTCGTCCAGATGATAAGCCCAGAAGCCGTTTTCCACGACATTCTCACCGGCGATGGTGAGGGTGTCCAGCCGCTTATACTGTTTCAGCTTTTCCCCGATCTTTGCCGCCGTGCCGCTGGCGATGTCCGTGACCATGTAGTCGCTCAGGGCATCGTAGGCTTTGGCTGCAAATTTGGTATCCTGCTGCTTCAGCTTTTCTTCCAGGGCCGTCAGGAACTGCTGCTGGCGGCGCATGCGGGCGATGTTGGTTTGGTCGTCGATGTGATGGCGGCTGCGCACATAAGTCAGCGCCTTCTGCCCGTCCAGCGTCATCGTGTCGCCCTGTACAAGGGACGGGTCGATCTCCGAGAAGTCCGAGGTGATCGTCAGGGTCACGCCGCCCACAAGGTCGGTGACGATGCCCACGGCATCCATGTTGAGCGCCAGATAGCCGTTGATGGGCTGGTCGTCCAGCAGCATGGAGACGGCGAGCTCAGTGTTCTCGCAGCTGTTTTTGCCGCCGTTGCCGTAGTAGTGGGCCAGTGCGATCTGCTCGTCCGCGTAGGCGGATACCCCACCCATAACATCCAGAACGGGGACTTTTGTAATGGTGTCACGGTTGATCTGGAGCATCTGCCAGGTCTGGTTGGCGTTATCCACTACCAGCACGATCTGGACATCTGCCTGACCGCCGCCCTCATAGCTGTCCACGGCCACGGCCTTGCCCTCTTTGTCGATGCCCATCAGCAGGTAAGTTTCCAGCTCCGGGCGCTGCTGCCAGGTCTGGCCGTTATAGGTAACTTCCTTCAGCTCGTCGGAAGTTGCGATGACTTCGCTGCCAACTTCGTCAGAGCCGGTGGAGTACTGCCCGTTTTCCCAGAGGTGGAGGGCCAGACCGCCGCAGACCAGCAGGCACACCAGCACCACCAGCACCACCACGGCCTTCACGGCATCTTTTTTGTCAAAACGCTTTTTCTGACGGTATTTCACTCTGTCACGAGATGAGGCACTGTCAGCATCCGGGCGTTCTCGTCCATCCGGTCAAGGAATTTTTCGCCCAGCTTGCGCAGTACCATCTCTCTTCCTCCTTTCAGATTCGGCGGGCGGCTCGTCGTATTGTGGCAGTCGCTTCCCAGCAGGGGAGTCGAGGTCAGCTCCAGAAGCTCCAGCCCCTGCTTCCGGGACCGCCAGTGCAGCAGCGTGTCCGCGTTGACCTGCAAAGCAATGGGGAGGGAGGCCAGCTCTTTCAGCCTGCGGCGGTTGTTGCTGCTGAAGCAGAACCGCTCCGGGTGGACGAGCACCACGTTGAAGTGTAGATCCAGCGCAAGCACCGTCACGGCCTCGGTCTGCTGGTCCGTCCACTCCGAAAAAGGCATCTCCAGCATCAGGGTCCGGGTGTTCTCGATGCAGAGCCGCTCCGGGTGATGCTCTTCCACGCCCCGGAAGTAGGCGACCTCGGCAGCTGGGAGGATGCAGGGCAGATCATCCTGCGCCCCGACAGCTTCCCGCAGCTGTTCCAGCGCCATGGCCCGCCGCTCCAGATACATGGTCACGCTGTTCTGCCCGGCGTAGTAGTGCGAGGTCGCGCAGACCTCTGCCACGCCCATCTCCGCCAGCCTGTGCAGCATCTCGATGGACATCTCCACGCTCTTGCTGCCATCGTCCATCCCCGGCAGGATGTGGGCGTGCATCTCTACAAGGCCGCCTGCATTCATTTTCCGCATCCCCTCCTTCGTGTCGTTCTGATAAGGCCAGAAACGGTATCTTCCATTGAGGTAATGGAAGAAGGCACTCAATAAATTGCGATTTATCGAATGTTTCACAAGCGTTCGACCACGAATTGCCCCTTAAAAGTTTTCGAAAACACGATTTATTTCTTTTCGTTTGCGTGTCATATCAGAGTGAACATATTTTTTTAACGTGACTGCAGCATCTGCATGACCTAACAGCTCGCTCAAGGTTTTGATGTCGCAATGCGCCTGCAAGCAGGTCGTTGCAAAGGTGTGGCGAAGCGCATGAGGATGCGCCTGATGGACACTGGCTTTTTTCAGATAGCCGTAAATGCTCTTACGGTAACATCGAGGTTCGACTGGCTTTTCCTCATTGCCAGAAAGAAACCAAGTTCCGCTGCTGAAATCTTTCGACAACTTCTTCAGAATACGAAGCAGCGATTTAGGAAGGGGAATCTCACGATGGGAATTTTGGGTCTTGGGAGATTGAACAACGACTTTTGTGTGGCCATTTCCACAAGAGATCCGTGTTACTGTCCGCTGAATCGTCACAGTTCCTGCCAATAAATCAAAATCTCCCCATTTCAGTCCGCAAATCTCGCCGATACGCAGCCCTAACTGAAAACCAAGCAGTAGACCTATTTTCCGGGGCGTAGGTGCATCCATTACGAACGACTGTAATTTCTTTTGTTCTTCTGTTGTAAACGGCAGCAGTATTTTTGGGGATTTTTGCGGCAGCTTTACCGTGATCTCTAAAGGGCGAATGAGATGAAAATGCGCTGCATACTTGCAGATGCGCCGCAGCATCGACAAGCACTCCTGTGCCATGGTTGCCCCTAAAGGCTTTTGCTTTCCGTTGGCTGGTGTTATCACTGCCAAAAGTCCCTGCTCCAGAATTTTTTCACTTAATGCACTCACTTTGAAATCCCCGAAAACAGGTTGGAGATAATGTCGTAGAGTATACTGATAGTGTGAGAAAGTTGATTCTTTTACACCCTGCCGGACAGAATACAACCATTGCTCTGAAATTTCTGAAAAAGTAATATCGGTGCTGTTCAGGTTATAAATGCCGTGCTCTGCCTTTTTGCGGGCAGAGATTTCCCGCACCTCGGCATAGGTTGTTCCATATACATAGCCCCAGCAGGGCTTTCCGTCCGCGGAACGGCCTTTGATATATCGGCCTTCCCACCGTCCATCGCTGCGCTTTCGGATGTTTTCACCGCGTCTTGCCATACAATGCCTCCTGCTGACACCTTATTGACCACTAATTACTTGAAAATTGAATTTGTCCCCATTTTCCTGAACAAATTGGACAACAAATCACAAAAAGATTGACTATATCGCCGAAATTTCTCTGGTAAAGAGTACCAAAGTCTATTGCCTATAATGCGATTCAATGGTAAAATAGAATGGTTAAAATAACAAGATTTGTCAAACACATGGTATCTTCCATTACCTCAATGGAGGATACCTTTTCTTGTCTTTCTGTTGGTTGATTTTCGTACCAACTTTTCGGGAATATCATTCTTGAATATACGGTGAGCCGTACACAAAAACAACCTATTTCCGCTAATATCTACAAAAAAGGAGAACAGACATATGATATTAGCGACCGATGAAGATACAAAAGTAAAAGATGCCGTTACATTACGTTTCAAAGAGCTTTGCGAGGAACGCAACATAAGTCCCAATGCCCTCGCTGTCCGTTCCGGTGTCACTCCGTCCACCGTTTACAGTATGCTTGATTCCTCTCAGCAGAGCGTCACCGTTCCAACCGTCAAAAAGCTGTGTGATGGCCTCGGAATTACGCTTGTGGATTTCTTTAACGCTTCGATTTTCACCACGATTGATCAGGAAATCCGATAAAAACGCATTGGTGTCGGTTTATCTATTGGAGATGTACCGGCGTTGTACGAAGCCGCTGATTATTTTACGCTCGAATTATAGCCCTGACGTTTTTCTTTTTGCCCTATAACATAGAGATCTTTCTCGGTTATTATCGCAATTTTCAAAAAATAGTGCCTATTATCGCCAGTCAAGAAATTAGTGCAACATTCAAACAGCACATTAGCGATATTCAGTTTGCGGATGTTGCTTGTGCATAAAAAACGCAAACTGCTATAAAGATGCACCGCGCTTTTTGCGCTCTGCCCGCCTTCCACCATTGAAAACGAAAGGACAAAAACATGAAAAGGAGAATCATCGAGTACAAACCAAGTCCCGGCAAACAGAATCTGACACGCCGACTGTATCTTTGCGCTCTGACCTTGTGGCACAGCTTGTGGCTGCCTACCTGCTTGGTCGGAGGGCTGGCATATGATGTATTATGATCAGTTCAACACCGGAAAGCGTATTCAAAAACTGCGCAGAGAGCGCTACCTGACGCAGGAAGAGCTGGCCGTCCGCTTGAATGTCAGCGACCGCCACCTCCGCAGTCTTGAGAGTGAGGAGTATATTCCTTCTATTGACCTTTTCATCGAAATCGCTGCATTTTTTGATGTACCACTGGATCATTTGATTATGGGAAAGTCGTTATCTGGCCAAGAAGAAAGCTTACGAAACAAGTTGCAGCAAAAGCGTTTGACAAATCAAAAGCTCCGTTTGAAATTGCAGCGTATTATGCAGAAACTGTCTGCAATCGCTGAAGAACTTTAACTCTATATAAAGTTGCGCCCCTCCGGGCAGGCAGCATTGCGCTGCTTGTTCAGAGGGGTGCTTTTTGTTTTTGTACAAAATACTTTTTTGAAAAGCTTCGATTTTATCGTATTTTTTGCAGAAGCGAAATATCGGTTCGGCGTTGTTTTTCAAGCCAAAAAACCGGAGGTACGACCTCCTAAAAAAGCATTCCGTTTTCAGGTACACTATGGTCACAGCAAGGGCAACACCCCAGACGGGGAGAAGCCCAAAACTGGTAGACGTACCTTGAAAACTGAATATCATTCCCTCGGACAAAATAATGAAACTTCCGTAACTCGCGGCCCGGTCATAACGAAGACGGGGTGGCTGAAGAAGCCAATGTGGAGTGTGGGTGCAAGTCCCCACTTACCGAGGTGCATTCCAAATCCAACGGGGGTCGAGGACAAATAGGTTGGAAAACTTAAAGCAAAACTTCAAAGCCCACCACCGGGATTCCTCTGAATCTAGGCAGTGGGCTTTTTCCATAGCAAATATTCATTCTGATGACACGGAGGTATTGATTATGAGCCGTACTTTTACCCACAAGACTGACGAATCGACCCTGACCACCCTCTGCCCCCGCTGCCTGAATGCGTTCCGCAATGCACGCGGCATCCGTGTCCGCCGTGCAGACCCCTATCAGCTCACCAAGGAGCCTTGCACCTACTGCCAGACCAACTTCGGCTACGATTACTACATCCAGCCTACCAGCCCGAAATCCACCTACTTTAAGAAAGGCCGGTTTGATGATGAATCTGAATGCGCTTAAGATCGACCCGGAGTTTCAGGGCAAGATCCCACCGTTGAACGCCGAAGAGGAGCACATCCTAGAGCAGAACATGATTCAGGAACGACGGCTTCTGAACCCGATCATCATCTGGAACGGTTACATACTGGATGGACATTCCCGGTATCGCATCCTCAAGCATCACCCGGAGATCGCTTTTGAAGTGAAGGAAATCCAGTTGCCTGACCGTTATGCTGCACTGGCATGGATCTGCCAGAACCAGTTGGGGCGCAGAAACCTTGACCCGGAACGCCGGAAGTTTTTGATGGGGAAAGCCTACGAGAATGAAAAGCTCTCGGTTGGCGCACCCGTTGGAAATCAGAACAAAGTAAATCAATGTGGACAAAATGTCCACATGAGGTCAAGTGAACGACGCACCTGCGAGCGGATCGCTGCGCGAAATGGGGTGAACTCCAAGTTTGTGCAGCGAGCGGAAAAGTACGCTAAAGGCGTTGATGCGGCGGAAGCTGCAGTCCCCGGTGCAATGGAGGAAATCCTGACCGGGCATATCAAGGCTACCGATGCCGAGATCACCGCTTTGGCGCAAACCCCAAAAGAAGAAATCCCGGCAATCATCAAGGAGCTGCGCAAACCCAAGAAGGACCGGAAAGCAAAGAAGCCGACAAGCCCGGAAAAATCCGATGGTGCTGCCGACGATGCTGCTGATTCCAATGAAGTCCATACCGAGAGCGAAATCACCCCCGTAAGCAATTCGCCCCCGGATTTCAAAAGGAGTATCCAAGGTCACAAACGCTGTCTTACCGACGAAGATCGAAAACGACTTCGGCAATCCATTGACAACCGCCACCATAAAACGACCGTTGCGAATGGCTCAATTATGATGTGCGAAGTTCAGGGCGCAAAGGAGGATTTTATCCGCCGCTGGAATCTCGTATTCAAAGACTATCCCGATGTTTTTGAGGACAACGACTGCCGAAGTGCCATTCTTTTTCTGATTGATGACACTTCTGCCTATCTTCAGACGATAAAGGAGAGAGTGCTATGATGATTTCTAATCTGAACCTTGCCAAGCTGCCCGAATGTGTTTGCGAGATGCGCTACATCGATAGCGCACTCTTGACCCCCTGCGCTGAATACCAGCGTGTTTTGCGCACCAGAAAGGTGGAGGAGATTTCTGCTACCTTTTCGGAGTACGTTGCCAACGAACCGAGAGTCAGCTACCGTGATGGTCGCTATCATGTCTTTGACGGCCAGAACACCATCGAAGCGCGTATCGCCTGCAATGGTGGTCATGACCTCCCGATTCTCTGCAAGGTCTTTCATGGCCTTTCCAAAAAGGATGAAGCCCTTTTGTTTGCTGTTCAGACGGGCATTTCCACCGATCTGACCGCAGGTGAGCGGCTTCGTGCTGACATCGTGGCAGAAGATGAGGATGCCTGTGCATTTGTTGCAGCCACCGAAGCAACTGGTGCTACTTTTGCACTGGATGGCATCCGAGCCGAGTGGAAGATCTACTGCATCCGCTCTGCCTATTATATTTATAAGAACTACGGTTCTGACATCTATCAGGAAGCCCTGAAGATCATTGTGGAGGCATGGTGGGGCGATTCCGATTCGTTCCTCTCCGGTATCCTCCACGGTGTCACCCGCTTTGTGGCAATGTACCGGGATGAGTACAGTCGGGAGCGTCTGATCGCACGGCTCTCCACGGTGCACCCCAAAACCATCACCAAAAAAGCACGGAAGGATACGGGCAACACCGCCGACCGCCACATGAAACAGATTCTGGAGATCTACAATGGCTCCAGCCGTTCTCTGAGCCTTCCTGTAAAACGTTGATGCTCTCGCCTTTATCGGCACACTCCTTTTTCCTGCAAGAGCCGCCTGCCAAAAACGGGCGGCTTTTGCTACATATAGAAGGATAGGAGGTCTGATAGCTATCATACCAAAAGACTGGAAATACCTCAGAGGGGACATTTACTATGCAGACATGGAGCCGCACATCGGCTCCGAGCAGGGCGGCACCCGCCCTGTGGTGGTTCTGCAAAACGATGTGGGAAACCGCTATGCGCCCACCCTTATCGTGGCGACGGTGACTTCCCGCACCGAAAAAAAGAGATGTCAGCCCACACACGTTCTGATAGCCCACAATACGGCCTTTGAAAAGCCATCTGTGGTTCAACTGGAACAGATCTTCACGATAGACAAAAGCCGCATACAACGCTTCTTGGGGCAGACTACACGGAACGAAATGCGCCGGATCGAAGAAGCCCTGATGAACAGTTTGGAAATCAATGAATGGGACAGGAGGAATGCCGATGAATGAAAAAGTGATGGTATCGCCGGAGATCCAGAGCGAAGCAGTTGTCCTGCCGCAGATCGTCAGCATCAAGCAGGCAAGTCAGCGTATGGGCTTGCCTGAATATTACATCCGCCGCCTTTGCCGGGAAGTGCCGGGCATGGCATTTCAGTCAGGTATCAAATGGTATATCAACCTCGGAAAGATGGCTGACTACTTCAACGGTGGAACAAAAACTTTGTGATTGTCAAGGATGTGGGTACGAACTGCGACATCCTAAAAATTAACCGCCTGAACTGCTATACTGATCGTGACAGAGATAACCACCACACAGAAAGGACGGTAAATATATGGCATCCATTAAGCTGATCGAACCCAAAAAGAAACCCCGGTATTACCAAATCACCGCAAATGTTCTGGTGAACGGCAAAATCGAACGTCGTTATGGACGGTTCGATTTTGACCCCACTGAACTGAAAAACGCTCGTGCGCGCAACGCTGCTGCGAATGCTGCCGCCGCTGAATTTGAGCGGCAGGAACAGGAAAAGGCCGATAAAGAAGCCAGCAACGCAGGAAAGACCTTTGCGGTTGTAGCGCAAGAGTACATAGCTTCAAACCGTTCTCGGATGGCTCCCTCGGTTCGTCTGAAAGGCGACTATGACGCAAACCGCAACAAAGAGAACACCAGCTTGAAAAAAGAAAAGTATCTTCAACGCATCCAAAGTTACCCGGAATTTTCTGAAAAAGCGATTGGGACGATTACCCGGCAAGACTGCGATGCAGTCATTCGCTTTCTGGAAGATAGTGATGCACGCGTTTACAAACGTGCGGTTTTGAAGCCAGAATCTAAAGAGTTCAAAACGGTGTCTTGCCCTAAAATTGCGAAAAACTGCACCATCCGAGAGGAAACCATTGAGCGGATTTTCCGTGGTGAAACGGTTTCTTTGGACTCGGCACAACAGGTGGCAATGGCTTTGGGTAAGACCGTTGAGCAGATGTTTGAGGTGGAGATTGACCGCCGCCCCATGACGAAAAAGACGATGCGAGAGTACAATCTGTTCATTCGGTCAGTCCTGAACTACGCCAATGATAACTATGGAACATCACTTCAAATGCCAATGATAAAAGCATCTGGTCGAAAAGGAAAATCTGTGGACTGCTTACATAGTGATGAAGTAGAAGCCTTACAAGCGGCTTTGAAAGAGTGCTCCATGCTGGAAAAGGCAATCGTTTTGTGCCTGCTGAACACTGGTGTCCGGCGTGGAGAACTGGCTGGTCTTACATGGAAAGACGTAAACTTCCGCGAGGGAACGATTCATGTATCAAAGTCCCTGCTCGTCTTTCCAAACTATGGCTATCAACTCACCACAACGAAAGAGAGCAACATCCGTGATATAGATGTTGCCCCGGAGTTCATGGCCTTTTTGAAGGACTATCACGAACAATGGAAGTCCAGAAAAAAGCTGATGGGTGCAAGCTGGCAGAAAAATTTGGAGAAGAAAGGCTCCAAGTATGCACAGTCACTTCTGAATCTGCGTGGGAACGACTTTGTAATTTGCAACGACTACGGTTTCCCCATCAACCCTGACAGCTATGCAGCACTGGTGCGCCGGGTCGGGAAAAAGGCGGGCATCGAAAAAATTCACCCGCATATGTTCCGGCACACCTTCGTCAGTATCCTGCTGTCCAATCCCAACATCGGTGTGGCAACGGTAGCCGCAGAAGCCGGACACGCACAGCCCAGTACGACCCTCGCAATCTATACGCAGGTCTACGACAGGCGGCGTGATGAGATTCGGAAGCAGATGAGCAAGGAACTGTACAAGTGAGATTGCTCCATCAGGCAAAAGAAAAAGCACGAGACGCAAAATCTCGTGCTTTTTTGGTGGGCCATGAGGGATTCGAACCCCCACTGGAGCGGTTATGAGCCGCCGGCTTTAACCGTTAAGCTAATGGCCCTTATGAAATTTGAACGTACCTGTGAGGGACGTTCAAATGACCCTTCGTAGGTGAAAAGTAGGTGAAACCGCTTTTTTGAAGTTTGAAACTTCAAAAAATAACGAAAAGACGCTGTTTGAATAAGGTGGAAACGGTAAGGTCTGGCGGTTATGAGCCGCCAGCTCTGACCAACTGAGCTACTGGCCCACGAAGGCGGCGGTCTGCCGCACATGGACTAACTATAAGTATACCAAAAAATCAGAAAAAAGCAAATCCCTTTGCCGGAATTATTTTGTGCGGCGGGCGTCGAACTTGCGCAGCATGAACTCGTCCAGCATCGCGGGCTGGAACAGCGGCTCTTTGTAGCCAAAAGCTTCCCGGATGAAGATGAGGGTCACGATGGTCTGGCGGCCCGGGTCGAACCGGAGGGTGTAGAGGGTGTCCAGCGGCTGCTGGGTGGGCTGATGGAGCGTCAGGTGGAGGGTGAAGCCGCCGTCGTTCTCCCGGCGGCACTCGTAGGCGAAGACATCGTCCGGGCTGTGCTGGTCCAGCCGGTCGAAGCAGTCGTCCAGCGGCAGGTCGGTGCGGAACTCGGACAGGCCGCTGGGGCCGTACTGGCTGCGGCGGCGCTGGTCTTTCCTAGACAGCAGAAATACGACAAAGCCCAGAATGGCCGCGAGAAGAAGGACGGAAAAAACAGCGTTCATGTGCGCCTCCCGATGGAATTTGTGTCGAGTTTTCCTTATTGTAACACAACACGCCCCAAAATGTGTTATAATATTTGAAAAATTCCAAAAACTGATGGGGAGCCTGCGCCCTTTCTGCGGGCGGGAGGGACGATATGAAACTCAAATTCACGCGAAAGACCTGGTATTTCCTGCTGCTGGCTTCCGCAGCGGCCTCCATGCTCAACGGCTTTGCCGTCCTGAGCGGCACCAGCTTCGGCCTCATCGAGCAGATCGCATTCGCCGCGGCGGGCATCGCGGCCCTCTTCCTCGCGGCGGAAAAAGGCTCGGCAAGCTGGGAAAAACGCAACTTCACCGGCGTGTTCGTGCTGCTGATGGTGAGCTACATGGTCAACGGCTGGGCGGGCTACCTCTGCTCTGCGCTGGCCTGGCCGCTGCTGCTCAGCACTGAGTATAAGCGCGGCATGGCCATCCAGCGCCAGCTGCAGCTGGTGGGTGCCGCCGAAGCGCTCCACCTGTTCTTCCTGCTGATGGCGAAATACGGCGGCATAGCTGCGCTGGGCTTCTGGACGAACCTGCTCTGGGTGCTGCTGGCCTGCGCCCGGGGCTGGGCAGCGCTGAGCCTCTATAAGATGCAGGAGGACGCATGACCCAGCGGGGGAGAAGACGCCGCGCCCGGCGGGGCCGGTTCGGGCGGCGGGCGTTCCTGGCCGGGGCAGGCTGCGCCGCGCTGGCCGGGGCTGCGGTGCTGCTGGGCCGGGGACAGACCGCCTCGGCGTCGTCGGTGCCGCCGACGGACGAAGCAGAACCAAACGCCGCCCTGCCCTCGGGTGAATGGCGGGCCGTCTGGGTGAGCTATCTGGAATGGGCCGGGATGGACTTTTCCTCCGAAGAAGCCTTCCGTGCCGGTGCGACGGAGCTGATGGACAACTGTCTGTCCATCGGGCTGAACACCGTCATCGCGCAGGTGCGGCCTTTCGGGGATGCGCTTTACAGGAGCACCCTCTTCCCGTGGAGCCATCTCTGCACCGGCGAGCAGGGGCAGGACCCCGGCTTCGACCCGCTGGACGTCCTCATCACCGAAGCACACAGCCGGGGCCTTTCGCTGGAAGCGTGGGTGAACCCCTACCGCCTCCGCTCCTCGGCGAAGATGCCGCCCGCGCTGGCGGAAAATAATCTTGCCAATGTACATCCCGAGTGGGTCTGCGCCGTGGGCGAGGGGCTGTACCTGAACCCGGCCATCCCGGAAGCCGCAGACTATGTGGTGCAGGGCGTGGCCGAGCTGGTGCAGAACTACGCTGTGGACGGCATCCACTTCGACGACTATTTTTACCCCACGACAGATGCCGCGCTGGACGCGGCCCAGTTCGCCGCCAGCGGCGCGGGGGATCTGGCCGCATGGCGGCGGCAGAACGTCACCGCGCTGGTGAAAGCGGCCCACGACGCCGTCAAAGCCGCCGACGCTACCCTCCGTTTCGGCGTCAGCCCGCAGGGCAACCCCGACAACGACCTCGGCCAGCAGTACAGCGACGTGAAAGCATGGCTGGCCGCCGAGGGCGAAAACGCGGTGGTGGACTACCTCTGCCCGCAGATATACTGGGGCTGCGGCTATACCCTCCAGTCGGGCAGCACCCGCTTCGCCTTCGAGAACATCGTGCCGGAGTGGCTGGCCATGCCCCGGGCGGCATCCACGGCCCTCTACTTCGGGCTGGGGGCCTATCGCATCGGCGAGGGGGACGGCGGTGCCAACGAGGACAGCCGGAGCCAGTGGTGTACGGGCAGCGCTCTTGCCCGGCAGGTGGAACGCCTGCACAGCCTCGGCGCGGGCGGCTGGGCGCTCTACCGGTACGATTCGCTGTTCCGGTCGGCCCGGCCGGAGCTTGCCGACGCCGAACGTGCGGCGCTGGCCGCTCTGACTACAGCCTGAACTCTTGTATGGAAAAGCAAAATGCGGTATACTATATAAATCGTGTAAAACCTCGTGTTAAAACAAAATTTGAGGATAAAAGATCATGAAAAAGATAAAGCGAATCGCCCTGCTCGTCGTGGCGGTGCTGGTGCTGCTTGTGGCTGCATCCGGCGTCAAGACTGTGCTGGACATGAAGAACAGCGCGGACAACGAGGTGCAGGAAGAGGACAGCACCCGCTGGGCCGAACCGACCAGCGACCCGCTGAACATCGAGGGCATTGCTGACGCCTCGGCCAAGTATGCCTCGGCGGCGGTGAACGGGAGCCTGAACCTCGTGTTCAACGGCATCTGGAGCCGCCAGACCGATTACTTCACCGTCCCGGGTGGCAGCCTGACCATCACCGGCTACGGCACCGCCGAGGGTACCCAGCGGTACAAGGTGTCCGTCTGGCAGAAGGTGGCCGGCGGCGCACAGTACGTCAACGGAAGCACCTATTATATCAAGACCGACGGTCAGAACTACCGCTGCGTCATCTCCGGGCTGGACCCGGCGGCCAGCTACCGCCTGACCATCTCCTACGATTCCAGCCGCTACTACCTCTACGGCGGACTCAAGGTGGAGGGCATTGCAGGATGAAGACACAGACCAAACATTCGCTCATGCTGATGCTCTGCGCCTTTATCTGGGGTACGGCTTTCGTGGCCCAGAGCGCAGGCTCCGGCATGGGGGCCTATTCCTTCCTCGCAGGGCGCAGCTGGCTGGCTGTCCTTGTGCTGATCCCCACCGTGTTCGCCTTCGACGCCGTGCGCAAAAAACAGGGCCAGCCCTACGGCTGGCCGAAGGAGAAGCCGGAGCGAAAGACCCTGCTGGCGGCGGGCCTCGTCTGCGGCACCTTCCTGTTCGCGGCCTCTGCGGCTCAGCAGATCGGCATCACCATCAACCCCTCCACGGCCAAGGCCGCGTTCCTGACGGCCATGTACGTCGTGCTGGTGCCGGTGTTCGGCCTCTTTCTGGGCCGGAAGGGCAGCGCTCAGCTCTGGGTCAGCATGGTCATCGCCGTGGCGGGCCTGTATATGCTCTGCATGAAGAACGGCTTCGGCGGCATTGAGACCAGCGACTGGATACTTCTCAGCTGCGCCGTGCTGTTCAGCTTCCAGATCATGTCCATCGACCGCTTTTCGCCGCTTGTGGACGGTGTGCGGCTGAGCCTCATCCAGTTCATTGTGGTGGCTGTGGAGAGCTCTGCGGCGGCGCTGATCTTTGAGACGCCCACGCTGGCAGAGTACGGCGCAAACTTTCTGCCTGTGGTCTACTGCGGCGTCATGTCCAGCGGCGCGGGCTATACGCTTCAGATCCTGGGGCAGAAAGAGCTGAACCCCGCCATCGCCAGCCTTATCATGTGTTTGGAAAGTGTATTCAGCGCGCTGGGCGGCTGGCTGCTGCTGGGTCAGAACCTTTCGATGCGGGAGAGCGCAGGCTGCGCCCTCATCTTCGCCGCCGTCGTGCTGTCTCAGCTGCCCCTTGCGGAGCTGCGCAGATGCAAAAAGAGCGCGTGATGCTGCGAGTGGCCGGGGGCATCCCCTATGAGCTGACGCGGGGGCGGGTCAAGCGGCTCAACCTCCACGTCCGGCGGGACGGCACCGTGGCCCTCAGCATCCCTCTGCGCACGACGCTGGAAGCGGCCGACGCCTACGTCATCGCCGAGGCGGAGTGGATACGGGCCGCACAGGCCCGGCAGGCTGCCCGCGAAAAGCGGCAGGAGGAGCTGCCCGACAAGGCGGCCGCCCTGGCCCGCTTCACGGCCATGAGCGACAAGGTCTACCCGGCCTTTGCCGGGGTACTGGGCGGGCAGAAGCCCACCATCAAAGTGCGCAGCATGACCAGCCGCTGGGGCGTCTGCCACATGGCGAAGCGCCAGATCACCTTCGCGCTCCAGCTCTACAATATGCCCGAGGCGGCACAGATCTATGTGGTAGTGCATGAGTACTGCCACTTTTTGCAGCCTGACCACAGCCCGGCTTTCTGGGCCGAAGTGGCGAAGCTGATGCCGGACTGGAAAGCCCGAAGAGACTTATTAAAAGGATAACGGCCTTGCCCTCTCCGTCACCTTCGGTGACACCTCTCCCAAAGGGAGAGGCAAAAAGGCTCCCCCTTTGGGGGAGCTGGCAGACCCGAAAGGGTCTGACTGAGAGGGCAAGCCAGTAAAAAATAGAGGAGAAAATCTTTTGGAAAGCGAAAAGACCTCCGGCGGCGATAAATATTCGAAGCTCGCCGGCAATACCATCATCTTTGCCATCAGCAGCTTTTCGTCCAAGCTGCTGACGCTCATCGTTCAGCCGTTCCTGACCTACGCGATGGCCGAGATCTCCGACCTCGGCCTGTCGAAGATTTTGAGCCAGTACGCCAACCTCCTCATCCCCTTTGTGTCGATGGGCATGTCCAACGCTATCATCCGCTTCGGCCTCGACAAGGGCAACAGCGAAAAGCAGGTGTTCACCAACGGCCTGCTCACCATCCTCGGCGGCTTCGGCATCCTCGTGCTCTGCTGGCCGGTGGCGCAGTTTTTGCCCGATATGGCCCAGTACGGCCTGCTCATTTATATTTACGTCCTGATGAGCTGCCTGCGCACCCTCTGCACCCAGTTCGTGCGCAGCCGCCAGTGGAACAAGCTGGTGGCCGTGGACGGCGTGCTCTGCACCGTGGCGACCATGGCGTTTTATGTGCTCTATCTGGTGGGCTTCAAGTGGGGTGCCAACGGCTATCTGCTGGCCATCATCAGCGGCGACCTCGTGAGCGTGCTCTTCCTGATGTTCACCGGCAGGCTCTGGGATTTCATCGAGCTGAAGGGCATCAACAAGACCCTCTGGAAGCAGATGCTCCACTTCTCGCTGCCCATGATACCGGCCCAGATAAGCTTCTGGATCATCAACGCCTCCGATCTGTTCTTTGTGCGTGAGATGTGCGACGGCCTCGACGGCCACAGCGGCGACGCATGGAGCGGCCTGCTCTCCACCGGCTACTTCCTGCCCACCATCCTCACGACGCTGGGCCTTATCTTCTACGACGCATGGCAGCTGTCGGCTGTCACCGAGGAAGAGGGGAGAGCCAGGTTCTTTACCCGGATCTTCCGCACCTATTCCAGCGTGCTGTTCTGCTGTGCGGCGGGCATCATCTGGCTCTGCCGCCCGGTCATGCACATCATGAAGTCCAACTACTATTACGCATGGCACTTCGTGCCGTTCCTCGTGCTGGCGTCTACCTGCAGCTGCTTCAACCAGTTCATGAACAGCGTCTATGTCGTGAATAAGAAGTCCCAGCGCAGCATGGCCACCATGATGGCCGGTGCCATCAGCAACTGCCTCATGAACTACTTCTTCATCAGGTGGTGGGGTCCCGTGGGCGCGACCTATGCGTCCTTCCTCGGCCTCGGGCTGGTGTTCACTCTCCGCGCCATCGACGCCCACGGCATGATCGGGATGCGCGTCCACCCGGGCCGTGTTCTCGTCAACGCCGCCGCGCTGGTGTTCGAGGCTTTCGTGCTGCTGGCCGATACGCCGCTGTACGGCCTCTGGACGGGCATCATCACGGCCCTCATCATCCTGTACAACTTCTCCGGCGTCTGGGCCATGGCCCGCATCCTGCTGCCTAAAATTCTGGGTCGCCGAGGCAAGGCCCTTGTGGCTGTCGTGGACGGCTGGGCAGCCAAAAAGTAAAGAAGAAAAACAAAAAACGGGGCTGTTGCACAACAGCCCCGTTATGTTTATCAGATCTGTTTGTTCAGCCAGCCGGCGATGTCCGCAAACACCTCGGCTTTGTTCGTCTCCACCAGCAGCTCGTGGCGGGCGCCGGGGTAGAATTTCAACTCGATGTTCCCGACACCGGCGTCCCGGAGGCTCTGGATGGCCCGCCGGACTCCGGCGGTGCGCTCGCCCACAGGGTCGGCGTCACCGGCGAGGAAGAGAAGGGGCAGGTCCTTCGGCACCCCGGCCAGAACGGCGGGGTCGTACAGCCGCAGGATGCCTGTGAACATGCTGTAGTAGGCGTTCAGGGTGAAGGTGAACGTGCAGCGCTCGTCGGCGCGGTACTTGTCCACTTCGGCCTGGTCGCGGTTGAGCCAGTCCTGAGGTGTGCGGCCCTCGAGACCCCTGTTGTAGCCGAGGAAGGAGAGGTTCGCCACCAGCTTGCTGCGGTGCTCCCAGCCGAAAAAGACGGCCAGCACCCGGCAGAGCGCCCGGGCCGTGGCGACCAGCGCTTTGGGCTGGAAGCCGGTACCCATGATGATGGCGCCGTCAAGCTCACCGCCCCACTCGCAAAGGTACTGCCGGGCGTAGAACGAGCCCATGCTGTGGCCCAGCAGAAAATAGGGGACGCCGGGATAGAGCCGCTTCGTCAGCGCAGTGACAGCGTGGAGGTCGTCGAGGACGGCGCGGTTGCCGTCGGGCTGGGCGAAATAGCCGTAATCCGCCCTGGTGCGGATGGAGCCGCCGTGGCCCAGATGGTCGTGGCCGGTGACGAGGATGCCCCGGGCGGCCAGATACTCGGCCAGAGGCTTGTACCGGTCGATGAACTCCACCATGCCGTGGGAGAGCTGCAGGATGGCCCGCACCTCACCCTCCGGCACACAGCGGAATGCATGGAGCGTCCGGCCCGGTACGCAGGAGGGCAGGGTGAAGTCGGTCATCTGACTCATGTGATTCTCCTTTTCCGTTTACAGCGCAGCGATCTTGGCCCGGCAGGCGGGGCAGATGCAGTAACCCTCATACTGGGCCATGTCGGCCGCCAGCTCACCGCAGAAATCGCAGCTGCCGGCGGGACGGTGCTTTTTGAGGATGATCTGATCGCCCTCCACGAAGATCTCGAGCTTCGAGTCCTTGTCGATGTGCATATTGGTGCGCAGCTCCTTGGGGAGGACGATGCGGCCCAGAGAATCGATGCCCCGAACGATGCCAGTTGTTTTCATATTCATTTCTCCTTTTCAGTGTGCCCGGAAAGATGGCAGAATGAGCATCTTTTACGCCGACACAACGCAAAAAATGTTCCTGTGCAGGAAAAACAGGAAAATTCTGTCAACTTGTTCCTGTTCAGTATACAAAAAGTTGAGTCATTCGTCAATCTAAACGGGCAGATTCGACAAAAACTTCTCAAAAAAGCAAAGAGGGGCGGCCAAGACTGCTTCTCTTTGCTGTCTCCGTTGACAAACAGGGCCGGAGAGGGTAAACTTAGGCAGAGATATTTGCAATTCATTTGCCTATGATAGATTATAGCAGTTTGCGTTTTTCATGCACAAGCAGCATCCGCAAACTGCATATCGCCAATATGCTATTTTGATAGGCACTATTTTTGAAGATTGCGATAAAAGGAGAAATCACTATGCCGAACAATCATATCCGCACCCGTTTTGCTCCCTCGCCTACGGGTTATATGCACGTTGGCAACCTGCGCACGGCCCTGTACACCTACCTGATGGCCAAGCACGATGACGGCACCTTCATCCTCCGCATCGAGGACACCGACCAGGGCCGCTACGTGGAGGGCGCTGTGGATGTCATCTACAACACCCTGCGGGAGACCGGCCTGCTGTGGGACGAAGGCCCGGACATCGGCGGCCCCGTCGGCCCCTACGTCCAGAGCGAGCGCATGGGCATGTTCAAGCAGTATGCCGAGCAGTTGGTGGCTGAGGGCAAGGCCTATTACTGCTTCTGCACCGAGGAGCGTCTGGAAGCCCTCCACGCCGAGCAGCGCGCCCACGGTGAGATGACCCACTACGATGGCTGCTGCCGCGACCTGCCCAAGGAAGAGGTGGAAAAGCGCCTCGCCGCCGGTGAGCCTTACGTCATCCGCCAGAAGATCCCCCGCGAGGGCGTGACCGGCTTCGACGATATGGTCTACGGCCACATCGAGGTCAACAACAGCGAGATGGACGACCAGATCCTCATCAAGACCGACGGTATGCCCACCTACAACTTCGCAAATGTCGTGGACGACCACCTCATGGGCATCACCCACGTCATCCGCGGCAGCGAGTATCTGTCCTCCACCCCGAAGTATAACCTGCTGTACCAGGCTTTCGGCTGGAACATCCCCAACTACATCCACTGCCCGCCGGTCATGAAGGACGCTCAGAACAAGCTGTCCAAGCGCAACGGCGACGCCAGCTATCAGGATCTCGTTGCAAAGGGCTACCTGACCGAGGCTATCCTGAACTACATCTGCCTGCTGGGCTGGAGCCCCAAGGGCGAGTACGCCGAGCGGGAGATCTTCTCGCTGGCGGATCTGGTCAAGATCTGGACGCCGGACGGCATCTCCAAGTCTCCCGCCATCTTCGACCCCCTCAAGCTGCGGGCCATCAACGCCGAGTATATCCGCCGCCTGTCCCCCGAGGAGTTCCTCGCCAAGGCCGAGCCCTGGATCGACAGCGCCGTCCATACCCCCATCAACAAGAAGCTGCTCTGTGCAAACCTGCAGCCCCGCTGCGAGGTCCTGGGCGAGATCCCCGAGCAGCTGGACTTCTTCGACTCCATGCCCGAGTATGACGTGAGCCTCTACGCCAACAAGAAGCAGAAGACCACCCCTGAGTCTGCAAAGGAGGCACTGGAAGCCCTGCTGCCCGTGCTGAGCGACGAGGCACTGGACTTCAATGACCGTGACGCCGTCTTCGACGCCTGCAAGGCCAAGGCCGAGGAGCTGGGCAAGAAGAATGGCTGGCTGCTCTACCCGCTGGGCATCGCCCTCTCCGGCAAGCAGCGCACCCCCGGCGGCGGCACCGACCTCGCCTGCATGATGGGCCGCGAAACGACCCTCGGGCGGGTGAAGGCCGCTATCGAGAAGCTGAATGGCTGAAATACCTTATAATAAAAAAGTGAGGAGGCAGTCTGTATGATGTATCCGTTTATGACGCTGGACGATAACACCGAGGTCGTCCATTCGGAGATGCTCCCGGATGGCCGCGTGAAGGTCTATTTTGAAAAGCCGGATGCAAAAGACTGCTTCCATTCTGCTGTCTGCTATCTTCCGGACTACAAATGGGAAGACATCAACGGCTTTACCCCGGAGGAAATTGCCCGGTATCAGGAGCTTGTGGAATCTACGGCTCATCTGATCCTGCAGTTCTCCAAAGAGGGAGGGGTCGAAAATGCCGCAAGTTTTTAAGATAGGCTCTTACTGGGTCTATTTCTGGGCCAACGAGAACGAGCCGCTGGAGCCTATCCATGTTCATGTGGCGCAGGGCGCACCCAGCGCAAACGCCACCAAGATATGGATAACACGAGCCGGAAAGTGCTACCTGAGCAACAACAATTCCCAGATACCGCCCCGCGTTCTGCGGAACATCATGGCCATCATTGAGGCGCGAAGTGCCGAGGTGGTCGCAAAATGGACGAGCTTTTTTGGCGAAGCGCACTACTTCTGCTGAGATTTTATCCCATCCCATCACCCCGCCAAAAACTGCGCGCGCCCTGCGCTACAGTATACGCAGAAGGCGCGGGAAACAGAACAGCACAGCGTGATATTGCAAAAGATCCCCGCCGGAAAGCGGGGATTTTTTCATGCAGGTATCTTTTCGGACGATACAGCTCACAGACGGGAAAAAGCGGGTGAACGGTGCGCTCCGGGCGCGGGCGGCGGTGCGGCCCGCCCTGCGGCAGGGGAGCGCGTTCCTGCTGGGGCTGGCCGGAGGCTGGGCCGTGCTGTACGGTGCGCTGATGCCTTTCGGGCTGGGGCTGACGCTGGGCTTTGCGGAGGACTGCTTCGCCGTGGGGGCTGCCGGGGCCGCACTGGGGGTGCTGGCCCGAAGTTTCGGCACGCTGACCGTGGAGAGCGTCTGCCTGCTCTGCGCACTGGGTGCGGCGGTAGCGGCACGGTGGCTCTGGCCCGGCCGATTCGTCCCGGCGGTGGCGGCTGGCTGCGGCACACTGGTGGGAAGCGCGGTCTGCTTCGCGGCGGGGGAGGAAAACGGCGTTCAGACCATCCTGTTCTGCGGCGGCGACGCCCTGCTGGCAGCGGCGGCGGGATACGGCCTGCGGCGCTTCCCGCCCGAAAAGCCGGGCATGGGCAGCCTGATCTTGTCTGCCGCTGTGGCCGCCGCACTGGGCGGGATGAGCTTTGGCTTCTTCCTGCCCGGGGTGATGGCCTGTGCGGCGGCAGAGCTGGCCCTCTGCTGCAAGGGCCTGCCGCTGGAGGCATTGGCTTTCAGCGGGGTGACAGGTGCGGCTCTGGCCGCGTCAGACCCTGCCCTTGCGCCTGCCGCCGCCGGGCTTGCCTGTGGGTGTGCCGCTGCGGCGGTGCTTGCCCCGGCGCGACGGGTGGAGGGGCTTGCGGCCTATGCGGGCGGCTGCGTGGCGGGGGTGCTCTGCGTCCAGCCGATGGCGGGGGCGTTCAGCTTTCTGCTCAGTGCCGGGGCGGGTGCGGGGCTCTGCGCCCTGCTGCCCGCGGGCTGGCTGATGCCTGCCCTCAAAGAGGACGACCCGCCCGGCGACGAGCGGCCGCGCCTCTCTGCCGCCGCGACCCGGCTGGAAGCGGTGGCCGAAAGCCTCTCCTCGCTGGCGGAGACGGTGAACGAGGTGTACGACGCTTTTCCACGCCGGTGCGAGGGTTTCCGCTGGGTCATCGACAACATCCACGACGGCCTCTGCGCCAACTGCGGACGGCGAGAAGTCTGCTGGAAGCAGGAGCACGCCTCTACGCTGGAAGGAATGGAGGCCCTGCGCCCCATTCTGGAAGAAAAAGGCCATCTGGAAGCGGCGCTTCTGCCCGGTCAGCTGGCGCGGTGCATCCACCCGGCGGCGCTCTGCGCGGCGGGGGACAAGGCGTTTGCACTCTACCGCAGCCGCCGGGAGGCCCGCGTCCACTCCGAGGCCATGCGGACGGCCCTTACTGAACAGTACAGCGCCGTGGCCGATGCACTGGGCGTCCTCAGCGAACAGCTGGGGCGTCCCGGAAGCCCGGAGCCCTACAAGTCTGGCCGGGTGTCGGCGCTGTTCGCTCAGCTGGGGACGCCGCCGCTGGAATGTGCTGTGACCCTGGACGATTTGGGCCGCACCCGGGCGGCGGTGACGCTGCCCCGCACCCGCTTCAATGAAAAAGAACTGGCCGCTCTGGCCGGGGAGGTGGGGCGCATCTGCCGCCGCAGCCTCGAGCCGCCGCAGGTGCTCTCCTGCAAGGGGATGACTACCCTGCTCTTTGCCGAAAAGCCCCTGCTCCGGGCCGTATTCGGGACGGCGGGCGCGGCGGCGCGGGGCGAGATCTCCGGCGACGCGGTCCAGCAGTTCTGCAGCGCGGCGGCGGCCCAGATGATACTCTGCGACGGCATGGGGACCGGACGTCCGGCGGCAGTAGACGGCAACCTTGCCGCAGAGCTGACGGCACGCCTGCTCAAAGCGGGCTTTACCGCAGAGCTTGCGGCCCGGCTCGTGAACGTGGCGCTGGCCCTCAAGAGCGACGAGGAGAGCGGCGCGACCCTCGACCTCGTGAGCGTAGACCTCTATACCGGCACAGCCCGGCTCTTCAAGGCCGGTGCGGCCCCGGGCTTCCTCGTGCATGGGGGCAAGGCCCGGGCTGTGGGCGAAGCCAGCCTGCCGATGGGCATCCTCGGCGGCGTCAGCGGGCAGAGCCGGGTGGTGCATCTGGCGGCGGGGGACTATGTGGTGCTGGTGTCGGACGGCCTCTTAGTGGACGGCCCCGGCTGGGTGATGCAGCAGCTGGAACTCTCCGCTGTCAAGGCAGAACAGCCCGACGTTCTGGCGAAAAAGCTGGTGGAAGCAGCCCGCGCCCGAGCCGTCCAGCGGGGCCGTCCCGACGACATTACCGCCGCTGTCCTCCGGCTCGAAAACAGCTGAGTTGCTTTTTGGGCGGCGAGAGGGTATACTTGTCAGTATCTGGAACGATCATAGGAGAAACATATATGCTGACAGTTACAGTTGCACAGGACGGCAGCGGCGACTTCGCGTCCATCGCGGAGGCGGTGCTGGCCGTACCCTATGAGGAGGAAGCACTGGTGCAGGTCGGCCCCGGCATTTACCGGGAAAAGCTGGTCTGCGAAAAGCGCTGCATCACCCTGCGGGGGGCGGGTGCAGATAAGACAAGACTCGTGTGGGGCGACGGCGGCAGGCTGCCCCACAAGGACGGGCGGCCAACCCATACCTTCCGCAGCTACACCGCCTTTTTCAGCGGCGAAACGCTCTGCGTGGAGGAGATGACGATTGAAAACGACGCCGGCCCGGGCGCGAAAGCCGGGCAGGCCGTCGCGGCCTATGTGGACAGCACCCGGGCGGTGTTCCGCCGGGTCAAGCTGCTGGGCAGTCAGGACACGCTCTTCTGCGCCCCGCTGCCCGAAAAGGAGCGGGAGAAGGACGGCTTTCTCGGCCCGCGCGGTCTTGCGCCCCGCAAACCGACCGCCCAGTACTACACCGACTGTGAGATCGCGGGCGACATTGATTTCATCTTCGGCGGCGGCGACGCCCTCTTCGAAAACTGCGTCATCCGCACGGTGGACAACCACATCCCTCACAGCTATGTCACAGCTCCTTCGGGCAGGGCAGACGGGCTGGGCTTTGTGTTCTGGAACTGCGATTTCGTCTCCGACTGCCCGCCGGGCAGCGTCTATCTGGGCCGTCCATGGCGTCCCGAGGGCAAGACGGCGATGCTGGACTGCCGCCTCGGCGCCCACATCGCGCCGGAAGGGTTTATCGCATGGAATGGCCGCACCGATACCGGCCTCGCCAGCTTTGCGGAAGCTGACAGCACTGGCCCGGGCGCGGCAGAGCGCCCGGCGTGGGTGAAACGGCTTTCCGGGCCGGAGGCGGCGGAACTGCTGGCCCGCGCCCGCACCCTCTGCCGACCGAAAATCAACTGAGGATGTAACAAATGAAAAAACTGCCGAATTTTGTAAAGTGGCTCATCATTGCCGTGGTGCTGGCCGCAATGGCCGCGATGATGGTGGCTGTGAACGACCGCGCCTCCCGGGTGGAGATGCCAATGCCGGACAACAGTCTGGGCATCTATCGACAGACGCCTGCCACTGGAAAGTGAACCAGAAAAACGAGACGGGACTGCTGGAAGGCAGTCCCGTTTTTGCATGATACCGCCGCCTCCCGCATATGCTGTACGGACAAATCTGAATGGGTGGGAGGCAAGGGTATGTTTGTGGTCACACTGAGTAAGGCAAGCGTCAAGAAGCTGGGCGTGGGGGCGATGTGCTGTGCGCTGGTGGTGTTCAGCGCCATGCTGGGGCGGTACATCAGCACCCGCTCGGTGGCTGTCGCGGCGGCAAGTAATAAAATCGAGAGTGCGCAGGACATCCAGACCTGGTTCACGGGCTACGGGCTGGACGTGGACGGCGCGTCCATCACCGCCGATAAGGTCAAGATCCCCCGCAAGTGGGACGACAGCTTTTCGGCCTTTAACGGGGTGGTGCAGCAGAGCGGCATGGACCTGGCCCGCTACAAGGGCAAGACGGTGGAGAAGTGGACAGCGCTCATCCCGGCGGCCAGCCGGGGCGATGTGAGCAGCTACGGCGTGCTGCTGGTCTACAAGAAAAAGGCCGTGGGTGCGTATCTGTTGGAAAAGCCCTCCGGCACCGTCACCGGGCTGAAAGACGCCCAGACCGCGATGGCCCTGCAGGAGGCCGAACAGGTGTCCGGCGAAGATTTCAGCGGCGACTGGGGAGAGCGCCACGACGGCGAGCTGGGCGCGGAGGGTCAGGCCCAGCAGACCTCGGGCGAGGACTTCAGCGGCGACTGGGGAGAGCGCCACGACGGCGAGCTGGGCGCGGAGGGGCAGGCCCAGCAGACCTCGGGCGAGGATTTCAGCGGCGACTGGGGAGAGCGCCACGACGGCGAGCTGGGTGCGGAGGGTCAGGCCCAGCAGACCTCGGGCGAGCCGGACGCTGCACAGGAGCAGCCCGTGCAGTACACCGACCTGCCGCTGGACGCCGAGGGATACCCCGTCGAATAACCGTCATTCTGTACAAAAAAGTGCGATGAAACAGAAAAATTGTGCAGTAGTGGTATTTTTGCAGAAAGATTCTGTTCAATGTTACTAAAATTTTTGATAAAAAATCGGCAATATGAAAGGGTGAAAAAAGAACGACCAAGGTTTATAATAAAGGTAGACATCCGGCAGCCGGAAGGTTCGAGTGCTGCGTCCCGAGGGGCAGGGTGAGCTGCCCAGGAGGACCGGATGAAGTAAGGAGAAAATGATCATGAAGGAATTCCAGTATACCGTTAAGGATGCCTGCGGCATCCACGCCCGTCCCGCCGGTCTGCTCGTCAAGCTGGCCAAGGGCTTTGCCAGCACCGCCACCCTCGAAAAGGGCGGCAAGACCTGCGACCTGCGCAAGCTGATGGCCCTGATGGGCATGGGCGTCAAGCAGGGCGACACCGTCACCATCAAGGTGGAGGGCGATGACGAAGCCGCCTGCGCCGAAGCTATCCAGAAATTCCTGAGCGAGAACGTCTGATCGCCCAGCGTGATGAGAAGCCCTTGCGGGGAATGTCCTGCGGGGGCTTTTTGTTACGGAACACAAAACAGCAAGAATAAGGAGAAATTGCGATGCAGGTAGGTACCGGTAGAAGCATCCTGAATGGCATTGCCATCGGAAAGCTGAAGATCTATAAGAAAAAAGATACCGTCATCTCTGCCGCCGAAGTGGCCGACACCGCCGCTGAAGTGGCCCGTTTTGAGGACGCCCGCGCCAAGGCCATCGACCAGCAGACCGCTCTGTACGAGAAGGCTCTGGCCGAGGCCGGCGAGGACATCGCCGAGGTGTTCAACATCCACGCCATGATGCTGGATGACGACGACTTCGTGGACGCCATCAAGGAGATCATCAACGGCCAGCACAAGTGTGCTGAGTACGCCGTCAAGACCGCCGGCGACAATCAGGCCGCCGTCTTCGCCGCCATGGATGACCCCTATTTGCAGGCCCGCAGCGCCGACGTCATCGACATTGCACAGGCCATCCTCGACATCCTGCAGGGCGTGGACAACGCCACCCTGCAGGGGACGGAGCCCAGCATCCTCGTGGCTGAGGACCTGGCCCCGTCCGAGACGGTCCGCATGGACAAGAGCCTGCTGCTGGGCTTCATCACCCGGGAGGGCAGCTCCAACAGCCACACCGCCATCCTCGCCCGCAGCATGAACATCCCCGCCCTTATCCAGTGCAAGGTCATCCAGGACGACTGGGACGGCAAGATGGCGGTCGTGGATGGCTACAACGCCTGTGTCTACGTTGACCCCACCCCCGACCTGCTCAAGAGCCTGAAAAAGCGCCAGCAGGAAGACCAGAAAAAGCAGGCCCTGCTGCAGGAGCTGAAGGGAAAGTCCAACACCACCCTCGACGGCAAGACCATCAACGTCTTTGCCAACATCGGCGGCATGAGCGACGTGGGCGCTGTGCAGCAGAACGACGCCGACGGCGTCGGCCTCTTCCGCACCGAGTTCGTCTACCTCAACTGCAAGGACTTCCCGACGGAGGACTACCAGTTCGAGGCATACAAGCAGGTGCTCGAGAGCCTTGCACCCCGCAAGGTGGTCGTCCGCACCTGCGACATCGGCGCAGACAAGACTGTGGACTACATGAAGCTGGACCACGAGGAAAACCCCGCGCTGGGCTACCGCGCCATCCGCATCTGCCTGACCCGGAAGGACTTCTTCAAGACCCAGCTGCGCGCCCTGCTCCGCGCTTCCGCTTACGGCAACATGAGCGTCATGTTCCCCATGATCACCAGCCTGCGGGAGCTGCAGGACGCCAAGGCCGTGCTGGATGAGTGCCGCGCGGAACTGCGGGCTGAGGGCAAGAAGTTCGACGAGAAGCTGGAGGTGGGCACCATGATCGAGACGCCCGCCGCTGTCCTCATCGCCGACGAGCTGGCCGAGGAGTGCGACTTCTTCTCCATCGGCACCAACGATCTGACCCAGTACACCTGCGCTCTGGACCGCCAGAACGCAAAGCTGGAGCCCTTCTTCAACCCGCACCACCCCGCTGTGCTCCGGGCCATCAAGATGACCATCGACGCGGGCCACCGCCACGGCATCTGGGTGGGCATCTGCGGCGAGCTGGGCGCGGACACCGCCCTCACCGAGACCTTCCTGCGGATGGGCGTGGACGAGCTGTCCATGAACGCCAAGAGCGTGCTGCCCGTGCGCAAGATCATCCGCAGCATCGACTTGAGCAAGCCTTCCGATAAGTAAGGAGCGCTTGGCCCCAAAAACGCCGCCCCCGGCAGGGAACTTCCCCGCCGGGGGCTTTGCATACCCGAAAAATTTTACCGAAATACTTCAAAACCATAAAGTGCAGTGCTATACTGGTAGCATCGAAATACCTGCTGAAGAGGGAATTTTATGACACAACTGCTCATCCGCCTGTTCGTCCGGCACCCGGACGATACCAAGAACGCCGCCGTCCGCACGGCCTACGGCAATCTGGCCAGCCTCGTGGGCATGGCCTGCAATCTCCTGCTCTGTCTGGGCAAGCTGGCGGCGGGGACGCTGTTCGGCTCCATCGCCATCATGGCCGACGCCCTGAACAACCTCTCGGACGCCTCGTCCAACGTGGTGAGCCTCGTGGGCTTCCGGCTGGCGGCCAAAGGCCCGGACGAAAAGCATCCCTACGGCCACGCCCGGTATGAATATCTGGCGGGCCTCGTGGTCTGCGTCACCATCCTCGCCATCGGTCTGTCCCTGCTGAAAGAATCCGCGCTCAAGGTGCTGCATCCGACGGCAGTGGTGTTCAGCTGGCTCAGTGTGGGGGTGCTGGCGGCGTCCATCGGCGTCAAGCTCTGGATGAGCCGCTTCAACAAGACCATCGGCCAGCGCATCAACTCCGAGACTCTGATGGCCACCGCCGCCGACAGCCGGAACGATGTGCTGACCACCAGCGCCGTGCTCCTGTCCACCGTCCTCTCCCACCTGACGGGCTGGGACGTGCTGGACGGCCTCATGGGCATGGCCGTGGCGGCGTTCATCCTCTGGTCGGGCTGGGGGCTTATGATGGACACCCTCAGCCCCCTGCTGGGCGAGAGCCCCTCGCCGGAGCTGGTGGAGCACATCGAGCACACCGTCATGAGCTACCCGGGGGTGCTGGGCGTCCACGATCTGATGGTCCACGACTACGGCCCGGGGCATCAGTTCGCCTCGCTCCACATCGAGTTCCCCGCCGAGGCCGACCCGCTGGAAGCCCACGACATCATCGACAACATCGAGCGGGATTTTCTGAAAAAAGACCACTTACAGGTCACCATCCACTACGACCCCATCGTGACGTCGGACGCCGCCGTAGGCATCCTGCGGAGCCGTTTGATGGAAAAAGCCCGCCAGATGGACCCCCGTCTGTCCATCCATGACCTGCGCATCGTGCCGGGGGACAGCCACACCAACGTGCTGTTCGACCTCGTGTTCCCGGCGGGCTACACCGGCGACAAGGACGCGCGGCTGGCCGAGATGTGCAATTTCGTCAAGGAGCAGGACCCGGGATACTGCTGTATGGTGAAGGTGGAGCAGAGCTATGCCTCCGCTCTGCCGGAAGAGGATCAATAAGAAAAAGAGGGAACGTATTATGCTGAACGAGACTTACCGCGCCATGCTGGGCCACAAGAGCGTCATCCGAGAGACTTTCATGTACGGCAAACAGCGCGCCGCCGAGATAGGCTGTGAGAACGTGTTCGACTACTCGCTGGGCAACCCCAGCGTCCCCTGCCCGGACAAGTTCACCAAAGCCATGCAGACCCTGCTGGCCCAGGAAGAGCCTGTCGCCCTCCACGGCTACTGCCCCAGTCAGGGCGACCCGGGCTTCCGCACCGCCGTGGCGGCCCATCTGGCAAAGACCTTCGGCCTGCCCTATGAGCAGAAGGATATTTTCCCCACCACCGGTGCGGCGGGCGCTATCGCCCACGCCGTCCGCGCTGTGACAAAGCCCGGCGATGAGGTGCTGACCTTCGCCCCCTATTTCCCCGAGTACGGCCCCTATGTGGAGGGGACCGGCGCTGTGCTCAAGGTCGTGCCGCCTCAGGCACCGGCGTTCCAGCCGAATCTCGACGCCTTTGAAGAGATGCTGACCGAGAACGTCACCTGCGTCCTCATCAACACCCCGAACAACCCCACCGGCGTCGTCTACTCCGCCGAGACCCTGAGCCGTCTGGCCGAAATCCTGACCGAAAAGAGCAAGGCTTTCGGCCACAACATCTTCCTCGTCAGCGACGAGCCCTACCGTGACATCGCCTTCGACGGCAAAAAGGTGCCGTATCCGGCAGCGCTCTACCCCCACACCCTGACCTGCTTCTCCTTCTCCAAGAGCCTGAGTCTGCCCGGCGAACGTCTGGGCTATGTGGCCGTCCGGCCCGGCTGCGAGGGCGAAGACGTGCTGGTGGACATGATGGCCCAGATCTCCCGCTTCACCGGCCACAACTGCCCGCCCAGCATCATCCAGAAAGCCACTGCCGAGTGCCTCGACGTCACCAGCGATCTGTCCGTCTACGAGACGAACATGAACCTGCTGTACGATAAGCTCACCGAGCTGGGCTTTGAGGTGGAGCGCCCCGGCGGCACATTTTATATCTTCCCGAAGGCGCTGGAAGAGGACGCCAACGCCTTCTGCCGCAAGGCCCGGGAGTTCGATCTGCTGCTGGTCCCCAGCGACACCTTCGGCGTCAAGGGCTATGTCCGCTTTGCCTACTGCATCGACACCGAGAAGGTGAAGCGCAGCCTGCCCGCACTGGAAAAGCTGGCCGCAGCCTATAAAATCTCTCAGTCCCGCTGACGCTCGCCGGCTCTCCTGTTTCAGGAGAGCCAAATCCGACTGGCTTATGAAAAAGAGGTACTAAAATGCATCCGCTCCCCGAATATCCCCGCCCGAGTATGCGCCGGGACAGCTATGTCAACCTGAACGGCCCGTGGGACTACGCCATCACCCAGAGCTCGGAGTTCCCGGCAAAGTGGGACGGCGCTATCCTCGTACCCTATTCGCCCGAAGCAAAAGCCTCCGGCGTGGGCCGGACGCTGCAGCCCGGCCAGTGGCTCCACTACCACCGCACCTTCACGCCCCCGGCGGGCGAGGGAGGGCGCGTCCTGCTCCACTTCGGGGCGGTGGACTACGCCTGCGCGGTGGAGGTCAATGGCCGTCTGGCCGGGGGACACCGGGGCGGCTACTGGCCCTTCACGCTGGACATCACCGACCTGCTCCGCCTGCAGGGCCGCAACACCCTCTGGGCGGCCGTGCAGGACCCCACCGGCACCGGAACGCAGGCGAGGGGAAAGCAGACTCTCAAGCCCGGCGGGATGTTCTACCCGGCCCAGAGCGGCATCTGGCAGACGGTCTGGCTGGAGCGGGTGCCGGAAAATTACATTGATACGCTGACTGTCACCCCGGACTACGACGCCCGGACCGTGACGGTGAAAGTCCACACTGCAAAGCCCGGCGGCGCGGTGAACCTCTGGGCCGTGGTGCGGGCCGGCGGTGTGACCATCGCCGAGGACTGGGGCAGCGACGAGGCCGACCGGGACGGCGAAGTGACCCTGAACATCGCCGAAGAGCATTTCTTCCCGTGGAGCCCCGACAGCCCCTTCCTCTACGATTTGACCGTCGGCACGACCCAGGGCGAAGAAGAGGGCTTCGACACCGTCCACAGCTATTTCGCCCTCCGCAAGTGGGAGTGTAAAGAGGATGCAAAGGGCATCCGGCGGTTTTTCCTGAACGGCAGGCCCATCCTGCTCAACGGCCTGCTGGACCAGGGCTATTGGCCCGACGGCCTCTACACCCCGCCCTCCGACGCGGCTGTGGAGCACGAACTGCACACCGTGCGGGAGCTGGGCTTCAACCTGCTGCGCAAGCACGCCAAAATCGAGCCGGAGCGCTGGTACTACCACTGCGATAAGCTGGGCATCATCGTCTGGCAGGACATGGTCAACGGCGGCGGGGCCTACCCGATGTGGTACGTCACCTACCTGACCAACGCCTTACAGCCCCTGATGCGCCGCGCCCCGGACGGGAAGCTGCTGTGGGGCTTTCTGGGCCGGGGCAGCGCCCACAGCCGGGAGGAGTACGCCCGGGAGCTGGCCGACACGGTAGCCACATTGGGTCGGCACCCCTGCATCGGGTGCTGGGTGCCGTTCAACGAGGGGTGGGGGCAGTTCGACGCGCGGAAAGCCACCGAGACCCTCCGCGCCCTCGACCCCTCCCGTCCGGTGGACGAGGCCAGCGGCTGGTTCGACCGGGGCGGGGGAGATGTGCACTCCATCCACAACTACTTCTATCCGCTCCGCATCCGCCCGAACGTGCGCACGGTGGCCCTCAGCGAGTACGGCGGCATTGCATGGCCCATGCCCGGCCATGAGCCGCCCCGGAAGACCTACGGCTACGGCACGGCCAGAAGCCGGGCAGAGCTGACCGAGCGCTACTGCGATTTGCAGCGCAAGACGGTGCTCCCGCAGCTGAAAAAGGGCCTGTCGGCGCTGGTGTACACCCAGCTGACCGATGTGGAGGACGAGGTGAACGGCCTGTTCACCTACGACCGCACGGCCATCAAGCCCGATGCCGCCGCCGTCCGCGCCGTCAACGAGGCGCTGGAAGCGGAGTTTGAAAAGGCAGTAAAAGGATGAACGGGCTCTCGGCCATCTGTCCCTGTGCAGGCAGAGCATTTTGCTGTTTTTCACGGCTCCTGATTGGCTAAAATGTCGAAAATAATACCATATATTGACAATCCTGTAAAAATGCACTATACTGAACCCATCGAGGCAGACCACGAAGTCCTTGTATATGAAAATGTTCAGGATAACAGCATGTTTGCGATATGCAATTCAACGCTGCTGCATTAAAAAGTTGAATTGCTGTAAAACAGGTATTACAGGCACACGGCCTGTAATGATAAACATTATATGTTCGCGCATGTAGTGATTTATCTCACATAGTCTGAGGGCGAGGTTCCGCAAGGGACCTCGCCCTTGGGCTTTTGATAGGCGCTGGGCTATTGACATTGGAGAGCGATTCATCTATAATCGAGATGCAGACCAGTCGAAGAGGTATGGGCTGGAAAATTATGGGAACTAAAACGCGAAAACTACCCATTCTGAGATGCCCTAAAAGGCGAAAATAACGCCGAAATATAAGAAAAATGATGCATCTGCATTGTTTTCGAGAGAATGAATAAAAACGTCGGATTGCATCGGAATGCGTTAGAAAATGTCGGGCCGCCCGCCACAGCCTGAGAAGGCCGAAGCGGGGGGTCCGTTTTTATCTTTTGTATCCTTGTGCTTGACAATCCGCGCACGACTGTCTATAATAAGGTTAAGGAAAGGCGCTATCCGTGCAAACGGCTGGCTCCTCACCAGTCAAGCATTACAAAAGTAATGACCGCCACCGGTTGGAAGCGTTGGGCGGTCATTTCTTTTTGTGCTTTTTCCTTTTGCTGCCATAAGAATCATCCTTTTTCCGGTCGTCCATCAGATGTACAACACTTACGAGAAGTGCCAACAGAGCGATGATCGTCTGGAAAAGCAATAGAATCTCCGATGTAGTCATAAGGCATCCCTCCCTTCGCTGTGAGCGTCGGGAGCGGAACTCCAAAAAGTTGCCCTCCCGCGCTTGCTTTGCTCCGAAGAGCAAGACAGCGAGACCGGTGAGGAGCAATAGCCGCCTGCGTTTGGTTGGACAGCGCCTTTCTGCTAAGAGGATACCATAAAAACCGACAAAAAGCAACGCCGCACGATGCATATCCGCGCGGCGCTGGAAGCGGGATCTGAAAAGCAGTATGAGAACAGAAAAGCTCCGGGAACCAACAGATCCCCGGAGCTTTTGTATTATTTTTAAGGAAAATTACTGCTTGTTCTTGATTTTGGAAGCCGGCATCTTCTTCATGGCGGCGGAATCCAGAGCGTGGGGCAGCTGGGCGCCATAGGACTGAAGGCTGTCCTGCAGCTCGCCGCTCTTCATGTCGGAGAGGGCCTGTGCGCGGAGGCTGTCCAGCGTGTCAGCGTCCAGCGGGTCGAGACGGACGAGCATCATCAGCCCATAGCTGGAATACTGCACCGCAGCGGCCTCGCCGGGCTTGAGGGCGCGGACGGCGTCGGCGGAGCCTTCCTCGGAGAAGGTGGAATCGATGTTGTCAGAACCCAGCAGGGCAGTGGAGAGGGAAGATGCGTCGGAAGAGGGCTCGCCATCCAGCACCGCGTAGATGTCGGGCAGGGCAGCGGCGACGGCGGCGCTGAAAGCGGAGGTCTGGGCGCTGGCCCCATCGTGGATGGCAGCGTTGCAGCTCTCGGCGGCGGTCTGAGCCAGCTCGAGCATCTGGGTGCGCTGGTCGTCATCAGCAAAAGCGAAGGTGCTGGTGTTGTAGAGCGGCACGACCACATAGCGGATGTAGACCATCTCGTCCTCGAGGTGGCTGGTCAGCTCTGCGTCGGAGACGGGGGTCTCGCCGTCGGTGCCGTAGCACATCTCGAGCAGGTCGTTGCTCTTGATGAGGATGCGCTCAAACCGCTTGAGGGTGTCGAGGCCGATGCCGTTGGCCTTGTAGAGGTCGCCGTTCTGCTCCATCAGCTGGGAGGCGTAGCTGTCGGCCTGGGTCTCCTCGTCGAGGGTCAGAACGCCGCCCAGCTCATCGAAACGGGTCTCAATGGCGGCGTAGGACTCGAGGTTCTCGAGAGTCTTCTGGGCCACATAGTCGCTGACCACGGCGGTCTCGCCGGTGGCGTCATCGACGGTGATGGTGGCCTTGAGGAAGCTGGACACCTTGGCGGCGTCCTGGTCGTCGGAAGCGAGGTCGGCGGCGGTCTGGTAGGCATCGAACTGGGCCAGCAGATAGAGGCCGGAAGAGATGTCCACGTTGCCGATGGTGCCTACAGAATCCGGGGTGGAGAGGCTGCAGCCCACGAGGCCGACGGCCAGAGCGAGGGCGCAGACGAGCGCGATGAATTTCTTCTTCATAAGTGTACTCCTAGTGAAATTTATTTTTTGCCGGTGTTTTCTTCCGGCGGGGCAGCAAGGATGTCGGCCATCGCCTTGAGGATGCTTTGCAGCAGCTCCAGCGGCTTTTCGTCGGGTTGGAGAGTCACCGAGAGGTAGGGCTTGGTGCCGGCTCCTGCCGTCACCCGGCCATTGAAAGCGATGAGCAGGCCGCGTATCATGGCCAGGTCCAGCGTCTCCACCTGTAACAGCAGGGTATCCTTCTTCTGGGTGACTTCGTAGACGCCCACGGCGGCAGCCTGGACCCGCACCAGCGAGACGTTCACGAGGTCGCTGACGGAGGGCGGCGGGTCGCCGTAGCGGTCGATGAGTTCGTCCAGCACGTCGGCGGCGTCCTCGGGGGTCTGGATGGCGGCGATGCGCTTGTAGGCCTCGATGCGGCCCGGGCCGTCGGCGATATACTTCTCCGGGATGAAGGCGTCCACCCGCAGGTCCACGAGGCATTCGCTCTTGTCCCGCTGGATGGGCTCGCCCTTGGCCCGGGCGATGGCCTGACCCAGCATCTTGACATAAAGGTCATAGCCCACGGCCTCCATGTGGCCGTGCTGGCTGTGGCCCAGCAGACTGCCCGCGCCGCGAATTTGTAAGTCGCGCATGGCGATGCGGAAGCCGGAGCCGAAGGCCGTGAACTCCCGGATAGCCGAAAGCCGCTTCTGGGCGATGTCGGTGAGGGTCTTGTCCCGCCGGAAGGTGAAGTAGGCGTAGGCTTTCCGGCCCGAGCGGCCTACGCGGCCCCGGATCTGGTACAGCTGGGCCAGACCCATCCGGTCGGCGTCCTCGATGATGAGGGTGTTGCAGTTGCGCACATCAATGCCCGTCTCGATGAGGGTGGTGCAGACGAGGATGTCGATCTCGCCGTTCAGCAGATGCTGCCAGACGGGGTTCAGCTCTTCCTCGGTCATCTTGCCGTGGGCGATGCCCACCCGCGCTCCCGGCACCATCTGGCTGACATGGGCGGCGCAGGACTCGATGTTGTCCACCCGGTTGTGCAGGTAGTAGACCTGACCGCCCCGGGCCAGCTCCTTTTTCATGGCTTCGGCGAGGATGACGTCATTGTACTCGAGCACGAATGTCTCCACCGGCTGGCGCTCGATGGGCGGCTGCTCGATGGTGGAGAGGTCGCGGATGCCGCTCATGGCCATGTTCAGGGTGCGGGGGATTGGGGTGGCCGAGAGGGTCAGCATGTCCACGCCGATGAAGTTCTCTTTCAGCTTCTCCTTGTGCTTGACGCCGAAACGCTGCTCCTCGTCGATGATGACAAGGCCCAGGTCGTGGAACCGGACGTCCTTGGAGAGGAGGCGGTGGGTGCCGATGACGATGTCCACGCTGCCGGCCTGCAGGCCCCGCAGGGTCTCTTTCTGCTGCTTGGCGGTGCGGAAGCGGGAGAGCAGCCCGACTTTCACCGGGAACGCCTCCATGCGGGAGATGATGCTGTTGTAGTGCTGCCACGCCAGCAGGGTGGTGGGGGCCAGAATGGCGCACTGCTTGCCGCCCATGACGCACTTGAAGGCCGCACGGAAGGCGACCTCCGTTTTGCCGACGCCCACGTCGCCGCAGAGCAGACGGTCCATGGGCCAGCCCTTCTCCATGTCCTTCTTGATCTCGGCGGTGGCGGTGAGCTGGTCGTCCGTCTCGTCGTACTCGAAGCGGGACTCGAAATCGCTCTGCCACTCACCGTCGGCGGGGAAGGCGTAGCCCGTGGCCTGACGGCGGCGGGCGTAGAGCTCGATGAGCTCCTGGGCCATCTCTTCGGTGGCCTTTTTGACCTTGGCGCGGGTGCGCTGCCACTCGGTGCCGCCCAGCTTGGCAAGCTTCACCTTTTCCTCGTCGCCGGGGGCGGTGTAGCGGCTCAGCAGATCGAGCTGAGTGACCGGCACATACAGCACGTCGGAGCCGGAATACTGGATCTTCAGGTAATCTTTTATCGCGCCCTGCACCTCGAGACGCTGGATGCCCGCATACATGCCGATGCCGTGGCTCTGGTGAACCACATAGTCGCCGGGCTTGATGTCCGAGAGGCTGGACAGGGCGTTTTTGTTCTTCTTGCGCTTTTTGTTCTCGGCGGCCTCGTCGTCCAGACCGTGACGCCGGGACGAGATGACCGCCACGCGGGCGAACGGGAAGGTGCAGCCCGCCGTGAGGTGGCCGGGCAGTACCTGAACCAGACCTTTCGCGGGCCGGACGTCCCGGCTCATGCTGACGGCATAGCCCTTGTCAGCCAAATCGCGGGTGAGGGCCGCTGCACCCTTGGGCGTGCCGGCGAAAAGGGCCACGGCGTACCCCTGCTGGACCAGCGGGTCGAGGTCTTCCCGCAGAGAAGCAAGGTCGCCGCCCCAGTTGGGGGCCGCGAAGGCCTCGGCGTTGATGAGGTCTTTCAGCTTGAACTCGTTCATGCCCCGCAGGAAGTTCTCGCAGAGCAGGGTGCTCTGGTCCTGCGCCGCAATGGCGAGGTCATCCATCGTCTGGTAGAGCACATCGAGGCCGGGGCAGATGACGCCCTCCTCGAGCAGGCCGGTCAGCTCTTCGCTGCGGCGGAACTCGGTGGCCTTCTGGGCGTCCCGGATGCCGCCCACCTCGTCGAGGATGAAGATGGGGCTGCTCAGGTGGTCCAGCAATGTGGCGGGCGTTTCGTACCGCAGACCGTAGTATTTGTCCATGGCCTCGGGCATGACGCCGCTGTCCAGCTGGGCGAGGTCGGACTCCATGGCCTTTTCGAGGGCGGTGCGGCGCTTGCCGCGGGCTTTCTTCTGGGCGGCGCGGAGGGCCTCCGCCGTGTCGGCGGTGCTGCCGAACAGCACCTCACGGGCGGGGGAAAGATAGATTTTTTCCAGCGCACCGTCCCGCCGCTGGGTCAACAGGTCGAAGGAGGCGAGAGAGTCTATCTCGTCGTCCCAGTACTCCACACGGGCGGGCTGGCGCATATCGGGGGCGTAGATGTCCACGATGTCGCCCCGGACGCTGAACTGTCCCGGGCCGTCCACCTGACTGCGACGCACGTATCCGGCGGCGAAGAGCCGCTCCACCAGCGCTTCGCGGTTGTAGACCATGCCGGGCTTGAGGGTGAGGGTGTTTTTCTGGAACTCGTCCTGCGGCACAGTGTATTGGAGCAGGGCCTCGGCGGGGACACAGACGGCGTTCAGCCGTCCGCCCGCCAGTGCGCCCAGCACCGACAGACGCCGGTACTCGTACTCGCGGCCCGCGCCCTCGACGGGGCGGAGCATGAAGTCCCGGGGCGGGAACACCGCCGCCGAGAGCCCCAGCGTCTTGAGGTCGTCGGCAAAATGGGTGGCCTCGGCCTCGCCGGGCGTGACGACGCAGAGGATGCGGCCCGTGTCCTTCTGGAGCGCGGCGTAGAGCAGTGCCCGGCCTGCCGGAGGCAGACCGAACAGCGCCGCCGGGCCGGGGGAGGCGAGGCTGGCCGCTGTCTTCTGGTATTCAGGGGTGTTTTTCAGGAGCGCTTCGTACATGGTGGACCTCCTTTCTGATGTGGTTAAACCTCTCCGTCACGGCTGACGCCGTGCCACCTCCCCTATCGAGGGGAGGCTTTGGCATACCGGAAAACTTTACCTCCTCGCCAGAGGCTCCCCTCGGTAGGGGAGCTGTCGAGCGAAGCGAGACTGAGAGGTTGCGTCAAGCGGAGCCTTACCCGTTATACTTGCTCTGCGCCAGACCCAGCTTGCCGTCCATGATGAGCTTTGCGGCGGCTGCGATGTCGGGGCAGCGGTCGGCGAGGGCCTTGGCGTCGTCGGGCGGGAACCTGCCCAGCACCCAGTCGGCCAAATCGTAGTCCGGGCGGGGCTTTGCGCCCACGCCGATGCGGATGCGGGGGAAGTTCTCGCCGCCGAGGCGGGCGATGATGCTCTTGAGGCCGTTGTGGCCGCCCGCAGAGCCGGAGGGCCGGATGCGCAGCTTGCCGGGGTTCTGGGTGATGTCGTCGCACAGGACGATGACGTGGTCGGCGGGGATCTTGAAGAAGCCCGCCAGCGGGCCGATGGAGTCGCCCGAGAGGTTCATATAAGTCAGGGGCTTCAGGAGCACGACCTTGTGGCCGTCCACCTCGCCCTGCCCCCACAGGCCCTGAAACTTGGTCTTGGAGACGGAGATGCCCCACTTGCCGGCCAGATAGTCCAGCGCGGCAAAGCCTGCGTTGTGACGGGTGCCGTCGTATTTCGGCTCCGGATTGCCGAGGCCGGCAATGAGCCAGATGTCATTGGTGTTCATATGATATATTCTGCCTTTTTTACGTTGGATCTGTTTTCGAACAATATGTTATTATAACATACACGCGCGCAAAAAGATACACAAAAAACATAAAATGCCCCGGCGCACGGATGCGGAACGTGCGCCGGGGCAGAAGGAAAGCACCGGATGCGGAACCGGCGCTCTGGGCAGAGTCGGAGGGAGAGCAAAAACGGAAAACTTAACCCTGCTCTTTTTCGAGTTTCTGCTTCTTTATAATGTACGCCTCCATTTTCGGTTCAGCCCAGCCGTCGAGGTTGGTCTGACGCTCCCGGGCGATGCCAAGAGCCTGCGGGGGAACGTCCTTGGTGATGGTGCTGCCGGCGGCGGTGTAGGCCCCGTCGCCGATGGTGACGGGGGCGACAAGGTTGGTGTTGCAGCCGATAAAGCAGTAGTCGCCGATCTGAGTGCGGAACTTATCCTTGCCGTCGTAGTTGCAGGTGACGGTGCCGCAGCCGAAGTTGCAGTACTTGCCCACATCGCTGTCGCCGATGTAGGTCAGGTGGCTGACGGTATTGCCCCGGGCGAAGTTGGAGTTCTTCGTCTCGACATAAGCGCCCAGATGCACGCCGCAGCCGGTGACGGTGTTGATGCGCACATGGGTGAAGGGACCGATGTTGTTGTGGGGGCCGAGGTGGCTGCTGTAGACCTGGCTGGCGTTGACGGTGGTGCCTTCGTCCACGGTGCTGTCCTCGATGAGGGTGTTGGGGCCGATGACGCAGCCTGCGCCGATGGTGGTCTTGCCGCGCAGGATGGTGCCTGCGAGGATGACGGCTCCCGGGGCAATGACCACTTCGGAGCCGATCTCCACATTGCGGCTGCGGATGTCCACGCCGTTTGCGATGTGGCGCAGCAGCACCTCTTCGCGCTGGGCCTCGGCAGCGTCGAGCTTTGCCTTTGCGGCAGCCAGTGCGGATGCATCAATATTCTGCATAGAGAAAAACCTCCTCCAAAACCGCCTCTCGCAGAAGCTGTGCAGACCCCTGCGGAAGAGGAAATGTTGTATCCAAGATAGAAGAAATTCGGAAAGATGGAAGACAAACAAGAACGGCAGCAAGTTTAATGGATAGAAAGTTGTATCCAACTGCCCAAAAACGGCATCAGAACTCGAAAATCCTCTTCAAATCTTTCCCATTTTATATTACCCAAAAAGTGAGTAAAATGCAAGGGTTTGCACAAAAAATATCAAACAAATTCGGTGATTTGCCCGATGGAATAGACGTGAAATTTTGGTATAATAGTTTAGCATTCACAGAGAAATGTTTATCGTATGACAAGCAGAGCAACGATAAGACCGCCGTGCTTCGCGCCAGCGGCTACCATTTGGGAGGTAAACACGCATGAGCAAAAAGTATCTGTACTACTTCAGCGAAGGCAACGATGCCTTTGGCGGCGACAAGGTCACCATGAAGAACATTCTGGGTGGCAAGGGCGCTGGTCTGGCTGAGATGACTGCAGCCGGTATGCCGGTGCCGCAGGGCTTCACCATCACCACCGAGGCCTGCACCCAGTACTACGCAGACGGCCGCCAGATCAACGACGAGATCACCGCTGACATCTTCGAGCACGTCAAGGGCCTCGAGAAGATCACCGGCAAGACCTTCGGCGACAACGAGAACCCGCTGCTGGTCTCCGTCCGCTCCGGCGCACGTCAGTCCATGCCCGGCATGATGGACACCATCCTGAACCTCGGTCTGAACGACGAGGCTGTCGAGGGTCTGGCCAAGAAGACCAACAACCCCCGCTTCGCATATGACTGCTACCGCCGCTTCGTGCAGATGTTCGCCGACGTCGTCATGATGGTCCCGAAGAGCCTGTTCGAGGTCGAGATCGACAAGCTGAAGGAAGCCAAGGGCGTCAAGAACGACGTTGACCTGACTGCTGACGACCTGAAGGAGCTGGTCGGCACCTTCAAGAAGATCTATGAGGACAACGAGGGCAAGCCCTTCCCCCAGGACCCCAAGGACCAGCTCATCGAGGCTGTCAAGGCCGTCTTCCGCAGCTGGGACAACCCCCGTGCAAACGTCTATCGTAAGATGAACGAGATCCCCTACGAGTGGGGCACCGCTGTCAACGTCCAGCAGATGGCTTTCGGTAACTCCGGCGACCGCTCCGGCACCGGCGTTGCATTCACCCGTGACCCCGCCACCGGCGCTAAGAAGCTGACGGGCGAGTACCTCATCAATGCACAGGGCGAGGACGTCGTTGCCGGTGTCCGCACCCCGTCTCCCATCAGCCACCTGCACGAGCAGATGCCTGAGGTCTACGACCAGTTCGTCGAGATCGCTACCCGTCTGGAGAACTACTTCCGCGATATGCAGGATATGGAGTTCACCATTGAGGACGGCCACCTGTATATGCTGCAGACCCGTAACGGCAAGCGTACCGCTCAGGCTGCTCTGCAGATCGCATGTGACCTGGTGGACGAGGGCATGATCACCGAGCAGGAGGCTGTCCTGCGCGTGGAGCCCAAGCAGCTGGACACCCTGCTGCATCCCCAGTTCGACGCAGCTGCCCTGAAGGCTGCTGAGGTCGTCGGCAAGGGCCTGGCAGCTTCTCCCGGTTCTGCCTGCGGCCAGATCGTCTTCACCGCCGAAGAGGCTGAGGAGATGGTCAAGTCCGGCAAGATGAAGAAGGTCGTTCTGGTCCGTCTGGAGACCTCTCCCGAGGACATCGTCGGTATGCAGGTGTCTCAGGGCATCCTGACCGTCCGCGGCGGCATGACCAGCCACGCAGCCGTTGTTGCTCGTGGTATGGGTACCTGCTGTGTCTCCGGTTGCGGCAACGACAACGACGTGAAGATCGACGAAGAGGCTAAGACCTTCGAGCTCAACGGCCACAAGTTCGTCGAGGGCGACTGGATCTCCATCGACGGCTCCACTGGTAACATCTACGGCGAGCAGGTCGCTACCGTCGCCGCCACCGGCAACAAGAACTTCAACCGCTTCATGGGCTGGGCAGACGCCGCTCGTCAGTTGCTGGTCATGACCAACGCCGATAACCCGCGCGACGCACAGCAGGCAGTTGACCTGGGTGCTGAGGGCATCGGCCTGTGCCGTACCGAGCATATGTTCTTCGCTGAGGACCGCATCAAGGCCGTCCGTGAGATGATCTGCGCACGTACCGTAGAAGAGCGCGAGGCTGCTCTGGCCAAGGTCGAGCCGTTCCAGCAGGGTGACTTCGAGGCGATGTACCGCATCATGGGTGAGCGCCCGATGACCATCCGTTATCTGGACCCGCCTCTCCACGAGTTCCTGCCCAGCAAGGACGAGGACATCAAGGAGCTGGCTGCCGACATGGACATGACCTTCGATGACCTGAAGAATGTCGTTGCTTCTCTGCACGAGTTCAACCCCATGATGGGCCATCGTGGCTGCCGTCTGGCTGTCACCTACCCCGAGATCGCAGCAATGCAGACTCGCGCTGTTATCAAGGCAGCTCTGAACGTCTCTGCTGAGACCGGTTATATCATCACTCCGCACATCATGATCCCGCTGGTCGGCGAGGTCAAGGAGCTGAAGTTCGTCAAGGACGTTGTCGTCAAGGTCGCAGACGAGCTCATCAAGGCTTCCGGCGTTGACATGAAGTATCTGGTCGGCACCATGATCGAGATCCCCCGTGCAGCTCTGACTGCCGGCGAGATCGCCAAGGAGGCTGAGTTCTTCAGCTTCGGCACCAACGACCTGACCCAGATGACCTTCGGCTTCAGCCGTGACGATGCTGCCAAGTTCCTGGGCGCTTACTACGAGAACAAGATCTACGAGAGCGATCCGTTCCAGCATTTGGATCAGGTCGGCGTCGGCAAGCTGGTCAAGATGGCTGCACATGACGGCCGTGAGACCCGTCCCGACCTGGGTCTGGGCATCTGCGGCGAGCACGGCGGCGATCCTTCCAGCGTCGAGTTCTGCCACAAGGTTGGTCTGGACTACGTCAGCTGCTCTCCCTTCCGTGTGCCTATCGCACGTCTGGCTGCTGCTCAGGCTGCTATCAAGAACCCCCGCAAGTGATTGCGTGAGCGCTTGAGAAAGCACAAGTAAAGTATATGAACCGCCCCGGTTTCCGTAACAGGAAGCCGGGGCGGTTTTTGTGTTGACTGGTAGAATATCCAAACGGTAAAATATACATGCAACAATTTCCGGAGTGGATGTGGAAATTCTGGACGTGGAACGAATTGAGCGAAAATGCTATAATTTTAACAGTGATAAGAAAATAAATGTGCTAATCAACAGGCTGGGGGAGGTGAAAAGATGGATGAGCGAATCTGGACGATCGCTGAAATACTGGACAAAAGTGGCCCTATGACGGCGGAAGTTCTGCCCGCCTATGGCATGAATCTGATCCGCCTTGCCCGCAGCGGCAGCGAGCTGCTGCGCACACCGGAAGGAGAGACGCAGCTCCGGCGGGAACCGCAGGTGTACGGGATGCCGCTGCTGCTGCCGCCCAACCGGACAGCCGGAGGAGCCTTTACCTTTCAGGGCACCACGTATCATCTGCCCATCAATGAGCCGGTGTACGGCAACCACATCCACGGCAGTCTGGCCCGGATGCCGTTCCGGGTGACCGAACAGACCGCGACCAGCGTGACCGGCTTTTACGAGAACCGGGGGGAGTGCTACCCGTTCCCCTTTGCCATCACGGTGACCCACTGCCTGACGGAGACGGGCACACAGCACCTGTTCACCCTCTGCAACACGGGCCCCAAAACCATGCCGCTGGCGTTCGGCCTGCACATTGCATTCCGCGCAAAGCCGTTTTTTGCGGTGCCCATCGGGCAGCGGTGGGAGGTGGACGAGCGGTACATCCCCACCGGCAGGCTGCTGCCGCTGACCAGCGAAGAAACGGCCTACCGGGATGGCAGCGATGCCTGCAGCGGAAAATTGATCCGTGGGTTTTATACCGCAGCCGGGCACACCGCCCGGATCGGTGGCCTTTGCATGAACGCGGCGGAGCCCTTCAATCAGTGGGTGCTGTGGAATGGCGACGGCACGCAGGATTTTATCTGCATAGAGCCCATGAGCGGTGCGGTGAACGCCCTGAACTCCGGTGTGGGGCTGGTACAGCTGCAGCCGGGGGAAGCAAAGACCTACACCGTCCGGCTGTACCCCTGGCTGCCGTAACGGCGCAAAAGAAAAATTGACAGCCTGAAAATAAATCAAGCCCTTTGGCCTCTGTAACGGAAGCCGGAGGGCTTGATTTGTTTTCAGAAAAGAGATATGGATAGAATGCACAATCGCATAAAATGGAAATTGTGAAAAACGCAGATTGTTTCCGATTTCGAGAAATGTTTTTCTTTTACAAGCTGGAAATAGAGGTTCTGGAGTTTTCGGATAGAATATGGTACAGTAAAGCCACAGGAAAACGTGAGAATCTGAAACGAAAGGAGAAACGATAAAATGCTGGGCGAGCGGCTCACAACGCTTTTAAGCCTGATATCGCAGGACGAATATAAAACGGTGGATGAATTCGCGCAAAAGATGAGCCTGAGCACAAAAACCGTGCGGGGGCTGCTGCAGGAACTGAACGAGCAGCTGCAGACCCACGGTGCGGAGGTCCTGCACGAGCGGGGAAAAGGCTACCGCTTGAAAGTGCAGGACCTGGATAAGTTCCAGACCATCTTCCTGAAGGCAGATTCCAACATTCCGCAGGATTCCAGAGGCCGGGTGCGGTTCCTGATCGAATATTTCCTGAAGGACGACTGCTACACAAAGGTAGAGACCCTGTGCGAAAAGCTGTATGTAAGCCGCAAAACGCTGACTTCTGATCTGCGGCAGACAGAGGATTTTTTCAATCGGTTCCAGCTGACACTGGAACGCAAGCCGCACTATGGAATGCGGCTGGTGGGAGATGAGTTCCACAAGAGGCAGTGCCTTTCCGAATATTTACAGGAACGGAACCCTGGCATGGAGCACACAGCACTGGAAGAAAACGCGCAGGAATACGAACTTGCACAGATGCTGGTGGAACTTCTGGAACAGGAAAACTATCACATCACGGATGTGGGGCTGAACAGTCTGGTGGTTCATGTTGCAGTGGCGATCCAGCGCATCCGATCGGGCCAATACATCCAGATGACCGAGGAAGAAAACCAAACGTGGTCTGCAGGCGAAAGCTATGAGCTGGCGCAGAAATGTGCAAAGTGCATTACTGAATTGGCCGGTGTACCTTACCCGGAACAAGAGGTGCGCTACCTAGCAATCCACTTGGCCAGCAAGCAGACGAGCCAGAATTTTGTGATCGACAGCGATGTGCAGGATGCTGTGACAGAAATGCTGGAAGAGATCTACCAGATCTTCCAGATGGACTTCCGGGATGATCTGGAGCTGATTCTTTCGCTCAGCACCCATCTGGTACCGCTGATCATCCGCATCAAGTACGGAATGCGGCTCAAAAATCCGCTGCTGAAGGAGATCCGGCAGCGTTACAGCCTGGCGTACACCATTGCCGTGCAGGCAAGCGCCGTGCTGGAGCGGCGGTACCGCTGCATTCTGGATTCCAACGAGGTCGCCTATCTTGCGCTGACCATCCAGCTTTCACTAGAACGCAAGCGCTCTCACATTGAAAAGAAAAATGTGCTGCTGGTCTGCGCATCGGGCGCCGGTACGGCCCGGCTGATGGCTTACAAGATGCAGAAACAGTTCGGCGACCGCATCGATCAGATCGCCATCTGTGACCAGCGCAGCATTGGCAGGCAGGATTTTTCAAAGATCGACTACGTTTTTACGATGGTGCCCATTCAGGAACCTGTGCCGGTGCCCATCTGTGAGGTGAAGCAGCTCCTGGACGAAAAGCGCAGCGGTACCATCAAGGGCTTTCTGCGGGAGGAAGCGCATGATATCCTGCAGTATTACCCCCAGCCGCTGTTCTTCCCGGAGCTGGAAGCCCAAACAAAAGAGGAAGCGCTGCAAAAGCTGGTCTTCCAGGTGGAAAAGCTCCACCCGCTGCCAACCGGCTTTTACGAGGCGGTGTGCAAACGGGAGAAGATGGCACATACCTGCATGGGAAACCGTGTGGCAATGCCGCATCCCTGTCAGGTGCTGACCGAGGATACCTTTGTAAGCGTGGCAGTCCTGAAAGCGCCCATCCAGTGGGACGAGCAGCACGAGGTGCAGGCGATTTTTCTGGTGTCGGTATCGCGGCAGAAAAACAAGAAGCTGCAGGATTTTTACGCCACAACGGCACGGCTGCTGCTGGATGAACAGCGTATTGGGCAGCTGATCCAAAAACGAAGCTACCAGACTCTGGCAGAATGCCTTGAGGCTGTGGACAACGAAAGGACGGAATGATATGGACGAGACAAAATACGCAAAAGCCTTTGAACTGATCATGAATGCGGGCAACGCAAAGTCGCTGGCGTTGATGGCGGTGGAATCTGCACGGGAGTTCGACTTTGAGGAAGCGCAAAAGCAGCTCAAGGAATCGCAGCAGGAGTTCCACCTGGCACATCAGGCGCAGTCGGATATGATTCAGGGTGAGGCAAACGGAAACCCGGTGGAGCTGAACATTGTTCTGGTCCACGCACAGGATCACCTGACCATGGCGACCATGGCGCAGGACAACGCACAGGAATTTATAAACCTTTACCGATTGGTGAAGGAATTACAGGATACCGTAAACGAACTTAAAGGAGGAAATGAACAATGAGGATCATGTTGGCTTGCAATGCAGGAATGTCCACCAGCCTGGTAGTGGCAAAGATGCAGGATGTTGCAAAAGCACATGGCAAGGATTACAAGATCTGGGCTGTGGAGCAGGGCGAGATCCAGAACGAACTGGGCAATTTTGATGTGCTGCTGCTGGGCCCGCAGGTGCGCCACATTCTGCGGCGGGTGACCAAGCTGGTGGGCGACCAGGCTGTGGTGGATGTGATCGATGGCCCTTCTTATGGCCGCTGCGATGGTGCAGCTGTGCTGAAGCAGGCCGAAGATCTGTATGCAGGAAAGTGAGGAAATCATGGCAAAGACAAGCAAGTTTGAAAACACGTTGATGGACATTGCGGACTTTGTGGACAGCAATGTGTATCTGCGCAGCATCAAGGATGCATTCACCGATTATGTTCCGTTTATCATTGCAGGTTCTTTTGGTTCGTTGCTGAATGCGCTGATCGCCAGCCAGACCACCGGCCTGGCAAAGTGGGTTCCGGCCCTCAGCAACCTGGCTCCGGCCTTCACCGCCATGAACTTTGCAGCCGTTTCCTGCATGACCATCCCCATCATCCTGCTCATTGCCATGAACCTGGCAAAGGCAAAAAAGATGCCTCCGTTCATTACGGGTGTGCTGGCGGTGATCTGCTATTTCGCCATGGTGCCCAACACCATCACAGTGACCATTCAGGAAGCGACCGGCAAGGCCAGTGGCCTGAGCGGCGGCGTTCTGGGTGCACAGGGCCTGTTCGTGGGTATGCTGGTGGCTGTGCTCATCACCAACCTGTTCCATTGGCTCACCAGTATTGAAAAGATCAAGATCAAAATGCCGGCATCTGTTCCGGCAGGCATTGCAAACTCCTTTAACATCCTGATTCCGGTATTTGTCATCATCGTGTTCAGCTCTGTTTTTGGCACCCTGTTCCAGCTGGCCACCGGCTCTTATATCAACGAGTTCATCTACGCCGTTGTGCAGGCTCCGCTGTCGGCTGCTGTGCAGAGCACCGCAGGCGTGGTCATCATGGCTGTGTTCTGCCAGCTGTTCTGGTTCCTGGGCATCCATGGCGGTCTGGTGGTGGAGCCCATCCGCAGTCCCATCTCCGCTGCCGGTCTGGCCGAAAACATTGCTGCCGTGCAGGCTGGCCTGACTCCTGCCTATCCGTTGACCCGTGGCTTCTGGACGGTGTTTGTTGTTGTGGGCGGCGCTGGCCTGACCCTGAGCCTGATCTTTGCCATCCTGATGTTCTCCAAGCGTGAAGATCACCGTGCCATTGCAAAGCTTTCGCTGCTGCCCGGCATCTGCGGCATTGGCGAGCCGATGGTCTTTGGTCTGCCGCTGGTACTGAACCCTGTGTTCGCCATTCCCTTTATCCTGAACTCCGGCATTGCAGCTGCTATCGGTCTGTTTGCCATTAAGATCGGCTTCATCTCCTGCAGCATCGTGGACGCACCGTTCGGTCTGCCGCTGTTCATCAATGCTACCATTTCCTATGGCTGGCATGGTGCCATTGTGCAGCTGGTGATCCTGATCGTGGGCACCCTGACCTACATCCCGTTCGTGCTGATGTCCAACCGCATGGCGGAAAAAGAAGCACAGAAAGAGCAGTAAGCAAAGGAGAACGAAATGGGATTTCCGCAGAATTTTCTCTGGGGCGGTGCCACAGCAGCCAACCAGTATGAGGGTGGCTACGCGGAGGACGGAAAAGGCCTTGCAGTCGCGGATCTTATTACCGATGGCAACAAGGAACAGCCGCGCCGGATCTTCTACCGTTTCCCGGATGGACGTGAGGGAACGATCGGGCTGGGCGAATGCATCCCGGCGGGTGCACAGGGCATCCTGAAGGATGACTATTACTATCCCAGCCATGTGGCCACCGACTTCTACCACCACTACAAAGAAGACATTGCTCTGTTTGCAGAAATGGGTTTCAAGGTGCTGCGGCTCTCCATTTCCTGGACACGAATCTTCCCGAACGGAGACGACCAACAGCCCAACGAGGCAGGCCTTGCATTCTACGATAAAGTGTTTGACGAAATGCTGACTCATGGCATTGAGCCGCTGGTCACCATCCTGCACTTTGATATGCCGGTGCACCTAGCCACGGCCTATGGCGGCTGGGCAAACCGGAAGCTGATCGATTTCTATCTGCGCTATGCCAGCACAGTGTTCCAGCGTTACCGCAATAAGGTCAAATACTGGGTCACCGTGAACGAGGTGAACGTGCTGGGTGGTTACTGGACACTGGGCCTTTCCAACGATGCAGCATCGGAGGCCGGAAGCAAAAAATCGTATAATCAGGGCGAAACGCCGGATGCAGAGGCAGGGCTGAAATTCCAGGCACTGCATCATTTGATGGTAGCTTCGGCATTGGCAAACAAAGCGGCAAAGATCATCAACCCGGATTTCCAGATGGGCGCGATGCTGGCGCTGTCCGGCATTTATCCGGCCACCTGCCACCCGGAAGATGTGTTTGGAGCCTATGCGTTCCGGCGCAAGGCACTGCTGTTTTCGGATGTATTGTTCCATGGTGAGTATCCCAACTATGCACAGTCGATTTTTGACGAATATGGCTTTACGTTAAAAATGGAGCAGGGGGATGCAGAAATTTTAAAAGCGTATCCCTCGGATTTCCTGGCCTTTTCCTATTACCGAACCACCGTGTTTGACCGCTTCTCGGCCAACACCACGACCACCGGCGGCCAGCAAGGCGCGCCCAACCCCTACCTGCAAACCACGGCATGGGGCTGGCCCATCGACCCGGACGGCTTGCGCTATGTGCTGAACGAGCTGTACGACCGTTACCAGAAGCCGCTGTTTATTGTAGAGAACGGCATGGGTGCAAAGGATACGGTCAATGCGGACGGTACCATTGAGGACGACTACCGCATCGACTACCTGCGCGGCCATATCCGTGCCATCAAGGAAGCCATTGAAAAGGACCATGTGCCGGTAATGGGCTATACGCCCTGGGGATGCATTGATATCGTTTCGGCAGGCACCGGCGAAATGGCAAAGCGCTATGGTATGATCTATGTGGATATGGACGACAAAGGCCATGGCACATTGAAGCGTTCCCGTAAAAAATCATTTTACTGGTATCAGCATGTGATTAAAACCAATGGAGAAGAACTGGATTGATTTTGAAGGATCAGCAATTTTGACAGCTATCCGAACTGCAATCAAAAACCTGAGAAGATAAAATCTTTCCAACGAGATAAAACAGTTCAAAAGCAAATCAAGCCCATCGCTTTCTGTAATGGAAGGCCGAGGGGCTTTTTGTGTATCTTGAAAAATTACGAATGGATGAGTATAATAATAAGGAGAACGACACTTCAGCTTGAAAAGGGGTCTATATGGCAAGGTTTGTACCATTTATCATAAAAACAGACGGCAGTCAGAATATCAGTGTGAAAATCGTGCGCATGAAAAAGTCTGACGCGGTACAGACTGAAAAAGAACCCGTCTGGCAAACAAGCTGGTTGTCAGATTATATTCAGGATGATGCCTTTGAAAAGTATGCCTTAAAGACGAGTGATGGCGAATTAGTTGCGCTGGCTGCATACGAAATATTGGAAAATGACGTGATGGTTCACATTACCTACATTGAGAGCCAGCCGGAAAGCAATCCGACAATTGTCGGGCATTCTAAAAAGTATCAGGGCATTGGCCGGGTGTTGATTGCGTACGGAATCAAGCTGTCGATTGACCATGAATGCGGCGGGACGGTCACGTTCGAGGCAAAGGTTCCGGAGCTGGCAGAGCATTATGTCCGGGACTATGGAGCTTGTCCATTGCCGAGTTTTGGCGGAGCACCGCGTTATGAACTCTCTGGTGAGGCAGCAATGAACATCTTTGTAACTTACTTGAAATGAGGTGTGTTTGATGAGTGCAAAAGAATATTTTCAGCGTGATGCAGAGCGTGATGCATTTTATCGCACATTTTATCAAATTTGCAGACGCTTTAATGTCACATGGTCAACAGCAACTCCGGAAGTCAGAGCTTTTATTGAAGAAGCTACTCGTGTGACCTATGAGCAGGAAAAGGCAAAGCGGAACGGAGTTTCTCTTAGTACAGTGAAGCCGTTCTTTGGAGATACAGCGTGTTAAAGAAACAGCAAATCACTGTTGCGAACGCTCTGTAATTTTGGCACCCGCCCAAGCTACGATCAAGAACCCCCGCAAGTGATTGCGTGAGAGCTTGAAAGAGCACAAATAAAAAAGTGCCAATAAAGCATAACAAACACCCCTCGGTTTCTACAGCGGGAAGCCGAGGGGTGTTTTATGGTTCACGTTATAAATGCAGCAGGCTGGGTGTTGGAAAAAGTACGCATTTAGATATCGTCAATTGGGAACATGGGGCGCATGATGCGCTTGAAGGGCAGGCGGCGGGTATCCTGCAGGGTAGCGCCGTCGGTCAGGGACATCACGCACAGCGCGCCCTGCTGGGTCGGTTCAGGAAAGGCGTAGCCGGTCTTGACGATCACCACATCGTAGTCCATCCAGTCCACCCCGGCGGCAAGGGTCTGATGCCGCTCCACAAAGGGATGGTTCGTGTCAGTGACGATGATGTCAATGGGCAGGCCCTCTACCGACACGGTGGCACAGCCGCCAAAATCGCCATGTTCAGCAAACAAGACGGTGCCCTCTTGACGGCCCAGATGCTTCAGGGTCACAGTGAGCTGTACCGGCTCGGTCAGGGAGTCCAGACCCATGCCAAGGGTCAGAGGCAGGGTATCACCAATGGTATGACCGGCCAGCAGGGTATAGGCGGCGGGGTCCTGAATGGCAGCAAACAACAAGCGTTTGCCTTGCAGGGCTTCGGGTTTGGCCAGCACTTGCCGCAGCACCCATGTGTTGGCACCCATGGCACCGCTGGTGGTGTTGTCGCCGGAGTCGGTGAGGAAAGCCGGCTTGCCAGAGCAGTGCAGCACGGTCTGCAGAGCCTCGTCCGGCTCCTGCGTCAGGCCGGTGTAATGGAACTCGTGGCGGCGCTCCCACACAAAGGCTGCCAGTTCATCGACCTTTTGCTCTGCATAAGTACGAAATTCGTTGGAAGAAGGTACAACTACTACGCCGCAGCCAGCTACATCGGTATCGTGCCGGATGTAGCCCACGTGCCAGCTGGCACTGAGGATGCGGTTATCCTTTTCAATCTCGTCCATATACTGATTAATGGAGCGAACCGGTTCGTCGGCGGAGACGCTCTGCTCGCCGCCTAAAATCAGCGGCAGCTTGCGGTACACGGGAGTGATGCTGCGGCGGTGCTCCAGCAGTTCCAGCAAATGAGAGCAGACAAAGTGAATGGTCTGCTCTACATCGGTGTGAGGAGATTCACGATAACTGCGGATGATGGTGGTGCCCTCTACATATTCCCTGCACAGGTTGCCGTGGGGGTCACACACTACCGCAATGGGCAGGTAGGGGCCTACGATGCGGCGTACTTCCTTTAAGATATGATGGTCGCCGGAGCCGATGCCCTCCACCTCGCTGGCTCCGTGCAGGTGCAGGTAGATGGCATCCAGTTCGGCAAGGTGCTCCCGCACGGTCTGCAGAATGGTGGACTCAATGTACTCGAAAGCGGTGCGCTTCATCACGCCGTTGGAACCGGCATTGGCGTCCAGCGCCGGTACAAGGGTCACATCCGGGCGGTCAAATACATCACCCAGCTGCAGGTGCGCGACGCAGTCCTGCCCAAAGTGCAGGCTGACATCGTTCAGGTCGCACTTTTTGGGGATGTTCTCGTTGGCCTCTAAAAGAAAGCGTGCAACAAGGATATGGAACATACAAAGTACCTCCTGTATCAAGTGGATCACGGTGGAAAGAATCTATAAGACATTATAATATAATATAAGATGATTTGCAACTGGACGGCAGGCAGAATTTGACGCGGAAAGACTGGATTTTACCACACAATTGTGTTATGCTCATATAGTATAAGAATATCTGCCTTTGGAGGAACAACACTATGCTGGTGCCGGACAGCGCGACCCCGCTTTATCTGCAGCTGGAGGAAATTCTGCGGCAGGAGATCCTTTCCGGCAGCCGCCGGGAGGGCGACAAACTTCCTACAGAAAATGAACTGGTGGAACAATATAAAGTGAGCCGCATTACGGTGCGGCGAGCAGTTGAGGAACTGTGCAAGGAGGGGCTGGTGGTGCGCCACCCAGGCAAGGGCACTTTTGTGACCGGTGTGGTGATGCGCAATGATCTGGAGGAGCCCCGCGGCTGGACGGAGAACGCAGTGGCTAATGGGTACAGGCCGTCCACGGTGTGCACGGATCTGAGCATGGTGCCCGGTGCAGAGGTATGCCGCCTGTTCGAGCTGAAGCATGGTGAGGAACGCTATTGCTGTGCCCGGCGGGTGCGTGCGCTGAACGGCAAACCTGCAGTATATGAGCTGGATTACTTCCCGCCACAGGATGCAGAGTTTCTGACGAAAGAGCTGTTGAGCGGGTCGGTGTTCCGCCTGCTGCGGCAGTGGAAAAAGCTGCGGGTCATCCGTGAAAAAGAAACGATCATCCGAGTGCGGTATGCCGGTGCAGAAGCGGCAGCTGCGTTGGGCCTTGCAAAGAGACAGCCGGTCGTGTACACTCGCACCTGCTATCTGGACGGCAAAGACCGGGTGGTGCTAATGAACGAGCAGTATATTGACAGTGAACGCTATATGATTCGCACCGGCGGGCACGAACTGCGGCTGGATGAAACGGAAGAAAATGAGCAGAAATGAGAGCGACGGTAAAAAGGGCTGTGGGGCGGCCCTGTGAGGAAGAACTATGAATGCGATTGAACGGAAACGCTATATTCTGGACGAGCTGCAGCGCAATGGCAGTGTGGTGATCACGGACCTGGCAGAGCGTATCCAGGTGTCCTCTATGACCATTCGGCGGGATCTGAACGCTATGGCAGAGGACGGCATGGTCACGCTGGAACACGGCGGGGCAGTACTGAACAACGGTTCACTGTTTGAGTGCAGCATCAGCTTTAAAAGCGAGATTAATGCCGCTGAGAAAAAGCGCATTGCAGCCAAATGCATGGAGTATATCAACGAGGGCGACTCTATTTTTCTGGATACTGGCACTACGCCCAACGAGCTTGCCATGCTGCTGCGCGGCAAACGCAATATCAGTGTGCTTACCCACTCGCTGCTGGTGGCCAACACCGCCGCTACCATGCGGAACATCAAACTCATCATGTGCCCGGGTGAGTTCCGCGAAAACTCCATGGGCTTTTTAGGGCCGCTGACCGATGACTTTATCCAGTGTTTTCAGATCGACACCCTGTTCCTCTCACTGGAGGGCATCGATCTGAACGACGGCATCTCGGTGGTGGATGTGCAGGACGGCCACACCAAAAAGGTGCTGGTGGAAAAAGCCAAGCGGGTGATCTGCATGGCGGACCATACCAAGTTCAACAAATCGTTCTTCTATAAGATCGCGCCGATCACGGATGTGGACCTAGTGGTGACAGATACGGGTCTGGATGAGGCTACGCAGGAATTGTTCCGGCAGAACAATATCCCGCTTGCGCTGGCCTGAGAGTGTTTACAGCTGAAAGTAACATAAAATAACATGAAAAGAATGAATTTCCCAAGACAAATGTTAATTTTTGACGGGGAATTCATTCTTTTTTACGTAAATAGGGCGATAAATTCGTGAATGTGACATAAAAAGTAATTTTCTGTTTGTGCAAAGTAACAAATAATAACATTTATGAACAAAATATAACAAAAACGGATTGACTTTGACCGGGAAAGTGCTACAATGTAGAAAAGACGATGAGCGGTCAAAACCACATGAATTCTGCGGGTTTTCGCTGCGGCCGAGCGGTGAAGATACTTCACGGCAGCTCATTGAACAAAATGTAAAATGTAACATTTTGTAACATTTGCTGTACGAAAGGGAGGCACTTACTCATGGGCAAATATACAAAGATGTCCCAGCAGGTCCTGGAAAAGGTCGGCGGACTGAGCAACATCACCTTTGTTGAACGCTGCGCAACGCGGCTGCGCATTCATTACGCCAGCAAATCCAAGGTGGATGTGGAAGCGATCAAGGGCATTGAAAATGTCGTGGGCGTGGTAGCAAAGACCGGCCAGGTGCAGATCATCATTGGACCGGAAGTCAACGATGCATTCAACGATTTTCTGGAGGTCTCCGGCTGGAGGCCTACCGATGACCGTCCTACGGTCATAGAAGAAGAGCCCGAAAAGAAGGGCTTTATGTATTGGGTCAACAAGTTCGGCAATTTCAGCGCGGCTGTCTTTATGCCGATCGTCCCGGCCCTGATCACAGGCGGCCTGATCCTTGCTATCAAGAACCTGATGGTCAACTACCTTGGCATGGGCGTTGACAGCGGCACTGCAAAGGTCTGCCTGGCTATCTTCAGCGCCGGCTTCTCCATGCTGCCGGTCTGGATCGGCTACACCATGGCCAACAAGCTCAAGATGGAGCCTATCATGGGCGCATTCCTGGGCGCTGTCCTCGTCAGCAGCTCGATCAGCGGTGTCGAAGGTCTGGATTTCTTCGGCATCCCCATTCCTGCAGTGGAGTATACTTCCAGCGTGATGCCCATTGTTATGGGTATCATCCTGATGTACTGGGTGGACAAGCTGCTCAAGAAGATCATCCCCGAAATGGTGCGTTACTTCTTAAAGCCGCTGCTCACCATGCTGATCGTCGTTCCCATCACCCTGATCGTCCTTGGCCCGATCAGCACTGAGCTCAGCGATGTGGTCGGCAGTGTCATTCAGGCGTTCTTCAACAGTGCCAGCATCATTGCTATGCCGGTCTGCTCTGCAATTTATCCCTATCTGGTCATGCTGGGCATCGATAAGGCCATTATGCCCATTGGTGCGGCGGGCCTCGCAAGCATGGGTTATGATCTGGTTTATCTCCCTATGGGCTACATTTCCAATCTGGCAGTCGGCGGCAGCGCACTGGCTGTTGCCATGCACCTCAAGGACAAGGGCCGCAAGGGCATGATCGCTTCCTTCGGCGTCACTGCACTGTGCGGCGTTACCGAGCCTGCTTTCTATGGCTCCCTGATCATGCGTCCCCGTGTACTGATCGGCACGGCTATCGGTGCTGTGGCCGGCGGTCTGATCGGCGGCATCTTCCCGCTCAAGAACTATGTGCTGGGCGGCTGCCCGGGCTTCCTGTCGCTGCTGTTCTTCCTGCCCCCGGATGGTTCTATGGGCAACATGGTCGTCGCCCTGGTCTCCGGCATCGTGGCTGTGGTGGTGGCATTCATCGCATGCACTGTCATCCTGAAAAAGTCGTACAAAGAGGATGTCTGATCTCTGTTTGAAACTTTAAAAGCTGGTTTCAAATCTCAAAGTGCAAAAAGCCAAGCATATTGATGCCTGTCGCCGCTGCGGCGGCGGGCATCAATGTGTGCTCGGACTTCTTAAAGGAAAGGAATTCTACAATATGGCAAAGCAGAAGTTTCTCTGGGGCAGTGCAACTGCCGCGTATCAGTGCGAAGGCGCTTGGGATGAGGATGGCAAGGGTCTGGGCGAGTGGGACGTGTTCTCCCACGGGAATCCGCTGAACCTGAACGGCGCTACCGGTGATGTCTCCTGTGATTTTTATCATCGCTATAAAGAGGATATCGACCTGATGGCCGCCGGCGGGCAGAATACCTACCGCTTCTCCATTGCATGGGCACGCATCCTGCCCAATGGCCGGGGCGAAGTGAACCCCAAGGGCATTGAATTTTACAACAATGTGATCAACTACTGCCTGGAAAAGGGCATTGAACCCAATGTTACGCTGTTCCACTATGACTTGCCCAACGCCATTGCAGAAGAAGGCGGTTGGGAAAAACGCTCCATCGTGGATGATTTTGAAGCCTATGCCAAGGTCTGCTTTGAGGCCTTTGGCGACCGGGTCAAGCTGTGGAGCACCATCAACGAGCCGAAGTATTATGCCTACTGCACGAACATGGTGGGCAACTACCCTCCGAACCACAAGCTCGACTTTGACCGCTATTTCAAGCAGATGTACTACGAGGTGCTGGCCAGTGCCAAGGTGGTGGCCCTGTACCACGCCATGGGCTTGAAAGGTCAGATCGGCATTGTGCATGACAGCAGCAATGTGGAGATCGCACCGGGCACAAAAGAGCCGGAAAAAGTCCGCCTGCTGGGCGACCTGTTCTACAACCGTCTGATCCTGGATACCTCTATCAAAGGTGAACTGCCCGGTGAGCTGATCCCCCTGCTGCGGGAAAACGGCATTGAGAACGACTACATCAAGCTGGACGATGCGCTGACTTTTGCCAAGGGCAAGGTGGATTTTATTGGAATGAACGTCTACAACCGTATGTACCTGACCGACTGGTCGCAGGGCGAGACGGAGGTATTCCACAACAACCGTGGTGCAGGCTCCAAAGCCAAGGAGGGTATGCGCATCAAGGGCTGGTACGAAACGGCCATTGCCCCCGACACCAAGCGCAATCTCTGGGGCCGTGAGATCTACCCCAAGTGCATGTACAACACCCTGATGGAGATCCGGGAGCGCTATGGCGATATCCCGGTGTACATTACCGAGAATGGCCATGGCTGCTACGAGACGCCGGACGAGAACGGCTATGTGCAGGACGATGACCGCATTGAAATGATGCAGGGCTACATCGACTATATGCTTAAGGCCAAAAAAGAGGGCTGCAATGTGCTGGGCTACTATGCATGGTCCACCATGGATCTTTATAGCTGGGTCAATGGCTACGAAAAGCGCTACGGCTTTGTGCGCGTGGACTTTGACCATGACAACAAGCGGACCACCAAAAAGAGCTATTATTGGTTCAAGAATCTGATCGAGGAATATCAGAAGACCGAAGAGGCAGGCGAGTAACAGAAAAAGGCTTCCCAAAGGCCGGGCTGTATGCCAAACACAGGAAATAAAAAGCGAGAGGTGTAAGAAAATGAAACAGTACGATATCCGCTTGGCCAAGGTGCCGCAGCCGCCCAAGGACTGTACTGGAGAGCCGGTCATGCTGACGGATGCCACTATCCAGGAACGTCTGGACAAGGTTCTGCGGGGCATGAAGTCCCGCGGTTTTGAGCAGCTGGTGGTGTACGGTGACGCCGAACACTGCGGTAATTTCCAGTACCTGATGGGATATTTTACCCGCTTTGAAGAGTCTCTGCTGGTTCTGGACGCCGACGGCACGGCTCACTTTGTGCTGGGCAATGAGAATCTGAACAAGGCGTCCAAAGCCCGTATCCCGGGGCAGGCCGTGCATGTTTCACTGTTCTCACTGCCCAACCAGCCCAACCGTACTGACAAGCCCCTGCGCGCCCTGCTGGAGGAGGCAGGCATTGCGCCGGGCCGCCGCATCGGCATTGCAGGATGGAAGCATTTTACCAGCCCGGTGGAGAAAAACGAAAAACTGTTTGACATCCCGGCCTTTATTCTGGATGCCATCCGTGCCATTACCGGCGGCGACGAGAACCTGTTCAATGCCGGAGATCTGTTCCTTGGCGATGGCGGTGCCCGTACCACTAACAACGCTAACGAGATCGCCCATTACGAATATGGCGCTGCACTGGCTTCAGACGGTGTGCTGGATGCTATGGATCTTCTGGCTCCCGGTGTGCCGGAGACCGCACTGGGCGCTCAGCTCAACCGGCAGGGCCAGCACAACAGCATCGTGACCATTGCCGCCAGCGGCCCGCGCTTCATCAAGGGCAATATGTTCCCCACCCAGAACACGGTCAAGGTGGGCGATACCATTTCGCTGACCGTCGGCTATTCGGGCGGCTCCTCCAGCCGCGCAGCCTATGCAGTGCACGACGCTTCGGAGCTGCCGCAGGGCGCTCAGGATTATGTGGAAAAGGTAGCGGCTCCCTACTTTGCCGCCTATACCCGCTGGCTGGAGGAGATCCATGTGGGCATGACCGGCGGTGAGATGTTCGACAAGGTGGAAGAAATTCTGCCCCGTGCAACCTACGGCTGGTCGCTCTGCCCTGGCCATCTGGTGGCCGAGGAAGAGTGGCTCTGCTCCCCGATCTATGAGCACTCCACTGAGGTGCTTCGCAGTGGCATGATGCTGCAGATCGACATTATTCCCTCGGTGCCGGGCTACGGCGGCAGCTGTGCCGAAAGCACGGTAGTGCTGGCCGACGAAGCTCTGAAGGAGCAGATCTGCCAGCAATACCCGGAGATGTGGCAGCGGATGCAGGCGCGCAGGCAGTACATCATCCAGCAGTTGGGCATTCAGCTCTCGGAGGATGTTCTGCCCATGTGCGGCACTGTGGCTTACCTGCGGCCCTATCTGCTGGATAAGGAACTTGCCTTTGTGATCCGTTGAGTTTCCCCCTTTTGTTCTGTCAGCAATTCGCACGCTCTGCAATTTTGGCACCCGCTCAGGCTGCGATCAAGAACCCCAGAAAGTAAGATTGTTGCATGAAGATGCACTAATCGTGCAAAACATGGGAAGATAAACGTATGATAAACCTCCCCGGTGAAACTGAATGGTTTTGCCGGGGAGGTTTTTGATTAAAAAGAACTTTTATAAGGTTATGTGTAGGAAGGACGAGGTTAAAATGGCATCTAAAGATTGGAAATTGCCGGATGCGCAGCACAAAATTACGGAAGAAAAGGGCTTAGACATAGAAAATGAAAGTATACAGAGGCAGTGGGAAAAAACCATTGTATCGCTTATAAGACTAGAGGACGCTTTTTCTGATATAGATGTTTATGACGATACCGAAGAAGGAGAGATACCATATAGACAGTATTTAATGCGCAGATGGTTGTTCATCCATCAGGATAAATATAAGAACGAGACACTTAAGGACGAAGATAAAAAGAAGGTAAATGAATTACTGAAGACAAAACATATCAAAGAAGATAAGTTCATGGATGTAATAGGTGGATTCTGCAATAATAATGTTGGCCAAATTGATGATATGGCAAAAAAGTTACAGAGACGATTAAATAAGATAATGGGTAAGGTCCCATTTAAAGGAAAATTTGTAGAAGCATCTGAGGTGCTAACATTCAACTCAACAAGAAGCACGCCGACATTGCTCACAGTAGCAAATTGCCGTTTTTTTGACATTTTGCTAATGGTAGATTCCGAGGGAAAGGGCTTCTCGGAGCTGTTGAAGCGTATACAGAGGCCAATTCAAGCTGTTGATAGTGATGAGAGCCACGAGGATTTGCATTTGCAGTGCTCAATTAGAGAAGGTATGCGATCATTAGCAAGGAATAAAAGTCTCAAGTATACAAGTGGTATGATAAAATTTTCCTTGTTGCAGTCCTTCTCGGAATATTACAATGGAGAAATGGAAAAAGGGTATGTCCGTCAGGCACTTTTAGATCTTTCAGAGATGGTACTATATTATGTTGACAAGTATCCACGCGATGAGCTATGTAATAGGCAGGCATATAGACAAATAGCAGAATATTTGATAAACACCGAATATAAGATTCAGAAGTTTGCGGAAGGTCCAAAAGGATTCCGGCAGTAAGAGATTTAAGCGTGATGCTTCTTGGAGACAGAATTTTAATGTCTCCAAGAAGCATCACTTTTTTTGTTGCTGGGCAAAAATGGCCGTGCATTTTTTCTGAGAAAAAAATAAAAAAAACACTGTGCGAAAAAATGATGGCTATGATATTATATTTTTGCAAACGAGGTGGCCACTTCGAAGCACAAAAAATAATTGATTTGCGAGGTATTTTGCTATGACACAGAATGAATATGACAAGTGGTATCGGGGACTCAACGAAACTCAGAAAGAAGCTACGGATGCGTTCTTTACTTGGAAAGAGAAAGCATCTAAGGGTAAAGACGGTTATGCAGATATTGTGATTACCACGATAAATGATAAGGCTGAGGTTGCTATTCGGGAAGGCGAGTACATTTCTCCGTTCAGAGGTTTCCAAATGAGCTTGAAACAGAATGGGAGAATTTTGTTAAGCTGTAATTGGAGATGTGAGGATGGGGTAGAAAAATTTCCGCTTATGTTCGACACGAAAACATTCAAGTCCGGAAAAATAGCTGCTGGTATTTTTGTCCGAGGCGAAACAATGAAATCTCCGATTATACTTGGATGCCCGGACGATTTTGAACCGGATGCTTTCTATGAGGTGTTTGTACATGCTTGGGGGGCTGAAATGGGCTATCTTTGGGTCGGAGATGGAAAGAATGAGGGCTTGACCAGAATGGATTATCTCCTCTCTGGAAACCTTAATCGGAATCCTATTGAAAAGCTGATTGACCAGATGTATTTCCAGAATGCTGCTTCGGAGGGTACGAACCATGAATAATCTGAACGGTAACAGAAAGAATGAATTTCGTCGGAAGCAAGAGGAGAAGCAGCGGAAGCTTGCTCTAAAAATCAAGGACGAAGCTGGCGAATTACGAGAGGGGAGCTTGAAGAGCGAGGAAGCCATTCCATCGCTTGACGAGCTTTGTGCAATGGGAGAGCGAGTTGAACAACAGACCACTTTTTCTGCAAAGGAGGCGATACGCAACAAAATCAAGGAAAGACGAGATGCTGAACGATATAAGTCAACAGGCATGGACAGCGAACAACGGACTCCTAATCCGTTTGAAGATTCTAGTGCAATAGCTACAGAATCTCCGAAAAATGAGGACACACTAAATACAACGAGGAAACACGCCGATGCCAAACCGACAAAATCGGCTGGGATAAAAACCTCAAAAAAACAGTCCCTTGTCGAAACGACAAGGGAACTAAAAAAGTATATCCATATCATTTCCTGTGGAGGTGTGCTGTATTACCACAATGAATATTACTACACACAGCTGGATTCAAAGCAGTTAATCAAGTTGTATCGTCAGAATGTGGACTACGAACTCAATAATGAATCTAGCCTACGTGGGTATAAGGATCTCTACGATTGCCTCGTAACAGATCCCCAAATTGAGTGCAGCGAGCCGGAAGATGAACCGATTTATGCACCTTTGGAAAATGGAATCCTTGACCTTATGGAGTGGAAACTTTATCCACACAGCCCGGATCAAATAACCTTTACCTGTATTAAGGCAAAATATGATCCACAGGCAAAGTGCCAGATATTTGAGGAATACTTGCAGCGAGTCACAGGTGGGGATTCCCTGCTGTCGGAGAGAGTTTGGATGGCAATCGGGTATTTGCTTATCTACCCTGCACGGGGAAAGTTCTTTATTTTCATGAAGGGTATCGGAAATAGCGGCAAGAGCGTTTTGGGAAGCTTTATCCGACGCCTGTACCCCAAAGAATCCATCAGCAGTATTAGACTTAAGCAAATGAAGAATGAATTTGGAATGTCTTCGTTAGCCAACGCTGTAATCAATTTTGACATGGACATGCCAAGTTCAAAAATTGATGAGGAGGCAGCTTCTCGATTGAAGCAGATTACAGGAGGCGATTCAATCAATGTTCCACGCAAATTTCGTGATGATGCGTTGCTGGAAAGGCGTATAAAGTTTGTCTTTTCAAGTAATCACCCGCTTATCATTGACGGAGAAGATGATGCACTCCTAAAACGTATCATATATCTGCCTTTTAATTATGCAATCCCGGATGACCAGCAAGACCCGGATTTGGGAGAAAAAATTTGGAAAGAGCGAGATGCTATTGTTACAAAGGCACTGCGCTATGCACGGAAGCTTGTGCAACTCAACTACATCTTCCCGGAGATTCCACAGGTGGACAACGTAAAGTGCATTATGAGAGACTCTATTGCGAAGACCGTAGGAAAATTTATACAGGAAAGCTGCGATAGGAGCGAGCCGAAAGCGGTGACCGCTACAGAAGACCTGTATAATGCTTACTCGGATTACTGCAAGGAGGAGAATATGTGGGCGTGTAGCAAAAAGGCATTCACAAAAGAACTTACCCAAAGGGGGATAAAGCATATTCGCTTCCGGTGTATAGGAGAGGATATGATTGCCCGAAAGAATCCGGTATCTGCTTTCAAAGGAATCAGGTTTCGTCCGTAACTTCTGATTCTTCGATGATACGTTATACCTCTGACTCTAAGCACCATTAACGATAACCAAGGGAGGTATCACAATGCTGGAAATTGACGAAAAGGCGATGGCCTATTGTCTGGTGGAAGCTCTCTTTGCAGCAGGGGTAATCAACCTGCCTACCTATCAGAACTTCCTTCGGATGAAGCGTGAGCAGGAGGAAGAACCGCCTGCAAAGGCTTCGTAAACAACAGAGAAAGGCTCTGGTGGAGGGGATTCTGCCAGAGCCTTTCTTTTTGCCGCAGAAAAGAGTCAGAGACAGTGGAGGTTAAATTTTATGAGAGTAGCCGTGTACGCTCGTGTTTCAACCGAACATGAAGCGCAAATCAACGCACTGGAAAATCAGTTGGAGTGGTATAAAATCGAATGTTCCCGGCATTCGGACTGGGAAATCGTGGAGGTCTACGTAGACCAAGGCATCACCGGAACACAGGCGCAGAAGCGGCCAGAGTTTTTGCGCATGATGGAGGATGCCCAGAAGGGCAAGTTTGACCTAATCATTACTCGCGAAGTGAGCCGCTTTGCACGAAATACAGTTGATACGCTGTCCTACACACGCGAGCTGAAAGCACGTGGGGTAGACGTATTTTTCATCAACGATGGTATCAATACCGCAACCAATGATGGCAAACTTCGGCTGACGATCATGTCTTCTATGGCACAAGATGAGAGCCGCAAAATTTCAGAGCGCGTAAAGGCTGGGCAGAAAATCAGCAGGGAGAAGCACGTTCTGTATGGCAGCGGAAACATCTTAGGATACCGCAGAGAGAATGGAACCTATGTTCCTGACCCTGACCAAGCTGAAACAGTAAGGCTGATTTTCCAAATGTATTCTACCGGAGAAAATGGGCTGGTTAAAATCGTAAACGAATTATACCGCCTTGGCCGATTAGATGCAGGCGGCCATGTTTCGTGGGACGCTTCCAAGGTGAGCAGAGTCCTACATAATGCAACCTATAAGGGGTGTATTTGCTACAATAAATCCCACAGCGACGGATATTTGACTCAGAAGCGTGTTAAAAATCTGGACGAGAGCAGCTATATCTATGTGAAAGGCGACTTTGAGCCTTTAGTATCAGAAGAAATGTGGGATAGATGCCAGCAAATTTTGGCATCGAAATCAGCACGGGTAATAGATGAAAATGGGAAAAAGCACAAGTACATGAGAAATACGCCAAAGTCAGTCTGGACAGCAAAACTGCGGTGCAGCTGTGGCGCAGGATTTATCCAGTTCAAGTGGCGCGTAAATCGGGACGGTGCAGTAGTTCATGGATTTCAGTGTTATCGCCGTACCTGTAGGCCAAGCATCAGCTATTTGCAGGAGCATGGCCTTGATTTGAGTATCAGCTGCCAAATCAAGGCCATCAGTGAGTGGAAGCTGGATTTGATGGCAGCAAAGGTGTTTGAACATCTCACATTTGACAAGGGAAAGACAGTCAAAGAGGTCTATAAAATCCTGAGCCGCTGCATGGCAGAGGAAAAGACGGTTCGTATTTCCAGAAAGGCAATGCTGGAAAAGAGCATCGCTAAGCAGAGAGAGCGGCTGGACAAGTATATTGACCTGTGTGCAGACGGAATCATCACAAAACAGGAATTGGCAGAACGGCGAAAGGGATTGGATGCGCAGATTGCAGAATTGCAGTCCCAATATGAGAATGTGGAACAGGAGGATGAGCGCAGTGGAACTCTTGATATGAATTTGATTGCGCAGAAGTTGGATGAGTGGCAGAAAGCATCTAGGAATGATGTTGACCGGGAGCTTATCAATAGCTGTGTGGCGCAGATCACGCCACTGACGAATGAGGAATACCGCTGGATGCTTGATTTCCAACTGACAGAAGTGCAGAGTGGAAATAGTGCCACTTGTACGTTGGATGGCTTTATGGAGATGGCTCGTTTTACGATTTCATTTGAAGAAGCCAAGGCGTTTAAGGCTTCCCGGAATCAGGGAATTCGTAAAAATGAGTGGCATGACCTCACAGTGGCCGTGGGTATCCGCACGAAGACTTGAACGTAAAACACTGTGTCAGTCGTGCCGGATGTGTCAGGATTTTCGAGAAACCTTTATTATATATTATCTATTATCCTATCGCTTTATCTAAGAGAGGAAATAGAGTAGAAGGGGTAAAATAAAGAATATATAAAGAGTTTCATAAAAACCTGACACATTTGACACACCTGACACAAGACAAAGCGTATCTGAAAAAATTACAGTTATATATTATCTTTGTAGAAAGACCTGTGAGCAGTTTGATTCTGTCCACAGGTCTTTACTTCTTACTTGAAAAATGGAGGAAAAACAATGGCTGATATTATGGTAAAGATTCTGATGAAGGGTGCAAAAGCAATCGGGAAAACTGCCGTAATACTCATTATCTGGACCGCCCATAAACTTGAAAACAAGTAATCACATTAAAATTTTAGGAGGTAGTAGTTATGTCTGCAAATGTTGAAACCATGTTCTCTGTCCGTGAAACCCCTTGGCACGGTCTTGGCCGTATCGTAATTGATGCCCCTGCAAGTCGGGAAGCTCTGGAATTGGCTGGTCTGGACTGGCAGGTGGAAAGCCGCAATATCTATTCCGGCACAGGTGCTATGATTCCCGGCTATCGTGCCAATGTCCGCAGCACGGATGAAGCTGTTCTAGGCGTGGTGTCTGACCGTTACCGCATCGTGCAGAACGAAGAAGCGTTCCAGTTCACCGATGACCTGCTTGGTGAGGGTGTCACCTATGAAACCGCAGGCTCTTTGCAGGGCGGTAAGAAGGTGTGGATGCTGGCAAAGCTGCCGGAGAAGTACATTATCGCCGGGGATGAAGTGACCCCATATCTGGTGTTCTTCAACAGTCACGATGGCAGCTCTGGTGTCAAAGTCGCTATGACCCCGGTTCGTGTGGTCTGCCAGAACACCTTGAATTTGGCTCTGGGGACTGCAAAGCGCATCTGGACTGCTCGCCACACTGAAAATGTTCTGCTCCGTGTGCAGGACGCTCGTGAAAACTTACAGCTTGCCAACAGCTACATGGGGGAACTGGGCAAGGGCATCCATGAGCTGACCACCATTAAGCTGTCTGACCGCAAGGTACAGGAGTTCATCAATGAGTTCTTCCCCATCACGGAAGACTTAACCGATGGCCAGCGGAAGAACAACCTGCGCTTGCAGGAAGATTTGAAGGCTCGCTATTATAATGCACCCGATCTGGAATGGGTCGGCAAAAACGGCTGGCGGTTCGTGAACGCTGTTTCGGATTTTGCTACCCATGCAGACCCCATCCGCAAGACCCGGAACTACAACGAAAATCTGTTTCTGCGTACCGCAGAGGGCAATCCCATGATCGACAAGGCTTACAAGATGGTGCTGGCAGCAGCATAAAGGAGGACGTATGAACGATGTGAGCAACCGGGCTGTCCGGGAATTTTCTGAGTTCCTGAACAGCATTGAAGCCGATTTTCCAAAGCCTACTTGCACCACGGCATACGAGATCACGATGAAAAGCACCATCGTCAGTGCCTTGATTACGCTGGACACCGAAAAGCAAATGGACGAGCGTTTCTGGAACCATCTCCGGGTGCAGCGAAATATTCTGGATTTCCTGTATGCCCTGTGGCTGGACGATGACCGTACCTTGGTGGATGAATTTTCCACCATTATCAAAGACTTGGTGGAATATGATTTCTCTATTGCGGAAGAACAGATGAAAGAGAGGTTGAACATTGCATGAAACGACTTGTATCTACACGGAACCTGTCCAAAGAAGATTGGCTCCGCTACCGCAAATGCGGCATTACCGGCACGGATGCCGGGGCTATCCTGGGCCTGAATCCCTATCGCTCCGCATTTCAGGTGTACTACGATAAAATCAGCGATACCATTGAAAATATCGACAACGAGGCCATGCGGCAGGGCCGTGACTTGGAGGATTATGTGGCGCAGCGGTTCTCCGAAGAAACGGGTTTTAAGGTGCGCCGTGCAAACGCTATCTACCAGAGCGAGGAACATCCGCTGCTTCTGGCAGACTTCGACCGCCTGATCGTTGGACAGAAGGCCGGGCTGGAATGCAAAACGGTCTCGCCGTTCTCCGCAGACAAGTGGGCAGATGGCAAAATCCCGACTCACTATCTGGCGCAGGTTGACCACTACTTAGACGTTAGCGGCTTCGACTGCTGGTATGTGGCGGCTCTGATTTTCGGCAGAAAGCTGGTGATCCACAAAATCGTGACGGATAAGCAAGTGCTTTCTGATCTTATTGATAAGGAAGAGCTTTTCTGGACGAACCATGTTGTGCCCCAGATTCCCCCTGCACCCAACGGTTACGATTGTGACACCCAGCAGATCAACCAGATGTATGAGGTAGACAACCGGGATAAGACCGCTGACCTGAGTGCTCTGCATGGACTTCTGGATAAGCGGCAGGAGCTTTCCGATCAAATCGAGCAGATGGAACAGGAAAAAACGGCCATCGAGCAACAGGTCAAGCTGCAAATGCAGGATGCCGCCTATGGCACAGCACCGGGCTATAAGGTATCGTGGGTATCCTCCGAAAGCAAGCGTGTGGATTCCCAACGCCTGCGGAAAGAGCAGCCGGACATTTTCAACCAGTACAGCAAAAATGTAAGCAGTCGCAGGTTCACCATCATTCATGCGGCATGATGTTTGTAATTGGCGGCAGGGAGCGATTTCTCTGCCGCCTTTTTTCTCGGAGGTTTATTATGGCTACAGAAAATCCGTTCGTAAAATTATTTGCTATTGACTTCAAAGATCATCTGGAAGTCAAAAAGTCCGGCAACACGGAACTGAAATATGTAAGCTGGGCGTATGCCTGGGCAGAGGTGAAAAAGCTGTATCCCACTGCCAACTATGAGGTCAAGAAATTCAACGGCCTGCCCTATGTTTATGACCCCATAACCGGCTTCATGGTGTATACCTCGGTCACGATAGAGGGCGTTTCGCACGAAATGTGGCTGCCTGTACTGGATGGCGCAAACAAGGCCATGAAAGCTGTGCCTTATACCTACACCACCCCGAAATGGGACTACAACCCGCAGACCCGCCGCCGTGAAAAGGTCGGCATGGCAGAACGTACCGTAGAAGCAGCCTCCATGTTCGATGTGAATAAAGCTATCATGCGGTGCTTGGTGAAGAACTTTGCTATGTTTGGTCTGGGCCTGTACGTTTATGCCGGAGAGGATTTGCCGGAAGATGCTGCACCGCAGCCGGAATCAGAGCCGCAAAAGCAGCCGAAATCGAGATCCACCAGCCAAAAGCAGGAACAGCCGCCTGTCCCCTGCATCTGCGCTCGCTGCAACCAGCCCATCAAGAGGGTCAAGTTGAAGGATGGTTCCATCATGCAGGCGGCAGAGTTTGCCGCCACCCATGAGGGAATGTGCGCTGACTGCTATAAGGCTACAAGGCTAAACGTGGCATAAGGAGAAGGAGATTTTACGATGAAAGAGGAAAAAATCAAAGTCCTTGCGCTCCTGTCGATGGAACTGCCAAAGGAAATCGAACTGAACAACACGCTTGAAGCCATGCAGAACTTTGTAGGCGGGCTGATCGAATGCATCACATTGAGTGACACCGGTTCAGCGGTCACACTGGTCTGCAATGATGAGGGCAAGCTGCTTGGCCTGCCGCTCAATCGTCCGCTGTGGGATGGAGCCGATGTTCTTGCCGGGCCGGGATTTCTGGCCGGATGCGACAACGAAGGAAATATGACTTCTCTGCCGCAGAGCGCAATGGACTTCTACAAAGAGAAATTCAGAGCTTTTATCATTGAAATTTAAGGAGGAACGTCCTATGACCTTTCCTGCAATGACCGAACGTTACGAAGAAATCACGGTTTGCGGAAAGCCTGCGCTGTTTACCAGCATCCGCATCAAGAGAGATACTGTCCCGGACGGTCTGTATGCCTACGATGTCCGGCACGACGATGAGTGCCGGGGCATCCCTTGTGAGATCGCACCCTTTGTGATGGTCAACCATTGGGGCACCATCATCCTTGCGGAACCGCTGGAACTGCCGGACGGTGAGCGGCGATATATTGACGAGGACACCGACTGGAACTACGCTCCGTTTGGAGGAACAGAGAAAAATCAAAAGCTATGTGTCACAGCGGAAGAATTTATAAAGACCTATGTGAAGCAGGAATAACAGAAAACTTGTGCCGGAGAGGTATTAAAAATGCTGTTCGTCATTTTAGCGTTATCAATCTGCTAAGATAAATTGCCCAATCTCGCTGTAATTGATACTTTTCTGCACCTACGGCATTTTTGATACAGAAAGAAAAAAGTTATGAGTATTTATGGCTATTGCAGAATTTCCACTGCAAAACAGAGCATTGACCGTCAGATCCGCAACATCAAGGCAGAATACCCGACTGCCCATATCGTGCAGGAAGCCTATACTGGCACATCCATTTTTCGCCCGGAATGGCTGAAGCTCTATCGGATTCTGAGAGCCGGAGATGTGGTAGTGTTCGATTCGGTGTCCCGGATGTCCAGAAATGCAGAAGAGGGTTTTGCTCTGTACGAAGACCTCTACCACAAGGGCATCCGGCTGGTGTTCTTGAAAGAGCACCACATCGACACCGAGACCTACAAAAAAGCCCTGTCCGGCAGCATTGCCATGACAGGGACAAATGTGGACTTCATCTTGAAGGGTATCAACGAATATTTGATGGCCTTGGCAAAGGAGCAGATCAAGCTGGCCTTTGAGCAATCCGAAAAAGAAGTTGCCGATCTGCACCAGCGTACCCGTGAGGGCCTTTTGACTGCCCGGCTGAACGGCAAGCAGGTTGGCCGTAAGAAAGGCATTGGCTTTGAAACCAAAAAGTCCAAAGCAGCCAAGGAGAAGATCCGTGCCCATTGTAAGGCGTTTGGCGGTACATTGGATGACATGGAGTGTATGAAATTGACTGGACTTGCCCGGAATACCTATTATAAATATAAGCGGCAGATTCGGGCTGATTTGACTGACGAGGGAAAACTTAAAAAGGAAGAGTTGTTATGCAAAACGAAAAATGTGTAAAAGATGAACCCTATAGCGAATTTACAAAGGAGGAACAACAGGAATTTTTGAATTTGTTGAATCGCATAACCCCGGAACAGCGTGAAGCACTGAAAAAAGTTCTGAAATCCTTTATCTAATGAAGAAGGATGCTAGGTGACGCAATGGTCGCCGGGCATCCTTCTTTTTTGTAAGGGTTTACTTTATTCAGGCAGAAATGCCCGAATCAAATCCAAAATAGCGATTCTTTGCGAGGGCGAAAGTCTATCCCAGATGTTCAAAAGGGATTTCTGCTCCTCTGTCAAATGGTGAACGGCGGCGTCCTCTTCAAAAAATTGCGAGAGTGTGATACCAAGGCCGTGACATATTTTTTCAATTGAGGTCACATTAGGCTGAAGGTTTCGTCTGCGCCACGTTGATAAGGTGGATTGCGTTAGACCGGAGTTCTCGGCAAGGGTGTATTCAGACCATCCACGAGCCAACCGCTCCCGGTCGATCCTTCCCAGAATGTCAAAGTTTGGTTTCTCGCGTTCCATGTCATAGACCTCCTTGGATAAATCGTAGTGTTACTTACGATTTTAAGGATGGATAGCTTGACATGTAATTCTATAAATCGTATAATTTTAACGAGATAAATCGTAATACGAGGCGGTTCATTTGTCTTGATTGATAATTGAAACCAATGAAAAGCTTCATGCGATTTAAGGTCGTAAAGAAAAGATGAAAGGAAAAGTCAAATGAAAAAGAGAATTGCGTCAATGCTGGCAGCAACGGTGCTGCTGCTTAGCGTAATAGCTTTGCCTGCTTCAGCTCAAACAGATTGGTTTGGAAACTCTGATTTGACGACTGCAAAGGTACGTGAGATTGCAGACGCTGACACATTGACAGAAAGTCAAATTGCAGAAATCAATAATCACTACTAATGCATATCCACTGTCAAAAGTGCGGAACTTCTATACGCGTAGTTGGTCATAAAGTATTAAAGAATATGTGAGCGTCTGAGAAATCTTCTTTACAGACTTTCTGCTGGCATGGTTCATCCGCATAAGTGAAAGCGGGCGCAGGTCAAGCTGGCGCAAAGCACTTCCGGTGGCAATGGTAAGCCCGATTTCTTGGACAGATATGAATGGAAAAGTCGAGTGGTACTTTGACTTGGCATACATACAAAAACAATCGAAACGTAAAAGAGGCGGCAATATGTTGAATAAAGTTAAAAGAATACTCCAATGGTTTATTGGCGGATGCTATATATTAAGTGGACTAGCGTGCATTGGAGAGTATACGATGCCCGCCATTATCCTTATTATACTAGGTGGCGTGATAATTCTTCCGCCAATTACGAAGAGGATTCCGGCATTTAAGTTTAAGAAAATTGCACTGATACTATTATCTTCTATTGTAATGATAGCGGGTATTCAGCTTGGAGAAACTAATCTTTCACCAGAAATATTAGCGAAAAGAAAAGCAGAATCCGAGGCTGCGGCGGCTTCTCAAGCTGCCATAGAAGCTCAGGAAGCCGCTGAGAGCGCATCTCGTGCAGCGGAAGAAGAAGCGGCATCCAAAGCAGCTCAAGAAAAAGCGGAATCTGAAGCAGCGGTTGCTACTGAAAATGAAATTGCTTCGATGAAGGCTATGATTCTTAAAGACTGCAATTTGAGCGATATTCCTCGTGATGATAAGAACCAAATGGCAAATGCAGATGAGAAAAATTTCTATGCTGCATGGAAAGAAGCTGCAGCAGAAAAAATTGCCGAAAAAAATCAAGGAAATAATGCGGAGGACCTTGTTCGCATAACATTCGAGCAGATGGTCGACTTTTATAAGAAAATTTATCCAGATAGTACACTGATTAACACTGAAAAAGGGATTCTTGAGAGTATTGACAGTGCAAGTAGCGAAATGGAAGAAGCAAAGACGAGTGACCTCGGTTACTCCGTTGAAGATGCTGAGCTGTATGAGGGTAAATTCTACATCTATAAGAGAATGGAAACCCATTATGATGATACGTTGCTTGGAAGCCTTCAGAAAGAGTTGGACTCCTTTAATACGAGCAAGGCGATTGAATGGCTTGCCTATGATGTGGATTATTTGATGGGCGAAGCTTATCCGGGTGAAACGGCCTATGTTTTGATTACGGAAGATGAATATACTTTCTCGAAGCAGGGAGCGTATAAATTAACTTATGTTGATACTGGAAAGACAACAGAGCTTGTTGACGACCAGGGATTCCGCTGGGAGGCATCGGTCTATTTTGTTGTAGATGAGGATACATACAATGAAAACCTTCAGAAGATGTTCAGGGCAGAGCAAGCTTTGTACGACACTTACGAGCGTATTCTAAACAATTTTGGACTTGCAGAGTGAAAATTATAAAATAAGAGGAAAATGGTATGCTTATAGTTATTATTGCGATTCTTTTCATCGTTTGGGTAGTTCATGATTTTAAGAAAGCAGGGGCTGAAATCACGAATGAGCACAGCATTAGACAGTATCTTGACTATCTTGTAAGAAACAAGGGGTGGACTAAGAGCAGCGGACTTATTCCGATTTACACATCTCCCTGTGGCAAGAAAGGCTGCTATGCGGATTGGGAAATGCAGATTTATGACTGCCATCATAAGAAAAAACTGACAACCGCAGAAATCGCTGCATTTTTTGAGCAATTCCAATAATTTACATTGGAAGAGGCTTGGAGATACAAAGAAGAGCAGGATAATTCGGGTAGCACAGTAAGCTGTAAAAAGACCTCCGCTTTCGTTTGCGATAGAGAGCGGAGGTCTTTTACTTTCAGAAAAATGCCTATAAATTAATTATAAGAATGAAATTCTCTTAAATGCTGGAATAAAAACAGAAAATGAGCTATAATAATAACAGGAAGGAGTTGAAAAAATGCTTTGCCAGTTTTCTTTTCAGAATTTTAACTCTTATAAGGATGAAACAACATTTGATTTCCGTGCAATGGCAATTCCGGAGTTTCAGGATGCCTTGATTCGGCAGGAGAAAGCGGAAGATTTGCTTCCGGTCAGCGCGGTCTATGGCCCTAATGGTGGCGGTAAGACAAATCTGCTTCAGGCATTCTTTTGCCTGATTAACCTTGTCGTGAAGCCGATTCATGCATTGGAGAAGAATCGACAGCCGATGATTTTTCAGCAGGGCAGCAGTGTGGCGCCTTTTATGCTGGACGAAAGCTCTGCGAATGAACCTACGATTTTTCAGGTGTTCTTCCGTGTAGGCGAGAAGGAGTACCAGTATTACATTTCGCTCAAGGAAGAAATTGTTTTTGAGTCTCTGCTGTGGCGCACTCTTGGCGGCAAGAAGACGGGCCTGATTTTTGAGCGAGACGGTCAGAAGATTGAATTGGGCGCGAGCATCAGTAAGGCGAGCATCAATCTGGATGTCAATCCGAAGATGCCGTACCTTTCTTTTTTGGCAATCAATTATAATATTCCTGTGATTGCAGAAGTGCAAAATTGGTTTGAATCCTGTATTACACAGAGCTACGCAAACCCCAGAGCAGAAAACATTGTGCTGGTGTCCAAGAGTGAGACGACTAAGGAAAGCCTGATTCATGCGCTGAATGATGTAGGCATTGATTTGTCTGGCTATCGTTATGATGAGGATAGCAAGCACCTGTTCACGCAAAGAACGATCAATGGCAAGGTCTATGAGCTTCCCTTTGAAGCAGAGTCGGATGGAACCAAGAAAATGATTGCAGCCTTGCCGGTTCTGATGGTAGCATTGCAGGAAGGCCGCACAGTGGTTGTGGACGAGCTGGATGCCAAGCTGCATCCGAAGCTGCTCCGGTATGTGATTCAGATGTTTAAGAACCAAGAACTGAACAAGAAGGGCGCACAACTGTTATTCAGTTCTCACGACCTGACCACGATGAAAAACACTGTTTTCCGCCGTGATGAAATTTGGTTTGCCGCAATGAATGACAATCATGAGAGCGAGATTTATTCGCTTTACGAATTCCGGCAGGAGGACAATACTCGCGTTAAGAGCACAGCGGCCTTTGACAAGCAGTATCTGGAAGGTCGATATGGTGCAGATCCCTACCTTTCCAATATGCTGACAGGGAGGGACTGGGCATGAGTTTGAAGCCTCCGAAAAAGAGTGACCTTGGAAAAAGCTGGATGAAGAATCGCCGTGATAAGGCGAGGATGATTCAGCCGGAATACCACTTGATTGCATCTGAAGGTACAGAAACCGAGCCGCAGTATTTTGGCGCAATTCAACGGATTATCAATTCTAAGTACCGTGATAGAATCCAGCTAAAGGTAGAGGGCATTGGCGACAATACGGTGAATCTGTTGATGAAAGCTCGTCAATACGTTCAGAATAACGGCATTGTGTTTAAGCACGTCTGGATTGTCTATGACACAGATGATTTTCCGGCAGAAAATATCGACATGGTAGCACAGCTGTGCGAAGAATACAATGCACAAGGTGAGACGATTTACCATGCTGTATGGTCGAACCAGTGCGTAGAACTGTGGTATTTGCTGCATTTTATGTATATGGATACTGATATTGATAGATCTCGTTACTGGCCGAAGCTAAGCGATTGGCTGAAAAACATTGGCGCAGGGAGTTACGAGAAGAACCGCCCGGATATGTATGAAGTGCTGCGACCTTACATGGACATTGCGATTGCCAATGCAAAGCGATTGGACAAGCAAAATGAAGGATGGAAACCCTCTGAGTCAGCACCCGGAACGAAAGTTTACGAACTGGTTGAGATGTTGAGACCTTATCTTTTGGACACGCAGTGACTTTGATGCTGGAAAGGAGGCCCACGCAATATGTGTGATGTGCTTGATAAAGTGGAAAACAGAGGCATTGAAAAAGGCATCGTGAAAGGCGAGAGCCGCGGAGAAAACAAAATGGCTTTACTGGTAAAGAAGCTCCTTGACCAGAATCGCATTGACGATGTAAAGAGGGCTTCTGAAGATGAAAAGAGCCGTGCGGGGTTGATGAAAGAGCTTGGAATCAACTGAAAAATTGAAAACCGCGATGTGTCGTTATTCCGAACGCTCTGTAATTTTGGCACCCGCCCAGGCTGCGATCAAGAACCCCCGCAAGTAATTGAGTGAGAGCTTGAAAAAGCACAAGTAAAGTATATGAACCACCCCGGTTTCTGTGATAGGAAACCGGGGCGGTTTTTTGCGCTCACGGAGGGGTAGATAAAAAACATAGTATGAATATATACTATATAAAAATGAATATATGCTAAAATTTCGGGAAAATACTTGTATTTTCATTAAAATGGGTGTATTATAACACCTGCCGACGAAATGCCGACAATCAACGAGAGAGGGATCGATACTATTATGTCTTTGAAGAAGAAAATTGCTGCGGCTTTCATCGCCTGTGCGATGACGCTTGCCGTGGTTCCTTCCGCCTTCGCCTGCACGGCACTCTATGTCGGCAGCGACCTCACCGAGGATGGCACCACCATGTTTGGCCGGATCGAGGATCTGGGCACCAACGATTACAACAAGCTGTTCAACATCAGCCCCGCCGGGAAGCACACCGCGGGCGAGGTGTACGAGGGCTGCTACGGCTTTACCTACACCTTCACCCACGACAGCTACCGCTACACTGCCCGCCGGGACGACAACGGTCTGGGTGTCTGCCCAGACTGCGACAGCACCCACGAGCACACCCCCTATGAGGAGGCTGGCACCAACGAGAAGGGCGTCATGGTCTCTGCCACCGAGTCTCTCTACGGCACCGACGCCGTGCTGAGCGTAGACCCCTATGTGGACAACGGCATTGAGGAAGCTGAGATCACCACGGTGCTGCTGAGCGAAGCTTCCACGGCCCGCGAGGGTGTTGCCCTGCTGACCTCCATCTACGACAACGCCGGTGCAGCCGGCGGCTCCGGCGTGTTCATTGCCGACCAGAACGAGACCTGGTTCGTGGAGAACCTGACGGGCCACACCTACCTTGCCCTGAAGCTCTCCTCCAGCGTGGTCTTCATGCAGCCCAACATCGCCGCTATGGGCAAGATCGATCTGGATGACACCGACCATGTGGTGGCCTCTGCCAATTTGATCTCCGTGGCCCAGAAGGCCGGTACCTTTGTGGGCGACGCCGCTGCCAATGTCATTGATCTGGATGCCTCCTACAACGGCGACATCGCATCGGACCGCATGGCAGCCGGCCTGAACTACCTGTACGGCACCGACACCTTTACGAAGGACAACTACAGCGAGACCGACTTTGCTATCAGCAACGTCGGCGAGAACGGTGCCATCGTCCCGGTCTACTCCAACATCCAGTTGACCAAGAAGTTCTCGGTGGAGGATTCCATCCACTTCTTTCAGACGGAGCCCATCGGCAAGACGGGCAATGTGGAGACTCATCTGTTCCAGGTGAGCGCCACCGGCGATCTGAACACCGCCATTACCGAGTGGACCGCTTTTGACGACGACGTGTACAACGCCTTCGTCCCTTACTATCCGATGCTGACCACCGACACCGCAGATGTCTACAAGGTCTCGGTCCATAAGGTCACCCGTTCCGACGAGCAGCCCACCGAGGGCGTCTGGTACAAGGACCAGAAGGGCAGATACTACACCTACCCGGAGGACTGGACCAAGTCCTTCTACGGCGCACGGGATGCCCTGTCGAACCTGCTGACCTACGGCGATGTCTCCGAGAAGGACAAGGCTGCGGCCAAGGCAGACTATGCCGCTCTCCAGAAGGACATCATGAAGGAGTTTGCAGAGATGAAGGCTGCTGTCGCTGCTGCCGATACGAAGGAAGCAAAGCAGGCTGCCGCCACCACTGCAAGCAACAAGATGAGCGAGAAGGTCTACGAAAAGACTGTCAAAATGTACAATAAGCTTCAGAAGAAGCAGGAGGCCCGTGCATGGTTTGGGTCTCTGCTGAATAAAAACTTTTAAACTGAATCAGAATCGACTCCCCGAGAAGCGGAACAGCTCCCCCGGGGAGTCCTTTTTGTACAAAGAAATACCCCGGCCACCCTGCATCTGCGCAGAAAGCCGGGGCAAGGAGAAAAGGGAGAATGAAAAATGAAGAAGGTAACTTAGAATAGCGTTTTCGTATTCTGATAAACAGCCTTATACTTCTGATAGGCCTTATCATAGACCGATGCCGCCGCAGAATCGGGGTAGAGGACTTCGCTCTCAGCGGCTAGCTTCTTACCGAAGTCGCGGGTGACGTCGGTAAGGCCGACGCTCTCGGCGGCGATGATAAAATCGCCCAGAGTTTCCGTCTCACCGCTCTTGAGGCGGACGATGGGACGGTTCAGCACGTCGGCGAAAATTTGACACCAGACGCGGCTGTTGGCTGCGCCGCCGCCCAGAGGAATGGGGGAAATAGACTTCTTGGCAGCAGGCATAATTTCCATGCAGTCCCGCATAGAGAGTGCAACGCCCTCCATGATGGCGCGGACGAAAGCACCGTAATCGGTGGAAAGGCTCATGCCGAAGAAGACGCCCCGGGCGTCGGAGTCCCAGATGGGGGACTTTTCACCGGCCAGATAGGGAAGATAGACCAGACCGTTGCAGCCTGCGGGAACCTTCTCAGCCAGCGTGTTCATGTAATCGTAAACGGACAGGCCCGCAGCCTCGGCCTTCTGCTGGACGGCGTCGCCGAAGACATCACGGAACCAGCGCAGGGAGATGCCGGCGTTGTCGGTGGTCTGCAAAATGGTGTACAGGCCCTGATAGGGGCTGCGGCAGTTCAGCAGACGCTTATCGTAGATGGGCTCGCTGCCGATGTAGCAGATGCGGCCGCTGCTGCCGATGGTGAGGGCGACATCGCCCTCCTGCACAGCGCCTGCGCCCAATGTGGCCACTACGCTGTCCAGACAACCGGCAGACACCGGTGTACCGGCTTTTAATCCGGTGATGTGGGCAGCCTCCTCGGTGACGCCGCCCACGATGTCGCAGGGGTCGTAAGGGGTAGGCAGCAGCGAGAAGGGAATCTCCGCCTTTTTGGCGATCTCGTGGCTCCACTCGCCGGTGCGGATGTCGGACAGCGAGGTGAGGCTCATCCGGGGGCGGTTCATGGAGAACTTTCCGGTGAGCTTCTGGATAATGTAGCCGCTGGGCATCAGCATTTTATACGCCCGAGCCACCAGCTCGGGGCGGTTGTCGATGAGCCAGCGCAGGGAGGGTAGACAGAACGAGCCCTTGTCCAGTTTGTTCGCCGTAACGCGGAGGACGAGATCCTCACCGACACGCTCACGCAGCCACGCCACCTGCGGGTCGGCGCGCTTGTCATGGTGGCCGATGGCGTTGTACACCGGCTCGCCTGCCTCGTCCACCAGTGTCATGGCGTTGGTGCAGCTCAGGCCGATGGAGGCGATGCGGCTGCTGTCAATGCCCTGCTGCTCAAAGCAGTTGTGCAGATTCGTCTGGACGGCGTTCCACCAGCGATGGGGATCCTGCTCGGCCCAGGACGGCTGCGGGTATATCATGGAGTACTCCTGATAGGCGTGGGCAACAAGCTCACCCTTCAGGTCATAGATCGCACATTTTGTGCCGGTAGTGCCGATGTCAATGCCCAGCAGCAATGTTTCGTTTTGAGTCATATCCGAGGCTTTCCTCCTTTACCAATCAAAAGCGCAGTCCGTGGGAGGGCAGAGCGTTCTGCTGTGCTTTCGTCATAGCGATGCCACGGTCACCCAGAAGCAGGAAAAGCTTCGCCTCGTCCTCGATCTCCTCGATGATGTTCAGCGCCTCCTCCATGCTGCGGCCCACGGCCAAAGGACCGTGATTTGCCAGAAGCACCGAGTTGCGCTCTGCGATGAGAGGAAAGACGTGGTCGCACAGCTCTACCGAACCGGGCGTCATATAAGGAAGGAGGGGCAGCTCGCCCACGCGCATGCTGTAGCCGGGGGTATACACCGGGATAGCGCAGGAGGAGTCTGCATCCTTCATACAGGAAACGGCCACAGCATTGCTGCTGTGGACATGGACGAGGGCCGAGACGTCCGGGCGGGCGTGGTAGCAGGACAGATGCATCCGCCACTCTTTCGACGGGATGCCGCCGTTGGGGCAGGTGCAGCTTCCGTCCATCTGCAGCAGGACGAGGTCTTCTTCCTTTAAGGATTCCAAGCTCCGGCCGGAGGGGGTGATGAGTATGCCGTCGTCGCAGCGCAGGCTAATGTTGCCGCCGGAGCCGCTGACCAGCCCCTTGGCGTGGATGAGGTGGCAGGTATCGAGAAAAAGCTGTATAGAGCCGGTATGGTTCATAAAAGTAGCCTCTTTCTTTTTCGGTGCCTTTCTATACTATACCATAAAAGACATGCCGTGCGCGAGTACAGGACAGAAAAGGCACAGGATAGGGCCGGACGGGAGGTCCGGCAATGAAATGCGAAACGAAAGCGAAAATTTTTAGGTAAATTCTGAATTGATTGTAGCAAGTTGCAGGACAAAACGCAAGCGGCAAAACGCTCAAAATGGTGGTCTTTCTCGAAGCGATTTGCACAAAACGACGCGAAGGAGGCCGTCGAATCGGCAATATCCACAAGAAATTTTTGATTTTCTTGTGAAAAAGACATCTTGTGCCACTGCGCGAAGGTGTGATATGATAAGGCCAGCGAAATATTTAGGTAAATTTGGGGAACTTTCATGAACACAGTACAGAACATCGAGTGCATTACGGATCTCAGCCTGCTGGTCAATACCTCTTTAGTAGATGTGGTGGCAGACAAGATCCGGCAGAATATTTATACCGGCAAGTATGAGGCCGGCAAGAAGCTTATCGTCCGGGAACTGTCCGAGGAATTTGGTGTGAGCCATACGCCGGTGAAGGATGCGTTGAACCGTCTCATCTCCGAGGGCTATGTGGAGGCGCTGCCCCGCCGTAGCATGGTGGTGCGTACCTACACGAACGCCGAACTGCTGGATGCGCTGGAAGCTCGCATGATGTGCGAGGTTTTTTACGCAGATGCGATTATTGAGATGTCAAAAGGACACCCTGAGCTGGTGAAGGAGCTGGAGGAAGTGATGGCAACGACCCGCCGTTTGGTGGCGGAGCGCGGCGAACACTTCAACGCCGATTGGGTCGCAAATGAGGTGCGGTTTCATCGCTGCTATATGCTTTACTGCGGCAACGCCCGTGTGGTCAAAATGCACCAAGACCTTGGGACCAACCGCATCACATTTCTGGCCTATCTCGGTGTCAACCATACTCCGCTCAAGCTGAGTACACTGGAGTGCAACCTCATGGAGCATCAGGCCATCGTGGATGCTATCGCAGCTGCAGACTCTGCCCGCTTCATCAATGCAGTCACCCGCCACATCGCCCGCGCCACCGACGACTACGCCACCGATGACGAATGCCGTGCCAAGGCTGCCCGTATCAAGGCACTGAAAGCAAAATACGAAGTTTGATACAGATTGATTTTTATTTTTGGATCAAATGCAGGAGACCTGAATAGAAACGGGTCTTTTCACTCTAATATTTACCCAAAAATTTAAAATTTTAGAGCGGGATATAGCCTGCGCGCAGCAAATATACTGAACCCGACCTGTTGAGAAAGACTCCGCAGGTTCAAAAAGGAATAAGAAAATTTAGGAGGATATCGATTATGAAAATCTCTCGCAGAAATTTCCTGAAGGTTCTTGGCTCTGCAACAATGGCAGGCGCTCTGGCAGCCTGCGGCGGTTCTTCTTCCACCAGCGCTGCTGTCTCCGGCGCAGCATCGACTGCCGCAGCGGCAGCGCCCGGCACTACTTATACGATGAATATCGGCTCGGTCATGAGTGCATCTCACCCCTCCATCGTCGCGCTGCAGAGCTTTGAAAAGGCTGTTGAGGAGCGCACTAACGGCGGCATTCAGGTCGAGATCTACACTGATAGCGCGTTGGGCGGTGAGAGCGACCTGATTGAGCAGGTGCGTGGCGGTTCCACAGAGGCCTGCATGCAGATGGGTGCTGCAAACTTCGAGGGCATCAACGCAGAGGTCAACGTGGCCCTGTTGCCCTTTCTGTTTACCAGTCTGCACAATGCTCGTAATGCATGGGGCGGCGACTTCGGCGCTCAGTTCTCCGAGAAGCTCATCGAGCCCATGGGATTCAAGGTCCTGTCCATCTGGGAGAGCGGCTACCGTCACATGACCAACAACACCCGCCCGCTGAAAAAGCCCGAGGATCTGAAGGGAATCAAGTTCCGCACCAACGAGAACAGCATGAAGGTCGCCATGTACGACGCACTGGACGCTTCCATCGTCATCATGGCCTTCTCGGACGTCTACACCGGCCTGCAGAACGGCACCATCGACGGTCAGGAGAACCCGCTGTCCAACATCTACTCTGCCTCTCTGCAGGACGTGCAGAAATACCTGTCCCTCACCGGCCACATGTACGATGCCGCCCCCTTCGTCTGCAATATGGACTGGTTCAACAGCCTGCCCACCGAGTATCAGGAAATCTTGATGGAAGAGGCCAAGAACGCCCGTGAGGTCGATCTGGAAGAGAGCGATGAGAACAAGTACCTCGAGCTGCTGAAGGAAGCAGGCATGGAGGTCAACGAGGTCGATAAGGAAGCATTTCAGGCCAAGGTGGACGGCGTGTGGGCTGATTACGCCTCTCAGTACGCCGACGGCCAGAGCTGGATCGATCTGGCTACCTCCTTCAATAAATAAAGATGGGCACCTGTCAATCTCCGAGAGAAAGGAAGGAATAGATTTTGGCAAAGAAACTTCTCGATACCATCAAATTCCTGTTGCGGCTCATCAGCTGCATCTCGATCTGCCTGCTGGTGGTCATCGTGTTCATGCAGGTCATCAACCGCAACTTCTTTGACCACTCATTTACTTGGGTGGAAGAGGTTGCCAGCATGGCGATGGTCTTTATTACCTATCTGGGCGCGGCTATGGCCACTATCAACAACGGCAACACCCGTATCGACTTCTTTATCCGCAAGCTCCCGACCCCGGTGTATAACGCCTTCGAGCTACTCGACGACGTTATCTGTATCGCGTTTCTGGTCATCGTGTCCACCATCGCCTATAAGCAGATGATGACCAGCTGGCCCATGCAGACCCCCGCCCTCCGTCTGCCTCAGGGCATCAATTATCTGGCCATCCTGCTGGGCTGCGTGCTGATGATTGTCTTCTATGTGGTTTGGGCCATCCTGCACCTGATGAAGTTGATGGGCAGGGATACCTCTAAGGAAGAGGAGGAATTGAATCGATGAATACTGGATTGATCCTGATGTTTGTTGCGCTGGCGGTCTGCCTCCTCATCGGCGTGCCGGTCGCATTCTCCATCGGCATCAGCTGCATGACTCTGCTCTACGTCAACGGCGGCCCCTCGATGGATATTCTGCTGCAGCGTATGGTCAGCGGCGCAAAGAGCTTTAACATGCTGGCGATGCCCATGTTCATCTTTGCCGGTGCCTTGATGGTCTACGGCAGTACACCGCGATTGATAAAGCTGGCGAATATGCTGCTTCGTAAATTCCCCGGTGGTCTGGGTGCAACGGCTATGGCTGCCTGCGGCTTCTTCGGTGCCGTTTCCGGTTCCGGTGTCGCCTCTGCTGCCGCCATCGGCAAGATCATCGGCCCCTCCATGCTGGAGGAGGGGTATCCCAAGAGCCTGACGGCCGGCCTTATCGCAGCCGGCGGCACGATGGCCTGCATCATCCCACCCAGCATCGTCATGGTGGTCTACGCCCAGTCGGCCAGCGTCTCCGTGGGCGATATGTTCCTCGGCGGCGTGGCCCCCGGCCTGTTGACCATCATCGCCCTCATCGTCCTGAATAGCTTCTTCGCTGTCCGTCGGCAGAAGAAGGAGAACAAGGACCCCCACGAGTACACCGCCAATGAGCGCATGAAGATCATTCTGGATGCTCTGCTGCCCCTGCTGATGCCCGTGGCCATTCTGGGCGGCGTCTTTTCCGGTCTGTGCACCGCTACCGAGGCCGCTGTCGTGGCTGTGGTCTACGCGCTGTTCCTCGCCGTGTTCGTCTACCGCGAGCTGACCCTGAAGGACTTCTTCAAGGTGTCTGCTGACGCTGTCGTTTCCACCGGCGTCATCATGCTCATCATCTCCGTCGCTTCTCCCTTCGGCTGGCTCATGTCCACTCAGAAGGTGCCCCAGATGTTTGCAAGCTGGCTGATGAGCATCACCGACTCCAAGTTCCTTATCCTCGCCTTCATCTTCCTGCTGCTGATGATCCTTGGTATGTTCATGGAGACGGTCTGCATCATCATCCTGACCACCCCCATCCTGTTGCCCATCGCGGTATCGGTCGGTCTGACTCCGCTCCACTTCGGCATCGCCCTGCTGATGACTCTGATGGTCGGCAGCCTGACCCCGCCGCTGTCGGTCAACCTGTTTACCTCCTGCCGTGTGCTGGGCATGAAGGTGGACGAGGCCTTCCCCGATACGCTGTACGTCATCGGCACGGTGTCACTCATGGCAATCCTGACCTTCGCTATCCCCGGACTGGCGGAATTCCTGCCCGCTGTTCTGGGCGGCTAATAAAAATGCAGCTGCGCTACCATTGCATGACAAGTCCCCGGTCTCTGTTTTCAGAAGCCGGGGGCTTTTTGCGTCTTCTCCGCTGCATTTCGCCCGAAAGTATGTTTCAATAATGGTGCTGGAAAATCCACATCTGGAGACCATCCCAATAATTGTGTAAACCTCCGGAGAGGTGTAAAATAGAAGCATCAGGATGGAGGAAAAAGATATGTCCCGAAAGAATCGAAGCCCGGAAGAAAAAGCCCGCAGAGCAAAAATCCGTGAATTGCTGCAGATGGCAAACATCGACAGCATGGATGACATCCAGAACTTGTTCAAGGAAACCATTGCCGAATTCATGGAGAATGGTCTGGAGGCTGAACTGGATGAGGACCTTGGTTACAGCAAATACGACTACAAGAACAAAGCTACGGACAACAGTCGGAACGGTCACAGCAGCAAAAATCTGCGGACCGGTTTCGGCGATGTCGAGGTTTCTGTTCCCCGTGACCGGAAGGATGAATTTGAACCGCAGCTTCTGAAAAAGAACCAGACCAGCATCAGTCAGGATATCGAAGAAAAGATCCTGTCCATGTATGCGAAAGGCATGATGACCGGCGACATCGAGGCGCATATTCAGGATATCTACGGGTTGTCTGTGTCTGACACTACAGTAAGCCGGATCACGAATAAGATCCTGCCTGTGGCGAAAGAATGGCAGCAGCGGCCTCTGGAATCGATCTATGCCGTAGTTTTTCTGGATGCGATCCACTACCATGTCCGTAGTGAAGGGCAGATCGTAAAGAAAGCAGTGTACATTGCCATCGGCCTTGATCTGGACGGCCGCAAAGATGTTCTGGGCATGTGGGTCGGCGAGAATGAGAGCGCAAAGTTCTGGGCGACCGTACTGAATGGTCTGAGAAATCGGGGCGTAGAGGATATTTTTATCGCATGTACAGACAATTTGACTAGTTTCGATACAGCCATCCATGCAGTGTTCCCGGAAACGGAGATTCAGAACTGCATGATTCACCAGCTGCGGAATTCCAGCAAATACGTTTCTTACAAAGACCTGAAGGCTCTCATGTCCGATCTGAAAGCCGTGTATGCAGCAGTGGACGAGCAGGCCGCTCTGGACGCTTTGGAGACTTTCGCGCAGAACTGGGACAACAAATATCCCAAGATCGCAAAGTCGTGGCGGGAAAACTGGGCTAACCTCAGCACCTACTTCAAATATCCTCAGGAAGTCCGCCGTCTGATCTATACCACGAATACGATTGAAGGTTTTAATCGGCAGCTGCGGAAGGTCACAAAATCCAAGAGCGTTTTCCCGACAGACGACAGTCTGCTGAAAATGCTGTATCTGGCGATGATGGATATTACGAAAAAGTGGACAGGTCGGCGGCAGGACTGGAGCCGCATCCATGCGCAGCTGTCCATCTATTTCGCTGAGCGTATGCCGGATTAACACCCGCTGCGGAGGAATGTCAAGGGTATATGAACGGCTTCGCCGCCCTTGACATTCCCCCTTGCCGGCGTTATGTTGTTGTTAAGGCGACAGCCGGTTTCGCCGTCTGCCGCCTCATATTAAAATTGCTCTTGTTTTATGGCTGTCTGGACTTTACACAAAATTTGGGAAAGACCCGGCAGCAGACCGATGAATATCACATGGCGGCTGGATTGCCCGATTCCAGCGAAGTTTTTGAAGAAGACGAATAATAAGTTGGTAGTGGGCCGATGTACTTTGCATGATTTAGAGGAGATTTCTATGGACGCACGAAAGCACTTAATCATCATAAAAGGAAAAGACCAGACGGACTCGGTCGCGAGCTTTCAGTTCCATGACGGGAAGTGCGAGGTCGTCTATACCAGTGCGCCCAATAAGTCATACAGCTTTCAGCGCAGACCAATTAAGCAAAGTCAATAGCACAGGTAGCCAATAAGAACGAAATCGAACGGTTTGAGTTCGGTATTCATCGCTTATAGCCCTGCCATCGCTTACACCAAGTAAAGAACAAGGGCAGTGAAAGATGC
>ERZ809932.8-NODE-8-length-72594-cov-10.7184_pt1 | contig 72594 bp, 72 predicted proteins | sample MGYA00520437_ERZ809932 | MGnify/ENA primary metagenome ERZ809932 (study PRJEB31588, sample SAMN03398967) | human gut metagenome | study: EMG produced TPA metagenomics assembly of the PRJNA231909 data set (A prospective, longitudinal analysis of the...
CTGCGAGGGCCTAACACCAGCTGCGAAGCAGCAAATCGGAGAAACGAGAAAAAAGCGTTAAGCGCAGCGGCTAGCTTTTTTCCGTTTCGACAACTCCTTCGGGATTATCAAGGGCGAGCAGCCCTTGATTCGTGCCTCCAGCGCGTCGAAATCGCGGGTGCTTTTCTGGTTCTCTTTTGGCACGCAAAAGAGAACTTAGCCTCGCATAACCGCGCTCTGCCCCCGCGCCACCGGCGCGCAAGCCTGCCTCACGGCGCGGCATACCTTGCATACTCCCCCATCTTCTCAAAGCCCAGCCGGGTATAGAAATGCACCCGCTCGGGGCTGCACAGGAAGACAGGCATCCAGCCTTCGGCGGCGAGGGCATTCGCCATCTCGACGATGAGCCGCCCGCCGACGCCTTTGCCCCGCAGAGCTTCCACGGTCTCGCCGCAGGCCATGTATGCCTGACCATTTGCCAGCGCGTAGGCTCCCACCGTACAGATGATGTTCCCTTCCCGTTCCAGCGTCCAGACCCGGGCAAGACCCCGGCTGCGCTTGGAGCATAGCTCAGAGTAAAAGTCGTCCCGTTTTGAGGGCCTGTCAGGGAAGAGCAGATCCGCTGCTTTTCCGGCGGCAGGTTCTGTGTTTTTGGCAAGACTCTGCCAGAGGGCAGCGTCCGCCTCAGGCAGCGGCAGCTGACGCCCCGGCGCAAGGCCGAAGACGCTGTGTGTCTTGGCCCGTTTCCAACCGGTGGGCGGCGGACACTCAGCCTCGTCCAATACGACGGCCTCACAGCCGCAGAAAGCCAGAAAGCCCGCCAGCTCCTCGGGGTTGGCGTGACCGGCCAGCCACGCGGTGCTGCCGCCGACATCCAGCGCCAGCGTCGGCCCGGCGAAAAAGCGGCCCGGCTGGCTCTTACCGAAGAGGGCGAACGCCAGCGGCATGGTCGCCCCGAGACAGAGCTTGCCCCGGCAGGCGTTCAAAAAGCGCTGCTTCTGGCGGGGCGTTTTGATTTGAGTTATCACTTCAGCGCGTTGACGATGCTCTTGAACTCGCGGCCGCGCACTTCAAAGTTCGGGTAGAGGTCGAAAGAGGCACTGGCCGGCGAGAGGATGATGATGTCACCGGGCTTTGCGCAGGCGCGGGCCAGCTCCACGGCGTGCTGCATGTTGTCGGCGTGCTGGATGGGCAGCTCGGCCTCGTGGAAGTTCGGGTCTTCGCGCACGGCCTTCTCGATGCGGGGGCCGGTAGCACCCATCAGCACGAGGTTCTTGACATGGGCCGTGATCTCAGGGGCCAGCGGCTCGTAGGGGATGTGCTTGTCGTAGCCGCCTGCGATGAGGATGACCTTCTGGTCGAAGCTGCGCAGACCGGCAATGGTGCGGGTGGGGCTGGTGCCGATGGAGTCATTATAATAAGTGACGCCGTCCAGCACGCGCACCGGCTCGATGCGGTGCTCCACGCCGGTGAAGCTGCTGCCCACCAGCTGGATGGCCTCCACAGGCACCTCGCCCCAGACGGCGGCGGCAGCGGCCAGCAGGTTCTCAATGTTATGCAGGCCCCGCAGCTTCACGTCCTTCTGGGCGAGGAAGGGAGTCACGACGCCGTTCTCTGCCATGCAGAGCATCCCGTCCTCCCGCAGGAACGCGCCGTTGTCCGTCTCGTGCAGGCGGGTGAACCAGACCTGCTTGCCCTTGCAGTCCTTCTGCATGGAGCGGCTGATCTCGTTCTCATAGCCGAGGACAGCGCGGCAGGGCTGCTTCTGGTAGAGCAGGATGTTCCGCTTGGCGTCGATGTACTCCTGCATATCCTTGTGGTGGTCGAGGTGGTTGGGGGTCACGTTGGTGACGACGGCGATGTTGGGGCTCTGGTGCATACTGATGAGCTGGAAGCTGGACAGCTCCACCACGGCCACATCGTCGGGTCTCACCTCGGGCAGCATGGGCAGCAGGGCTGCGCCGATGTTGCCGCCCAGATGCACCTTGCGGCCTGCGGCCTCGTAGAACTTGGAGATAAGGGTGGTGGTGGTGGTCTTGCCGTCAGAGCCGGTCACGGCCACGATCTCGCAGGGGCAGAACTGGAAGAACAGCTCCACCTCGCTGGTGACCATGGTGCCGGCGGCCATAGCGTCCTGCAAAGGCTTCTCGAAATAGCCCACGAAGCCCGGGGTGCGCATGATGATGTCCTGCCCCTTGAAGCCGTCGAGGTAATTCTCGCCGAGGCTCAGATCGATGCCCAGCTCCTTGATGGTGGCGGCGTAGTCGCCGAAATCTTCCACGCTCTTTTTCTGGTCGCAGAGGGTGACGTGCGCACCCAGCTCCACGAACTCCTTGATGAGCGTCTTATGGCTGACGCCCGCGCCGATAAAGGCAACCTTTTTGCCCTTGATGAGGTTTGCAAGCTCCTGCTGTTCCTTCTGCATAAAAAAGAACCTCCTCTATAAATGTATATTACCATAGCACCCCCGCCGCACACAGCCGCAGGAGAAAATGCATTGCTGTCCCCCATTATAGACCATTTGTTTCCGATTGGCAACGGAAAAACACAAACCGTGGCTCAAAATGTCTACCCAAATCAACAAAATGTCGATTGTCTTTTCTGCCTGTTTCTGTTACACTTATAGCGATTTCAATTTTTGGCGCAGCATCAACAGCATTGCGCCGGCTCGACACCAGAATTTTCCTGCGCCTGTCCGGGTGCAGTTTTCCTATTTCTTATCACTTTCTGAGACAAACAGGGCCGCATCGGCCCGAAAGGATGCATTTCTTGAAACAGCTTCGCTTTGTCGCGGCCCTGCTGGCTGCGTTTTTCGTTCTGAGCCTGACCGCCTGCGGCTCCGGCTCCAACAGCTTTACCTGGTTCGTGGACTCCATCCCCGCGAACCTCGACCCGCAGGTGGCGTCCAGCGCCTCGGACATCATCGCCTGCGAGAACCTCTACAGCGGCCTCGTCCGCCGCACACCGGACGGCAGCCTCGCGCCGGAATTGTGTGAGCGGTGGGAGGTATCTGCCGACCGGCTCACCTATACATTCTATTTGAAGGACGGTCTGACCTATACCGCCTCGAAGGGAGATCCCGCCGACTACGCCATCACCGCCGAGGACTTCGTCTTCGCGTTCCAGCGGATGTTCCTCCCCGGCACCAACTCCCCCTACGCCGTGGAGTTCTCTGCCCTCGAGAACAGCGCCGCCGTTCTGGCCGGTCAGAAGCCCGCCAGCGCGCTGGGCGTCACCGCTCCGGAGCCGCTGAAACTGGTGTTCCGACTCTCCTCGCCCGACGAGACGTTCCTCTCCAAGCTGACGCTGCCCGGCGCGATGCCCTGCGACGAAGCGTTTTTTGACAGCACCCGAGGCACCTACGGTCTGACCAGCGCCTCCACCCTTTCCAGCGGACACTTTTACCTTTATAACTGGACGTCCAGCGGCCTTTTTCTCCGCCGGGCGGCTTCGGGGAGCCAAATCGACAGCCTGCGCCTCGTGGAGAACACCACGAGCTCCGGCCAGTCCGCCGAAGAGCTCATCAACAACGAAAAATGCACCGCCGCCCTCGACGACAGCGGCACCCCCACCTCGCTGCAGAGCGTGTCCTACTCCGACACCACATGGGCGCTGCTCTTCAACTGCGACTCCATCTTTGCTTCCACTGAGCTTCGGCAGGCACTGGGCAGTGCAGCCGCTTCGGCGGTGGAAGTCCCCGGCGGCGGGCTGTTCGCAGAGGCAAAAGGCCTCATCCCCGACGGCCTGACCGTGGACGGCATCGACTACCGAAAGGCGGCGGGCGATGTCCGCCCGGCCTTCGGCGACCCCCGCACACTTTACATCGCCGCCCGCGACGGCGGCGTCTCCCCCTCCGACTTTGGCCGCGTCTCCCTGCTGCTGCCCTCCGGCAGCGGCCTCAGTGACACCGCCGAGCTCATCAACAGCGCATGGCAGAAGGAGTTTTCGCTCTTCTTCTCGGTGGAAGAGGTGGAGCCGGAAGAGTTCCAGAAGCGGCTCGAAAACGGCAGCTACACCATCGCGCTGGCCCCCGTGCAGGCCGAGGGCGGCAGTGTCTACACCGCGCTGGCCCAGTTCTCCCCCACCGGCGGCGGGCTGACCGGCTACAGCGACGCCCTTTACACCACCCAGCTCTCGGCCAGCGCCACAGCCACCGGCAGCACCCGCTGCTCTCTGCTGGCCGCCTGTGAGCGCCAGCTCCTCGAACAGGCCGTGGCCGTGCCGCTCTTCACCCAGCAGAAGCGGCTGCTGGTGGCCAACGGCATCGAGGGCCTCGTCTTCGACCCCTTCGGCCCGGTGCTGGATGTGACGTATGCGACGAAAAGTTGACCGCCGCCTAAGCCTCTCCCTTTGGGAGCAACGGCGACGACCGCCGCCAGCGGCGGAAACAGGGAGGAGCTGTTGGGGCAGTGGCCAGCAGGATGCGAGCGGCAGCGAAGCAAACGCTGGGAGCCGCAACCCGGGCAGTGTCACCGAAGGTGACGGAGAGGGCAAGGATGCTGACGATCAAATATAAGCGCAGCGATAGTATCCCTCCGACAAAGAGTCTGCCTATCGCAACGCGCTGTCCCTTTCGCAGCGGGCTTGCCCTCTCAGGCGCTTACGCGCCAGCTCTCCCAGAGGGAGAGCCTTTTGGAAACGGCTCACAGTCAGATAAATTCATCAAGCATAAAAAAACAGAGAGGATAGTTCAGGAATGACTATCCTCTCTGTTTTTTGCTTTTTTACGTTAATACGAAGGTCAGCTCTGCGGTGGCGGCGCACTTGCCGTCCACATAGGCGGACGCTTTGCCGATGCCCACCGGGCCGCGCTGCTCGACCAGCTCACAGTGAAGGGTGAGCACGTCGCCGGGGGTGACCTGCTTGCGGAAGCGGGCGTTCTTAATGCCGCCGAAGAGGGCCAGCCTGCCCTTGTTCTCGGGCAGGCTCAGGGCCGCGACGGCACCGGTCTGGGCCAGCGCTTCGAGGATCAGGACGCCGGGCATGACCGGCTGTCCCGGGAAGTGGCCGCAGAAGAATTCTTCGTTGCGGGTGACGCACTTGCGGCCAATGGCCCACTGACCCGGCTCGTAGTCCAGAATGCGGTCCACGAGGGCGAAGGGATACCGGTGGGGCAGGATGGCCGCGATGTCCTCGCTGGTCAGGCTGTTTGCGTTTTCACGCACGGTGCGGGGTTCTGCCATCGCTCAGCCCTCCCACTTCTTGAAGGCCAGGCAGGCGTTGTGTCCGCCGAAGCCCAGGCTGTTGCTCAGAGCGTACTCCATCTTCATCTCACGGCCCACATTCGGCACATAGTCCAAATCGCACTCCGGGTCGGGCTGCTCGTAGTGGATGGTGGGCGGCGCGAACTGGTCGCGGAGGGCCAGTGCGGTGAACACGGCCTCGATGCCACCTGCGCCGCCCAGCAGATGGCCGGTCATGCTCTTGGTGCTGACGACGGCGATGTCCTTGGCGTGGTCGCCGAAGACGGCGTGGATAGCGGCAGTCTCGCAGCTGTCGTTCATGTGGGTGCCGGTGCCGTGGGCGTTGATGTGGTCGATCTGCTCGGGGGCAATGCCGCCGTCCTTGAGGGTCAGCTTCATGCAGCCGATGGCACCTGCGCCGCCGGGTGCGGGAGCCGTGAAGTGATAGGCGTCGCAGTTGGCGCCGTAGCCCACGACTTCGGCATAGATGTGTGCGCCGCGGGCCTTGGCGTGCTCCAGCTCTTCCAGAACCAGCACACCGCTGCCCTCGCCCATCACAAAGCCGCCGCGCCGTGCGTCGAAGGGCAGGCTGGCCGCGTCGGGGTCCGTAGCAGTGGAGAGAGCCTTCATGCTGGTAAAGCCGCCGATGCCCAGCGGGCTGATGCAGCTCTCGGCACCACCGCAGACCATGACCGGCTCGTAGCCGTCGCGGATGCGGTGGAAAGCATCGCCCACAGCGTTGGTGCCGCCTGCGCAGGCCGTCACCGGGCAGGTACACATCCCCTTGAGGCCGAAGCGGATGGCGATCTGTGCTGCCGCCATGTTGGCGATAGCCATCGGGATGAAGTAGGGGCTGACCTTCTCCATGCCCTTTTCCTCGCCGCGGCTGTGCTGCTCCTCGATGGTGGGCAGACCGCCGATGCCGCTGGACACGATGACGCCGATGTTCTCGGCCTCGGCTTCGCAGTCGATGCCGCTGTCCTGGATGGCCTCAGCGGCAGCGCCCAGCGCCAGCAGGGTGAAGCGGGCCATCTTGCGGGCTTCCTTTTTATCCACGACGGTCTCGGGGTCGAAGCCCTTGACCTCGCCTGCCAGCTTGCACTTGAACTCGCTGGCGTCGAACTGGGTGATGGGGCCGATGCCGCACTTGCCTGCGCGGGCTGCGGCCCAGCTGTCGGCGGTGTTATTTCCAAGAGGGTTCACGGTGCCAAGACCGGTGATGACGACTCTGCGTTTTTCCATAGAAAAAGCTCCTTTTTACATTGCCATGCCGCCGTCCACACAGAGCACCTGCCCGGTGAGATAGCTGCTTTGTTCGGCGGCGAAGAAGGCCACCGCGTTTGCCACGTCCTCCGGCTGGCCGGCGCGTCCCTCCGGGATGGTCTTGCACATCTCGGTGCGGACAGCCTCCGGCAGAGCGGCGGTCATATCCGTGGCGATGAAGCCGGGGGCCACCGCGTTGACGGTGACATTCCGGCTGGCCAGCTCCTTGGCGAGGCTCTTGGTCAGGCCGATGAGGCCCGCCTTGCTGGCGGAATAGTTGGTCTGGCCTGCGTTGCCCCGCAGACCCACCACGCTGCTCAGGTTGACGATGCGGCCATAGCGCTGGCGCACCATCCGGCGTGCGGCCTCCTTGCAGCAGAGGAACGCACCCTTGAGGTTGGCGTTCAGGACGGTGTCGAAGTCCTCCTCGGAAAGGCGGAGGATGAGGTTGTCGCGGGTGACGCCCGCGTTGTTGACAAGAATATCCACCCGGCCAAAGGCGTTCACTGCTTCTTCGAACAGCTTCTTGCAGCCCTCGGCAGTGGAGACGTCGGCCTGCACGGTGACGGCCTCGACGCCAAGCTCTTTGCACAGTGCGGCAGTCTCGGCGGCAGCGGCCTCACCGTGGCAGTAGTTGACCACCACGTTGCAGCCCTGCTTTGCCAGCGCAACACAGACAGCCCGGCCGATGCCCCGGCTTCCGCCGGTGACGACGGCGGCACGGGTCAGCTTTTCTTCGCTCATGCCTGTGCCTCCTTCCAGCTGGTGAGGAAAGCTTCCAGCTCTTCTGCCGTCTCGACAGCGGTGCAGTGGACGTCTGCGCCCAGCGTCTTTTTCACGAAGCCGCTCAGGGCCTTGCCCGGGCCGACTTCGAGAATGTCGGTGACGCCCAGCTCGCCCAGACGGCGGAGGGTATCTTCCATGTAGACGCTGCTCTGCACCTGCTTTTCCAGCAGAGCGGAGATGCTGTCGCTGTCTGCCTTTTCGTGGCCGAGGCAGTTGAAGAGGACAGGCGTCTCCATCTCGCCGAAATGCTCAGACGCAAAGCGCTTTGCCAGCGCGTCACCGGCGGGGTGCATCAGCCTGGTGTGGAAGGGGCCGCTGACCTTCAGCGGGATGCAGCGGCGGGCGCCTGCGGCTTTTGCCAGCTCAGCGGCCTTTTCCACGGCGGCTTTTTCGCCGCCGATGACCAGCTGGCCCGGGCAGTTGTAATTGCAGATCTGGACACAGCCCAGAGCGGACGCCTCTTCGCAGCACTTTGCCAGTGCGTCGCGGTCAAGGTTCATCACAGCGGTCATGCCGCACTCGATGCCCTTGGCGGCGTCGGCCATGGCTTTGCCGCGGAAGGCGGCCAGCTCCACAGCCTGCTTGGCCGTGAAGACACCGGCGGCTTCCAGCGCGGAGTATTCGCCCAGCGACAGACCGGCCAGATAGTCGGCCTTGACGCCGTTTTCCTTCAGGACAGCCGTGACACCGGCGGCGAAGGCCACCATGCAGGGCTGGGTGTACTGAGTCAGATTCAAAACGCCTTCCGGGTCGTCGAAGCAGACGCTCTCCAGATCAAAGTCAAGGTCTGCGGCGTTGAACGCCTCCCGGAACGCGGGGTATCTCTCGTAAAGGTCTTTGCCCATGCCGGGGTGCTGAGAGCCCTGACCGGCATACAGAATGGCAAGCTTCATTGGTGTTTCCTCCAATCATCCATCAGTTCATCCATCAGCTCCCGGACACTGCGCATCCGGTCGAGACGGCCCACGTTGGCCCCGCAGAAGAAGAGTCCCTCTTCCACATTGCCCTTCACGGCCTCGATGAGGGCGTGGGTGATGCAGTAAGGCACCTTGGCCGGCTCACAGGCTTTGAGACAGCGGGCGCAGTGCTTCGGCGGGAAGCGCAGGCCCTGCTCAAGCTTCTGCACCAGCGGAGTGGCCAGCGCACGGCCCGGCATTCCCACAGGGCTGTGGATGATGCGCACATCCTCGGGCCTGGCCGCCAGCAGGACGTCTTTATAGGTCTGGCTGGCGTCGCACTCGTAGGTGGGGATGAAGCGGGTGGCGAGCTGTGCGCCCGCAGCACCCATCTTAGTATAGTGGGCGATGTCCTCGCCCGTGTAGACACCTCCGGCCACGAAGACCGGGATGTCGTGGCCGAACTGAGCCTCGAAAGGCTTCACCTCGGCCAGCACTTCGGGCAGGATCTCGTCGAGGGTCTGGCATTTTCCGGCCAGAAGCTCTTCTTCCGAAAAGCCCAGGTGCCCGCCGGCCTTGCAGCCCTCGATGACCACGAAGTCGGCGGTGCGGCTGAAGGCTTTTGCCCACCGGCGGAGGATGAGCTTTGCAGCACGTCCGCTGGACACGATGGGGGCCAGCGCAACGTCAGCTTTTTCCACCAGGCCGGGCAGCTCCAGCGGGAGGCCCGCACCCGATACGATGGCATCCACGCCTGCCTCCACAGCCGTGCGGACGGCGTCGGCGTAGTTCTGGGTGGCGACCATCGCGTTGATGGCCACCAGTCCCGCGCCGCCTGCGATCTCCTTCGCTTTGGCGATCTCTTTTTTCAGCGCACGGAGATTCGCTGCGCAAGGGTCGCGGGCAAAGTCGGGTTCGCGGTAGCCTGTGTCGGCGGTGGAGACGCACCCCATGCCGCCGCAGGCCGCGACCGCACCGGCCAGCCCGCCGAGGGAGACGCCCACGCCCATGCCGCCCTGTAAGACAGGCACGGCCAGCGGCTTGCCTGCGAGGGTCAGCATAACTCGCTCAGCGAATGCATCCGCTGCCTCCCGCTCTCCCACAGCTCGTCGAGGATGTCAGCCACAGGCCGCACCTCGTGGAGCATACCGGCCACCTGACCGGCCATCAGACTGCCGGTGGCGGTGTCGCCCTCAAAGACGGCGCGCCGCAGACTGCCCAGCGTGTATTTTTCCAGCTCCATCTTGTCGGCGCCGGCCTTTTCCTGCCGGACATACTCGCGGCTCATCCTGTTTTTCAGCACACGGACGGGGGTGCCGCCGATGCGGCCGGTGACGATGGTGTCGCTGTCCTTGGCGCGCAGAAGCGCGGCCTTGTAGTTCTCGTGGATGGGGCATTCCTCACTGACCAGCAGGCAGGTACCCACCTGCACGCCGCAGGCTCCCAGTGCGAAGGCTGCCGCCAGCTGGCGGCCATCGGCGATGCCGCCCGCCGCGATGACGGGGACATCTACAGCGTCCACCACCTGCGGGACAAGGGCCATGGTGGTCATCTCGCCCACATGGCCGCCGCTCTCGGTGCCTTCGGCGATGACGGCATCCACGCCCAGAGGGACAAGGTGCTTGGCCAGAACGGCCGCTGCCACCACGGGGATGACCTTGATACCGGCTTCCTTCCACATGGGGATGTACTTGCCGGGGTTGCCCGCGCCGGTGGTGACGACCTTGATGCCCTCTTCCACGACGATTTTGGCAAACTCGTCGGCCTGGGGGTGCATCAGCATGATGTTGACTCCAAAGGGCTTGTCGGTGAGCTCCTTGCAGCGGCGGATGTTCTCCCGCAGCGTCTCAGCGTTCATGCCGCCTGCGCCGATAAGGCCCAGCGCACCGGCGTTGGAGCAGGCGGCGGCAAACTCGCCGGTGGCGATGTTGGCCATGCCGCCCTGAATGATGGGGTATTTCGTGCCTAATATCTCGTTGAGTAATTTCATGTAAATCGTCCTATTTATAGGTTTTACTTTAGAGCGCTCACCCGTGAAGAACCTCTCAGTCTGCTTCGCAGACAGCTCCCCTGATAGGGGAGCCACTGGCGTGCCGGTCAAGTCCACGCTGGACGAGCAAAGCTCAGTATTTCGGAAACGGTAGTGCCCTGTTGTCCAGGTCAGCACCGACTTGACAAGGTGCGTTTGTCCAGAAGTTCCTGCCCTCGTAAGCAAGGCCCGGCCTTTTACGTTCTATCGGGCTTCCAGCAGGCAGTTCAGAGTTGCCCGGCTTGCCAATGGCTCTCCCTTTGGGAGAGCTGGCATGGCGTCAGCCATGACTGAGAGGGCAAGCCCGCTGACCAAAAAACGTCAGCATCTTGATAGTATCCCTTTTCCAAAGAGTCTACTTATCGCTGTGCGGCGGTTTTATCTTTACCAGCCTTGCCCTCTCCGTCACCTTCGGTGACACCTCTCCCAAAGGGAGAGGCTTTATAAGTAACCAGCATCCCGCCCCAGGTCAATCCGCCGCCGAAGCCGATGCAGGATACCTTCTGCCCGGCTTTGAGCAGACCGGCTTCGGCCATCTCGTTGAGGGCCACCGGGATGCTGGCCGCGCTGGTGTTGCCGTGGCGGTCCATGTTCTTGTAGAACTTTGCGGCGTCGGCGTGGAGCGCTTTCACACAGTGGTCGATGATGCGGCTGTTGGCCTGATGGCAGACCACCCAGTCCACATCGTCCAGCGCCAGCTTCGTCTCGTCCAGCACCGCGTGCAGACAGCGGGGCAGCGCGTCCACCGCAAAGCGGAAGACAGCACGCCCGTCCATGCTGATGGGGGCCGAACCGGTGCGGCAGGGGCCTCCTGCGTGGATAGCCTCGTCGCCCCGTGCGCCCAGCGTGATCGCAAACGGTGCGTCGCACAGTTCAAAAATCGCTGCGCCCGCACCGTCGCCGAAGAGCACACAGGTGGAGCGGTCGGTCTGGTCCATGAGGCGGGACAGCGCTTCGCAGCCCACCACGAGGGCGTACCGTCCACCCAGCGTCGCCATCAGGCCGCGGGCCACGGCGGTGCCGTAGATGAAGCCCGAACAGGCGGCGTTGACATCCAGCGCGGGGCGGTTTTCGGGCAGACTCAGCGCCCGCTGCACCTGACAGGCCACACTTGGGGTGGCGTCAGGTGCCGAAAGGGTCGCGCAGACACAGCAGGCAATATCCTGCGGCGAAAGACCACTGCGCTCCAGCGCCTGCTTTGCCGCCGCGATGGCCAGCGTGGCGGCGGATTCTTCCTCCGTACACCAGTGGCGGGCGCGGATGCCGGTGCGGGTGGTGATCCACTCGTCGCTGGTGTCCACGGTGCGGCTCAACTCTTCATTGGTGACCGTGCGGCCGGGCAGAGCTCCGCCGGTGGCGATCAACTGCAAACCGTTCATGCTCGTTTCGCTTCTCCGATCTGACGAAATTTTTTGTACCGCTGGTCGGCCAGTGCCTTGCCGCTCATCTTGCAGAGGGCGGTGAGGTGGTTTTTCAGGGCCGTATCCATGGCGGCAAACAGGGCTGCGTGGCTGCGCTGTGCGCCGCCCACAGGCTCCGGGATGATCTCCTCGACGATGCCGTCCTTGTAGAGGTCCTGTGCGGTCAGCTTCATGATCTCGCAGGCTTCGCCGCTGCGGGAGGAATCCTTCCACAGGATGCTGGCGAAACCCTCAGGGCTGAGCACCGAGTAGACGGCATTTTCCAGCATGAGGATGTGGTTTGCCACACCCAGTGCCAGTGCGCCGCCGGAAGAGCCCTCGCCGGTGACGACAGCGATGACGGGGACCGTCAGGCCGCTCATCTCCATCAGGTTTCGGGCAATAGCCTCGCCCTGTCCCCGCTCTTCAGCCTCCTTGCCGGGGTATGCGCCCGGCGTGTCGATGAAGGTGATGATGGGGCGGCCAAACTTTTCGGCCTGCTTCATGAGACGGAGAGCCTTGCGATAGCCCTCCGGTCCCGGCATACCGAAGTTGCAGGCCATGTTCTCTTCCAGCGTGGAACCTTTGCGGTGGCCGATAACGGTCACGGGCATCCCGTGGAAGCGGGCGATGCCGCCCAGGATGGCGCTGTCCTCCCGGCACTGACGATCGCCGCACTGCTCAAAGAAATCGGTGAACAGGGCATTGATGGTCTCGTCGATATGGGGGCGCTCCGGGTGGCGTGCCAGAAAGACCCGATCCTCAGCGGTCAGCGGGCCGCAGCAGCGGAGGATCTCATCTTCCTCCACAGCCAGTTCGGCCAGCTCGGAAGCGTGGGCCGTGATAGCGGCCATCTGGCTCTCCTCGTCCTGTGCGCCGCCCCGCAGGGCAGCGATCTGGGCGTCCAAAGGAGCAAGCTGCTCCAGAAGTTCTTTTATCATTCTGTTTTCCTCCCGCCTGCGTGGAGCTGCAGCAGCTGGATGAGGGTGGCGCGGAGCTCACTGCGGGGTACGACCTTGTCTACAAAGCCGTGTTCCAGCTGGAACTCGCTGCGCTGGAAGCCCTCGGGCAGGCGCTCGCCGATGGTCTGCTCGATGACGCGGGGGCCTGCAAAACCGATGAGTGCGCCCGGCTCGGCCAGCATGATGTCGCCAAGGCTGGCAAAGCTGGCGGTAACGCCGCCGGTCGTGGGGTGGGTCAACACGCTGATGTACAGCCCGCCCTTGGCCGAAAAGCGCTCGATGGCGGCGCTGGTCTTGGCCATCTGCATCAGGCTGAAAATGCCCTCCTGCATCCGGGCGCCGCCGCTGGCCGAAAAGATGACCAGCGGCAGTTTTTTCGACGCCGCGTACTCGATGGCGCGGGTGATCTTCTCGCCCACGGCCGTGCTCATGCTGCCCATAAAGAAGCGGCTGTCCAGCACAGTGGCCACCACCGACACGCCGCCGATGCGGCCCACTGCCGCGACAGCAGCCTCGCTGAGGCCCGTCTTCTGGGTCTGGGCGCTGAGCTTTTCGGGATAGCCCGGGAAACCCAGCACGTCCTGCGGAGCCAGCTCTGCGTCCAGCTCCCGGAAACTGCCGCTGTCCAGCACAAGGCTCAGGCGGTAGTACGCGCCGATGGGCTGGTGATTGCCGCAGTTGGGGCAGACGAAAAGGCTCTTAGCCCAGATCTGGCGGGTGGCACGGCGGCCGCACTGCTTGCATTCCACAAACTGCGGCTCATGCCACGCCACACCGGTGTCCCGCCGGGCTTTGAGCTGGAAGGCGCGCTCCCGCATCCGGCCTGGGAACAAGTCTCTGATGTCGTTCATCGTTATGCCTCAGCGTGTGCAGTCAGGTAGTTGAAGATGTCGCCGACGGTCTTCATGTTGGCCAGCTCCTCGTCGGGGATGGAGACGCCGAAAGCGTCCTCCAGAGCCATGTTCAGCTCCACAGCGTCCAGGCTGTCGGCCTCGAGGTCCTCGGTCAGGCTGGCCTCCATCGTGACCTTCTCTTCCTCGCAGTTCAGGGTGTCAACGACGATCTTCTTCATATCCTCAAAAGTCATGGTGATTTTCTCCTTTTATCTTGTGTATGTGTGTTGTACTATCGTATCTTGTTCGGGCAAATCAGTTCATGTTATTTAGTTAAATGTTTTGAACGATTTGATAAGGCAATTATACTCGCGAGGCCACCATTGTCAATAGTTTTATCTAAAAAGTTTTAGTTTTCTCATTTCTTTCACAGGTCGTTGCGCAACCAATACAATATTTTCGTCGTGTATTTCAGGCTTTTTGTAGCCTTTTCCCCGGCCCTGTGCTATACTCGGCCCAGAAACGCTGATATATAGAACAAAAAGAGCAGAGACTTGCGGTTTCGCACCGCAGGCTCTGCTCTTTTGGGTTATTTATTCTTCATTTACGCCAAGTCTTTTATATACTTCTGCCTCGTCCACGGGAACACCGGAAATTTTTCCAGCTTCCAGTTCCTCCATGAGGCGCGCTCTATCTTGTTCTTTCATACTGTTATTTCAACCTGATTTCCTTCCACCGCAAGGACACAGCTTTCGTAATAGCCGTCTCCGGTGGTGCGGGGGCCGCTGAGGACTTCCAGGCCGTCGGCCTTGAGGCGGGCCGTCAGCGCATCCACCTTCTCCTGACTGCCGACGCTGAACGCGATGTGCGCGTATCCGGTGCGGGCGGCAGGCTTCGGCTCGTCGGACATCCCGGGTTTGTTCATCAGCTCCAGGCGTGCGCCGTCCGCGAAAGTGAGAAAGTAGGAGCGGAAGTCCGTCCTCGGGTTGTGGTAGCCCGCATTCGGCACGGCATCAAAATAGCGCACAAAGAAGTCCTTTGCAGCCTCGAGGTCGTTGACGTACAGGGCGATGTGCTCGATTTTCATAGCGTCTCCTTTCTATGTTTCACCAGATAGTAACCAATGCCGATGGCGTCCGCCAGCGCCATGCCCGCAATGAGGGCGAAGGACTGGAAGACGCTCTGGCGCATTTTATCGTACTCACCACTGCCGTACTGCATCGAGATGGCCGCACCGCTGCCCATGCAGAGGCCCAGCAGGATGCTTCTGGTGATGGGGCCGGATGTCAATGCACGCTGCATGGAGATAGATTTCTCCTTTTCTTACATCTCAACAAAATTTCATACGGTATTCTTTGGGAGTACAGTGTTTTATCTCCCGGAAGATCTTGATAAAGTAGCTGCCATCGGTAAAGCCGCACTCCGCGCCGATCTCGCCGGTCTTGAGCCGGGTGGAGCGAAGCAGCTCAGCGGCCTTTTCCACCCGGTACTGCTTGACGTACTGGATGGGCGTGATTCCCAGCATCTGCCTGAAGCTGCGCAGACAGGCGCTCTCGCTGAGGGCCACGCTGCCCGCGATGAGCTGGACTGTCAGCTCTTCCGCGTAGTGTTCCTCCACGAAGCGGAGCATCTGCTTCATCCGCTCGGAGGCGATCTGCTCCTGCTGGGAGACCTTCGTCCGCCCGCCCACGCACTGGGTGCTCAGCAGCCGCAGGGCCAGAGAGAGGTAGTAGCGCACCCGGTTCTCGTAGTCGAAGGGTTCGTCCGACACGGCCTTCCAGCTCTCGTGCAGACAGTCCAGCACCTGTTTCTGCCACGGCACCAACCCATCCAGAAGGAAAAATGGCGGGGCGTCGGGCTGGGTCATGGGGCGGATGAGCTTCTGCCAGAAGATGGTATCCATGCCGCCCACGAGCCGCGGATGGAACACGCCCGAGTGGAGCAGGGCTGTGCCTTCCGGTGCCTGCTCCACCGCGTGGAGGACGCCCGAGTTGATGAACACTCCCTGCCCGGTCTGCAAGGTGAGGCGGGTCTTCTTGACGTCCACATGGAGCGGTCCCTTCGTGCAGAGCACATATTCAAACTCTTCGTGCCAGTGCCACGCCACCGAATAGCTGGACAGATCCTCGGCATAGCAGGCGATGGGAAACAGCGCGCTGCCGTGCTGCACAAGTTCCCTGCCCTTTTCGCCGGTGACGATGTTGGAGCTGATATTTAGTGCCATATTCGCCAATTCCTTTCCCCAACACATTGAAGTTTTTTTATCAAAGCCGATTTTGTTGTACAAAGAATCTGCTTTTGTTCTATCATCTGTGCCGGTTTTGTGGTATTATTTCATCGGAGCTGATAAGCTCAGTATAGCACTGAAACGGGGCAGATACAACCCATAACGAAGCTTTGCTTCCAAGGGTCTGTGCGCACTGTCCCACAGCTCCAAGGCCGCGATGCCGCTCGCACCCCGACCCACAAGGCTTTTGCAGAAGCCTTACACACTTTACCGAACACGGAGGTATTTATTATGCTTCGCATCGAATATTTTGATAAAAACCGCTTCATGAAACAGGTCGCCGCAAGCCGCGGCAGCGTCATCCTGCATCTGGACAATGGCTCCACCTGCGACCTCAAGAAGGACGACGAGGCTTCCGCCATCTTCCAGACCATGGACGCCCCCAAAAAGGGCTTCAGCATCAGCGTGAGCGACCCCGCTGATGTCACCGGCTTCCTGCGCTATATGCTCGAGGCTGGCCGCGCCTGCTGAAAACGCCATCATCTATTCTTCATTATTCATCATCACAGCAAAACAGGACAGCCCCGCTCTGGCACATCTCAGAGCGGGGCTGTCCTGTTTTGTTTCATTTTTATTTTACAGGATGCACCGGCTGATGGCCTGCGCCACAGCCAGCAGCTCTTCCTGCCCGATGAAGCCGAACTTCATCTCGTGCTCGTCGGCGTAGCAGACCGTCAGTTCCGAAGTCTGCAATGGGTCGCCGAAGCCTGCCGTCTGGATGCCGAAGTGGACGATCTTCCGGTAGGGCAGGACGAAGATCTCCTGCCGGGTGCCGGTAACGCCCTGCATATCCACCATGAAAATGCGGTGGCTCGTAAAAACGGCCTGATCGCGTACCGTCTTGTATGCGCCCACGATGCTTTCGCCGTCCAGCAAAAGCGCCTGCACATTCTTGCAGATCTCCTTCTCCTTGATGCGGATGAGGTTCTGCATCGGCTTTTCCCGAAATTCCATACCGGAAGTCTCCCTTCTTTTGCCCTATATAATAGGTGTTTCTGGGCCAAGTATAACATTTCTGCCACAGAGCTTCAAGTCATTCTCGCCTTTTGGGCCGGGTTGTGTTATACTGGCAGATGATTTATCATCTCTCCGTCTCGCATACGCTCGACAACTTCCCTACCGAGGGGAGCCTCTGACGAATCGAAAAAGCTTTACGAAATGCCAAGGCCTCTCCTCGACAGGAGAGGTGGCACACCGAAGGTGTGACGGAGAGGTTGCTCCTTAGAAAAGAGAGGTTCACATATGGAGATCATCGTACATCAGGCCATTCTCCACGTTCTGGATACCACGCTGGATGCCCCCGTGCTCAGCGGCAGCTGCATGGAGATGACAGCCGAAAAGACGGCCTATCTGCAATACCACATCGAAAAGCTGCTTGCCAGCGACGACATCCGCCAGTGCCGCCCCCTGCCGGACTCGGCATTCCGGTACGAGCTGGAACAGAACAAGGACTTTATCGACCTGTCCTGCCGCATCGCGGGCGTCCTGTTCGACTATATGCACGCTCATACCACCATTCCGGGGGCCGACCTCGCTGTGGTGGACTTCACCCGGGACGGCCAGCCGTGGCTGGGCATCCTCAAGCTCAACTATAAAAACGGCTACACCCACTACACCGAGAGCGTGGACGGTGCGCCGGTCAACTCCATCATCCAGCAGCGGGCCTGCCTGCCCACCCAGAGCGGCAAGGTGGAGGAAGGCGCACTGGTGGACCTGACCGACTACTCCATGAAGCTGCTGGAGAAAAAGTTCGACATCGACGGCCACAAGGAGTTTTATCTTTCCACCGTCGTTTTCCAGTACACCACCGCCGAGCCGGAAAAGAAAAAGCTGCAGGCCATTCAGGACGCCGCCGTTCAGGCCGTGCAGGAGAACTATCAGGATGAGCCCCATGTGGAGGCACAGGTGGCCATGCTCATCGCCAATCAGGCCGCTGACAACGACAACAAGGTGACGGTCGAGCAGGTGCGCCGGCAGCTGGCTGAGGAATACCCGCTGGCGGCTGTCCCCTTCGACGACTATGTGGAGAAAAGCGACGTCCTCGAGCCGGCGCAGGCCCAGCAGCCCGTCACGGTCTCCCCCGCCCGCATCCGCCGGATGGAGAGCCGCAGCATCCACACCGCCAGCGGCATCGAGGTGAAGATCCCTACCGAGATCCTCTCCGAGGATTCTGCGGTGGAATTTCTCCACGCCGAGGACGGCAGTGTTTCGCTGCTCATCAAGAACATCATCCTGTAAGGAGGGGAGCTTATTATGGGTCTTGCTGTCATCACCGCCCAGCAGGTGGCAGAGCTGTTCATCCTCATAGGGCTGGGGGCTCTTGGTGCCAAGACCGGCCTGCTCCGCCCCGAGGGCAAGCAGACTCTCTCGAACCTGCTGGTCGACCTCGTCGTCCCGGCCATGATCATCAACTCCTACCGCATGGAGTTCAGCGCTGAAATTCTGCACAACCTCATGGCCGCGTTCGCCCTGAGCACCCTGTCCATCCTGCTGGGTCTTGTCATCACCCTGCTGTTCACGGCCCGCAGCAGGGACAGCCGGACGCCCATCTTCCGGTTCGCCTGTGTTTTCTCCAATGCGGGCTACATGGGCCTGCCCCTCATTTCGGCGCTCTTCGGCTCCGAGGGCCTGCTTTATGCCAGCGCCTTCTTTACCCTGTTCAATCTCCTGCTCTGGACGGTGGGCTACAGCATGGTCAGCGGCAGCTCCGACCCCAAAAAGGTCACCCAGAGCCTGCTGCACTGCCCGGCCATCTACGCCATCGTCGTGGGTCTTGCCATCTACCTGCTCCAGATCCCGCTGCCCGACCTCATCGTCCAGCCCATGGAGCTTCTGGGCGGCATGAACACTCCCCTCTCCATGCTCATCACCGGTATGCTCATCGCCTCGGGCGACCTGCACCGCACCCTCACCGACAAGCACATCTGGAAGCTCACCGTGGTCCGGATGCTTTTCATTCCGGTGCTGACCATCGCAGCTTTCGCCGCGCTGGGGCTCTTCCGCTGCGGCATGGTCACGCAGGTCATCCTGCTGCTGGAATGCTGCCCGGCTGCGTCCATCACCTCGGTGTTCGCCGTCCAGTTCCACCACGATGAGCAGTTTGCCGCCGGCAGCGTCGTGCTGACCACCCTGCTCAGCATCCTGTTCCTGCCGCTGTGTGCGCTTATCATTACGATGTTCTGATGCCCTCTCAGGCGCTTCGCGCCAGCTCTCCCAAGGGGGGCAACAATTTCGACCGCCGCCAGTGGCGGAAACAGGGAGAAATTGTTGGGGCAGCGGCCAGCAGGATGCAAGCGAGAGCGCAGCAGACGCTGGGAGCCGCAACCCGGGTGCGAAGCACCATTGGCAAGCCGGGTCACTTTGTACTGCCTGCCAAAAGCACACACTACCATAAAAGGCCGGGCCTCGCTTACGAGGGCAGGTGCCAGCCATTCTTTACAGAGGTAAAAGACAATGCAGAATATTACCATCCGCAACGCCACATTGGCCGACGCACCCCGCATTCTGGAAATCTACGCCTACTACGTCGAGCACACGGTCATCACCTTCGAGTACGATGTGCCGTCGCTTGCCGAGTTCGAGGGCCGGATGCGGGACATCATGAAAAAATACCCCTACCTCGTCATCGAACGGGATGGCCGCATCGAGGGCTACGCCTATGCCCACGCCTTTGTGGGACGTGCCGCCTACGACTGGGCCGCAGAGCTGACCATCTACCTCGACCACGACGCCAGGCGCGGCGGACTGGGCCGCGTCCTCTATGAGGCGCTGGCCGACCGGCTCAAGGCCATGGGGGTCCTCAACCTCTACGCCCGCATCGGCTACCCGCAGGTGGAGGACGAATACCTCACCAAAAACAGCGCCCAGTTCCACGAGCATCTGGGCTTCACACCGGCCGGCACCTTCCACAACTGCGGCTATAAGTTCGGACGCTGGTACGACATGATCTGGATGGAAAAAATCATCGGCGAGCACCGCCCCGACCAGCCGGACATCGTGCCGTATCCATATTGAGCCTATGCAAAAAAGCAGGCGCATCCGCTGGATGCACCTGCTTTTGCTTTACTGTTTATCCATCTGTTCTTTGTGGTATTGCAGCGTGTACAGCTGATAATACCGGCCATGTGCGGCGAGAAGCTGCTGGTGAGTCCCCTGCTCCAGGATCCTGCCGCGCGACAGCACGATGATGTTATCTGCGTGCTGGATGGTGGAGAGGCGGTGTGCCACGATGAGCATGGTGCCGACGCTGCGCATCTTTTCCAGCGAATCCTGAATCAGAAGCTCCGTCTCGGTGTCGATGTTGGCGGTGGCCTCGTCCAGAATCATGACGCTGGGCTTATGCAGGATGGTGCGGGCAAAGCTGAGCAGCTGGCGCTGGCCCGCCGAGAAGTTATTGCCGCGCTCCCGGACTTCTTCGTCGAGGCCGTGCTCGAGTTTGTTGATGAAGTGGTCGGCATTGACATACCGACAGACCTTCATGATCTCTTCGTCCGGAATCTTCTCCTCCCGGAGGACGATGTTGCTGCGGATGGTACCCGAGAAGAGGAAAACGTCCTGCAGCATCTGGCCGAAGTGACGGCGGAGGGAGGAGATCTTGATTTTGCGGATGTCGATGCCGTCGATCAAAATCTCGCCCTTCTGGAACTCGTAGTTGCGGCAGATGAGGGAGAGGATGGTGCTCTTGCCCGAGCCGGTGGAGCCGACGAAGGCCACGGTCTGGCGGGGCTCCACATGGAAGGAAACGCCCTGCAGCACCCACTCGCCGGGGATGTAGCTGAACCAGACGTCCCGGAACTCGATGTCGCCCTTCACTTCGTCCAGCTCAACGGCATCGGGGGCGTCCACCATCTGGGGCTGGATGTCCATGATGAAGAAGACCTTCTCCGACGACGCCAGCGCCGACTGCAGCCAGTTGAACTGCTCGGCGAGGTTCTGGATGGGGGTGAAGAACTTGGAGATATACATATAAAAGGTGACGATGGTGCCGCTGGAAATGGTCTGCCCGAGGAAGGTGACATGGTTCAGATGGCCCATGCCGCCAAGATAGAACAGGCAGAGGATCGAGCTGATATACAGCATATACACCAGCGGACGGAAGACGCCGAAGACGAAGATCTGCTCCTGCGTGGCCTTGGCGAGGGTCTGGCTCTTCTGGCGGAACTCCTCCATCTTCTCGTCCTCGCGGCCAAAGATCTGGGTGACCTTGATGCCGGAGAGGTTCTCGGAGAGGTAGGTGTTGATGTCGGTGGTCGCGTCCTTGACCTTTCGGTAGGCGCGGCGAGAGAACTTGCGGAAGATGACCGTGAACAGGAGGATGAAGGGTACGAAGCAGAGCACCATCAGGGTCAGCTCGTAGTTCAGGCAGAGCATCGCCACCAGAATGCCCAAAATGACGAAGGCGTTCTTGGTGAGGTTGACGAAGAGGTTCGTGAACATCATCGAGATGGCGTTGGTGTCGTTGGTCACGCGGGTGACGAGCTTGCCCACCGGGATGTCGTTCAGCTGGCCGTGGGAGAGGCTTTCAATGTGGGTAAAAAGGTCTTCACGCAAATCGGAGATGATGCGCTGGCCCACACGCTGCAGAATGACGGCCTGCAAATAGGTGCTGGCCATCGAGAAGACCAGCACACCCGCGTACACGGCCACACTGACATAGAGGCTTTTCAGTTCGAAATCGCCCACCACAAGCTCTTCGATGTAGCCCACGATGAGGGGCGACGCGATGTCGTAGGAGATGGAGAAGAGGACGAGAAAGCCCACGACGACGAACTGCCTGAGGTAGGGCTTGGCGTAGCCGAAGAGGCGGCACAGGATCTCGCCGTCGGCCATGCTGCGCTCGAAGCCCATAGCCGTTTTCTTGTCTTTGACGCAGGCGTAGGCGATGAGCAGCAGCACCGACACGGTGCCGATGACGCCGCCCACGAGAAGAAGCGGATTCAGACTCATCATGCGTTGCCACCTCCCACTTCGTCTTCAAGCTTCTGCAGATCGACCATCTTGCGGTACTCCGGGCAGGATGCATAGAGCCGGTCGTGGGGGCCGACGGCCTCCACCTTGCCATCCTCGAGGAAGATGATCTTATCCAGTCCCTCCACCGTCGAGATGCGGTGCGCGATGAGCAGAGTCGTCTTACCGGCGCGGCTCTTTTTCAGGTTGTCGAGGATGATTTTTTCCGTCCTGGTATCCACCGCCGAAACCGAGTCGTCGAGGATCAGGATGGGCGCATCTTTCAGCAGGGCGCGGGCGATGGAGATGCGCTGCTTCTGACCTCCCGAGACGGTGACGCCGCGCTCGCCCAGGACAGTCTCGTAGCCATCCTTGAAGTCCACAATGTTATCCCGGACGTCAGCAAGGCCGGCTGCCCGTTCAATGTCCTCGGGGGTGGCGTCATCCACGCCAAAGGCGATGTTGTGGGCGATGGTATCCGAGAAGAGGAAGTTCTCCTGCGGGACATAGGCACACGCCTGCCGCACCGAGTGGATGGAGACGCCGTTGACGTCCTTCCCATCCACGAAAAGGGTGCCGTCGGGGACGTTATAAGTGCGCAGGAGCAAATCGACCAGCGCCGTCTTGCCTGCGCCGGTCTTGCCCACAATGCCCACGCTCTCGCCGGGCTGGATCGTGAAGGAGATGTTTTTCAGCACATCGAACTCGCCGTCCGGGTAGCGGAAGGTCAAATCGCGGAACTCAATGCCGCCCTTGGGGTTTTCGAGGTCCGGCACACCGGCGCGGTCGGCCACATCAATGGGTGCATCCAGCAGCTCGGTGATGCGGTTGAGGGAGGCTTTGCCGCGGGAGGTCTTTTCGATGAGCATTGAGATCGCCATGATGGGCCAGACGATCGCCTCGAAATAGCCGATGTACTCCACCAGCTGGCCCGCATTGAAATCTCCCTTGTAGACGAGATAGCCGCCGTAGCCGAGGATGACGCAGATGACCGACTCCACAAAGAACGTCACCATTACTTCGAGCAATACCGAGATGCGGGTATACTCCACGTTGACTTCTTCGTTGTCTTTGTTGAGTTTGCGGAAAGCGATGAGCTCTTTGAGCTCCTTGACAAACGCCTTGATGACCGCGATGCCGGAGAAGTTCTCCTGCGCAAAGTCGGACAGGTCCGAGAACGCCTGCTGGCGCTTCTCCCACGTTTTGGTCATGGTCTTGCCCATCACGGTGCCGATGGCAAACATGAACGCTGCCGGGATGAGGGCCAGCATGGTCATGCGTCTGTCCATGCACCACATCCGGTAGAGGGCCAGCAGACCCAGCACCAATGCGTCAAAGAACATCAGGATGCCGTCGCCGAAGCACTCCTGGATGGTGTCGAGGTCGTTGGTGTAGAGGCTCATGAGGTTGCCGACCTTGTTCACCTGATAGTACTGCTGGGACAGACGGCGGCTGTGGTCGAACATCTTCTCCCGCAGATCCGCCTGCACCCGGATGCTGGTGCCGAAGAAGCAGATGCGCCACAAAAAGCGCCCCACCACCATGAACAGCACGATCCATATCATGGGCAGGCAGATGTGCTGGAACAGCACCTCTTTCGTGAAAGGCATCGTCTCGCCCCTCACCACCACCTGTCCGAGGTTGACGCCGTTGATGACCAGACGATAGAGCTGCGGCACAAGCAGCTGGATATAGTCCACCATCAGCAGCGCAAGGATGCCCAGCAGCAGCGCGGGCGCGTGGCGCAGGTAATAGCGGTTGATGTACTTGCCGAATATCACTGGTTTTCCCTCCCTTTCCCATAGCACAGAGGCGAGCCAACGCCCGCGGGCCGAACTCCCGCAGGCGGTCAGCCCGCCTCTGTTTGTTGCACGATAGTCTCAGTATACGGCCCGGAGCATCGAGTTGTCAACATTTGATGCAGTTTCTGTTGAAAAAAGCCATCGTCGTGCATCTCTGCACAAACGATGGCTTCATGTTGGAGCGGCCGACGAGGCTCGAACTCGCTACCTCCACCTTGGCAAGGTGGCGCTCTACCAGATGAGCTACGGCCGCATACCCGGCACATCTCTGTACCAAGCGGGGCCCCCACGAAAGCTTGCGAATGCAAGATTTTGTGGGGAAGATGAGAAATTTCAGTGCTTGTCACGGCGGTCTTGCTCGCAAGACTGCCCGACAAGCGGCTGACATTTCGACGTGGTGCCTCCGATCGGAATCGAACCAATGACACGGGGATTTTCAGTCCCCTGCTCTACCGACTGAGCTACAGAGGCATAGAAAGTGCATTTATCCCTGCACTCCCCCGAATCCATCTCCTGAATCGGGGTCCCCGCAAAAACTTGCAAACGCAAGGTTTTGTGGGGAAGAGGAGGAATTTCAGCGCTTGTCACTGCAATCTTGCTTGCAAGATTGCCCGACAAGCCGCTGACATTCCGACGAAGCGACCCGGATCGGGCTCGAACCGACGACCCCCAGCGTGACAGGCTGGTGCTCTAACCAACTGAGCTACCGGGCCACATGGTGGAAGTTAACGGGCTCGAACCGCTGACCCTCTGCTTGTAAGGCAGATGCTCTCCCAGCTGAGCTAAACTTCCACAATAATGGAGCGGCCGACGAGGCTCGAACTCGCTACCTCCACCTTGGCAAGGTGGCGCTCTACCAGATGAGCTACGGCCGCATATCCATTGTGGCGCGCCGGGCTCCCCCGGCGACGTCGATTATTATACCGCAGCTTTCGCCTCTTGTCAACTGCAAATTTGCATTTTTTGAAAAAAGGGACGTTTTCGTCCCCCTGCTGCGTACAAAGCTGCGCCGCCGTTCAAGTTTGCTGTAACTGACGCGAAGAAAATTTAATTGCTTTCCTTTTTTAATATCGTTATAATTAAGATTGTCAAATCGTTGCTGAACTTTCGCGCCTGCCGCTTCGGGCTGCTGCACCGAGGAACAGGCGTGTTTTCATGCAGGGGAGAATATAGGAATAAGGAGCAAACGCAATGTACAAGATCACGGAAAAGGCGGCGCTGAACCCCACCGTTACAAAGATGGTCATTGAAGCCCCGCTCATTGCCAAAAAGGCAAAGCCCGGCCAGTTTATCATTGTGCGCCCGTTTGAAGACAGCGAGCGCATCCCCCTCACCGTCGCAGGCTATGACCGCGAGAAGGGTACTGTGGACATCATCTTCCAGATCGTCGGCGGCACCACCATGGAGCTGAACAGCCTCGAAGTGGGTCAGAGCGTCCACGACTTCGTCGGCCCGCTGGGCCGCGCTACCGAGGTGGAGGGCCTGAAGAAGGTCTGTGTCGTCGGCGGCGGCGTGGGCTGCGCCATTGCGCTGCCCATCGCCCGTGAACTCCACGAGCAGGGCTGCGCCGTCCACAGCGTGGTCGGCTTCCGCAGCAAGGACCTGCTCATCCTCGAGGACGAGTTCAGGGCCTGCAGCGACGAGCTGCGGATCATGACCGACGATGGCAGCTACGGCACCAAGGGCGTCGTCACCGCTGCCCTCGACGAGCTGGTGGCCGCCGGCAACCAGTACGACCTGGTCATCACCATCGGTCCGCTCATCATGATGAAGTTTGTGGTCAAGACCTGCCAGAAGCACGGCCTCAAGAGCATCGTCTCCATGAACCCCATCATGATCGACGGCACCGGCATGTGCGGCGGCTGCCGCCTGACCGTGGGCGGCGAGACCAGGTTCGCCTGCGTGGATGGCCCCGACTTCGACGGCGACCTCGTGGATTTCGACGAGGCAATGGCCCGCGGCACCATGTACCGTCCCTTTGAGGCCAAGGCCCGGGAAAAGGCCTGCAATCTGTTCAAGACTCAGGAGGGAATGTAAAATGGCTTTCAATATGGACCCCAAAAAGTGTCCCATGCCCACCCAGGACCCCAACGTCCGCAACAAGAATTTTGAGGAAGTGGCTCTGGGCTACACCGCCGAGATGGCCGTGAACGAGGCCAAGCGCTGCGTCCACTGCAAGAACAAGCCCTGCCAGACCGGCTGCCCCGTCGGCATCGACATCCCCGAGTTCATCGGCCATCTGGCCGAGGGGGACTTCGAAGCCGCCTATCAGGTCATCAATCGTTCCTCTTCCCTGCCCGCCGTCTGCGGCCGTGTCTGTCCGCAGGAGAGCCAGTGCGAGGGCAAGTGTACCCGCGGCATCAAGAACGAGCCCGTCGGCATTGGCCGTCTGGAGCGCTTCGTGGCCGACTGGCACCGTGAAAATGTCCACACTGCCCCCGTCGTGCCTGAGTCCAACGGCCACAAGGTCGCCATCATCGGCGCAGGCCCTGCCGGCCTGACCGCCGCAGGCGACCTCGCCAAGCTGGGCTATAAGGTCACAGTCTATGAGGCCCTGCACGTCGCAGGCGGCGTGCTGATGTACGGCATCCCCGAGTTCCGTCTGCCCAAGGCCATCGTCCAGCAGGAGATCGACGGCCTCAAGAAGATGGGCGTTGATTTCGAGTGCAACATGGTCATCGGCAAGGTGCTCACCATCGACGAGCTGATGGGCGAGTACGGCTATGAGGCCGTTTTCGTGGGTTCCGGTGCCGGCCTGCCCCGCTTCATGGGCATCCCGGGCGAGAGCCTGAAGGGCGTCTACTCCGCCAACGAGTTCCTCACCCGCTCCAACCTGATGAAGGCTTACCTGCCCACCAGCAAGACCCCCATCCGCACCGGCAGGAAGGTCGCCGTCGTCGGCGGCGGCAACGTGGCAATGGACGCTGCCCGCAGCGCCCTGCGTCTGGGCGCTGAGACGGTCTACATCGTCTACCGCCGCGGCATGGCTGAGCTGCCTGCCCGTAAGGAAGAGGTCGAGCACGCCGAAGAAGAGGGCATTATCTTCAAGACCCTCTGCAACCCCGTGGAGATCCTGCCCGATGAGAACGGCTTCGTCAAGGCCATCACCTGCATCGAGATGGAGCTGGGCGAACCGGATGCTTCCGGCCGCCGCCGCCCCATCGAGAAGAAGGGCAGCGAGTTCACGATGGACGTGGACACCGTCATCATGAGCCTGGGTACCAGCCCCAACCCCCTCATCCGCTCCACCACGCCGGGCCTCGAGACCAACAAGCACGGCTGCATCGTCACCGAGGGCGACGAGGGCAAGACCAGCCGCGAGGGCGTGTACGCCGGCGGTGACGCCGTCACCGGTGCCGCCACCGTCATCAAGGCCATGGGCGCCGGCAAGGCTGCCGCCAAGGCCATCGACGAGTACATCCAGAACAAGTAAACGATACCGATAGCAAAAGCAGGCCATCCCGCCGGGATGGCCTGCTTTTTGTTATCGGTAAGGATTTGCCGCCTCTGCGTTTTCCAGCATCAGCAAGCGTATCTTCTTTTCGATGCCGCCCGCGTAGCCGGTCAGGCTGCCGTCGCTGCCCACCACCCGATGGCAGGGTACGATGATGGAAACAGGGTTATGCCCCACCGCGCCGCCCACAGCCTGCGCGGAGACGCGCTTTCCGCCGTTTATCTCCGCCAGCTGTTTTGCCAGTGCGCCGTAGGTCGTGGTCTGTCCGTAGGGGATCTGCAGCAGCAGCGCCCACACCGCCTGTCGGAAATCGGAGCCGATAAGATGGAGTTTCGGAGTAAAGTCCGGCTCCCGGCCTGAAAAATAGACGTCCAGCCAGCGGCAGGCGTCTCCCAGCACCGGCATTGTCCCCTCTTCATGCTCTGGAGGAAGCTTCGCCGCAAAATACTTCTGTGTCTCGAACCATACTCCGGTCATCCCTTCTTCGTCCGCTGCCAGCAGTATCTTTCCCAGCGGCGAATCGTAATGCATCGTATAGGTCATGACGATTCACCCCTTCCTTTTCGGCTTTTGGACCGGCGCGTAGTCCTTGAGGCCCGGCACCGCGCCGCCTGCCGCCGCCCAGAGGTAGAGGCTGGCCACGCTGCAATAGGGACTGAACCGGCGGCGGTACTTTTCGAACAGTTTCCGGTCGATTTTTCGGTGATGGTACACCATCCGCAGCCCACGCTGGATGGCAAGGTCATCGTAGCTGAACACGTCGGGCCGCTGCATACAGAAGAGCAATATCATCTCTGCCGTCCAGACACCGACGCCTTTCAGGCTGCTCAGCTCCCGGATGGCCTCATCGTCCGGCTTCTGTCGGATACCCTCGAGGTCAAATTCTCCGCTCTCGATTTTCCGGGCAAAGTCCGTAATGTATTCAGACTTTCGGAAGGTCATGCCGAAGCTCTGCAGCTTCTCAACCCCGGCTCCGAGGACGGCAGCTGCATCCACCACGCTGAACTCGTCCCGCATCCGCTTCCAGATGGTCGCCTGCGCTTTCGTGGAGATCTGCTGGCCGACGATGTGGTGTACCACCGCCGAAAAGAGGTCGGTATCCACTTCCCTCTCGATGTGTCCCGCCTGTGCGATGACCGCCGCCATCCGCTCGTCTCTTGCGCTCAGATACGCCGTTTCCGCTTCGCTGTATTGGAAATACATCTGTCCCGCCTTCTTTCTATACAACCTTTCGTTTGCTCATAAGTTGTTGATTTGATTATAACAGAACGTACGAAGTTTTGCAATATAAAAGCGCCCTGCCAAAAAGCAGGGCGCTGAAGGTTTGTTGGCAAGCCTATTCTTGGACGTTCAGGATGCAGCTCTCTTTTATCGCAAGTCAAGAAATTAGCGCAACATTCAAACAGCATATTTGCGATATGCAATTCAACGTTGTTGCTGTTGCATTAAAAAGTTGAATTGCTATAAGTGACCGCCCTGCTTTTTATCGGTACTGTGTACAAATCACTTACATTCCTTCTTCATAGCAGAATAGCCGATGAGAACGGTCCACACATAGGCGCAGGTCTTGGGGATCATCAGCATCCCGATCATGGGGATGGCATTGGCCCAAAGAACAACGGGAATGTAGAAACCGAAGCTCAGCACGATGGTCAGCCACATCCAGCGGAAAGCCGAGTCGTTATGCTCTTTGGCACTGCGGTAGAACAGCACGATGATCAGCAGGCCCATCAGTGCAAAAGGAATATTACGGTAAATGCCCCAGAACAGCGGGGATCCGTCACTCAGCCACTGGTTCTGCGGCATCATGCACAGGATAACACGCACGGCAGCCAGACCGTAGACGGCGGCAGTCAGGCCATTGCTGCCCTTGACCCGGTAGCGCTCACGCCAGACATAGTACAGCAGCACATAAAAGACAGTCATTGTCACAGAGGTGATCCACTTACCCAGACCCAAGGGAACGGTAAAGTTTTCAAGACCCGTGGTGCATAGAGCCAGAACATGGGGAATCAAATGGAACGAGTCGCCGGCACCCAGAACGACAGCCATCAGACCGAACAGCTTGAACTGGTGGCTGCCCTTGCAGCCGCGGATCATCAGGATACCGATGGTGATGACGGATACCAGATACACCGCATCAAAAACAGTTTCTACGATTGCTTGCATAGTTGATTGCTCCTCGTCGATACATCAAATTCATTGTAACACTGCATTTTTGCAGGGTCGTCTTAGTTTTTACGGTCGTCAGGGGCTTGCCTGGCATAGCTGCATCCAAAGCGCAGGATGTTGAAGCTGGCAGTGCTCCACACAAGGCAGGCGAGCCGCAGCAGGATACTGTGATGAACCTTCCTATGAGCGTCCCCTTCGAGTGAACAGTGTTCAATTTGGACGTTATAAAATTCCCACAGCAGTGTGGGAAGAAAATGCGGTCAATATAAGGTTCTGCGCACGATCTCCAGCACAGCGGCGGGGTCGTAGTCCTGCCGCAGCAAAGCAGACAGCATAAGCGAAAACAGAACATCGGCAAATTTTTCAACGGTGAATTGCTCATTAAAAGCGCCCGGACGGATTTTGGCATCCTGTTGCAGCACCGTACACAGACCGTTTAAGATATGGTGCCAGATTTGCTGCATGTGCCGTTTGCCATCGGCCTTGTCCTCCTGCATAAAGCCGAGAGAGTGCAGTGTGAAGAATCCGGGATACTGCTCATAGCCGTAGGCCATGCGCTCGTACATCCATTTGACACAGGTCTGCACGTCCTGAAATACGGCCTCGTCCTGCGGGCGGTGGAAAATTTCGCACCAGACGCTCTCGACCGTGGCGCTGATAAGCTCAGCCTTGGAGTCATAATAGTTGTAGATCGAGCCGACTGAGACCCCGCATGCCGAGGAGACAGAACGGATGCTGACTGCCGCCCAGCCCTTTTCCCGGATAAGCTCACGGCTGTTTTTTAAGATCTCTTCCTTGGAGGTCACGATCGTATTCATGTAGTCACCCTCAATATGAACAATGTTCATTTTTTATTATACTGCCTGTTCTCACTTTGTCAAGAGGATTTCATAAAAGGTTTATATTTTTCTGTTGCTTTGGACGCGAAAAAGCCCCGCCTTCAAGCGAAAAATCTTGAAAGCGAGGCTTTTTTATGCGTTGTTTTGTTCTATTTTTGAGGAATTCAAAAAGCCGGAAGGCAGATTTTTATTACTCGAGCTCGGCAGGTTTATTTCTTTACTAAGTAAATTTATTTAGTGAATCTATCCTTGGATGTTCACTTCTCCATGAGATTGCTGTGGTAGATGTGCCTTGCTGATTTTTTAGTATCAGGATAGTATCACACAACCAGCGGGATCTCTGTGAGTATTATAACGTATTCACGTTTAAGATGCAACTGCTTTTTCAGCAGGGAGATTCTTATTATTTCTTTAAGGTACAATCTCTGCTTCTAGCTGATCATGCTGAGCTTCTGATTCCATCCATTTAGCTAGCTGCAGGAGAATCTTTGCACTCTGTGGAAACTTCAATCTCAGTTCCCGCGCCTGCGCTCGGTAACATTTTGCTTGTTCATAAAGGGTTCGGCCATCCTGTACAATCCGTGCACCACGGGAATTAAACTTTCCATAGAGTACCGCTTTCGTCAATTTCTCATTCTGTTGTTTTTCTAGAAACTCTCGGATAAATTCATGCGGAAAAGCACCGTCTTTTCCATTACAGCTTTTTCCCATAATATAGCCTAAAATCTCTGGAAACTCCTTATACAAACATTCAGCCCAGCAGTCAAATGCACGCTTGTCCTGATACGCCTCCTCGGGCAGATAATAGTCGTTTTCTACATCAAACAATCTTGAAGGATTCTCTTCCAAAAACATTTTCATCTTATCCGGATGCCTAAAGAAGAGCCACCGCAAACACAGAGGAGGTTTCTGCAGCAACTCCTTTTTATAGAGTAGCAGACAACACTTAGCCCATTCATCAGTATAATATTGCTCGTCTACTCTGCGGACAATACCAGAAAGGTATCCCCTTTCCTCCGCATTGACTCCCTGTTCAGCAATTGCCTCAAATACTTTCCTGAATAGATCAAACAAGTGCTCAACCTGTCCACTATTGCCATACAGGTAAAGTAAGAGCCCTCCCGGATGGTACTGCAATAGCTTCTTGTATCTCCGTTCGTTGTAGGACCACCTCATATCCTGATTCGCCCAATACGTCTGTTCTCTCTCCCGCGTTGTCAGCCATGGGTCAATTTCTTCACGCTGCAACGTAGACAACAGCCGAAGTTTTTCATTTTCTGACATTTTTTCAAAGACAGAAGATGCTTCTTGAAAATTCCCCTGATCGAAAAAGCCAGCCAACAACTGTTGTTTTTCTTGTTTTCGAATTGCTTCAGCTACATCCGAAAATTCTTCACATGTAGTGTTTTTAGCAAGAAATACACCCCATGCGTGCTGGTCCCTCATTGTTTCCAGTAGCCGCCACACTGCGTCCATCCCAAATTCTATTTTCAGTGCTGCAAATTTCTCCGCTCGAATGCGTTCTCTTTCCTCTTCCTCCTTCGTCCAGCTCTTTTCTTCTTGATTGTCTAAAAGCTCTTCCCTAGGCAGGCAGTTCCATTCCAGAAATATCCATCCAAATTTTCCCACAGGATCACTGGATTCCGTGCAGTGTATCCATGTTTTCAGAACTTCTATCCAATCTGTCCAACCATATTCTTTACTACCACAAAGTTCAGTTCTTAACCAATATTGCATTGGTTGTAATGCTGTTGATGAGAATTGTGCTGCATCAAACTGCTCTGCCATCTCCAGTAGAACATCCTGTCCCAGCCGACGATACTCTTTCAACAGGTTTTCTATTTGCCCAAGCCATTTCTTCTGTAGTGCTGTACGATAAACAACTCGTGTGATTTCATCGTAAGCTTCAAACAATTCTTGTTCTAGGATTAATTGAGCGGGTCGTTCCTTCTTTCCTCGGCGATGTCCTCGAATCAGTGAGGTTTTACGGAGCAGTTCAATGCCGAATTTCACTCCGAAATCTGGATTTTGCTGAATCATCTGAATCGTCAGAACCTTTTTCTCTTCAAGAGTCAGCGCCGTATGAGAACTCCATAGGCAAAGTGCATCTAACAGATGCTGTTTTGTCTCTTTATCATTCTGTTCTGCTTGCAATGCTAGCCGATACAGTATTTGGCAAGCTGAAAGACATGTATTCTCTCGTTCTATTAAAGTATCTAGCGTCCAGAGGATTTCATTTTGTCCCCCCAGCTGTTCTTCTTTCTTCAAAAATTCAAGCACAGCTTCCGGAGCTGCTTCAGCAAGGATTCGAAGTTCCTTTATCATGCACTCTTTACAATTATCTTTATGAAAAAAGGAAAGGACTTCCCTCACCTGAGCATCAATCATATTTTGATCTGACCCAGTCTCCGCAAAACAAATGTAATTTTTAAGCAACCGTTGAAGAATGCCATACCTTCTATGATTTTGTGCTGCATCTGTGCAGGAGAGTGCCGCACAGATTTCCTGGTGCATCCGTTGCCCCATGGCACTTTCTATGTCTATGTTCAATGCCAGCCACGCTTCTTCATCATTGACGATTTGATACCACGCTCCAACTTTTTTGATTGGGCTGTCATCTATCCGCAATAGTTCCTCATATTTTCGTTCCACTACAGGATATGGTGTTTCAGCCAATCGTGCAACCAGCTGTTTCTCTTTCTCGTCTAAAATATTGTAGTGTCGCAGAAGTACAAGCGGTTGCAGCAAATCAATATCTGCCGCACTCATCCATTCCGGCTGTAAATCGGCTTCATTTCCTGGAATTTTTCGGATGAGTGCTGGAAGATTTCCGTGTGTATAACTATAAAGTTCATCAACATTTGCGCTATCGATGCCCATCTCCTGCAACGCCTGAAGATACTGCGTTTTCCATTGCGGAAGCAATCGAATTACATCCTTTTTTGCAGCACCCTTTCCCTCGCAGAGAATAGTTTGGTTACGTCCTGATACCCGCCCGTTATACGGAAACCGCAACAGGAAATATGCGTTTTCGCATAAGCTGTCCAAATTATGATACGTCGTTTCGCTGCAAACAACAGTCACCTGTTCTGCCAATGCCGAATCTTGCATCAGCGCAGCCAAGCAGAATCCATATGCTTCGATTCGGGATTCTGCCGCCACATGGCATATCTTTTCATTCACTTTTTTACGAAAAGCTTCCAGCTGCTCTTCCCTACCGATTTGGAACATTGCCTGATTAAGCGGAGGATTTGTCCTTTGTACAAACTGCTCCCATGCATGCGCAACAGAATCTATTTCCATCGCTTCATTTTCCAGATAGTTTTGTATTAGCCATGCACAAACCGCCGGTTCCGAGTTAAGCCAATCGCACAAAACAGATGCGTCATATACATAGACTGCTTTCCATTCATCTCTGTGTTCCGCCTCCCACTCTGTAAGTGATATATTGTAAGCCCATATTTTAGGCACTACGAGATAGAAAGTAGTATCTGATTTTTTCACTCCAAGCGGACGGGTTGTGCGTTTTCCATAATCGCTGTTGATTTTTTCCAAGGAATCCGCATTGGTTCCAAATTCCCACACGCTAGTTCCCTGTGCCACATAAGGCGTTTTTGTTCCGTTATCCACGATTCCATCATATCCCGGTGCCCAAATATCATCTTCCTCTGGCGCGCGAAGATACGAATAATCCGGGCAACTGCTTCGGATCAACCGCTTGATAATTTCTGGCAGCAGTCCTTCCGACTTTTTCTTTTGTTCGCTCATCAATCGTTCGAGCATTTTACTTGTGAACAATTTCATAGACATCCCTCCACAAGCAACTTCGTTTTAATTTCAGGGTAATATTCTTCCTAACTAAAGAGTAAAAAGTTAGTTTTTCCGCTCACGAACACTCGACATTAGACATTATTTATTATCTTCCGCTGCCATCGAACTTCCACCAATCCCAAAGAACTTATCAAAGAAGCTCTTTAGCTTATCGATCACGCCTTGCTTCTTCTGCGCACGGCCACCGCCGCCAAAGCGGGAAACAGGCGGCATCAGCTTGTCAATTTCGGTGCCCACGGTCTTGATCTCACCGTCACGGAACGCATTGGCCAGATATTTGCGTGTCTCCGGCTCCTTCAGCTTTTCCTCTTGGATGATCTTTGCAAGCTCTTTCTCCCGCTGTTCGGACACATAAGTGTTCCACTCTGCCATCACATCATCCACATCGTTGACCCCTGCAATAAAGGTTTCAATCAGTTGCTTTTTGCTGCGCAGTTCCGGGCTGGCATCAATCGCCTTGCGAATCGTGATGAGCACCTCTTTGTCATCGCAATGGGTGTCATGGTACTTTTTGACCAGCATCAGGATGTAGTCAATGTTAATTTCGACCTGCCGAATCAGCTCCACCTCGAACACCACATCATCTGTGATATCCTCTTTGGTTTCATCGTGCTTCTTGTTTCGCCATTCATCCCGCAAATCCTGATAGCGGCCCAAATAGTCCTGTAAATCCCGTTCCGAGATCATCTCGTTGCCTTTGAAATCATCAAAGGAGGACAGCAGGTTCCGCATCCGCAGCAGTGCGCCAAACAGCACGATAAAATCCCTCTGGTTCTGCTCTCCAACGATTTGCGGCGCTTCCAGTGGGAATTTTTCTTCCAAAGCGTTTATCATCTCAACATAGCCCTGATGATGCTTCCCTTGGTCATCGTCGTAGCCTTTATAATAATCAGAATACTTCCTCAGCAAAACCACTCCTCCGGCTTTGTTATCCCCGAAGAAACCAATTGCATAATCTACCCGCTTTTGCAGATTGCGGAAGCAGACGATATTGCCAAAGGTCTTGATGCTGTTCAAGATACGGTTTGTCCGGCTGAACGCCTGAATCAGACCGTGCATCTTCAGGTTCTTGTCCACCCAAAGAGTATTCAGGGTTGTGGCATCGAAGCCCGTCAGGAACATATTGACCACGATCAGCAGGTCAAGTTCCTTGTTCTTCATGCGGAGCGATACATCTTTGTAGTAATTCTGGAACCGTTCACCATCGGTCGAGTAGTTCGTATGGAACATCTCGTTGTAGTCCTGAATGGCGGCATCCAGAAAATCTCGACTGCTCTGGTCGAGGTTGGAAGTATCTTCCGAATTTTCCTCGTCCAAAATCCCGTCTGTTTCCGCTTCATTGGCTCCATAGCTGTAAATGGTAGCAATGCGCAGCCGCTTGGTTGGGTCTGCCGACATCTGTTTTTTGAACTCCTGATAATACAGCTTTGCCATCGGCACAGATGCCACACAGAAAATCGAATTAAAACCGCTGACGCGCTGTTTTTGCTTGATTTCCTCCACCGCACCACGCTGGGCAGAGGCCACCTCTGCCACATTCGTCAGCAGATTAAACTCATACGATTTGTCTCCCCGATAGGTTTTCTGGTCGAAGTGGTCGAGGATGTACTTTGTCACCAGAGAAATACGCTTGGGTGCCATGAACGCCTTTTCGCGGTCAATGTCCCAAACCTGCTTGTCGTCCATGTCAGGCTCTGTGTCCATCGTCTTGATGTAGTCCACCCGGAACGGCAGCACATTCTTGTCGTTGATGGCATCCACGATAGTGTAGGTATGCAGTGGTAGAACCTTTTCGCCTTTTTCATTTGGTTCACCGCCAAACAACTGAGGCGTTGTCCTCATACCGGGTTTTCCGCTCGTACCTGCATTTGCTGCGTAAATCGGTGTTCCGGTAAAACCGAACAGGTAGTACTTTTTGAAGTTGTGAACGATAGCACCGTGCATATCACCGAACTGGCTGCGGTGGCACTCGTCAAAGATGATTACAACACGCTTCTGGTAGACCTCATGCCCCGGATTTTTCTTGATAAAGGTCGCCAGCTTCTGGATGGTGGTAATGATGATATGAGCTTCCGGGTTTTCCAACTGTCGTTTCAGAACCGTGGTGCTGGTGTTGGAGTTTGCTGCGCCCTTCTCAAAGCGGTCATACTCCTTCATGGTCTGGTAGTCCAAGTCCTTGCGGTCTACCACAAACAGCACCTTGTCGATGTAGGGCAGCTGCGATGCCAGCCGTGCCGTTTTGAAGGAGGTCAGCGTCTTGCCGGAGCCAGTGGTGTGCCAGATGTAGCCGCCGCCCTCGATGGTGCCATACTTTTTGTAGTTGTTGGCGATCTCGATGCGGTTCAATATCCTCTCGGTTGCCGTGATCTGGTATGGGCGCATCACCATCAGCATCTTTTCTGAGGTAAAGATGCAATACCGGGTCAGCACGCTCAGAATCGTGTGCTTTGCAAAGAATGTCCGGGTAAAGTCGATCAGATCCGTTAGCACGCGGTTGTTCGCATCAGCCCAGTAGGAGGTAAATTCAAAGCTATTGCTGCTCTTTTCCTTTTTCGTCTTGCCGTGTTTGGCGTCCTTGATGGCATTGTAGCGGGTGCTGTTGGAGTAGTACTTGGTATTTGTGCCGTTGGAGATCACAAAAATCTGCGTATACTCGTACAAACCGCAGCCCGTCCAGAACGAATCCCGCTGATAGCGGTTAATTTGGTTGAACGCCTCCCGGATGGCCACCCCGCGCCGCTTTAGTTCCACATGAACCAGTGGAAAGCCGTTGACCAGAATCGTCGCATCATAGCGGTTATCATGCCGTGCGCCGTCTGCTTGTTTTACCTCATACTGGTTGATGACCTGCAGGCGGTTGTTGTGGATGTTCTTCTTGTCGATCAGCGTGATGTTTTTGGAACTGCCATCATCCCGGTGCAGCACCTGCACATTATCTTCCTGAATCTTCCGGGTCTTTTCGGGAATATGCTCGTTGGGGTTAGCAATTACATCACTGAAAAACTGTCGCCACTCCGTATCGGAAAACTGGTAGTGGTTCAGCTCTTCCAGTTGGCCGCGGAGGTTAGCAATCAGTTCATCCTCGGTATGCAGCGGCAGATAGGTATAGCCTTGCTCGCACAGCAGCCGGATAAACTCTTTTTCCAGCTCCGCCTCGCTCTGGTAGCTGTCAGAGCGCACCTTGGAGGGTTCATAGGTAGCAACAACGGTATCTTCATTGGTGCTTGCGACAACGTTGAACGAAATCATATATTGCGCTCTCCTTATCCAAATTACTTCCCAAGTCTGTTCTCATTGCATCTACTATTTTCTGAATATACTCTCTCATTAAGGGCATACGTTTCTTTTGCTCTTTCTCATAGCAATCTATCTTATATCTATATTCGCTATAATCCTCATCTGTGGGATAGTATATTTGATATATTGTGCCATCTTCATCTTCTTCGTACATATCCTCTGCCCGATCTGGATCATTGTCGTCTTTGAACTTTTTGTATTCATTTACAGATGTACGCAGCACCTCATAATACTTTTTATACTCTTCTGTCGTTTTTTCAGAAGCGAGCAACTTCATTCTTGACTTGTATGATGCTATCTTTTCAAAGTATTCTTTGTCGAATATCTTTTTCCAATCTTTTAATAGTAACTCTACCTGTTCAAAAACTTCAAGGTAAAGCTCCAATCTTTTTTGATGTATTATTTTTCGCATTTCATTATCTCGCGTAATTTTAGAAGTCAGAAATGCTGTCAGAATGGATGCCGTCAATGTTAAAATCGCACTCAATATAACTTGCTCTGTTGTCACCTCATCATCCTCTTTCTTTGAACGTCAGCAGTTTATCCCTGTAATACTCATACTGCTTTTGTCTTGCTTCAATCTCTGCGGGCAAGCCGCTGGTCAAATCATTGCAAAGATCGTCCAGCTGTTTTAACACTCCAACAATTCGGTTCTGTTCCTGCAAGGATGGAACCGGGATTCTTATTTTCTTCAGTTCTCCCATCGGTACACTCTGAACTGTTCCTCCTGCCGCCTTTTTCATGTACTCTTTTTTTATAAAGTCCGTTATTAAAATGTAACGCAAATACATTGGTTTAATCATGGTCTGGTTCGGCTTAATTGCATATACTCCCTCTTTGATGTTCCAGTTGGAGGGTTCTTTTTCAATTACAGCCGTTTCACCAATCGTTCCTGTGCCTGAAAACAGCACATCTCCTACTTCCAGATTGGAGCGGTTATTGCACAGTTTCCGGGCTTCATCATTCATTCGGTCTGTCTTTTCAGACGGTACAATTTTTCCGTCTTTCATTTCCCGAATCGTAATATAATAATTTGTTGCATCTTCCGTATTGAGCTTGAAGAATTTCCGAGGATTCAAGCCAGTATTCAGAGAAACAATCACATCACCAAGTTCCAACCATACACAGCCATAAACATACTGAACAAGCTTAATCAGTGCTCTGCTCTGCTCTGCTCTGCTCTGCTCTGCTCTGCTCTGCTCTGCTCTGCTCTGCTCAAAATTGTGTTACCCGTTTCTGCAAATGTCAAGAGCTTATCTCGGTAATACTCGTACTGCTTCTGCCGGGCTTCAATTTCTGCAGGCAAACCAATATTGAGGTCGGAGCAAATCTTCTCAAAGTTGTCCAATACATTTACAATGCGGTTCTGGACATCGGCAGAAGGTATTGGCACCCTAAAAGATGCAATATCCTTTTGACTTACATGCGGAATTGCTCCTCCTGTTTTCTTTTTTTCAACATAACTCGGGAATCGACAAGCGATATAGTGATAAATATATCTATTATTTACTTGCTTTGATCTAATTCTTGCAACACGCTGAACCAACAATAATGGCAAATATTCAGCCTGCACAATGCCAAAGCTCTTTCCAACTAATGACCCATCCATAGCAATCACTATATCGTTTTCTTTGAGCAAGTACTTTTCAAGGCCATCTGCACTATTCCAGTACCTATTTATTTCTTCACTAAAGAACAGATTTCCTCGTTTGATATTCATTCCACGCATCAGACGGACTCCACTCACCTGAAATTGTGAACTGTCAAATGGATACCCCGTTAAGATATCGCACATATCACCCAGATTTTTCCATTTGAATTTGTCATCATCCCCAAAAGTTAGCATTTTATCTCTATAATGGCTATATTGTGTCTTTCTGGCTGTAAGTTCTGCTGTAAGTTGCCTCTGCAATTCTACAACACTTTCAGTATAGCTATCCAACATACGGACAATTTCACTCTGAACTTCAATCGGTGGAACAGGAAGAACAAGTGCTTTTACAATATCTGCATTTAGATTTTGGACAGCGCCTCCAAAGGATGCTCGTTTTTTCATTTCCTGCTGTATCGCAGATGAACTCAAGAGATAATATAAGTAATCCGAAAGGAAAACATCCTTAAAATTCGATATTGAAAGCCAACCATCGTGTATACAGCCATCAATCGCCAAAATATAAGGTCTACCAAAGCTCATAGAATTGGATAATATAAAATCCCCTTTCCGAACATATCTTGACTTTTCTGCACCTTCTTTTGTGATTTTTTCTTCGGACTGTGTTATATACTTACTTCCGACAGGAACATCACCTATTTTTATCCAATTCACCCCATCAGAATCATTTGTAATATACTTTTTTATTGGCCGCGGTGATGCACCTCTCAAAACTGTTGCGATTTCACCCAGCTTCTTATATTCCACGCCATTCGGGCAAAGCTCCCGGAGCAGTTCATCTAGCTTACTCATCCGCACCCTCTTCTTTCTTTGCAATATAGGTACTGTACAGTGCCATCACCGCATAATAGTACATATCTTCCTGTGTTTCGATCAAATCTTCATCGAAAATAAAATCTTCTTCTGATTCAGCAAATACCCTGCAACAGTCAATAACGATTCGCATCGTCCAGAATGTCATTATTTCTTCTGGGCATCCAGCTAAATCACATTTCAACCAAACCATATCAATTGGTGGTTTCAGTAGCCATTTGGATTTTCCAAAATCTGCGGAGTGAAGGTAATCATACATATATCCGTATAGCGTTCCGTTATAGCTCGCGTCTTTTAATAATCGGAGTGAATCACCTTGATAAAAGTGTGTTCGCCTTATGTCCTCAAATATGTACGGATTTACGGTTTCAATCTTTTCATCCGAATAACGCTCCATCGCTCGATGAAAGTATTTAGCCCCATCATATAAAGTATCTCGTCCAAAACCGCACGCTTTAATATCATCTTTTAGTCGTTTTAATGCAGCACTCACCTGTTCTTTAGAAACCTCTATTGGCTGAAAATTGGCTTGCTTGAGGATTTCCTTTTGGACTTCCTCACTACATCTTAAAAACTTAGTCGTTATCGCTCTATGATGCTTTCTTTTGAGATTCAGGCTTTTTGCAATCGCTGACAACGGCAAGCATTCTATTTCATCTTCATTATCAATCAGAAAAACTCTTGCCGCTTCAACAACAGCTTTTTTCTGCGCCTCCACTTCCATTTGCTCACGTTCTTTTTCATGTGAGCGCTGTAGCCAATAGATTGCAATCGTTAGCGCACTAGTTGCAAGAAAGTTCATAAGATCCCAATTCATTATAAACCTGTGCTTTCTTCCAGATACCTATCAAAATCGCTCTGGTACAGCCGATCTTGCACCACACGGTACTTTTCAAACTCCGTTTCTGCGTGCATCCTTGCAAGCTGCGCCGAGATTTTGCCTGCGTCCTTCAGCACTTCCAGATCATCCGCCTGCAAATAGATGTCCAGCCGCTTGACCCAGTCCTCCATGGTCATGGGAATATGCCGCCGGGCACGGTTCTCGGCAAGGTCGAGGTATGCCGAAACGATCAGCTCCATGGATTTCATTTCATCTTCGGTCAGGTAGTTTTTCGCCACCGAAACATCGCTCTTTTTGATTTTGCCGTTGGGAGCATCCTTCCATGTGTGAAGCCCCATGTGCGGCTTTTCGGCATCGGCACGCTCATAGATCAGCTCTGCCGCTGTATGGCGATGCACGGCATAGTGCATCTTATTCTGCACCTTCGCAAAGAACTCTTTTGTGGTCAGCGCGTTGCAGTCATAATCCAGCGAAGTAGCGTAAATGTCAGTGAGTTTCTGGTAGAAGTTACGCTCCGAAATGCGAATCTCTCGGATGCGCTCCAACTGCTCTTCAAAGTATTTCTTGGTCAGGACTGTGCCGCCGTTTTTCAGGCGCTCCTTATCCATGGCCCACCCCTTGATGGTGTACTGCTCCACGATCTGGTTTGCCCAGACACGGAACCTCACCGCCCGCTGGTTGTTCACCTTGAAGCCGACCGCAATAATCATTTGCAGATTATAGTGGTTCACGCTGCGAGTAACCTGTCGGCCACCCTCATTTTGAACTATTCGGAATTTCCGAATAGTTGCCGCCTCGTCCTGCTCATGGTCAGCATAAATCTTTTTGATATGCTCATTGATGGTCGGAAGCCCCACATCGTAAAGGGTCGCCATCATCTTTTGCGTCAGCCAGATGTTTTCATCCTCGTAGCGCATCTCGATGCTGTCCTTGTCCTCCCCTGTGGAGGCAACAAAGGTCAAATATTCAGCCGCAGAAGAACGTACCAATGCAGAATCTTTCTTTTCGCTTTCCATCTCAGCCCTCGATTTCTGCCACGATCTGGTCAATGGCGGCCCGCAGTTCGTTTTCTTGTGCTACGATTTGCACAATTTCAGCGTTCAGCTTTACAATGTCGATCTTCTCACGGGTGTCCTTGGCTTCCACATAAGTGGAAACGGACAGATTGTAGTCATTTTCCTGCACCTCGGAATACTCCGCTAGATGGGAGAAGTGTGCTTCTTCTGCCCGCTGTGCAAAGGTGTCCACTATTTTGTTAATGTTCTCCGGGGTGAGTTTGTTGTTGTTCGTCACCTTGACGCACTCGGAAGAAGCATCAATGAACAGCACTTTATTGTCCGTTTTTCCCTTTTTCAGCACCATGATGCAGGTGGCAATACTGGTACCAAAGAACAGGTTGCTCGGCAACTGGATGATGCAGTCAATAAAGTTGTTGTCCACCAGATATTTGCGGATCTTCTGCTCTGCGCCGCCACGGTACATGATGCCGGGAAAACAGACGATTGCAGCCGTACCGTTGGAAGCCAGCCATGCCAGCGAGTGCATAATAAAGGCCAAGTCTGCCTTGCTCTTCGGAGCCAGCACACCAGCCGGAGCAAAACGCGGGTCATTGATGAGCAACGGATTTTCGTCACCCGCCCACTTGATGGAGTACGGAGGATTCGATACAATCAGCTCAAAAGGTTCATCATCCCAGTGCTGCGGATTGGTCAGCGTGTCCTCACAGGCAATGTCGAATTTGTCAAATTCGATGTCGTGCAGAAACATATTGATGCGGCACAGGTTGTACGTTGTGATGTTGATTTCCTGCCCAAAGAAGCCGTTGCGGACAGCATCCCGTCCCAGCACCTTTTCTGCCTTCAGCAGCAGCGAACCGGAACCGCAGGCAGGATCATAGACCTTGTTGATTTCCTTCTTGCCTACCGTACCCAGCCGGGTCAGCAGCTCCGAAACATCGGCAGGCGTAAAGAACTCGCCGCCGGACTTGCCCGCATTGCTGGCGTACATGGTCATCAGGTATTCATAGGCATCGCCAAAGGCATCAATGTCATGCTCTTTCACATCGCCAAGGTTCATATCTGCCACGCCGTTCAGCAGTTTCACGAGCTTCTCATTGCGCTTGGCAACAGTCGCACCCAGCTTATTGCTGTTGACATCGTAATCATCGAACAACCCTGCAAATTGCCCCTCAGAAGAGCTGCCCTTTGCGGATTCCTCAATGTGCCGGAAGACTGTTTCCAGCGTTTCGTTGAGGTTTTCATCGCTGGCCGCTTTTGCCCGTACATTGCAGAACAACTCATTGGGCAGGATGAAGAACCCTTTTTCCTGTACCAGACCTTCCCGTGCCTGCTCTGCCTCTGCATCAGGCATATCTTCATAGCGGAAGTCCGGGTTGCCTGCATCAATTTCGCCCTGATTGATATAGCTGGCAATGTTCTCCGAAATATAACGGTAGAACATCGTACCGAGAACGTAGCTCTTGAAATCCCATCCGTCCACTGCGCCGCGCAGATCATCCGCAATCGCCCAGATTGCACGGTGCAGTTCTTCGCGTTCCTGCTCTTTTTTGGTGTCTACCATTTTTATTTCCTCCATCCAATGCGGATTTCCGCATTGTTTTCTTTCATTTCAACATAGTAAATGTACCACTATCGGTACACCATGGTGTCTTTTTCTAAAAAGGATACACTTTTCCTTTATACTATCCTAGTAAAGCGTACCACAGCTTTTCCGTGATTGCAAGCCGATAAAATTTTCTATTGCATTTTTCGGGGTCGAATTATCACCTATATGTACAGACCCCCGCCAACATTCGCTGACGGGGGTCTGCTATGCTTACAGCTCTACGCTGCTCTGTCTGCTCTTCTTTTGGCTCCTATCTACGGTCTGCTCCTGCTCCCTCATAAGCCCAATGACCTGCTGCATCTTCTCGGCACCGAAATAGTTCCACACTCGCCCGAAATCACGTTTTATCACATAGAACTGAGTGTTTTCAGCCTCCACCTCTTTCAGCCGCTGGCTTAGATGATGGGTAGCTTTCTTCTCGTCCTGATAGAAGTGCAGATACTTATCCCGCTCGTCCTTGGCCTCCCGGTACTTCCGATGGAGGTCAAAGAGTACCTTCACCAGCTTCTGGATCAGCGGTATGGCCTTTTTCTCCCGGTAACTCTTGGCGGTCTCAAATGTGGCTGCTTCTGGCACCCATTCTTCTGGCCGCTGGGAATACTGTGCTGACAGGCTTTCCAGCCCATCCATAATGGGAGCCAGCTTGCTCAGCTTCTGGTATGAAAACATACGCCCACCTGTACCCAAACAAGCAGGCTGAACTTGTCTCCAAGCTGGAAAATCTTTCCGCCTCCGAAAATAAGGATTCCGGCTACTTGGGAAGCTTATAGCATCACCCCACTGTCAGACAGCAGCTCCTTATTTTCGATAATGTCACGGCCGTTTTTAATGTCAATAATGTCAAAAATCCCCCTGAAAGTTTCGATTTCTCGTTACTTTCAGGGGGATTTCAAATTGTTCTCAAATGTTAAACTGCGAAGGCTCGTTGGATTATAATCTGTGTGCTTTTTCGCAGCTTAATGTCAACCTAATGTCACGTCGCGATTTTTCTTCCATTTATACTCATAGCATCGTTAAAAGTTTGCGCCATTCTATTACTCGAGCTCGATTCTGGAAAGCTATTTTCTGGTTGTAACAGGTACAGTTTCCCAGTTTGGCGAAGTGTATTTTCCGCTCCGTCCATTGTGTGTTTTTGACTACAACGAAAATTGCTGTCAAAATGATGTCACGCCATCAAGCAGACCGCTTCGTATCGAGATCTTTGACTTCTTCAAAAGCTCTGCACATAGTTGCCGCTCTCACTTGCACAATTCGTGAACCGCGTGTGCAAATTCGGTTTCATCACGTACAAAATGGTATGGTGCATACTCACCATACGCATTCGGACGGCTGATTGTCACCAGCTGGATTCCCTTTGGAGCTGCTGTCTTATTAAGTCCACGTTTCAATTCAACGAGCGCCTTACCATGTGTCGTTTTCAGCGCATAGCAACCATGCCCATTCTTATTTTCGCAATCAGATAGCACATTGTTCAAGCGGGCTTTTTGCCAACAAGTTCTTCTACTTCCGAAATCGTCAAACCCGTATACTTGGCAACCTTGTCACAAGGAACGCCATCTGCCAACATTTCCAATGCGCTTTTCAATGCCTTTTTACGCTCTCCTTCGCGAAGCGCTTCTTCTCTTACTTCTTCAAAAGCTCTGCACATAGTTGCCACTCCTTTCGTGTCCTCTTTGAAATAGCGTACCCGCTGCGCCAGTACCGGATAATTCATATCATCCGGGTTTGTGCATGTAAAATCCTGCATCAAACGGCCCAGCTTGGTATCATCCTTGATTTGAGAGTTCACATAAATAATATGTGCTCCGTCTCCGAACGGCATTCCCGTTTCTTGGATTGTCCGTTCGATATGATAAATTGGAAGACCCGCTTTCAAAATATCATTTTCAGTAATAAATATCACATAGGTCTCATATAGCTGGTCGTAACGGTCACCCGGCTCCGTAATATTGGCATCCATCAAGCCGCTGTTGTAACGGGCTCGTCTGACCTCTGCGCCATGGTCGTTGCGCTGGATCTCGATATTATAGGCTTTATTCTGCTCATCCACAGCTAGAATGTCCAGTCGGGCCGAGCGACCTTGAATATTATTCAAGGCGTATTGACTGTGAACTTCACGGATTGTCAGGTCATCACGGTCTAAAATCACCTGAAGCAGAAACTCCGAACACTCTTTATCTTCAAAAACCTTCGTCATAAAGTTGTCGTCGATAAGGCGAAGATTCTGAATCCGATGCAGATACTCTTCATGCTTCCGCTCAAAGTCCAACTCCTGCGGCGTCTTATTCTCTCCCATCGGCTCACCTACTTTTATATAACACTTGAATGAATCATTTGTCACATAAAGAATACCACAAAACCGTACTTTTTTCAAGGTGGCACAAAATTCACCCCGGAGGACCATCAAATGCTCCATTCAACTGCCATATACATTATTATAATGCATTTGTTTCATACAAATGTCACGCAACAGAAAAAGGACGGCCCGAAAGCCGCCCTTTCCCTTATATACCAACTTTTGATTCCGTCGCGGGTTTCTCAAAGCCAGTACGATTCCTTACCCTTGGTTCAGAATTTGGAACACGTACATCCTTTGGCTTCCCCGCCATTGCATCCAGCGCTTCTTCGGTTCCGCACTGGTCACAAATCGTGATGCCCGGAATCTGACGGGAAAGAGCGTTGCTGTGCAAGCGCATCTTCATGGTCAGCTTCCCGCACCGGGGACACGGGAGCACCTGCGCCATCTCAGCTGCGGCATCCTGCACATCGAGGTATGTAGCAAAGACTTCATCCAGCAGCTTCTTCTCCGCGTAATCCTGAATCATTTGCATCACCTTACGAAACATCCCTTTCTTCCTCCAAAAGGCCAACCATTGCGCTCCACACCTTGTCGGTGTAGGCCGTGCTGCGAGTTCCTGCATTCCAAGCCTTTTCTGCCCCGCTCTTCCCAAGGTTGTACGCCATCATAGTTCGATTGATGTCTCCATCGTACAGGGCAAGATAACTTCCGAGCATATAGCACCCAGCCTTGATGTTCTGTCCGGCATCCAGCAGATCCGTGACTCCCAGCTCATCTTTGAGCCATCCGGCATTGATGCTGTTGATCTGCATCAGACCATAATCCCCGGTTGAGCTGGTAGCGCTCACCGTATAGCCGCTCTCGACCTGCATGACGGCGTAGGCCAGCTCCAGCGGAACTTCGTACAAGTCACACATCTCGGCTGTATACTGCTGTAAATCCGCATCCAGCGGCACATGGTATGTAATCGGCTCATAGGGAGCCGGGTCTCGCCGGATGCACTCACCCTGCTCGATGTCAGCTTGCACAGGAATCATCGCTATCGGGAGCTGTGTTTCTTTCGGTTGGAAAGCGAACGCCGCGGCGATGCTTCCGATCACCAGTAGTTGCGCCACCGCTGTTGCCACCAGCGGGATTATTGCCTTTCGCATCATCCTGAACCTCCGTAATGCCGAACCGCTCGAACACATACCGCCGGGGCACTCTGCCCGGAAACGTAAGCAGACCCTTTGCTTCCAGCTCTTTGTTCATCTGCTGGATAAACTGATAGGCTCTGGATTTGCTGCATCCGACAATTTCCTGCACTTCGCTCACGCCGATAAAGTACGATTCTTTCACGTCCGACGCCCTCCTTTCGAAAAACGCATATTGGCCATCGCCACGAACAGGTTGTTCATTCGATTCATGATCTCATTCCATTCAGCCTGTTCGTCTTCTTCGATTTTCCCGTCTGCAACGATCTCTATCATCGCATCGCGCTTTATAATAAATTTTTGAACCGCCGCCAAAACGCCGATAACAGCTTCCGGCAGATCTTTCAGTTCAATCTCCGGCACCACCCGCTTGCCCAGCTCTGAGGACAGGCGCAAGTGCTGAACCGCAAGATACGGGGCTTGGTACACATCGCACATGGCACTCGCCACATCGCTGGGCACCGGGCGCTGGCTCTGCTCGTAATCCCGCAGGGAATCGACCAACACGCTCAAAAGCTGTGCGGCCTTCTCCTGCGTAAAACCAGCAGATTTCCGCGCGTTTTTGTAGATATTCTGGCAATCAACCGCCATTTCGCACAACTCTCCTTTCTGGTAAACTTATGATGTAAGAAATCACGCCCGCAGGTTCAGGCAGGACTCAATCGCGGACTTGATGTTCGCAGACGGCACCATCGTACCATTGATGACCTAGCTGACGTGTGCGCGGGAGTACCCGATTTCTTTTGCCAGCTCGGTGACGCTCATATCGTCGCGCTCAACCATCGCTTTTTTGACTGACACGCACCACTCTGGCAGCGGAACTTTCTTCATGTTTTTTCTCCTTTCCGACAAAGATTTATCTAACAAATGTATTGAACACTTGTTTGATTTTTGATAGACTAAAAGGGCCAGTACCCACCATTCAACGCGTTCCCCCGCCTTTAAGCTGTTAAGCAGAAGCTTTTGGGGAGTAATCGCTTTACCTGCGCACCGCCGATTTGCAGTATCGGCGCTGCGCTTTGCAGCGATGCCTGTCATTAGGAGGAATCAACTTGCATGGTTTGTACTGCGTGGTACGTTGAAGCCCCTTTGCAGAGGGGCTTCGGGGAACGCGCTGAATGGAAAGCGCTGACCCTTTCAATCTGACATTTGTTTTGTACAAGTGTATTATAATCTTTCTTTAGGCGTATTTCAAGACGAAATACGCCTAAAGAAAGATTTTGTGAGGATACACAAAATGCCGACCCAAAATTTGTATGATTCTATTGCCCTTGCAGAAAATATCAAAATTCAGGCAAAGGCGCGCAATGTCCAGCTGAAAGATATGTTCGCCGAACTCGACTTGAGCAAGGGGACGCTTTCCAATCTTCGACTTGGTAAAAAAATCTCCGCCGACAGTCTGGCGCATATTGCCGACTATCTTGACTGCTCTATGGACTTCCTCATGGGGCGCACCGTTGACCCCGCCGTACAGCGGATGAATCTGACAGATGATGAACGCCAAAAGGTTACAGATTATCTCCAATTCATTCTGAGTCAGCGGAAATAGTTCTCAGAGCCGCTCAGATGGCTCTATTTTGCGTTTTTGATTCTTCCGCAAGGAATTTGCCGTTTGATGCAAAAGACGGCTCAAATTTCCTCTTTGAGCGATTGTGCTCATTCGTCGATTACGAAGTGCGCGCCCTCGGTGATAAGCACCGTGCCGTGATGCTCGTCATTGACGATGGTGTTCCGTTTGCCGATGTACTCTGCCGGAAGCTCACCGCTCTTCACCCGCTCAAGGTTGAGCGGCGTCGGCTCCCAGCGGCCCTTGTAGGCCTCCGGGATCTTGCGCCACTCCGCTTTTGTGTAGTGACGCATCAGGTCTGCCCCCATTCTTCCTCATTCAGTTCCATCCAGCCGTAGGGGTCGCAGTACCACCAGCCGGAGGATTCCCCATCGGCGAGGTAAATGATGTCCGACACGCTCAAGCTGTGGCCCTCGAAGCCTGTGGGCCTGTCTATGTTGAATCTGCGGAACAGGCCATCAAGCGTCTGCTGTGCATCCTTTCGGGTTTCCACATTACCCTCGTATACCAGACGGTAGTTCTCCCGATGGATGCCGCCCAGCGCTGCGGCCTGATCGGACGCCATGAATCGCAGTTTTACCTGCTCCATGGTGTCCTCTTTCAGCTGGTAGATCTCATACTTCATGTGAATCTTCCTTTCCTTGGTTTGCGGTGTTGGTTCCCGCGACCATCTTCGTGATGCCACGAAAATGGTTTCGGCCGATACCAGCGGCCATCATCAGGCGGGTTATTCTTTCCAGTTGCGCCCTGCGCCGAGAGTGACATCTCGGACTTCAAGAATTCGGGCGTCCGTGTGTGTCTTCTTGAAATCCCGGATTGCTTCAATCATCGCTTCGTCTTCGGTGGGCTTCCAAGACTCCACCGTGCTGAAATGAATCTCTCCGTCCTTGGTCTGATGCTTAATCAGGATGTTCATCGCTTAGTCCTCCTCAACGACCCATCCGGCGCAATAGCCGGGATTGCGAAGCCTTGCTTTCTTCAAGGCTTCATCGAATGACCGGGCGCGAACCCGGATGGGTGGCAGGTTCCCGCCTGCCATCTCCCATGTGTCCATCGGTGCTACAAACTTCATCGTGTGGCCCTCCCTCAGTTCCGGCTATCCCGCCGGATGCTCAAAATCTGGTCGTTGTCTCCGAAGCTCCGTTCCTGCAGATTCTCGATGTCGTAAATCAGGAATGCAAGGATCAGAGCTTCCCGTGTGCAGCGCTTCCGTTCCCGGAACGTGTACGGCGTCTTGGCCTTTAACAGCCGTTCCGCCACATCGTCCACAATGTCCAGCGTGGTGGTGTAGGTCTGCGGCGCTGCCGGGCCGCGGCCATGCGAGGTGTACTCAACAAGAAGTCTCATAGCGTTGTCCTTTCTATCTAACAGATGTTTGAATCATTTGTTAGATATATTATAATCACTCTATCCGGTGATTTTCAAGGCGCAAATCACTTTTCCGGTGAATTTGTTGCTTTGCACAGTTTAAGGAGGTGTTTTTGTGTACGATGCGCAAAAAATTGCAAAACGCATCAAAGAGCGCAGTCGCCAGCAAGGAATAAAGCTCGGTGATCTGCTGTCCGGCTTAGATATGGGCATCAACACGGTGTCTCATATGGCTAAGGGGCAAGAAATTTCATACCTTGCATTTGCCCAGATTGCCGATGCGCTCTCCTGCTCTGTTGACTACCTGCTTGGCCGCACGGACGACCCCGTTCTTCATCAGTTTGATTCGTCGTCGGCTATATAACGCGCGCGCCCGCGCGTGATGAAGACGATAGTCTTCATACATAATCATTAACATTTACATTAACAGCTTGTTTTGTTTGTTTTGCTTATCAAATCAAGCATTTGGTTGTTTTGCTTGTTTTCGCATGCTTCTCGAAAAAAAACGGGGCCATTAAGCCCCGCCAGAAACCACCTTGGAAATGACCAGCCGCCCCGCGAAGTACTTAAACTTCTCCGGCGAATGGAATAGCTTCTCAAAATACGCTGCATCCTCTTCCCGCAGATCCGTGAAGTCCTCTGCCGAGAGCCCAACTACCAAGAACGTGCCGGCAATGATGTCGTAGGACTTACCGTTTTGGTATAAGGCTCTGTTCAGTTCAAGCCCGCAGCACTTGCCCTCCTCATTGCAGATCAGGCCGACCGGGCGGCGTTCATCCGGGTAAATTACCTCAATATAGCCACCCACAGCGACTTGCAGGGCTTCAAGTTCGTTGTCAATGTCAATGCGTTCCGGGGCCTTTCCCGGCTCAATTTTTAATGCTTTCATGGCTTAAATCTCCTTTCCTGCCGACAGCGGCTTGCCATTCCATGCAACGCAGAACGGGTACGAATCTACCTCTGCGCTGCGGAGCCAGCCGCCCTGCACAGCCATCATCGCTTCTACCCGGTACGATTGCCGAGTGTGACTCCCCTTGATGTTCTTGTACAGCGCCCCGCCGTGAGACTTCTTGAAAGCCTTGGCTTCCTCTTCGGTTCCGAAAAACTTGTTACAATACATAGTCAAACCTCCTTGTTGTTGAGCTGATATGCTTTGCCGCGATAATTGATGATGTGCCGATGGTCAGGCGTGCGGAACACTTCAATGCGCTTCTTGTCCACGTTCTTGATGCCAAGCTTCCGGCGAATGAACCGCACCGCAATTTTGATGGTTTCAGCGTTGGTCATGTCCTCAGCCTTGCGGCTCGGCCTCTGCGCATAGCGGCTCATACGGACTTTGCTGACCGCTTCGGCGTCCGCTTCCGTCCCATAGAATTTGTCGGGATCTCCGTAGCCGCTCACCTCGTAGAACCGCTGGCTGCTGACTTGTTCTAGGCGTCCGTTCCAAATCGTGTTGACGCAATAGGCCACATCCGGCCGAATGCCCTCTTTCTCGGCCACGCGGCCAACGAACAGCTCGATGCCCTGCTTATCCCACTCCTTGGAAAAAGTGCAGGCCACAATGCGGATGATTTCAGTTCCGTTGGTCAAATCGACTTTGGCCAGTTCACCTTGGCTCCCATTCATGCTTGCAGTGTTGAAGCGATACCCCTGCGCCAAGTACTTGTTCACCTCTGTCGTGAACATCTTGTTGATGTCTGAATACTTCATGGCCATCCCCCTTATCTAACAATCGTATAACCAGCATACTTGAAGTTGTTCACGAGCCTCGCCGCCTTTGCCAGATGCTCAGCGAGTTCTGCGGCCCGTGCTGCATCCATTGTTGCCCAGTCCATCGAAATGGTGATTTTAACTTTTTCACCAAACACCAAGCGGATTTCAATGGCTTCATCCAGCTCTGCGACTTGCCCTGTCAGCTCCCGCATTGCTTCGCTGAGCACTTTGTACGTTACCATTTTCATATTTTTCGGCCTCCGTTGTTGTTCATGCAGTCCAACAAATGTTTGACTGTGATTATATAATAATCCAACATCTGTTAGACGACAAGACCGCAAATCTAACAAGTGTTGGATTTCAGCGTACTACACAAGATTTCAGAAAGAAAGCTGGTAAAAAGGATGACGATTACTGTCCAACGCATTGTCGATTTGATGGAACATTACGGTTCATCGGGCGCTTTTATGTCGCGCCTGTGCGGGAAAAGCAGAACCCTTGTTGCGAGCTGGCAAGCGGGAAAATCTGTTCCTACCGCTTCGGACATCGCCACTATTGCCGCCCGCTATGGCGTGTCTGAAGCCTATCTCCGGGGAGAGGTAGATTTCCCGGAGTCGAATCTTTCCGCTTTGCAGAGGCGGCTCATGGACTCCACGCACGATCTGACAGATGATGAAATGCGAAAGGTAATAGAGTACGTCCGCTTCGTCAAATTCCTGCGCGAATAACAAAAGGACAGGCTCCCAAAGAGGGCCTGTCCGCGCCATCGGTGCTCGTTACTGCTGTTTCAGCGTTTCGATGTACTCAAGCACCCGCTTGACCTGTTCCGGGGTTAAATCCTTGATTTCTTCCCGAAGAACATCATCAAGCACATTTCCATGTCTGGAGCGCTCATCCGATGCAGGCATCTTCTCACTCCTTCCCGGCGCAAGCACGCCATTGGAAAGAGTAAGACAGCTTACAAGCAGATTCCAGCCATCTACCGAAATCCGTGAATAAATAACAGAAAGGGTTGTGAGGTTATGGGATTCAGATACAGAAAAAGTATTCGTCTTGGCGGCGGCTTCCGCATCAATATTTCAGGAAGTGGAGTTGGGTATTCGTGGGGCGTTCCCGGATACCGAATAACCAAAACGGCCAACGGAAAAATCAGGCAAACGGCATCCATCCCCGGAACCGGAATCAGCTATGTTTCAGAGGAATCTATCCGCAGCGCCGAGACTTTAAGTTCTTCTACGCAGCCTCCAGCATTTGAAACGGAGGTCATACAGTCCACTGACCGGAACAGCTACAAGGACGCCGATTTTGCGGCGCTTATGAAACAAATCCGCTTAGTCCGTTTTCTCAACAAAGCGTTCTTTATAATCGGCACTGTCAGCCTTTTGGCTTTCATCGTTCTTCACACTCCGCAGCGGCTCCTGTTGACAATCCTTTCTTTTGCTGCGTTTTTGTTCGTCCACTATAGAACCAAAGTAAATTTGGAATACGATTTCTCCGATGAACAACGTGCCGCTTATGAGGACTGGTATCACGCATGGCGAAAGCTATTCGCTTGCGATGCCGCATGGTATGTCACGGAGATAGAAAAGGGACACAACACTAAAACAAATGCAGGCGCCAGCGAAGTAACTCTCCCCAAAAAGCTCTTTGGAATGCCGAAGCTTCCCTATTACCTCAGCACCAATGTTCCATACTTTTCTGCAGCTCTGTCAAAAAAGGAATCGTTCTATATTCTTCCCGATAAGATATTCTATCTTCATGACGGAAAGTTGAGCGCCTACGATGCAGACAAAGTCAATTACCGCGCCGACATCGTTCATCCCATCATGGACTCAACGGAAATGGAAATCCCGGCGGACGCTAAGATTGTCGGCAAAACATGGCTCAAGGTAAATGCGGACGGATTCCGTGACAAGCGTTATAAAAGCAATCACCAGTGCTCCATCTGTGAATGTGGCAGGCTTCGCGTTTCTTCTCCTGCCGGCTTGAACCTGTGTCTCATGCTTAGCAATTCGGAGCATATCGACAATTTCAATTCTATCATCGCCAAATAAAAAAGACCCCGGCCATTATAAAAATGGTCGGGGATTTCTAAACACGTCAGGAGGTATATTCTAATGCCCTGCTATAAGGATGAAAAAAACTGGCACATGGTACTGCCAATTTCGCTACGCTGATTTCACCGGAAAAAGAAAACAGAAGCGCAAGCGCGGCTTCAAAACCAAACGTGAAGCGCAGGAGTGGGAGCGCGAATTCCATCTGCAAAAGGCCAAGAGCTGTGATATGACTCTTGCCAGCTTCGTGGAGCTATATTTCGATGACCGGGAGCACCATGTCCGCGACACCACAATGGACACTAAGCGAAATATTTTTGACACCAAAATCGTTCCGCTTCTCGGAAACCGGAAAATGAACGAGATCACTGCTCTTGATATTCGAGATTGGCAGCAGCGAATCAAAGAAATGGGCGAAGCCACTGGTCTCCCCTATTCGGAAACATACCTCTACACCATTCACGCACAGTTGACCGCGCTCTTCAACTATGCCCAGACGTTCTACGGCCTGCGTCTCAATCCGTGCGATGCCTCTGGCTACATGGGCTCCTCCGTCGCCGGGGAAATGCTTATCATCACGAAAGACCAGTATGAGCTTTTGCGGAAAGAATTCCGCAATGAGGCCTATCTTCTGGCATTTGATATTCTATTCTGGACGGGATGCCGCGAGGGTGAGATGCTGGCGCTGTTGCCCAAAGACCTGACCGATGATGACCAGTTGCGCATCTACAAGACTTACCACAGAAAAAAAGGGCAGGACATCTTCGGCCCCACCAAGAACAGCAAAAAAGGAGGCAACCGAAATGTACCTATTCCACATTGGTTGGCCGAAGAGTTCCGCACCTACTGTTCCCGGCTCTACGGGCTGACCCCGGACGACCGCGTGTTCTACATGACGTGCACAGCGCTCAACAAAGAACTGACCCGCTGCACCCAGCTAACCTATCTGCCAGACATTCGCGTCCATGATCTTCGGCACAGCCACGTTTCTCTCTGTATCGAACTTGGGTACTCTATTGTTCTGGTAGCCAAGCGAATCGGCGATACTGTTCCCGTCGTCATGCGGACCTATGCCCATTTGTACCCCAACAAGCAGCAGGAGCTTGTGTCGAAGCTGGAGGCCATCGGCTCCCCCACTTCTAACAACGATGACTCTGATTTGATGTCACTCGGCTAGGCCGAAAACAGGTGATGTCACGGTCTGTTTTGTGATGTCATGATGTCAAAAAAGCCCCGGAAAGTTTCGATTTCTCGTTACTTTCCGGGGCTTTCAAATTATTCTTCGATAATAAACCGTGCTACCATTTTCCTGCATATCCAGCAGGTGCTTTTTGCCGCAGGTGATGTCAAAGTGATGTCATTCTTCCGAAATTCATCATTTTTTAATCGTAAGCACGTTTTATTTTCCCATATTCCATTATTCGAGCTCGATCGTGGCCGGCGGCTTACCGGTGCAGTCGTAGAACACGCGGTTGACATGCTTGACCTCATTGACGATGCGGCTGGTGACAGTACCCAGCACGTCCCAGGGCATATTGTAGCTCTCGGCGGTCATGAAGTCAGTGGTAGTGACGGCGCGCAGAGCCACGGCGTAGTCGTAGGTGCGCTCGTCGCCCATGACGCCGACGCTGTGCATATTGGTCAGAGCCGCATAATACTGGCTGATCTCCTTATCGAGGCCGGCCTTGGCGATCTCCTCACGCCAGATGGCGTCGGCGTCCTGCACGATAGCGACCTTCTCGGGGGTCACTTCGCCGATGATGCGGATGCCCAGACCGGGGCCGGGGAAGGGCTGGCGGCTGACCAGATACTCGGGCAGACCCAGCTCACGGCCAGCCTGACGGACTTCGTCCTTGAACAGGTTGCGCAGCGGCTCGACCAGCTCCTTGAAGTCCACGGTGTCAGGCAGTCCGCCGACGTTGTGGTGGCTCTTGATGACGGTGGACTCACCGCCCAGACCGCTCTCGACGACATCGGGGTAAATGGTACCCTGTGCAAGGAAATCGACCTTGCCGATCTGCTTCGCCTGCTCCTCAAAGACGCGGATGAACTCCTCGCCGATGATCTTGCGCTTGCGCTCCGGCTCGGTGACGCCGGCCAGCTTTGCAAAGTAGCGGTCACGGGCGTCCACGCAGATGAAGTTGATGTCAAAGCCGTTGGCGTTGCCGGGGCCGAAGACGGAGCAGACCTCTTCCTTCTCGTTCTTGCGCAGCAGGCCGTGGTCAACAAAGACGCAGGTCAGCTGCTTGCCGATGGCCTTGGCCAGCATGGCAGCCAGCACGGAGGAATCGACGCCGCCGGACAGGGCGCAGAGCACCTTGCCGCTGCCGATGCGTTTTTGCAGGGCCTCGATGTTGTTCTCCACGAAGGAGTCCATCTTCCAGTCGCCGGTGCAGCCGCAGACGTTGTACACGAAGTTGTGCAGCATCTTCTTGCCCTCAGCGGTGTGGAGCACCTCGGGGTGGAACTGAACGGCGTACAGCCCCTTTTCCTCGTTCTCAGCTGCGGCCACCGGGCAGTTGACGGTGTGGGCAGTGATTTTGAAGCCGGGCGCGGCCTGCTCGATATAGTCGTTGTGGCTCATCCAGCAGACGGTGGAGGGCTGCACATCGGTGAACATCTTGCTGCTGTTGTCCACGAAGACCTCGGTCTTGCCGTACTCGCGCTCGGGGGCGCGGCAGACGCGGCCGCCCAGCAGATGCATCATGAGCTGACTGCCGTAGCAGATGCCCAGCACAGGCACGCCCCAGCTGAAGATCTCGGGGTCGATGGTGGGCGAATCCTCCAGATAGACGCTGTTGGGGCCGCCGGTGAAGATGATGCCCTTGGGGTTCTTCGCCTTGATGACGGACAGGTCCGTCTTATAGGAATAGATCTCACAGTAGACATTATTCTCGCGGACGCGGCGCGCGATGAGCTGATTGTACTGGCCGCCAAAGTCCAGCACGATCACGGTTTCATGCTGCATGATGTTCTCCTCTCTATCTATCACTGGTGTGCTTCTTATAGCTAGGGTTTAGTATAGCACATTTCACAACCAAAAGCGACATCTTTTGTGTATTTTTCTGTTTTGTTTTTCGTTTCGAATTGTAAACCTTTTCGTGAATCCAAAGTTGACGCAGCGTTTGCAGTCTGCCATACTGGGAGCATGGCCGCTTTGGGCCAGAACGTATAGGAGGAACAATTCTTATGAGTCAGAACACCCAGGCCGCTGCGGCCGCCAAGTCCAAGTTCTCTGTGCGGGACATCTGCTATGCAGGTCTGTTCGCCGCCGTCATCGCCGTCATGGCCCAGATCTCCATCCCGATGCCTCTGGGCGTCCCCATGACCATGCAGACCTTCGCCATCACGCTGGCTGCTGTGGTGCTGGGCTCCAAGCTTTCCGCCATCGCTACGCTGGTTTATCTGGCACTGGGCGCTGTGGGCGTGCCGGTGCTGGCAAACTTCTCCGGCGGTTTCGATAAGTTCGTCGGCCCCACCGGCGGCTTCCTCATCTCTTTCCCCCTGATGGCCTACATCATCGGCCTCGGCGTGGAGCACCGTGACGCCTTCAAGGGTGCTTTCGTCACCGCTGTCATCGTCGGCACGGTGGTCAACTATGTGGTGGGCGTTGCAATGTTCGTGGTCGTCGCCCACAGCACCATCGCCGTGGGTATCACCGCCTGCGTCCTGCCCTTCATCCCCACTGCCATCATCAAGGCAGTTCTGGCCTGCGCCATCGGCCTGAATCTGCGGAAGCGCATTCCGGGGCTGAAAGCATGAGCATCGTACTTCGTCCCCATCATCTGCTCTGCACGCAGGGCTACTCCGGCAAAGGCTATGACAACGATTTCGTGGCCCACATGACCGACGTGGTGCATCAGCTGCGGGATGTTCCCGGCACCACCATCCACCTCACCTTCTCCACTGACACCCTCTGCTCCTGCTGCCCCAACAAGCTGGGGACTGACCTCTGCGACATGCAGGAAAAGGTCAAGCGCTACGATGCAAAGACGGTGGAATACTTCGGTCTCGAGGAAAAGGATTACGTCTACCAGGACCTCATCCGCGAGATCGACGCCAAGGCCACGCCGGAGATCCTCGCCGACATCTGCCGCGACTGCTGCTGGTTCCCCATCAGCGCCTGCTGCAAGAATATCTGCGAAGGCCGGTATGTGAAATAAAGCGATAAAAAATACGGGATGCGGCAAAATGCAGCATCCCGTATTTTTGTTTTATCAGGCGATGAACTTATCGTACAGGCCGAACACGAAGATGAACAGGACGATGAGGGGCAGGCCATAGGTCAGGTAGCCGCGCATCCAGTCGTGCATCTTGAGGCCTTTGCCGGTGTTGACTTCCTTCTTGTAGTTGTCCCAGCCCCAGCCGCAGCGGGTGACGCAGAACAGCAGGTAGACGAGGGAGCCCAGCGGCAGGAAGAGATTACTGACGAGGAAATCCTCCACATCCAGCACCGCGCCGCCGAAGATGGCGAAGCCGTCCCAGGCCCAGACGTTGTAGCCCAGCACACAGGGCAGAGAGAGGGCGATGATGAGGAAGAAGTTGACAAGGCTGGACTTCTGACGGTTCCAGCCGGTCAGCTCCATGCCGCAGCAGATGATGTTCTCGAAGACGGCCAGCACGGTGGAAAGCGCCGCAAAGGCCATGAACAGGAAGAACAGGCTGCCCCACAGACGGCCCATCGCCATATTGGCGAAGATGTTGGGCAGGGTGATGAAGATGAGGCTGGGGCCGCTGGTCTGGTCCACGCCGTAAGTGAAGCAGGCCGGGAAGATGATGAGGCCGGCGGTGATGGCGACGAAGGTATCCAGCACCACGACGCGGACGCTCTCGCCCAGCAGGGCGTGCTCTTTGCCGATGTAGCTGCCGAAGATGGCCATTGCACCGATGCCGAGGCTCAGGGTGAAGAACGCCTGATTCATGGCCCCCACCAGCGTATTGACGATGCCCACTTCCTTCATCCGCTCAAAGTCGGGTACGAGGAAGAAGGTCAGGCCCTCCTTTGCGCCGGGCATGAACATGCTGTTGACTGCCAGCACCACCATGATGACCAGCAGGGCAATCATCATGACTTTCGTGACTTTCTCGAGGCCGTTCTGCAAACCGCGGGCGCAGACGAAGATGCCGATGGCCACAACGACCACCATCCAGAAGCCCATGGTCAGCGGGCTTGCCAGCATCTCGGTGAACTTGCCAGCCACCTGGTCGGCGTCAAGGCCCACCAGCTTACCGGCAGCGGTCATGTAGAAGTAGTGGAGCATCCAGCCGGACACCGTGGTGTAGAACATCATCAGCAGGTAGCAGCCGATGAGGGTGAAGTAGCCGTGGATGTGCCACTTCTGGCCGGGCTTTTCGAGAGCCTGATAGGCGCGCACCGGGCTCTTGTGGCTGGCACGGCCCACGGCGAACTCCATGGTCATGATGGGCAGACCCAGAATGACGAGGAACAGCAGGTAGAACAGCACGAACGCGCCGCCGCCGCCCTGACCTGCCATGTAAGGGAACTTCCACACATTTCCGATGCCGATCGCGCAGCCGGCGGAAAGGAGGATGAACCCGAGTCTCGATTTGAGTTTTTCGCGTTCCATTGATTGTCTCCTTTATTGCACCTTGCAAAGATCTGCGCCCGTCGTTTCGTCCACGACGGGCGCACAGTATACTGATTATATCACAGCTTACGGCAAATTTCCCAGAAGACTTGCTTGAATCTTTTTCATGTTTTTCTCAGGAGAGTTTGCTGTATTTTCATGTTTTGAGCAGTTCCGACTGCATTTCGTCCAGCTGCTCGTAGCTGTAAAGGCGGTTGAGGGCTTCCACCAGCTCTTTTTTCGAGAGCCGGGGCGGCAGGCCGAGAGCGCAGAGCAGCTTTGTTTTCCGCTCAGCCGAGCCCGCCGTACCCGAAAGCCCCCACTCATAGAGGTCGGTATAAGTAATTTGCCGCCCCTCCGGCTTTGCAGGGGCAATGCCAGCTTCTTCGCCCAGAGCGTCCCGGAGCGCCTGCAAAACGAGGGCATCGTCCACGCCCTCGACCCCCAGAAGCCCCTCTTTGCCGGGCTGAGCCTTCCGCTTTTCCTTGCCGTGGATGGCCGGAACGTAGGCTTGCACCACGTTCTTCTCCCCCACCAGATTGGTGATGTAGGTGCGGATGCGGAAGCCCGCCGCGTCGGAGTCCGTCAGGAGGATAAGGCCGTTTTTGTGGGCCAGCTGTTTGAAGAGCTGCTGACGCTTCTTATCCTTATAAATGCCGAAGCCGTCCGTCAGCAGGATCATGGCGTCGGTCAGATGAGAGAGACGGGCCGCATCGTATTTGCCCTCCACGATGAGCACACGGTCGGTGTGCAGCAGTTCCAGTTTCTCACTCATCTTCTTCCTCCCGCCATCGCCAGACGGCAGAGCGCCGTTTCCAGCAGGGTCTGCGCGCTCACGGGCTGGCTTTTCAGACTCTTGTCCAGCTCAAGCAAAATCTGCATACAGGCTTCCAGCTGGGGCAGCGTGTAGTGGCTGGCTGTCTCGGCAGAGCGCTTGAGCCGGTAGTCGCTGCCCTTGTAGCCGAAATCCTTGAACACGGTGCTGTAGCTCTTCCGCCTGGCTGCGCCCAGTTTGACCCGATAGAGGTCCACATAGCTGCCGATCATGGCCGCCGTGATGGGGATGGGCTCCTGCTGCAGGCGGAGAAGCGTTTGCAGCTTTTTGCAGGCACCGGTGGCGTTTTTCGCCGTTATCATCCGTATCATCTCGAAGACGTCGGCCTCGAGGCTCACAGTCCCCATCTCGGCCACCATGGCCGTGGTCACGGTCTGGTAGCCGGAGAGGGCGCAGAGCTTGTCCACCTCGTTCTCGAGAAGGAACGGGTCTTCGCCGCAGCGTTCCAGCAGGGCCGCCGCCGTACCCTCGGAGAGGGTGGTGTCCTGCGCCTTGGCGCGGTCCATCACCATGACCTTCAGCTCGTAGGGCTTGGGCTTGGCCAGCTCTTCGGCAAAGCCGACCTTAGTACACTGGGCGATGAGCTTCTGCGCCCGCTTGCCCAGCTTGAGCTTATTGCGCTCCATCTCGAACACGCTGCCCAGCACCACCACGGCATTCTCGAGGCTGGCCAGCGTGGCGCACAGCTCGTCGAGGTCTTTGTCGCTGTAGGCGGCGGGGTCCACCTCGGGCAGAAGCACCACGCGCCGCGTCCCGAAGAAGGAGATGGTGCCTGCCGCCATGATGAGCTGCTCGATTTCGGGCGCAGCACCGTCCAGAACGGTCGTCTCTTCATCCTCACCCTCGGCCAGAAGCTTTGCCGCCCGGGCCACGGCCTGCCGGACAAGATAGCGCTCGCTGGAATAAAAATAGTAGACCGGACAGCCTCCCTGGGCCAGCTGCCGGAGTTTCGTTTCCGTTGCCAAATGATCGGCTCCTTTGTATTAGGATTATTTTATTCTACCATACTCTGCCCGCTTTGAAAAGCGCTCACCCCTTGAGACGGAGGCGCAGACGTGAGACAGGCTCTGCGTCTCCCTCCATCCAGCGGTATTTGCTGCTCAGGGTCAGGCAGTCGGTGTACCGGATATTCTCCGGCCTTGCCGACGAGGCCAGCAGCCACTCGGCCCGGATGGGCTTCGCAGGCCGGACGGTTCCGCTGAGGGTGATGAACCTCTGCCCTCCGACACGCATCCGCAGAATACAGCCCTGCCGGGTGCGGAAAAGTTCCAAGTCCACCCCGCCGCAGGAAGCACGGCGGGTGGTATTCTCGGCCAGAGCGGCAGCCTCGATACGCTTTTGGGCCTCGATACGGCAGGGTTCTTCCGGCTGCATCCGCAGGTCAACCAGAAGCTCGACCGTCTTTACGCCCCGCTTTTCCAGTTGGCTTTCCACCGCCCGCCGGGTGGTGCTGCCGCCCCGGAAGAGGACGACGGCCTTTTCTCTCTGGGTAATAATGACAGCGGGTGAAGCCCGGGTCCCCACCAGCTCGATGTTCACCACATTCCAGCTCAGAGCCGTTTCCAGCCCGATAGCCAGCGCCGCCAGCAGAATGACCGTCGGCAGAGCTATCCGAAGGCGGATGTGCCGCCGCATTGCCATTACGCAGAGCAGGATCAGCGCAAGACACACCAGTGCGGCATAGGTCCCATCAAACCAGAGGGACGCTCCCGGCAGAACGGACACCCGGAAAGCCCACTCGTTCATCAGCCATGCCAGCCCTTCGGCACAGAAGGCCGCCGGGCGGCGGATGAGCTCAAACAAAGGCAAGGATTCGAAATTCTGGGCCGCCAGACCCAGCAGAGCTGCACCGAGGCCGAAGCTCAGCATCGGCCCCACCAGCCAGAGGACGGCCACGCCCGACGCCACGGCCCAGACCGTCGTGCTCATCCCCCGCAGCACCAGCACCGGGAAGGTCGCCGCCGAGGCACAGAGGGAGACGCAGAGCGAGTCCCACACGCCGCCCGCAAAGCGCCGGAAGAGGAGCGCTGCGCGGGATGGTTTCTCCCGGCGGCTCTTCCGTTTCTTCTTTCTGTCGTAATAGCGCTCCCGCCCACGCCCTGCGCACTCAGCACCGGCCAGTGTTCCCATCACTGCCGCAAACGACAGCTCGAAGCCCACGTCATAGACCGCGTACCCGTTGCCCAGACACATAAGGACGCCTGCCGCGCCCAGCGAGGTGAGCGTATCCGCCGGGCCTCCCACCCAGACGCCGAGGGAGCTGACCCAGACCGCCACCGCCGCCCGGAGGACAGAGGGCGTCGCGCCGGTGATGCCCACCAGCAGAAGGGCCGTTCCGGCCCGGAGCACCGACCTCGCCCGCCGGTAAGCCCGGCTGCGCTCCCGCTCCTTGTGGGGCAGAGCATCCAGCAGGCCGCAGAAGATGGTGACGTGGAGGCCGCTCACCACCAGCACATGGGAAAGCCCCGCGCCCCGGTAGGCACTGCGAAGAGTCGAAGTCAGATGGCTCCGGTCGCCCACCACCATCGCGGCCAGAACGCCGCCGGTGTTTTCGGCCATGCCTTTTCGCAGGGCGCGGCTCAGCGCCGCCTGAAGCCGCGCCGTCCGGGCGCGGAAGCTCTCGCTGGGCCCAAGACGAAGCATCCCGGACAGATATTCCGCGCTGAGAGCGATACCATCGGCGTAGTCGTCCAGACGCCGGGTAGCGTCCGGCACATCCAGCGAAAAACGGCCCCGGATGCGGCCTCCGGCCTCACATTTGGGCAGACTGGCGCACTCCACCCGGAAGCGGACAGCCTCCCCGTCCACCTTTTCCACCATCAGCACGGCGCTCACCCGGCCCGCCGTGTAAGCGCGGCCTGTGCTCTCCACTTCGGCGGTGAGGGCCACTTCTTTTCCGGCGTAGGCGTCCTGTATCTTTGCCAGCCGCGCGCCGGTCGTTTTCATGATGCCGACGCCCAGCACTGCGCCCAGAAGCAGGCAGACCGCATACCCTCTCGCGGCCCCGCCTCTCCACCAGACCAGCAGGCAGAAGAGAACAAAAATTGCCGCAGACGGCAGCAAAAGCCCCATCTGCGGCAAAAATGAGCACAACGCTAACACACCCAGCGCACTCAGGCAGAACGCGCAGAGCGGGCGTCGCATACCGGTTTAGTGGAGGAACAGAGGCAGCGGCTCGAGGAAGATGATGTCCTTGCGCTGGGCAGCATCACCCTCGGCCAGAACGGCGGCCTGACCCACGATGGTACACTGGGTCTGCTCGGCCAGCTCGTCCAGAGCCTTGAGAGAGCCGCCGGTGGAGATGACATCATCCACGACCAGCACCCGCTTGCCGCTCATCTTGTCCAGCTCCTTGCGATCGACGACCAGCTTCTGCTTGCCAGCAGTGGTGATGGACTGGTCCTCGACGACAACAGGGTCGGGCATATACAGCTTGACGCCCTTGCGTGCGCAGACGTAGGGCTTGCCGCTCTGGCGGCTCATCTCGTGGGCCAGCGGGATGCCCTTGGCCTCAGCGGTCAGCAGGATGTCAAAATCCGGGCATTTCTTGAGCAGCTCAGCGGCAGCGGCCACCGCCAGCTCGGCGTCGCCCAGCATGATGAAGGCCGCAATGTCCATGTGGTCGTTCACCTTGCAGATGGTCAGCTCACGGGTCAGGCCCGCGACATTCAGCGTATAAGTCTTAGCCATATTCAACGATCTCCCTTACTTTTTCGGAATCAGACAGGCAGCTTCTCGCCGCCCAGAACATGGAAGTGCAGATGCTTGACGGTCTGGCCGGCGTCCTCGCCCACATTGGAGATGACGCGGTAGCCGTTGTCGAGGCCCTGCTCCCTGGCGAGCTTTGCGATGACCGCAAAGACATGGCCCAGCAGAGCGCCGTCTTCCTCGGTCAGCGCAGCGGCCGAGGGGATGTGCTTTTTGGGGATGACCAGGAAATGCACCTTGGCCTGCGGGGCGATGTCATAGAATGCCACCACCTGCTCGTCCTCATAGAGCTTCTTCGAGGGGATGTCCCCCTCTGCAATTTTGCAAAACAGACAATCTTCCATGGGAATCGCTCCTTCCTACTTTCTATTATCTGGATACTGCGGCGTATTGTCAAGCCTCTCCCCTTGGGAGAGGTGTCTGCGAAGCAGACGGAGAGGGCAAGGACGCTGACAAGAAATTAAAAGCACAGCGACACTATCGCTCTGACAAAACTCTTGCCTATCACGCCGCCGCAGCTCTGGGGCCACAGGCTTGCCCTCTCAGTCACCTGCGGTGACAGCTCTCCCAAAGGGAGAGCCTTTCACGCGCAGCTCCTTTGTCCAAACATCAGCCCAGCTGCTTCTCCACGATGCCCTTGACAGCGGCCAGAGCCTCGTCGATCTTGGTCTCGTCCTTCAGACCGGCCATAGCGAAGTCGGGCTTGCCGCCGCCCTTGCCGCCTGCGATGGCAGAGATCTCCTTGACGAGATTGCCGGCCTTCAGACCCTTTGCCTGAGCGTCCTTGGTCACGGTAACGGCCATGGTGATCTTGTCGTCAGACTTGCCCACCAGAACAGCCACAGCAGCAGCCTTGGCATTGTCACGGATGGTGTCGCACATGCCGCGCAGGGTGTCGCCGGAGGTACCGGTGAAGTAAGCGGAAGCGATCTTGACGTCGCCGACGGTCTCAGCGTTGTCGAACAGGCTGGTGACCTTGGAAGCGGCGACCCTTGCCTTGATGTCCTCCAGCTCCTTGCTCATGGCCTTGTTCTCAGCCATGACAGCCTCCGCACGAGCGGGCAGAGCGGCGACGTTGTTTGCCTTCAGGGTATTAGCCACAGTGTGCAGCATCGCTTCCTGTATATTGGCACGAATCAGCAGATTGCGGCCGGTGACAGCCTCGATACGGCGGATGCCGGCAGCAACAGAGCTCTCGCTGACGATCTTGAAGCCGCCGATCTGAGCGGTGTTCTTGACGTGGGTGCCGCCGCAGAACTCGGTGGACCAGCCCTCAATATCAACAACGCGGACGACCTTGCCGTACTTCTCGCCGAACAGAGCCATAGCGCCCAGCTTCTTGGCCTCTTCGACGGGCATCTCCTTGACGGTGACGTTCATCGACTCGAAGATCTTGTCGTTGACGATCTTCTGCACACGGACCAGCTCCTCGGGAGTGACAGCGCTGAAGTGGGTGAAGTCGAAGTGGGTGATGGAAGCGTCCTGATAGGAGCCTGCCTGATGGACGTGGTCGCCCAGAACCTCGCGCAGAGCTGCCTGCAGCAGGTGGGTAGCGGTGTGGTTGCGGGCGATGGCCATGCGGTATTCCTTATCCACGCGGGCGGTCAGATGGTCGCCGACATGGACGATACCGCTCTCGAGGGTACAGGTGTGGACATAGTAGCCCTTCGGGGTCTTCTTGACGTCCTGCACGCGCAGCACGCACTCAGCGCCGGTGATGACGCCATGGTCTGCGGCCTGACCGCCCATCTCTGCGTAGAACGGGGTCTTATCGAGAACGACCAACACGCCTTCCTTGGCCTGCTCGTCGGTGGCGATGGCGTCGGTCAGAGTCTCCTCGTCGCTCAGCGCCACAACGACGCTGTCGCTCTTGAGGGTGTCGTAGCCGACGAACTCGGTGGGCTCAGCGGTCAGAGTGCCGAACAGGTCTTCGCTCCAGCCGGAGATGTTCTTCTTGAGGCGCTCTGCACGGGCGCGCTCCTTCTGCTTGGTCATCTCGGCGTGGAAGCCCTCCTCGTCGATCTCGATGCCCTGCTCCGCAGCGATCTCCTTGGTCAGGTCGAGGGGGAAGCCGAAGGTATCGTTCAGCTTGAAGACGTCCAGACCCTTCAGCAGGTGCTCGTGAGCCTTTTCCAGACCGTCGATCATGTTGTTCAGGATGTTCATGCCGGCGTCGATGGTGCGGGCAAAGTTTGCCTCCTCGGTGCCGATGACCTTCTTGATATAGGCGTCGTGCTCACGCAGCTCGGGGTAAGCGGACTCGCTGGACTGGATGACCGTCTCCACCAGCTCCACGAGGAAGGGGCGGCTGATGCCCAGCATACGGCCATGGCGGGCAGCGCGGCGGAGCAGACGGCGCAGCACGTAGCCGCGGCCCTCGTTGGAGGGCAGGATGCCGTCCGACACCATGAAGGTGCAGCTGCGGATGTGGTCGGTGATGACGCGGATGGAGATGTCCTCCTTGGGGTCGGCACCGTAGGTCTTGCCGGCGATGTGCTCCACATGGTGCAGCACGCTCTGGACGGTATCGACCTCGAACAGGTTGCCCACGCCCTGCATCACGCAGGCCAGACGCTCCAGACCCATGCCGGTATCAATGTTGGGGCGTGCCAGACGCTCGTAATGGCCCTTGCCGTCGGCGTCGAACTGGCTGAACACCAGGTTCCAGATCTCCATATAGCGGTCGCAGTCACAGCCCACGCCGCAGGTCGGCTTGCCGCAGCCGTACTCGGGGCCGCGGTCGAAGTAGATCTCAGAGCAGGGGCCGCACGGGCCGGAGCCGTGCTCCCAGAAGTTGTCTTCCTTGCCCAGACGGACCATGTGGTCGGGGGCAACGCCCACCTTCTTGGTCCAGATGTCGTAAGCCTCATCGTCCTCTTCGTAGACGGAGATGTGCAGTCTATCCTTCGGGATCGCCATCCACTCGTCGGAAGTCAGGAACTCCCATGCCCAGGGAATGACCTCTTTCTTAAAGTAATCCTGGAAGGAGAAGTTGCCCAGCATCTCGAAGAAGGTGCCGTGGCGGGCGGTGATGCCCACGCGCTCGATGTCAGGGGTGCGGATGCACTTCTGGCAGGTGGTCACGCGATGACGGGGCGGCTCCTCCTGAGCGAGGAACCACTTCTTCATGGGTGCCATGCCGCTGTTGATGAGCAGCAGGCTGGGGTCGTTCTTCGGGACGAGCGGGAAGCTGTCCAGACGCAGGTGGCCCTTGCCCTCAAAGAAGGTAAGGTACTTGTCACGCAGTTCATTCAAACCGGTCCATTGCATAGTTTTAATCTCTCCTCGTGTATCGGCGTCCTCCTCCGGACGCAGTTTTTATGGCAGGCTGACAAAAACAAAAAACAGCCCTCATCCCGAAAAGGGACGAAGGCTGTCTGAAAAGCTCCGTGGTACCACCCAAATTGCAGAAATGCCGCCGGGGCGCTCCTGCCGCTTTGTGCGCTGTAACGCTGCGCAGCGTCCGGTTTGTTTCGCCGGAAGCTCCGGGGTGGCGTAAAAAATGCTCTGCCGGAACGCCTTTCAGCCAAGGGCGTTCTCTCTGGGCGGCGGCACACATCCTTCTGGCCCCATCCTTGCCATTTGCCATAATTACCATTCACGCGCAAAGGGCATGCTGCTCCTTTGCGTTCATTTCAGATTATAGCATAGTCAGGCCATTTGTCAACGGGTTTTCCCAAAAATCGCGCGTCACGGCACCCAGATGCGGAGGATATTGCTGACGACGCCGTCCTTCGTGAAGACGGTGGTGTTGTAAGGCGTCCAGTTGTCCTTATCCTCCGAGACGGCCTTGCCCACCTCGATGGCGCCGTTCGTCTCCACCGGCACAGCGTCCACGCTGGCGGAGCTGTCGCTGAGGGTCACACTGTCGTCCACGGGCAGCACGAGTTCCCCCATCATGTAGTAGACCGGGTAGTCGTCGTAGGTGACGGTGCGGTAGATGTCGCCGCTGCGCCAGAGGTCTACGCCGCCCTCTTCGATGCCGCCGTTGATGGAGACGGTGCCGTTCTCTTCATTCTTTTCGATTTTTTCCACAGTCACGTTCTGTGCTTCCACAGCGCCGTCCAGATGGGTGCTGAAAACGCTGCCCACGTCCAGCGCGTCCACGTCCTCGGCGCGGTAAGCGTCGTAGCCGTAGACCGTCAGGGTCATCTGGCGCTTCTTGGCGTCCACGCTCGAGATGTTCGCGGCGAACTTATAGGAGCCGGTCTTCATCTCCTCGAGGCTGCCCTGGTCGATGGGCATCACGACGCTCTCTTCGCCGGGCAGGACGCGCGCTTCGGTGCTCACCTCTTCGGCTTCGCTGGCGGCGGGCATCGAACCGGCCATGCCGCTGGCGGCACTGGCAGCGCTGGCAGAGCTGCATCCGGCCAGCATCCCCAGAGCCAGAACGCCTGCAAGGAGCATCAGTTTCTTGTCGTTCGTCATATCAATACCTTCTTCCCTCTTCAATCATGTAAGGCTCTCATTATACCATAAATGGAGATTTGATGATGAAACCATCGTTAAATTCCGATGAATTCTTTTTGTACCGGCACAGTATACTCTTGTTTTTTGAAAAAGTAAACAACCAACTTGACGCAAGAAGGCGGATTCGCTACAATAAAAGCAAATCTTAGTCTAGTCTTAAGTTAGAGAGAGGAAACTTCCGTGAAAATATTGAAAGTCAAATGTCTCGCCCCCACCCGGCTGGACAACTATCTGATGCAGCAATTCCCCGCGCTGAACCCGGGCCGTCTGAACAAGGCCCTGCGCGAAAATAAAATCAAACTGAACGGCAAAAAGCAGCCGCTCTCCACCCGGGTGATGGCAGGCGATGAGATCAAGCTGTTCATCCTTGACGATGTTCTGGACGCTGACAAGCGTGTGGACGGCCCGGCGTGGAAAAACGCCCGCGGCCCGGCGCAGGTGGTGTACGACTGCCCGCAGATCCTCATCGTCAGCAAGCCCGCCGGCCTCGCCGTGGACGGTCCCGACGACGACACCCTGCTGAACCGTGCTCTGCTCTACCTCAACCAGCAGGGCGAGTACAAGGAGAATGACGTCTACACCCCCGCCCTCTGCCACCGCCTCGACACCGGCACCAGCGGCCTTGTTATCATCGCAAAAACGCCGGAGGCCGAGGAGCTGTTCCTCGCCGCCATCAAGAGCCGTGAGGTGAAAAAGACCTACCTCTGCGTCACCTTCGGCCGTCCCACGCCCCCGGACGCCACCCTCAGCGGCTATCTGCTCAAGGACGCCGACCGCGGCATCGTGAAGATCGTCGAGGACAAGCAGCCGGGCGCCAAGGACGTGGAGACCCGCTACGAGACCATCGCCGTCTCCGGCCGTCTGGCTCTGCTCAAGGTGCAGCTCATCACCGGCCGCACCCACCAGATCCGCGCCCACATGGCAAGCATCGGCTGCCCCATCCTCGGCGACAGCAAGTACGGCAACAACACCGCCAACCGCGAGCTGAAGCTCAAATATCAGGCCCTCTGTGCGTGGGAGCTGACCATGCCCCACTTCAATCAGCCCGATTTCGAGTTCCTCAGCGGCAAGACCTTCCATGCCCCGAAACCGTGGTACTATCAGCAGGTGCTGGATGGAACGCTGAAGTAAACTTGAACCGCAAAGCGGTATCTTCCGGTTTGGATGGAAGATGCCGCTTTTTCTTACTTATTTTCCCGAAAAGTATTCATCGCAGAACGCAAACCAGAGCTTTTCATAATCTCTATGTTTTACTTCAATCAGTTGATAAGGAGATACAATATTTCGCCTGATAGCTTCTGCCGCAAAATCTCTGACATAATCATCCGCCTTTGTATAAAATCCATACACATTTTGGATTCCTTTTTCAGCCGCCACAAACAACCGGGTATGACCATCCACAGAAACATTGCGACCTTCCCACTTCACAAGCGGAATCACCAAATCTTCTTCTGTGTAAACAAAATCACTTACGGCTCGCTTCTTGATTTCATCCACATAAAATTGTGAAGGCTGAATTTCCGCTATGGAAATTCGTACCAATTCTACCGCAGGATATGTTTTCACAAGATTATTCGATTCATCCCAAAAGTTCGTAATATGCTCAGCATAGAATCGAAAATTTTCTATTACACTCTCATAGAAATTTGGGTTCTTTCCTCTTATAATTGCATCTGTTTTTGATACAATTTCCACTTCATACGGTTCATCTCCAATAAGAAATGCTCCGTGTTGATTCAGAACTTTTTTCGAAAATCGAGAATCCGTATATGTATTTATTCGATTTACTCCGGGCATGTATTCTTCTTTTTTCATCGTCTTACATCTTTATCCCTTTTATAAAATCTTAAAGGGCCTTATCTTTCCGAATCTCAAACTCCAACTCGTGGATTTTTTCTTTTTGCACTACATCGTACTCGTAGCCCGGAAAATCCTTGCGAATCGTGATGGTATTCAGACAGTCATATCCCAGTTTCCGATACAGCCGGATGGCCGCTTCATTCCGGGCAGCAGCTTCAATGTAAAGCGACGCAGAATACTGCTTTACAATCTCTTCCAACTGATGAATTGCTTCACTGCCGAAGCCGTTTCCCTGATATTCTGGCAAAATAAAAAGTTCTTCCAACCAGTCTGTTTTTCCACCCCGACTGCCCAAATGTGCAAAACCCACAACGGTTTCATCGTGTTGGATAAAATAAATAATATGTCCGTCTTTTGTCCAGTTGGTCAAATCTTCCTGTGCTTCTTCTCCGCTTTGGTCGTAGTGGCTGTGTGCCTTCCAAAAGCCTTGAATCAGCGGAAGGATTTGATTTTCCTCATTTGTATATTGCTTTAATGTAATCATATTCAGATTCCTCTTATTTTCAGCCGACCCCCGTTTTCTCCATACACCACCATTCAAATTATATCAGGTCTATTATAATTCAGCAATGAAGTTTTCTATTTCAAAATGATGTCCCCCCTGAAAAATCATCTTTTGACTTTTCAGGGGGATGTCTGCTTTTTAATAAACGATGTTTTTAGACCCGCACCATATCCGGCGTGATCTCCTCGATGGAGTGCGCGCCGCACATCTGCATGGTGTCGGCCAGCTCACCGGCCAGCTTGTCGATGTAGCACTTGACACCCTCGGCACCGCCGCCGTAGACAGCCGTGACGAAGGGGCGGCAGATGAGGACGCCGTCCGCGCCCAGTGCCAGTGCCTTGAAGACATCCACGCCGGTGCGGATACCGCCGTCCACCAGGACCTTGACGCCGGTACCCTTGAGGGCCGCGGCGATCTCAGGCAGGACTTCGGCGGTGGCGGGACACTGGTCGAGGACGCGGCCGCCGTGGTTGGATACCACGATGGCGGCGGCACCGGCCTCCTTGGCCTTGAGGGCGCCCTTGACGGTCATGACGCCCTTGACGATGAAGGGACGCTCGGCCAGCTTGACGATCTCAGCCAGCTCGGCCACGCTCTTGCTGCCGGCCGGAGGGGTCATATTCTTGAGGAAGGGCAGGCCGGCGGCATCCACATCCATTGCCACGGCGAAGCAGCCGCTGGCCTTGGCCTGTGCCATCTTATCCTTGATGGTGTCGATGTTCCAGGGCTTGATGGTCGGCACGCCGCAGCCATCGGCATTGCCGATGGCCTTGGTGGCCATGGTCATGACGTCGGGGTTGGTGCCGTCGCCGGTAAAGGCAGCAATACCGCTCTCGGCGCAGGCCCGCACCAGCACGTCGTTGTAGGTCATGTCGGTGTAGGTATCGGAGTAGTGGAGGTTCACCGCGCCCACAGGGCCGGCGAAGAAGGGGTACTTGAAGCTGCGGCCAAACAGCTCCACGTGGGTGTCGGGGGTGCCGTTCTCGCAGAGGGTATCCATGTTCACACGGATGTCGGCCCACTTATTATAATTGCGGATGGCGGTGTCGCCCACGCCCTTTGCGCCGGGGCCGGGGATCTGATTCTTGCAGGCCACGCCGTTGCACACCGGGCAGGCCTTGCAGTATTTGCCGATGCACTGGCGGGCATTGGCCAAAACCTCTGAATAATTCATCTGTTTTTCCTCCTGAATTCCTTTTGTTTTCCGCAGAGTTTCCCGCTCTGCATACTCTCTGCCCTCATCATAGCCCCGTTTGCCGCCTGCGTCAAGGGGGCCTTCGTCTCCTTTTCATTTTTAGCCATCGAAGCTGCGTCATTTTTGAAAAAATGCAAACTTTTTTGAAAAAATGCTTGACAAAAGACCTTCTTTCAGGTATTATAGTGAAGCGCTGAGGGCCGCGGCCCGAAGCACTGAGAATTGAAGATGTGGAAAGATGGCTGAGTTGGTCTAAGGCGCACGACTGGAAATCGTGTAACGTGTCAAAAGCGTTCTGGGGTTCGAATCCCCATCTTTCCGCCACAAAACCCAGAACCAATGGTTCTGGGTTTTTGTTATATCCAGAAGTTGAAAGGATGCTTGTTATGTCTGTCACCATCGCCATGCCCCGGATGAGCACTGACCCGGAGCTTACCACCGCACAGTCAAAATATGTGGAAAGCCTGGCCCGGGCCGGCGCCGAGGTGCACTGGGTAGAGCTTTCCGACCCGGACGCCGCCGCAGCCGAAGCTCTGACCTGCGACGGACTCTTGCTGCCGGGCGGCGGCGACATGGACCCGGCCTTCTACGGGCAGGAGCGAATCCCCGCCTGCGGCGAGCCGAACCTTCTGCGGGACGCCGCCGAGCCGAAGCTGCTGCGGGCGTTCCTCGCGGCAGACAAGCCGGTGCTGGGCATCTGCCGGGGCATTCAGGTGATGAATGTCGTGCTGGGCGGCACGCTGTATCAGGACATCAAGCCTTTCGAGCACGTTCCCCACAATGACCACTGGGCGAAAGTCCATACCGTCACGGTGCGGCGGGGGACCCTGCTGTCCCGCCTGCTGGGGCAGGACACCGTGCTCGTCAACAGCCAGCACCATCAGGCGGCAGACCGCATTGCCCCCGAATTAGAAATAGCCGCCCTCAGCGAGGACGGCATTGTGGAAGCACTGGAAAAGCCGGACGCGCACTTCTGCCTCGGCGTCCAGTGGCACCCGGAGTGGCTCAGCGACGCGGACCCGGCACAGCAGGGGCTGTTTGGGGCGTTTGTCGAGGCTTGCAGAGGGTAACGGCTTCTCGCGCTGGTGGCGCGGGGGATGTTTTTCTTTCGGTCAAATGGCTTGCGCTCCGCGCGGGCCAGAGGCGGGGCTGGTTTTTTCTTTGAGCTGGTTCTCGTGCTAGTGGCGCGGGACTGGTTTTTTCTTTTGGTCAAGTGGCTTGCGCTCCGCGCGGGCGCGCCGGTGGCGCGGGGCTGGTTTTTTCTTTCGGTCAAATGGCTTGCGCTCCGCGCGGGCCAGAGATAGGGAGGGGTGTTTCGAATCCCCCCTC
>ERZ809932.14-NODE-14-length-57191-cov-12.7244_pt1 | contig 57191 bp, 49 predicted proteins | sample MGYA00520437_ERZ809932 | MGnify/ENA primary metagenome ERZ809932 (study PRJEB31588, sample SAMN03398967) | human gut metagenome | study: EMG produced TPA metagenomics assembly of the PRJNA231909 data set (A prospective, longitudinal analysis of the...
CCCCCTATATATTTGTCAAGGGGACGTTTATTTTTTTGTAAACTGCCACAAATAATCAACCGCTGTTTTGAGTATGCTGCACAAACAAAGCCCCCGGCCGGGAGCGTTCTGGGCTCCGAGGCCGGGGGCGGGAGGCATGATCTTGCCGGTTCAAAGCCCGAACAGGGCCAGCAGGCGGTGCCACAGGCGGAGGAAGAAGCTGCCCTCCGAAGCAGTGTCTGCCGCCGTCTCCACCGGAGCCGTTTCGGCGGGCGTCTCGGCGGTCTTGTAGAGGAACTTCACCCGGCTGGACGCACCCTCGGGCGCACCGGCAAAGCTGGTGTAGTCGGCGAGACGGCCGGTCATCTCTTCCACCACGGTCTGCAGGGCGTGGAGCTGGTCGGCGTCCAGCGCACCGGTGAGCTGAGAAATGCCCTCCTCGTTGAACTGCACGAGGCCGCCGCTGAGCTGGTCGGTGCCGTTCTGGAGCTGGAGCACACCGTCATACAGGGCGGATGCGCCGCCGGCCAGCTGAGCGCTTCCGGCCTTGGCGGCGTGTGCGCCGTCAGCGGCCGCAGCCACGCCGTCGGCGTACCGGCCGACGCTGGACACGAAGAGCCGGATCTGGCCCAGATTTTCTTTCAGGGCGCGGACGCTGGCCATATCCTCGCTGTTGGCGGTCTGATAGACCAGCTCGTCGTGGATCTTCTGCTGGGCGTCGCTGTCGGTGAGCTTTTTCAGCCAGCCCATGATGAAATCGGGCGAGAAGCTCTGCATCAGGCGCAGAGCAGCCTCAAGGTCGTGGTCGGTCCGGGTGGCCGCGAGGTAGAGCGCGATGTCCAGCTGGCTGGCCTTGAACTGCGGAGCCTGCTCCCAGATGGTGCGCACCATCTTTCTGCGGCCTGCCGCCAGCGTCTTGTCGCCCAGCGAGAGGATGTCGTCAATGACGGCTTCATAGGTATCCCACGTCATGGGGGTGTCGATGAGGCCGTTCTCCATGAGGGTCTGGCTGGCGGAGTCCAGCACGCCGTCGGCCACCTGCTGTGCGCCGGAAGTCAGGGCGGCGTTGTTGGACGTCAGGGTGTCCAGCCCTTCCGTCAGCTGGCCGAGGCCGCTGTCCAGCCGGTTGGCCCCATCCAGCAGAGCCAGCGAACCGGCGGCAAGCTGTGCCGCGCCCGCTTTCAGCTGCGACGCGCCATCCAGCAGCTGGTTCATGGCGTCGTTCAGCGCCGCGATGCCGTCGGTCAAATCGTTGAGGCTGTCGAGGTCGAAGACCTCATCCCCCTGCCCCAGTGCCTCGGCGCTCGCCGCGCAGGCCAGCAGGATTTGAGGCGCCGTCAGCGACTCCACGTCGGCCTCCACGGTCACGCTGTCCTGTAAGTACTCCGCCACGCCGTTCACCTGCTCGGGAAGCAGGCCGTCGAGGGACTCCTTCACGCCCGGCAGGGTGACGAAGGCCGCGACGCTGCTCTTGGCCGCACTTTCCAGCAGGCCGTTCACGGCGTTGACGTTGCCGGCATCCTCGCCCAGCACGACGCCCACCGCCGTGACCAGCGGGGTGACGATGGTGCGCTCCTTGCCGTTCACGGTCACCTTGCCGGTCTCATGGTTGGTCAGGTCGATGGTGAGCACGAGGTGGCCGCTCCGGCCCAGAAGCTCGCTGAGCGGGGCGGTCCTGCCGTCCAGCGTGTAGGTCACTTTGGCAGAGATGGGCAGCTGACGGTCCGTGTCGCCCTTGTAGTAGACATCGGTGTCGTCGGTGTTCCAGACGAGAGTATCGCCGTTCCGGGTGTACTCGGCAAAGCTCTCGGTGTTCACGATATTTTTCAGGGTGGACCTGTCCTCCACACCGGCGAGGCCGTCGGCATTGTAAAGATGCTCGCTGACGGTGGTCTTGGTGACAGAGCCGTCCGCTGCCATGACGGCATATACCGTCTCATCCTTTGAGAAGGGGGCCTTGGTCGCCGCAAAGGCGGGCTGACAGAGGCTGACCGTCAGGGTCAGGGCAAGCGCCGCAGAGCCAGCGCGGCGCAGAAAATTCTGAGTTTTTCTCATAGCATTCACTCCTTTGCAGCGTTGGGGGCGTTGAGCCAGTGGTAGGTGGTGCGGCAGATGAGGCCGTCCAGCAGCATCAGGCCGGCGGGCAGCACCAGCAGGATGACCACCATACTGATGAGCGCACCCCGGGAGATGAGCATACAGATGCTTTTCAGCAGCTCCACCTTGCTGATGACCGCGACGCCGAAGGTGGCTGCGAAGAAGGTGAGGCCGCTTGTCAGGATGCTCTGGCTGCAGTGCTCGAGGGCCTGCTGTGCCGCCGCCTTGGGCGAGCGGAGGGCCAGCCGCTCTTCGCGGTAGCGGGTGGTCATGAGGATGGAGTAGTCCACCGTCGCGCCCAGCTGGATGGTGCCGATGACGATGCTGGCGATGAAGGGCAGCGAGTCGTCGATAAAGTAGGGGATGCCCATGTTGATGGCGATGGCCGCTTCGATGCTGGCCACCAGCAGCACCGGCACCGACAGGCTGCGGAAGGACAGCGCGATGATGACCAGTACCGCCGCGACGGACCAGATGTTGACATTTTTGAAGTCCTCGTCGGCGATCTCCACGAGGTCTTTTATCATGGCACCCTCGCCGGTGACGAGGCCCTCGGGGTCTGCCTCCTTGACGAGGCGGACCAGCTCGTCCACCTGCGCGTTCATCGCGTCGCTGCCCGACTTATAACGGCCATTGGCAAGGATGAGCTTGTAGCCGCCGTTCTGGACGATGTTCAGCAGCTCGTCGGGCAGAAGCTCCGTCTCAAAGCCCGGGCCGGTGATGGAGTCGAGGCTGACCACCTGGGTGATGCCGTCCACCTCCTTTATCTCATCGCAGAGGGTGGACACCTGAGAGGCGGTCAGCTCCTCCCGGACGAGGATGAAGTGGTTGGTCATCATGCCGAAGTCCTCGCCCAGCTTGTTCGTACCCACGATGCCGGGCATATCCTGCGGAAGAGCGGCAAAAATGTTGTAGTAAATATCGGTCCTGCTCTGGGCCAGCCCGAAGGGGATCATCAGCAGGACGAACACCACCACCACGGGCATCGGGTGCTTGGAGACAAAATGGCTCAGGCGGGTGAGCTTGGGCAAAAAGGTGCGGTGGCGGTATTTTTCCACCCACTTATCGAAGAAGAGAATGAGCGAGGGCAGGATGACGATGGTGCAGATGACGCCCAGCGCCACGCCCTTTGCCATGACGATGCCGAGGTCTGCGCCCAGCGTCAGCTGCATGGCGCAGAGGGCCAGAAAGCCCGCGATGGTCGTCAGGCTGGACGCCGTGATGGCGCTCATGGTCTTACAGATGGCGTTCTCCATGGCCTCTTCGTTGGAGGCGCAGAGCTTCTTTTCCTCGTCGTAGCGGTGGAGCAGGAAGATGGAGAAATCCATCGTCACGCCCAGCTGCAGGACCGCCGCCAGCGACACGGTGATAAAGCAGACCTGACCGAGGAAAATATTCGTGCCAAAGTTATAGACCAGCGGGAAGAGCAGCCCCAGCATGAACAAAAACGGCGTGAGCCAGCTTTCCAGCGAGAGGAACAGCACCAGCAGACAGCCGCCCACGGCGCAGAGCACATACCATGGCATCTCGCCCATGACCAGCTCCTTGGTGTCGCTCAGGATGACGCTGATGCCGCCGAAGAAGCAATTCTTCCGGAGTATCTTCTTGATTTGGGCCACGGCCTGCATCGTCTCCTCGCTGACGCTGGAACCGCCCAGCCGGACGATGAGGATGGTGGAGTCGTTCTTGCCGAACATAAACTGCTGGACATCCGCCGGCAGCATCTCCGTCGGCACTGCCGGGTCCAGCACGTCGCTGAGCCAGAAGGTGTTCAGCACGTCCGGCACCTCGTCGATCTCGGCCTTCATGGCCAGCAGCTCGTTGGTGGGCATCCCCTCCACGGTTATCATGTTGGTGGAGGCCAGATGGTAATCCGTTTCCAGCAGCAGCTGGCCCACGCGGGAGTCCAGCTCCTGGGGCAGGTAAGAAAGGATGTCGTAGTTGATGGGCGTGGCGATGGCTCCCACTGCCGCCGGGATGAGCAGCAGGACCGCCGCGATGAGGATGAGCCTGCGCATCTTCACGATGGCCCTCGCTAATTTTTTCATTCATTTCCTCCCATTTTATCGCTCCGAAGAAAAACAACTTTTCTCGTTTTTCCGACACACCTTATTATAGTACACTCACCCGGGGTGTCAAGAGACAGCTCTTTCTATCTGTCATCGCCGACGTTCTGCCTCTCCCTTTGGGAGAGGTGTCACCGGAGGTGACGGAGAGGGCAAGCCACAGAGGAAAGAATCTCTGCGCAGCGATAAGCTGTGTTTTTGTTAGAGCTCGATTATCACTGCGTCTTCCATTCTTTGTCAGCGTCCTTGCCCTCTCAGGCGCTTCGCGCCAGCTCTCCCAAAGGGAGAGCCTTTGCAATACAAAAAGCGGGGCGCACAGGTGGTCAAGTCTGTGTGTCCCGCATTTTGTTCTTTTTTTGCACAGAGCGCCGTACCAGAGCGCCCCGCGCTGCGCGCAGGGAAAGCGGAGCAAACCATAAGCCGCTTTCTCTTTTCAATAGATAGGAGAATGGAATGGAGGAACCGAATCGCCTCAAAGAGAGTTGCAGGCATCCCTTTGCAGTGAATCGGAAAAGCTTCGGTTAGGTTTAACTAACCTCGCCGTGACAACAGGATACCATAGTTTGTCATGACTGTCAAGCCCGTTTTTCAAATTTTCAAAAATTTTTTCTCCGGCGGCCTCCATGAGCATTTTTCATAACAAAAACCGCCATCTCTTGTAGAAAATCCACAGGTTCCCTCTTGCTTTTTCTGAGAATCACTGTTATTATATTGTCAGGCCGTTGCAGTCGGACTCGATTGCCCGTCTGCCGCGGCTCATAAACAGCGCAGGGGTTGCCATCCAAATACCTCTGCGCCCTGTACCACCCTGTCTTTCAGAAACCGCAATCGGCGGCTTTTTTAAGGCGGAACAGTTAGACCGCTCTAACCAATTATTGTAAAGCAGATTGGTCGGAGCGTCAGGAACGGAGCAAGGAGGTTCCAATGATCAATTTTGAACAGTGGGAAGGCTTTGAGGGCCGCATCTGGAAAGAGGAAGTCAACGTCCGCGACTTTATCCAGAAGAACTACACCCCTTATGACGGCGACGAGTCTTTCCTGGCTGGCCCCACCGAGGCCACCGATAAGCTCTGGGGCGCACTGCAGAAGCTGCAGAAGGCCGAGCGTGCCAAGGGCGGCGTGCTGGATATGGAGACCGAGGTCGTCAGCGGTCTGACCGCATACGGCCCCGGCTACATCGACGAGAGCCTGAAAGAGCTTGAGCAGATCGTCGGCCTGCAGACCGACAAGCCCCTGAAGCGTGCATTCATGCCCTACGGCGGCATCAAGATGGCGGAGCAGGCCTGCACTACCTACGGCTACCAGCCCTCTGAAGAGCTGCACAAGATCTTCACCGACTACACCCGCACCCACAATCAGGCTGTGTTCGATGCCTATACCCCCGAGATGAAGACCGCCCGCCACACCCACATCATCACCGGCCTGCCCGACACCTATGGCCGTGGCCGTATCGTTGGTGACTACCGCCGTGTGGCACTGTACGGCATCGACGCCCTCATCAAGTTCAAGCAGGAAGACTTCGCCAACTGCGGCGACGGCACCATGACCGATGACGTCATCCGCCTGCGCGAGGAGATCGCACGCCAGATCAGCGCCCTGAAGGGCATGAAGAAGATGGCCGAGGCTTACGGCTGCGACATCTCTCAGCCCGCCAAGACCGCCAAGGAAGCCTGCCAGTGGCTGTACTTCGGCTATCTGGCCGCCATCAAGACCCAGAACGGCGCCGCTATGAGCGTGGGCCGCATCTCCACCTTCCTCGACATCTATATCCAGCGCGATCTGGACAAGGGCATCCTGACCGAGAGCGAGGCTCAGGAGCTCATCGACCACATGGTCATGAAGTTCCGCATGGTCAAGTTCGCCCGCATCCCCAGCTACAACCAGCTGTTCTCCGGCGACCCCGTCTGGGCAACGCTGGAAGTGGGCGGCATCGGCATGGACGGCCGCAGCATGGTCACCAAGAACTGCTACCGCTTCCTGCACACCCTCGAGAACATGGGCCCTGCACCGGAGCCGAACCTGACCGTTCTGTACTCCTCTGCTCTGCCTGAGAACTTCAAGAAGTATGCCGCCAAGGTGTCCATCAACACCAGCTCCGTCCAGTACGAGAACGACGACGTCATGAAGCCCGTCTGGGGCGACGATTACTCCATCTGCTGCTGCGTGTCTGCTACCCAGACCGGCAAGGAGATGCAGTTCTTCGGCGCACGCGCCAACCTGGCAAAGTGCCTGCTCTACGCCATCAACGGCGGCGTGGACGAGAAGAGCCACGAGCAGTGCGGCCCCAACTACGCCCCCATCACCGGCGAGTACCTGAACTACGACGAGGTGCTGCCCAAGTACGTCCAGATGCTGGACTGGCTGGCCGGCCTGTACGTCAACGTGCTGAACCTCATCCAGTATATGCACGACAAGTACTACTACGAAGAGGCTGAGATGGCCCTCATCGACACCGAAGTCCGCCGCACCTTCGCCACCGGCATCGCCGGCTTCTCCCACGTCATCGACTCCCTGAGCGCCATCAAGTACGCCAAGGTCAAGGCCGTGCGCGACGAGATGGGTCTTGCCACCGGCTTCGAGATCGAGGGCGACTTCCCGAAGTACGGCAACGACGATGACCGTGCCGACGAGATCGGCGTCTGGCTGCTGCGCACCTTCCTTGAGATGATCAAGAAGCGCCACACCTACCGCAACTCCGAGGCTACCACCTCCATCCTGACCATCACCTCCAACGTGGTCTACGGCAAGTACACCGGCGCTCTGCCCGATGGCCGTGCGGCCTTCACCCCGTTCGCACCCGGTGCCAACCCCAGCTACGGCGCAGAGCAGAACGGCCTGCTGGCCTCTCTGAACTCCGTGGCCAAGCTGCCCTACCACTGGGCTCTGGACGGCATCTCCAACACCCAGACCATCAACCCCGACGCTCTGGGCCACAGCGAGGGCGAGCGCGTTGAGAATCTGGTGCAGGTCATGGACGGCTACTTCGACCAGGGCGCACACCACCTGAACGTCAACGTCTTCGGCAAGGAGAAGCTCATCGACGCTATGGAGCACCCCGAGAAGGAGGAGTACGCAAACTTCACCATCCGTGTCTCCGGCTACGCCGTCAAGTTCATCGACCTGACCCGCGAGCAGCAGATGGACGTCATTGCCCGTACCTGCCATGCCGCTCTGTAACCCCATCGGATACGTCCACTCGCTGGAGACTTTCGGCTCTGTGGACGGCCCCGGCGTCCGCTTCGTCGTCTTTTTGCAGGGGTGCGCCCTGCGGTGCAAATACTGCCACAACCCGGAGACATGGGCTGAGGGCGGCGAGGAATGGACGGTGGACAAGCTCTTCCAGCGAGCGTGGCGCTACCGCAACTACTGGGGGAAAAAGGGCGGCATCACGGTCAGCGGCGGCGAGCCGCTGCGCCAGATGGAGTTCCTGACGGCGTTCTTCGAGCTGGCACGCTCCAAGGGCGTGCATACGGCTCTGGACACCGCCGGTCAGCCCTTCCGCCCCGACGATGCGGCGTATCTGGCCGATTTTGACCGGCTGATGAAGTCCACCAGCCTCGTCATCCTCGATTTGAAGGAGATCGACCCGGAGAAGCACCGCAGGCTCACCGGCAGGGACAACGCGAACATCCTTGCGATGGCGCGCCGCATCTCCGACCTCGGCGTACCGCTCTGGATACGCCATGTCCTCGTCCCCGGCCTGACGGACGACGAAGACGGACTGCGGAAGACCGCAGAGTTCCTCTCGTCCCTCAAGACGGTGCAGCGGGTAGAGGTACTGCCCTACCACACGCTGGGCCTCTTCAAGTGGCAGAAGCTCGGCATCCCTTATCCCCTGTCCGACGCTGTCCCGCCCACGGCGGAACAGGTCAAGCGGGCCGAGGAGCTGCTGGAGACCGCACGGTATACCAGCTAATATAATTCCAGCACGATAAACCCCCTGTACAGAAATGTACAGGGGGTTTTACGTTTCCGGCTCTTTCTATCAGAAGATAACGGCATCCTCAGCGGTAAAGCCGCCCAGAGAGTGTTCCTTCACCTGAATGCAAATATAGGTAATGCCCTCATCTGCGGCAGCAGAGAACTGACGCTTTGCTGCCGGAGCAACTTTCAGCCAGTCGCCAGCGGTCAGAGCGATCTCCTTCCCATCGATAACGGCTTTGCCCTTCCCTGCAATAATACCGTAGATCTCTTCATTGTTCCTGTGGGCGTGCACAAAAGGCACCCCTGCGCCTGCCGGGAGCTGGTTGATGCTGACCTCCGCACCCGTCAGGCCCAATTTTTCGTGAAGTTCCACTCTTGCCTCGCTGCCGATATTCGTTTTCGTATAGTTTTCCATCTCTTTTACCTCCAAAGGATATTGGCGCTCTCGCTCGCCTGTGTATAGTTTAAGCCGGAGCACACTCTAAAACAAGTACGCACCTTTTTATAACTGTACATATTAAAAAGAATATGTTATGATGTTCTCGGAGGTGTGATGCCATGAAAACAAAAGAAGAACTACCCGCCTGCCCCGTGGCCACTGCAGTCTCCCTCATCGGCGGCAAGTGGAAGCTGCTGATCCTGCGCAATCTCAAAACCCGCCCATGGCGGTTCAACGAACTGCAAAGAGATCTGGAGGGAATCTCTCAGAAAGTTTTGACGGACAGCTTACGGCAGATGATCGACGACGGGCTCGCCTACCGACACGACTATCACGAAACGCCCCCTCGCGTGGAGTATGGCCTGACCAGCCTCGGCAGAGAGATGCTTCCCATCATTGATGCCCTTGCCGATTTCGGGAACTACTACAAATCCATCATCCAATGATTTTCCACAACAAAAAAGGCGTGACCGCAAGGTCACGCCTCTTTTACTTTTTGTGATTTAACCGCCCAGATATGCGCTGCGGACACGCTCGTTGGTCAGCAGCTCAGCACCGGTGCCATCCATGACCACGCGGCCCGTCTCGAGGACGTAGGCGCGGTCTGCCACGGAAAGGGCCATCTGTGCGTTCTGCTCGACCAGCAGGATGGTCATGCCCTCTTTGTGGATGTTCTGGATGATGTCGAAGATCTCCTGCACCAGCAGGGGCGACAGACCCATGGAGGGCTCGTCCAGCATCAGCATGGAGGCGTTGCTCATCAGAGCACGGCCCATGGCCAGCATCTGCTGCTCGCCGCCGGACATGGTGCCGGCCAGCTGCTTGCGGCGCTCCTTCAGGCGGGGGAAGAGCTCAAAGACCTTCTCCTTGTTGGGAGCGATGGTGGAAGCGGGCTGGGTATAAGCACCCATGTCCAGATTCTCCTCCACCGTCATGTGCAGGAAGACATGACGGCCTTCCGGCACCTGTGCCAGACCGGCCTCGACGATTTTATGAGCGCGGACGCCCTTGATGCTCTTGCCCTTGTAGAGGACGTCGCCGGTCTTCGGGTGGAGCAGGCCGGAGATGGTCTTCAGGGTGGTGGATTTACCGGCACCGTTGGCGCCGATGAGGGTGACGATCTCGCCCTCGTTCACCTCGAAGGAGACATCCTTGACTGCGTGGATGTTGCCATAAAAGACGTTGATGTTATCAACCTTCAGCAAAGTCTGTGCCATCGTTCAGCCCTCCTTCTTGCCCAGGTAGGCTTCGATGACCTGGGGATTGTTGCGGATCTCGTCCGGCGTACCCTTGGCGATGATGCGGCCAAAGTTCAGCACGGCGATGCCCTCGCAGATGCCCATGACAAGGCTCATATCGTGCTCGATGAGCAGGACGGCGATGTTGAACTCGTCGCGGATGCGGCGGATGGTCTCTGTCAGCTCTGCGGTCTCGGAGGGGTTCATGCCGGCGGCCGGCTCGTCCAGAAGCAGCAGCTTCGGGCTGGTAGCCAGCGCGCGCATGATCTCCAGACGGCGCTGTGCGCCGTAGGGCAGGCTGCCGGCCTGTGCATCGGCGAGGTCGGCCATGTGGAAGATGTCCAGCAGCTCGAAGGCACGTTCGGTGCAGCGCTTCTCTTCCTTCCAGTAGTTGGGCAGGCGGATGAGAGAGGAGCCCAGATTGTACTTCATGGACTCGTGAAGGCCCACCTTGATGTTGTCGATGACGGACAGCTCCTTGAACAGGCGGATATTCTGGAACGTACGAGCCACGCCCATCCGGTTGACCTGATAGGTCTTTTTGCCGGCGGTGGGCATCCCATCGATGAGGATGGAGCCGCGGGTGGGCTGGTAGACGTTGGTCAGCAGGTTGAAGACGGTGGTCTTACCGGCGCCGTTGGGGCCGATGAGGCCGGTGATCTCGTTGCGGCCGATCATCAGGTTGAAGCCGTCCACGGCGGTCAGGCCGCCGAAGTCGATGCCCAGTTCACGGACGTCGAGGATGGGCTTTTTATCCTTGTCGCGGTCGGTCAGGAAGCCGCCGGAAGGGACGCTGTGTAACTTCGTCTGGAACTCACTCATGGTCTGCGCCCTCCTTGTCAGCATTCTTCTTGTGGAACAGCTCGCCGTTCATGACCTTTTCCACGATGCGGCTCATGGAGAAATCGTAGCTGCCCAGCAGTCCGCCCGGACGGAAGATCATCATCAGGATGAGCACCAGCGAGTAGATGACCATGCGGTAGCTGTCGAAGCTGCGGGTGGCCTCGGGCAGGATGGTCAGGACGGTAGCGGAGAGGATGGAGCCCAGCATGGAGCCCATGCCGCCCAGAACCACCATGACCAGGATCTCGATGGACTTCATGAAGCCGAAGGTGGAGGGGTTCAGAACGCCGATGTAGCAGGCGTACAGACCACCGGCCAGACCGGCAAAGGCCGCAGAGAAAGCGAAGGCCATGACCTTATAATAAGTAGTCTGGATGCCGCAGCTCTCGGCAGCGATCTCGTTGTCACGGATGGCGAGGACGGCACGGCCATGGCGGCTCTTCATCATGGCATGGATGAGGAAGCAGGTGATGACCACACAGAGGAAGACATTGGCGAAGTTGGAGTACTTGGGGATGTTCTTGAGGCCCTTGGAGCCGTAGAACAGGCTGTAGCCCAGCACATCGTCGATGTTGTTCAGGGTGATGCGGATGATCTCGCCGAAGCCCAGAGTCAGGATGGCCAGATAGTCACCGGTCAGACGGAGGGCCGGGACACCGATGAGGACGCCAAACAGGCCGGCCATCACAGCGCCCAGTGCAAGGCCGATGGCAAAGGAAACACCATCGGGCAGAGGGCTGTACTTGGTGAAGAGGGCGCAGGTGTAAGCACCCACGGCCATGAAACCGGCGTGGCCCAGCGGCAGCTGGCCCAGATAGCCGGTGGCCACGTTCAGGGACACGGCCAGGATGATGTTGATGCCCACGGTCATGAGCACCTTGTTCTGGTAAGTGGAGAGCATGCTGCCGGTCATGTAGGAAAGGGCCAGGAACAGCAGCGCCACCAGCACGGCGTTCATGAGGTAGCGCACGGGCATTTTGAGCGTTTTGCGATTCTTGTTCATCTTCATGCCCTCCTTACACCTTTTCCTGCACCTTGCGGCCGAGGAAGCCCGTGGGCTTGAACAGCAGCACGATGATGAGGATGGCGAACGTGACAGCGTCCTTCCAGGCAGACAGGCCGATGGCGGAAACGAAGCACTCGCACAGGCCGATGACGATGCCGCCGACCATTGCGCCCGGGATGGAGCCGATGCCGCCCAGAACGGCGGCGACGAAGGCTTTCAGGCCCAGCATGGAGCCCATGGTGGGGGTGGCCTGCGGGTAGGAGCAGCAGTACAGCACCGAGCCGATACCGGCCAGTGCAGAGCCGACCGCAAAGGTAAAGGAGATGGTGCTGTTGACGTTGATGCCCATCAGGCGGGCAGCGTCCATATCCTCAGAGACCGCGCGCATGGCCTTGCCAAGCTTGGTCTTCTGGACGAGGAAGGTCAGCACCAGCATGGACAGCACGGTGACCACCAGCGTGATGACGGAGGTCAGGCCCAGAGGCGCCTTGCCCAGATAGAAGGTCTTGTTGTCGTAGTAAGACGGGATGACCTTTGCGCCCGAGCCCATGACCAGCTCAGCCGTGTACTCGAGGAAGAACGACACGCCGATGGCCGTGATGAGCAGAGAGATACGGGGTGCGCTGCGCAGCGGGGTGTAGGCGATCTTTTCGATGACCACGCCCAGCAGCGTACAGGTGAGGATGGTGGCACAGACCGCCGTGACCGGGCCGAGGCCCAGCTGGTTCATGACGAACCAGGACATGTACGCGCCCACCATGATGACGTCGCCGTGGGCAAAGTTCAGCAGCAGGATGATGCCGTACACCATGCTGTAGCCCAGTGCGATCAGTGCATAGATGCTGCCAAGGGACAGGCCATTGATCAGCTGGCTGAAAAACACTGTCATGGATGGATACTTCCTTTCTTTCCGGCGCTGTTGCACGCCATATGTGGGGATACACTTTTTTTCCAAAAAAGCGGAGAGCACCGGGGCAATGCTGTTCCGGCGTTCTCCGCAGTCGGGTCAATTTACGATCATTCGGATCTCAGCGGCGCTTCCATCACCGGTCGATGGAAGAAAGCTGGAATCAGAACATTTCCTTCAGCACCGGCTTGCCGTCCACATAGGTCAGGATAGCGGTCTGCTTGACGGGGTCGTGATGCTCGTCGAAGGTAAAGGTGCCGGTGATGCCGTCGATGGTGCCGGAGGCAATGGCATCGATGACAGCCTGCTTGTAATCGTCGGTGCCAGCCTCGAGACCGGCATCCTCAGCAGCCTGCAGGCCGTAGACGACGGTCTTTGCTGCATCGTAGCCCAGAGGAGCGAAGCCGTTGGGGTACTCCTGACCGTACTCTGCCTTGTAGGCATCCTCAAACTCGGGGTTGGAGCCCTTTGCGTAGTTGGCGCAGAAGTAAGTGTCCTTCAGCTGATCGTTGGTGGCGTAGCCTTCCAGACCATCCCAGCCGTCGCCGCCCAGGAACGGAACGGTCAGGCCGACGCTCTCGGCCTGAGACAGGATCTGGCCCACTTCCTCGTAGTAGTTGGGGCAGAAGACGGTCTCGGGGTCCTTGCCGAGGATGGTGGTCAGCTGAGTCTTGAAGTCCACGTCGCCCTCAGAGTAGCTCTCCTGATCGACGATGGTGCCGCCCAGAGACTCGAACTCGTTGACGAAGTTCTCTGCCAGGCCCTCGTTGTAGTCTGCGCCCTTCTTGAAGATGACGGCTGCCTTGGTGTAGCCCAGCTTCTGGTATGCGTAGTCAGCCATCTTGATGCCCTGGAACGGGTCGGTAAAGGTGGCGCGGAAGACGTTTGCGTTCACGGTGTCGGTCTCGGCATCGTAGGTGACAGCCTCAGCGGTAGCGGAAGCGGTGACCATGGGCATATTGTAGTCTGCGCTCTCAGCAGCGACTGCCAGAGTCGGGGTGGTGGTAACGTCGCCGATCAGAGCGGTCATCCCCTCGTCCACCATCTTGGTGAAGCAGTTGACAGCCTGCGTAGCGTCGCCCTGCTCGTCCTCGGTGAGGATCTCGATCTGCTTGCCGTTGATGCCGCCGTTGGCGTTGACCTGCTTCAGGTACAGGGTAGCACCGTTGACAACAGCCTGACCGTAAACGGAGACGTTGCCGCTCAGGGGACCCATAACACCGACCTTGATGGTGTCGCCGGAAGCAGCTGCTGCGGTAGAACCGGCAGCGGAAGCAGTGGAAGCTGCGGTGCCGGAAGAGCCGCCGCAGGCAGTCAGAACACCGGCAGCCGCCACGACACCGGCAGCAGCCAGAAAGTTACGACGAGAGATCATGTTTTTCATAAGTCTATATCCTCCTGATATTTGGAAGCGTTCGTGTTATTTGCAGCCCTCGCGCACAGCCCATGAGCCAGTGTCCCGAAAAGCTGTTAAGGAAGCAGCGCTCCCTTCCCTCAAAGCAGCTCTGCTTCCTTGCGTCTTATTATAAGCACTTCGGTGCAAGTCCGCAATTCACAAATCGTCCATAGTTTTGGAGGAGTTTCGGGCAAAACTCGCTATTTTTCACAAAATCAAGCGTCACTTTTTGGTTACTTTTTCAAATTGTTCACCTGAGAAAAACAGAACATGAAAGCAATTCACAAGTAACAAAAAGATTGCACAACTTTCCTCTCCTGAAGTTTGCTCCCGCTAACATCCATGCATCCTCTTGCATCTCGGGCCGAATCATGGTAGGATAATATCGGTTAGTTAGCATATACTATCCAAATGAGAAGAGCGCATCCATTCCTATTATATATGGAGGTACAAATCATGAACTATCTTGAGATCGTAGACGTTCAGGGCCGTGAGATCCTGGACTCCCGCGGCAACCCCACTGTTGAGGCTGAGATCACCCTCGCCGACGGCACCGTGGCCCGGGGCTGCGCACCGTCCGGCGCATCCACCGGCGAGTTCGAAGCGCTGGAGCTGCGCGACGGCGACAAGGGCCGCTATCTGGGCAAGGGCGTCACCAAGGCTGTGGAGAACATCAACACCGTCATCGCTGATGCCGTCATCGGCATGGATGCTTCCGACATCTACGCCATCGACAAGGCTATGATCGACGCCGACGGCACCAAGGACAAGTCCAAGCTGGGCGCAAACGCCATTCTGGCCGTTTCCATCGCTGCCTGCCGCGCTGCTGCCACTTCGCTGGACATGCCCCTCTACCGCTTCCTCGGCGGCGTGAACGGCAACCGCCTGCCCGTCCCCATGATGAACATCCTGAACGGCGGCGCACACGCCACCAACACCGTGGACACCCAGGAGTTCATGATCATGCCCGTGGGCGCACCTTCCTTTAAGGAGGGCCTGCGCTGGTGCGCTGAGGTCTTCCACGCTCTGGCTTCCATCCTGAAGGCAAAGGGTCTGGCTACCTCCGTGGGCGACGAGGGCGGCTTCGCTCCCAACCTGTCCAGCGACGAGGAGACCATCGAGACCATTCTGGCCGCCATCGAGAAGGCCGGTTATCTTCCCGGCAGGGACTTCATGCTGGCCATGGACGCTGCCTCCTCCGAGTGGAAGAGCCCCAAGGGCAAGGGCTTCTACAAGCTGCCCAAGGCCGGCACCGAGTTCACCTCCAGTGAGCTCATCGCACACTGGAAGAAGCTGGTGGAGAAGTACCCCATCATCTCCATCGAGGACGGTCTGGACGAAGAGGACTGGGAAGGCTGGCAGGAGATGACCCGCGAGCTGGGCGGCAAGGTCCAACTGGTGGGCGACGACCTGTTCGTCACCAACACCGAGCGTCTGGCCAAGGGCATCCAGCTGGGTGCCGGCAACGCCATCCTCATCAAGCTGAACCAGATCGGCTCCGTATCTGAGACTCTGGAAGCCATCAAGATGGCTCACAAGGCCGGCTATACCGCCATCAGCTCTCACCGCTCCGGCGAGACTGAGGACACCACCATCGCCGACCTGGCCGTGGCCCTGAACACCTGCCAGATCAAGACCGGCGCCCCCAGCCGCACCGAGCGTGTGGCAAAGTACAACCAGCTGCTGCGCATCGAGGAGCAGCTGGGCGGCAGTGCCGTCTACCCCGGCATGGCTGCCTTCAACGTGAAGCGCTAATAGCCCTCTCAGGCGCTGGTGCGCCAGCTCTCCCAAAGGGAGAGCCATTGGCAAGCCGGGCCACTCTGAGCTGACCGCTTAAATTTCTCATATCGCAAAAGCTAGTGCTCCGCTGCCCTCTGTAGCGGGGCACTATTGTTTTAGACCAGTCTGAGCTTCTCTCGTCTTGTGCAGACCTTACCGACACGCCAGCGGCTCCCCCTCTGGGAGCAACGGCGACGACCGCCGCCAGTGGCGGAAACAGGGAGGAGCTGTTGGGGCCGCGGCCAGTAGGATGCGAGCGGCAGCGAAGCAGACGCTGGGAGCCGCAACTCGGGCAGTGTCACCGGAGGTGACTGAGAGGGCTCTTTTTTGTCATTTCCATGTCAATTTGTCTAAAGTATACAAGAAAAAACATCAAAACTCGGCAAATCGACTATTGCCAATTCGCAACTGATATATTAGAATATAAGTGAGAGAGCGAGGCGCTCCTGCCGCGCATAATCGCAAAGCAATGTTAACGGAGGACATCCACTATGCCTATGAAAATGGGTTGGCGCTGGTATGGCGAGGGCAACGACCCCGTCACCCTCAGCGACATCAAGCAGATCCCCGGCGTGACCAGCATCGTCTGGGCGCTGCACAGCAAGATGCCCGGCGAGATCTGGGAGATCGACGAGATCCAGAAGGTCGCAGACCAGATCCACGCTTACGGCTTCGACATGGACGTTGTCGAGTCTGTCAACGTCCACGACGACATCAAGATCGGCCTGCCCACCCGCGATCAGTACATCGAGAACTACAAGCAGTGTATCCGCAACCTGTCCAAGTTCGGTGTCAAGGTCATCTGCTACAACTTCATGCCCATCTTCGACTGGACCCGCACCGACCTGTTCCACCCCGTCGGCGACGGCTCCACCGCACTGTTCTACGAGAAGGACAAGATCAAGGGCGACTACAAGTCCATGGCCGAGTACATCATGTCCTTCACCGAGAAGTACAACATGACCTTCCCCGGCTGGGAGCCGGAGCGGATGGCAAAGCTGGACGAGCTGTTCAAGGCCTACGCCCCTGTCACCAAGGAAAAGCTCTGGGAGAACCTGAAGTACTTCCTCGAAGCCCTGATGCCCACCTGCCGCGAGTGCGACATCAAGATGGCCATCCACATGGACGACCCCCCTTGGGACATCTTCGGCCTGCCCCGCCTGCTGGTGGATGCTGAGAGCATCGACCGCTTCCTGAGCATGGTGGACGACGAGTACAACTGCCTGACCCTCTGCTCCGGCAGCCTGAACGCCAACCCCAACAACAATGTGGCTGAGATCGTCCGCAAGCACTGCGACCGCATCGCATTCGCACACATCCGCAACATCCATCACTTCCCCAACGGCGACTTCTCCGAGGCTGCCCACCGCGACTGCTGCGGCGAGACCGGCATCATCGAGATCCTGCGCGCCTACCATGACTGCGGCTTCGAGGGCTACATCCGCCCCGACCATGGCCGTCAGCTGTGGGAGGAAGGCCCCGGCAGCTGCCGCCCCGGCTACGGCAAGTATGACCGTGCGCTGGGCATCCAGTATATGCTGGGCGTCTGGGACCTGCTGGACCGTCTGGACGAAGAGAAGAAGAAGGGCTGATATATCATGAAGCTGACTGATATCAAGAACGGCAATCTGTCCGCCGAGTGGGCAGAAAAGGGCTACGAGCTGCCCAAGTTCGACGTCGAGGCCGTCAAGGCCAAGACCCACGCAGAACCCACCTGGGTCCACTTCGGCGCCGGCAACATCTTCCGCGCATTCCCGGCTGCCATCCTGAACGACGCCCTGAACAGCGGCAAGTATGACCGCGGCGTCATCGTGGCCGAGAGCTTCGACTACGAGATCATCGACAAGGCTTATCAGCCCTACGACAACCTGAGCCTGCTGGTCTGCCTGAAGTCCACCGGCGACATCGAGAAGAAGGTCATCGCCTCCGTCACCGAGAGCCTGAAGGCTGACTACTCCTTCGGCGCTGACTGGGCTCGTCTGGTCGAGATCTTCCAGGCACCCAGCCTGCAGATGATCTCCTTCACCATCACCGAGAAGGGCTACGGCGTCGCTCCTGCTGACCTCGAGCGCGGCCTGACCCCCGTTCTGGCCATGGGCAAGGTCACTGCTCTGCTCTACGAGCGCTTCAAGGCCGGCAAGCTGCCCCTGACCGTCCAGAGCATGGACAACTGCTCTCACAACGGCGATAAGGTCAAGGCCGCAGTCTTTGCCTACGCTTCCAAGTGGGTCGAGCAGGGCCTGGTCCCCGCCGAGTTCCTGGCCTACGTCAAGGACGAGACCAAGATCACCTTCCCCTGGAGCATGATCGACAAGATCACTCCCCGCCCGGATGCCAAGGTCCAGAAGATGCTGGCTGACGACGGTTTTGAGGACAACTACACCATCGTCACCGAGAAGCACACCTTCACCGCTCCCTTCGTCAACGCCGAGGAGACCCAGTACCTCTGCATCGAGGACCACTACACCAATGGCCGTCCTCCGCTGGAGCTGGGCGGTGTCCTCTACTGCGACCGCGAGACCGTCGATAAGATCGAGAAGATGAAGGTCTGCACCTGCCTCAACCCCCTGCACACCGCCATGTCCATCTATGGCTGCATGCTGGGCTACACCCTCATCTCCGCTGAGATGGCCGATGAGGACCTGCGCAGCTTCATCCAGAAGATCGGCTACATCGAGGCGATGCCCGTCGTCGTTGACCCCGGCGTTCTGAACCCCTACGAGTTCATCGGCGCTGTCATCAACCGCCGTCTGCCCAACCCCTTCATGCCCGACGCTCCTCAGCGTATCGCCACCGATACCTCCCAGAAGCTGGCCATCCGCTTCGGCGAGACCATCAAGGCTTACGAAGAGCGCGGTCTGGACAAGTCCAACCTCATCCTCATCCCGCTGGTGCTGGCAGGCTATGCCCGCTACCTGACCGGTCTGGACGACAACTGCCGGCCCTTTGAGATCTCTTCCGATCCGCTGCTGGCTGAGCTGCAGGCCATCGTGGCTCCCCTGAAGGTGGAAGCCGGTGAGCAGGACTTCTCCTGCCTGAAGGCTCTGTACAGCCGCACCGATGTCTTCGGCGTGGACCTGTACGCCGTCGGTCTGGGCGAGAAGATCGAATCCATGGCCAAGGAGCTGTTCGCAGGCCCCGGCGCTGTCCGCGCTACCCTGCACAAGTACGTCAAGGCCCGCTGATCCAAGCGTCCCCTGACTTCATAAGCCATTTCCGCGCCCATGCTGCGTTTTGCTTTGCCGCAGCATGGGTTTTTATGATGTCTTTTTTCCGGCACAGGAAAAGCCGTCGGGCCTTGCGGCCCGACGGCTTTTCTTATGATAGGAGGATCAAAAATGATCGTAGACTATCTTATTCAGTTCAGGATGGTCTGCTCGGTCTCGACGTCGAACAGGTGGACCTTGTGGGGATCGAAGGCAAGGCGGACGGTGTCTCCGTTGCGGGCCTTGGAGGTGGGAGCGACGCGGGCGGTCATCTTGTTGCCCTTGTACTCCAGGTACAGGTAGATCTCAGCGCCCATCATCTCAGAGACATCGACCTGAGCATCCAGCTGGCAGTCGGTGTGCTTTGCCATGAACTCGGGCTCATCGTCGATGTCCTCGGGACGGATGCCCATCTTGACCTTCTTGCCGACGTAGGAATCCAGCTTGCCGTCAGCGGTCTTCTCCTTGGGCAGGGGGATGAGGTCGCCGCCCAGATCGACGCTGTACTGGTCGCCCTTCTTGACGATGGTGCCGTCCAGGAAGTTCATCTGGGGGCTGCCGATGAAGCCGGCGACGAACATATTGCAGGGCATATCGTACAGGTTCTGCGGGGTATCGACCTGCTGGACGATGCCGTCCTTCATGACAACGATGCGGTCGCCCATGGTCATAGCCTCGGTCTGGTCGTGGGTAACGTAGATGAAGGTGGTAGCCAGCTTCTTGTGCAGCTTGATGATCTCGGTGCGCATGGAGGTACGCAGCTTAGCGTCCAGGTTGGACAGAGGCTCGTCCAGCAGGAAGACTGCCGGGTTACGGACCATTGCACGGCCCAGAGCGACACGCTGGCGCTGACCACCGGACAGAGCCTTGGGCTTGCGGTCCAGCAGGTGCTCGATCTCCAGGATTTTAGCAGCCTCGTGGACGCGGCGGTCGATCTCGTCCTTCGGGGTCTTGCGCAGTTCCAGACCGAAAGCGATGTTCTTGTAGACGGTCATATGGGGGTACAGAGCGTAGCTCTGGAAGACCATGGCGATGTCGCGGTCTTTCGGGGGAACGTCGTTGATGAGGCGGCCGCCGATGTACATCTCGCCCTTGGAGATCTCCTCCAGACCGGCGATCATGCGCAGGGTGGTGGACTTACCGCAGCCAGAGGGGCCGACGAAGATGATGAATTCCTTGTCCTGGATCTCCAGGTTGAAATCGGTGACGGAAGGAGCCGTAGCACCGGGGTAGATCTTGTAGATATGCTGGCAGCTGATAGAAGCCATAAAGCTTTTTCCTCCATTGATGTTGTTGCACTCAAAGGCTCCGCTTGACGATGAGCCGTTTCATTGCTATTATAATAGCAGATTATTTTGTGTTATAAAATAGCATTTTATTGATTTGAGGTGTCAGATATTGATTTACTCTCCCAGCACGACTGCAGCCCTCGGCATCGTGGAGGATGCCCAGCCGGAAGAGCCCCTCACCCTGCGGGGCGAAGGGCTCTGGGTCTGCCTCGTTTCCAGCGGAAAATGTGTCGTCTCGCTGTCCGATCTCGACCTGATGCCGGCAGGCTCTGCCCTGTTGCTGCCGCCCCAGAATGCCGCAGCGGGCCATCTCGTGCTGAGCCGGGGGCCGCTGACCCTCGCGCCGGAAAACGAGTGCCATCTGCTCTGCGTCCAGCTCATCGGGCAGGCAGCGGAACAGTTCCTCGCAGGGCTTTCCGAGATGCCCTTCCTCGCCCGGGGCGAGACCTGCCCGGCGGCGGCAGAGCTGATGGGGCGCCTTGCCGAAGAGCGGGACGCCTCGGAGCGGGTGCGCAGTCAGCTGGCCTTCGCGCTCCTGTGCGAGCTCTCAGACGCCGACAGCGCCGCCCCTGCCCTGCCCCCGCTGGTGGCCGCCGCCATCGAGGACATCCGCAAAAACTACGCCGGGCTCTACGGCGTGGAAGAGCTGAGCGAGCGGCTGGGCGTCTCCAAGAGCCACCTCGTCCGGGCCTTTACGGCGGCGCTGGGCGTCTCGCCGGGGCGGTATCTCACCAGCGTCCGCATAGAAGCCGCCATGCGTCTGCTGCTCCACCGGGAGTACACGCTGGATGTCATCGCCAGCCTCTGCGGTTTCTCGGGGGCCAACTACCTCTGCCGCGTCTTCAAAAAAACGACCGGCCGATCTCCCACGCAGTGGCGGGCGATGGTCGGTCGGAGCGCTCTGCCCGAGCTTTCGCCCGAGCAGCAGCGGTTGGAGCAGGAATTGTTTATTTAAGCGATGCGCTTTTTCCGCTTCAGCAGGAAGAGGGTCAGGCAGGCCGTGATGGCCTCAGAGGCCGGGAACGCGGCCCAGACGCCGTTCATCCCGAAGAGGGCGCTCAGCACCAGAGAGCAGGCCACGATGGCCACGATGCCGCGGGAAAGCGACGTCGCAGAAGCCTCTGCGGGGCGGTCCACCGCGCCCAGATAGCCGGCGGCCACGATATTGAGGCCCGCGAAGAAATAGCCGAGGAAGTAGATACGCGTCCCGCTGAAGGCATACTGCGCCATGAGGGCCGAGTTCTCACTGTTGAAGACCGCGACGACCGGCCCGGTGAACCCGAACAGAACTGCGTACAGTGCCGCCGCCAGCGCAAGCGCTGTTCCGCTGCCCAGCAGCAGGAGCTTGCGGGTACCGGCGGCATCGTTTTTGCCGTAGCACCTGCTGACCAGCGGCTGTGCGCCCTGGGCCACGCCGTTGAAGACAGCCGTCGCCACCAGCGCGTAGTTCGCCACGACGCCGTAAGCCGCCACGGCCACATTGCCCGCCAGACGCAGGAGCAGCAGGTTGAAGACGGTGGTGGTCACGCCGGAGGACATCTCTCCCACAAAGCCCGAGACGCCCAGCTGGCAGCTCTGGGCCAGCAGCTCCGGCGAGGGCAGCTGCCGCACAAGACGGACGGTGCTGCTCTTTTTGAAGAAGTGACGGCTGCAGAGCGCAATGCTCAACACGGGTGAGACTGCCGTCGCCAGCGCCGCGCCGGGCAGGCCGAGGCCCATGGGGAACATGAAGATGTAATCGAACACCACGTTGAAGAGGCTTCCGCAGAGGGTCGCCACCATGGCCAGCGAGGGGTCGCCGTCGTTCCGGACAAAGGCCGCGACGATGTAGTTGCACATGAAGAAGGGCGTGAACAGCAGGAAGATGCGGGCGTACCCCACGCCCAGTGCAACGATCTCCGCGTCGCCGCCCATGAACCGCAGCAGCACCTCGGGGCAGAAGATGCCCGCCAGCATGAAGGGCAGGGCGAACACCATCGCCCAGAGCAGGGCGTTGGAGAAATAGCGCTCCGAGCGCTCGTCGCCCTGCGCCCGGAGGATGGCGTAGCGGGTGGCCGCGCCGAGGCCCAGCATGGAGCCGATGGCGAAGATGAAGTTGTAGATGGGCAGGCAGAGGTTCAGCAGAGCCACACCGCTGGTGCCTGCCGCCTGCGAGATGAAATAGGTATCGGCCAGGATGTAGCAGGACGTACCCAGCAGGCCGAAGATGTTCTGGCTGACGTATTTGAAATACTGTTTGGTAAGGCTCATGTTCTCCTCCTTTTATCATTCAAATTTCAGATATACTGCCATATTGCGTCAGTTTATCATAATCCGACCGAAGCTGTCAAGCTCTCCATTTGCACAAACGCCCGGATGGGTGTATACTGTAGTTTGTTTTTGAAAACAGGCAGAAGGGAGGGTGCATCATGCCGGGCAAGACTTTATACTGTCTGGGCGAAGCGTGGCTGGAATTGAACAGCACCGCGCCGCTGGCGTCGGCAGAGACGTTTTCTCCCCGCATGGGCGGAAGCGCCGCCTCGCTGGCACTGGCTTATGCCGCACAGGGCGGCAGAGCCTCTCTTTTAACGCAGCTTGGCGAGGATGCTTTCGGACACCGCATCGCAGACGCTTTATCTACTGCCGGTGTGGACATCAGCCGGGTCTCCTTCACCTCCCGCGCCCCCACGCCGCTGCTGTTCGACGGCGGCGGCGAACAGCTAGGCTGCCGCACCCGTTCTTCGGAGCTGCTCTATGCACCCGAACAGCTGAGCGCCGACTGGGCCGCAGATGCTGAAATGCTGGCCTTTTCCAGCGCCTGCCTCGTGGACAGCCCCTGCCGCTACGCCCACCTTGCCGCGCTGGACACCGCCCGTACCGCCGGTGTGCCGGTCTGCTTTGCCCCCTCTCTCCGTCCTGCCCTCTGGCCCGGCGAAAAGACCCTGCGGGACACGGTGATGCAGTTTCTCCCCTTCGCGGACATCCTCGTCCTCACCGCCGACGAGATGGAGCTTCTGCTGGACACCCGGGAATACCAGGTCGGACTGTTTGCCCTGCTGCGGGGGCATACCCAGCTGGTGGTGCTTGAGACAGAAGAGGGCGTCCACGCCTTTACCCGGGCAGTACACGCATTCCGGCCCGGGCTTTCCGTTTATTCTGTCATCCGGAGGAGGATGCGCCGATCAGCTTATCAGTGGATGAACACCGGGCCAAGCGGGTTGGTGATGGGGCTGACGTAGCCGCCCAGCAGCTTCGGGATCGCGAGGCTGATGTCAGGCACATAGGTCAGCAGCAGCAGAGCGATGAACATGCACAGATAGAACGGCAGGGTAGCCTTGACGACCTTCTCCATGGGGCGCTTCGCAACGGCAGAGCCGATGAACAGAACCGCGCCGACAGGGGGAGTCAGCAGGCCGATACCGCAGTTCAGGACCATGATGATACCGAACTGGATGGGGTCGATGCCGATGGAGGTGGCGATGGGCAGCAGGATGGGGGTAGCGATCAGGATAATGGGAGCCATATCCATGATGCAGCCCAGAACCAGGATGATGAGGTCGATGAGCAGTGCGATGATGTAGGGGTTGCTGGTGACGCTGGTGATGGCGTTTGCGGCCAGATCAGGCACGTGCAGCATGGTCAGGCAGTTGCCGAACACTGCAGAGGTGGCGATCAGGATGAGGACGATGGACAGAGTGTTGACGCACTCATCCAGAGCGTGCCAGACGCCCTTCCAGTCAAGGCCCTTGTAGACGAAAACGGAGACCAGCAGAGAGTAGATAACTGCGATAGCAGCGGACTCGGTAGCGGTGAACACACCGCCGACAACGCCGAACACGACGATGACGACTGCGGCCAGAGCCCAGATGGAGGTGCCCAGCTGCTTGATGAAGCCCTTGATGGTGAAGGGAGAGCCCTTGGGGTAATTCTCCTTGACGGAGATGATGTAGGAGCCGATCATCAGGACGATGGCCAGCAGAGCGCCGGGCAGGTAGCCAGCCAGGAAGAGGCTGCCCACGGAGATGCCGCCGGCGGTGGTGGCGTAGATGACCATGTTGTGGCTCGGGGGGACCAGCAGGCCCTCGCAGGAGGAGGTGATGGTAACGGCCGTGGAGAAGTCGGCGTCGTAGCCCTGATCGACCATCATGGGGATCATGATGGAGCCGATGGAAGCGGTATCTGCGGAAGCAGAACCGGAAATGCCGCCGAAGAAGTAGGAAGCAACGATGTTGACCATTGCCATGCCGCCGCGCATCCAACCGACGCAGGCGTCAGCCAGAGCGATCAGCTTTTCGGAGATGCCGCCGCTGCCCATGAGGACGCCCATGGTGATGAAGAAGGGGACGGCCATCAGGCTGAAGGACGAGATGCCCTTGACCATCAGGCGGCAGACATCGGACAGTGCCTGGCCCTGCACCATCAGGCAGAGCACGCTGGACAGGCCAACGGCGTATGCGATGGGGAAACGCAGGAAGATCATGACGAAGAAGCTGACAAGAAGGACAACGATTGCCAGTGTCTGGACTGTCATATTAGTTCTCCTCCTTTACAAAAAAGCTCTTGATGTGGTTGTACAGCGCCTCGATCTCGAAGATGATCATGGCGACACCGGCCAGAGGCACGGGGAAGTACATCCAGAAACGGCTCAGCCAGGGCATCGAGACATAGAAGCCGCGGCCGCCCAGGGTGGTGGCGTAGTTCCAGCCCACAACCAGCATGATGAGGCCGAGGATGCAGACCGCCAGATCGGCGAGGATGTCCAGCACCTTGACGGCGATCTTGGGCAGGTAGACGTCAAATGCGGTCATGCGGATGTGTGCGCCGCGGCGGATGGCCAGAGCGGCACTCAGCACGGCCATGTAGCTCATGCAGGTCAGCACGACCTCTTCGGTCCATGCGGGGTCCGGGATGAACGGGACGTAACGACCAATGACCGACATGGTGGTGATGAGAATATCTGCGATCAGCAGCAGCTTGCAGATAAACAGGACCACTTTGTAGGTGACGTCGTACGCCGGCTTGATCTTATCCAGAGTGGTAAAGATTTTCGGCATAGGAGCTCCTCCATACTCTTATAAAAAGCCCGGCGGGTCTGCGGGCGTATCCCGTAGTCCCCCGCCGGGCTATGTACTACTTCAGGACAAAGACGCTGTTATCAGGCCTTCATATCCAGCAGCTGCTGATACAGCTCAGCCTGATCGGAGGTGTTCTCGCTGATGACCTTAGCGCAAGCCTCCTGCCAGGGAGCCTTATCGGGAACATCGACGACGTTGCAGCCGGAAGACTTCAGCTCGTCGAGGACCTTCTTCTCAGCGGTCTCGGACAGGTCAGCGTTGAAGGCCTGCGTATCCGCAGCAGCCTCCATGACGGCAGCCTGCTGGTTCTCGGTCAGCTTGTTCCAGGCGTTGTCGGTGATGACAGCCTGCACAGCGCCCAGAGTATGGCCGTCGAGGATCAGGTTGTTAGCGACCTCGGGGAAGGCGTTGGACTTGTAGTTTGCGATGGGCTGCTCAGCGCCATCGACAACGCCGGTCTGCAGTGCGCTGTACAGCTCGCCGAAGGAGACGACGGTGGGGTTAGCGCCCAGACCCTCGACCATGCCGTTCATGACGGGGTCGTTGGACACGCGCAGCTTCAGGCCCTTGAAATCAGCGATGCCGGAAACGGGCTTGACCGTGAAGAAGTGACGGAAGCCCTCCTCGCCGTAGAAGATACCACGAACGGGCAGGCCCAGCTCCTGGGGCTCGTTCAGGAACTCAGGTGCCAGCTCGCTGTTGGCGAAGTTCCAGAAGTGTGCGCGGTTCTCGAAGGTGAAGGGGATGGACAGCAGCTTGGACTTGTTGCAGCCGTAGCTGGTCAGTGCGAAAGCGGAGATACGGCTGATGTCGATGGAGGTGGAGCCGCCGAGGATAGCGTCCAGAACGTCGTTCTCAGAGCCCAGAACGCCGGAAGCCTGCACATCGACGACGACGGAGCCGCCGGTCAGCTCCTCGACCTTCTCCTTGAAGTGAGAACCGGTCTGGCCGACGATGGTATCCAGCGGGTTGACCTCGGCGTAGACCAGAGTCACCTTCGGGTCGGAAGCAGCAGCTGCGGCGTCACCGGCGGGAGCGGTGGAAGCTGCAGCAGAGGCAGCGGTAGAGGCAGCAGTGCTGTTGCCGGAGCCACCGCAGGCGGTCAGTGCCAGAGCAGCGGCGGAAACACCGGCTGCTGCCAGAAAGCTGCGACGAGAAATCTTCTTCATGATAAAATCCTCCTTAGATTTTCCTCATTCAGGGCGGTGTGCTCTGCACGGGTCGCACCCCGTCCGTTCATTTACTGTACACACTTTAGCAAAATTTTTTAGTCAGAACAAGGGCTTATGAAAAATGTCCTGTTTTTCAAAAAAATGTGAGAAACACTTTTGTGCATTTCTTACAAGCAGCGGTGCAGTTTGTTCAGCACACTGCCCAACAAGATGAATACAATGTAATATCTCTTGCGCTTTTTCAGGCTTCTCGAATGCGCTGGATGAGGCGGCTCTGCTCCTCAAAAGCCGCGTACACGGGCTCGACTGCCGCCCGGAAGCGGGCTTTCTCGGCGGCGGAGAGGGCCGTCACCTCCACGCCCCATTCCCGCATATGCTTCTCGGCGCCGGCCTCCCGCTCCGCCCAGAGGCGGCGTTCGGTCAGAGCGCTCTCCTTTCCGCAGGCGCGGATGATGTCCGGGAAGCGTTCGTCCAGCTCTGCCAGCTTTTCCACCGCGGCCTCGCTGGCCAGCTGCAGCTCCGGCACACGGGCGTGCTCATCCTTTAAGAAATAGGGGGCCACCTCATAGTGGCCCATGGCCTCATAGCTGGGCCAGTTGTTTTCCGCGCCGTCTATCTCGGCGTTGTGCAGGGCTGCATAGACCCGGCTGTAGACCACCTGCGCGGGCTTTGCGCCGAGGTCCAGTATCATCTCGCTCATCATGTCCGACTCCTGCACCCGGAGCGTCAGCCCCGCGAGGTCCGCCAGCGTCTCCACCTTTTCGCGGGTGTAGAAGCTGCGGACGCCGGCGTCGAACCACGACAGGCCCACGAGGTCCATCGCGCCGAGGCCGGAGAGGAATTCATCGCCGATCTCACCGTCCAGCACCCGCCACATCTGGGGCGCATCGGTATAGAGAAAAGGAAGCTGCAATACGCTCAGGGCCGGCTGATACTCGGCCAGCTGGCTCAGGGAGACGCGGGCAAAGTCGATGCCGCCGTACTGCATCTGCTCGATGACGCTCTGCTCGGCCCCCAGCTCCCCGCCGCTGTAGACCACGACCTTGACCCTTCCCTCCGTCCGCTCGGCCACGAGGTCGGCAAAGGCCAGAGCGGCCTGCGTGGTGGGATAATCCTCGGGCTGGTTCTCGGCGTAGCGGAGGATGAGCTCCGGTCCGTTGTACTCTTCCGTCTTGCTGCAGCCCACAGCGCCCAGCGCCGTACAGGCGACCAGCGCCAGCACACTGCGGCGGGAAATCATCCGCCCGCTCACAGCCCGGCCTCCGGATCGGCCTTTGCCTTCTGGCCGGCCTGACGGCGGTACTGGGTGGGGGTCATGCCGGTGCGTTTCTTGAACGCCCGGGCGAAGTAGCTGGCATCCTCGTAGCCCACCATCGACGCCACCTCCGCCGAGGAGCGGAAGGGGTCGGCCAGCAATTCCTTTGCCGCGTTGATGCGCAGCTCGGTGAGGCAGTCGAGGAAGTTCATCTTCTGATACTTCTTGAACTGCGCCGACAGGTAGGCCGGGCTGATGTGCAGGATCTCGCCCACGCTGTCCAGCGACAGATCGAACATATAATTATCCTCGAGGTAGCGGCGGACATGGGCCATGACGAGGGCCGTCTGGCTGTTCTCGCCCTCCTCGGGGGCGTCCTCCGCCTCTTCTTCGGTCTCCGTCTGCTCCGGCTGGGGCCGGGCGGCGGCCAGCTCTTCCAGCTTCCGCTCCGTCTCGATCTGCCGCATAGCCCGGCGCACCGAGGCTTCCAGCTCGTCGGGGTCCACCGGCTTGAGCAGATAGTCGCAGGCCCCCAGATGCACCGCCTCATGGGCATACTGGAACAGGCTGTAGGCTGTGACGAAGATGACCCGGCAGGAAGGCCGCTGGGCCAGCACGGCGCGGGCGGCGTCGAGGCCGCTCATGCCCGGCATCTCAATATCCATCAGGATGAGGTCCGCGCCCCACAGCACCGCCGTGTCGGCAGCTTTGCGGCCATTTTCCGCCACCTCCAGGACCACTTCCCGCTCAAAACGGCGCTGGACCAGCTCCGCAAGCGCCTCCCGCTCCAGCTTTTCGTCATCCGCGATCAACAGGCGTATCATCGTCCAAATCCTCCTCCAAAAGTTCTACAAGGGGCAGGTACATACCGATGGCCGTACCCCGGCCCGGGTGAGAGCGGATGACCAGCCGCCCCCGTTTATCCAGAAGCCGCAGCCGTGCGGCCACGTTATAGACGCCGATATGCTCCCAGCGCTCCCCGGGCTGGGCCAGCGCGGCTTTCAGCTGGGCCAGCTGTTCGGGCCGGATGCCCACGCCGTTGTCGCAGACGCTGATATAGAGCAGCCCCTTATCCCGCAGCGGGTTGATGCGGATGCGCACCACGCCGCCCTCTTCCTTGGGCGAGATGCCGTGCTTGAAGGCATTCTCCACGATGGGCTGCAAGATGAAGGACGGCACCATCGTCTCCGTCAAATCGAGGGAGTCGGAGATGCGCCACACCATCTTCACACGGTCGCCGAAGCGGACGTGATAAATCGAGTAATACTCGTCCACGATGCGCACTTCCCGGGCCAGCGGCACCTGCTCGTCGTTGCTCATCAGGCTGTAGCGCAGCAGGTGCGACAGAGCCGTGATGAGGGCCTGCGTGCGGTAGGCTTTTTCCTGTCCGGCGGTCTGTAAAATGACGTTCAGGGTGTTGAAAAGGAAATGGGGGTCGATCTGGCTGCGCAGCTGCTGCAAGCGGCTGCGCTCCATCCGGTTCTGTAATTCCAGAGCTTCCGTTTTCTGGCGGTGGAGCTCCCGCTCCATCTCGTTTTTCTCCCGCAGGGTGGTCACCTGCTCGGCCATCGAATGCTTCATGTGGTTGAAGGCTTCGGTCAGCTGGGCCATTTCCGGCTGACGGGGCGCAGGCAGGTCGGGCGAGTCGAACTCGCCCCGGGTGACCTCCCGGGAGGCGCCGATTATCTGCTGCACCGGGGTCAGCAGCGTCAGCACCGAGAAGGCCATGACGCAGCCCAGCGCAAGGCAGAGCGCCACCACGACGGTCTGCGCCCATTTCACCCGGTCGCTGAGGGCCGACACGGTGGTGTAAGTCCCCTGAGCGTCGGTGATGGCCGTGTTCAGCAGCTGCTGGGTGTACTGGCGCAGATAGCCGCCGCAGGGTACGATTTTATTATAGTAGAGCTGGGCGGCTTTCGCGTCCTGACCGGCGGCCACCGCTTCTTCCAGCTGGTCCACCAGTGCGGTGTAGCTGTCGTAGGTAGTGGAAACGGCATTGTAGAGCAGATACTGCTCCTCACTCACAGTGCCAAGGTCGCCCTCGATGCGCCAGAGCCATGCGTTGGTGACGGAAAAGGCGCTGTGGAGCTCCTCTGTCAGCGCTTTGGCGTCGCCGTACTCCCAGCGGTAATCTTCCATGGCCGAAAGGCTCCGCTCCACGCCGTTCTGGAAGCGGCTGATGGCGTTGAAGTTGCCCATCTGGTCGTCCAGTTCCCGCAGCACGGTGCCGGACTGGTAAAAGCTCAAGAATATCTGCCCCGCCAGCGCCAGAAAAAACGCCGCCAGGCAAAGACTGATCTGCCCTTTCAGGGTCATCCTGCGCCCCACGCACCCATCCTCCCTCTCTGTGATATTCTGCCGCGCATCTTCCGCCTTATCCGGCCCGTCCGCCGTCAGAGCGAACGCTCCATAAACTTTCTTTTTCGTCCTATTTTAGCACATTTTAGGGCATCTGCGCAATATCATCCTTGATTGTTGGAAAATAATATGGTACTATGACCAAAAAAGGAGGGCATTTTTATGTCTCAGCCGATCTCCGTTTCCGTCCAGATGGATGCTGCGTCCTTCCACGATTTTGCCGCCTTTGACCTGCTGCGCCACCACAAGGCGTGGCACCGGCCTCTGGTGTTCACGGCCATTTTGCTGGTGTCTGCCGGTGTCTGCCTGTCGCAGGTGGGCCAGAAAGACGGCGCAGCCCTGCTCACGGTGCTGCTGGCCGTGGTGGCGCTGGGCGTGCCGGCCGTCTATTTCTGGACGTTCTTCCACTCCCTGCGCCTCCAAATCAAAAAGATGGGCCTGCCCCGCCCCTTCTACCGGCTGCTGCTGGACGACGAAGGACTGTCGGTCTGGATGGCCGGCGAGCAGGACAAGCCTGAGGCGAGCCGCAAGTATGCGTGGCACGATATGCATCTGGCCTACCGCACCCCCAACGCCATTTACCTCTATGTCCGGCAGAATCAGGCCTATCTGCTGAACGACAGCCTCGACGCCGCATGGAGCCTGCTGCAAGCCTCCCTCCCGGCAGAGCGTCTGCATGATATGCGATAAGAACGTCAAAAGCCCATCGCGCAGCTGTGCGATGGGCTTTTTTTGCAACCTCTCAGTCTGCTTCGCAGACAAGGCCGGGTTGCGGCCCCCAGCATCCGCTTCGTGCTTTAAAAAGCACTTGCGTCTTGCTGGCCTCTGCCCCAACAGCGACTCCCTGTTTCCGCCACCGGCGGCGGTCGTCGCTGTTGCCCCTATCGAGGGGAGCCTATTCGGAAATGGATTTGCAATACAAAAACAGGCAGCGCCGTGGAAAGGAGGAGAAAGCGGCGCTGCCTGTGTATGAGAACTCCTAAACATTTGCGGCTGCTAGGAGGTTGTTGGTAGTCTGTCCGCCGCCGTGGCTATTGCCTCGCATAGGTGGGGGACAGTATTTTTTTAAGGGCGCGGCACCCGCTGCGGGGCTGCGCATAAATCCTGCCTGCATGGCATTTATGGAAAGTCAAAAGCCGGAGATGGGGGATCTCGTTCTTGTCTTCCCGACTGCGCCTTTATTGTACCGGATAAAAATGGAGTTTCTTTGAGTTAGTTTTGAACAATCTGCAAACAAGATGTGGAAAGTCTGAGGGCTTTCTTTTTTGTTCTGCTTGACATTCGGCACAGAACGATGTATTGTTAAGCTTATTGTGAAATAACTATGAAATTCCTGCATTTTTGAGGGAGGAGACACTATGGCCGCACCGGCACAGCCGCAGCAGAAAAAGACCCTGCTCATGACCGAGGGCAGCATCTGGAAAAGCATCCTGCTCTTCTCGGTGCCGCTCATCCTGGGCAACCTGCTCCAGCAGCTTTACAACACCGCCGACTCCATCATCGTCGGCAACTTTCTGGGCAGCAACGCTCTGGCCGCAGTCGGTTCCAGCGGCTCGCCCATCTACCTGCTCATCGGTTTCAGTCAGGGCGTGGCCGTCGGCGCAGGCGTCGTCGTGAGCCAGTATCTCGGCGCAAAAGATAAAAAGGAAACGCGCATCGCCGTCCACACCTCGCTGGCCATCGCGGCCATCCTCGGCCTCATCCTGACGGTGGGCGGCATCGCCGTCAGCCGCAGCCTGCTGGTCTGGATGAACACCCCCGAAGAAGTCCTCGGCGACGCCGTGACTTACATGAAGCTCTACTTCGGCGGCGTGCTGTTCAGCGTCGTCTACAACATGGCAGCCGGCATCCTCAACGCGGCGGGCAACTCCCGCCGCTCGGTCCTCTACCTTGCCTGCGCTTCCATCACCAACATCATCCTCGACCTGGTGCTCATCGCCGGGCTGAAGATGGGTGTGGCGGGTGCGGCCATCGCCACCGACATCAGCCAGCTGGTCTCCTGTGTGCTGAGCCTCCGCTTTCTGATGAAGGTGGACGCCGACTACAGGGTGGAGCTTTCCGCCATCCGGCCCGATCAGCGGATGACCTCCCGCATCATCCGCATCGGCCTTCCCACCGGCATCCAGAACATGGTCATCTCCTTCTCGAACGTACTGGTGCAGTCCAGCGTCAACAGCTACGGTGCCGCCGCCATGGCAGGCTTTGCGGCCTATATGAAAATCGACGGCTTCAACATCCTGCCCGTCACCAGCTTCAGCATGGCGGCGACGACCTTCGTGGGCCAGAACTATGGCGCAGGCAACCTCAAACGCGTGAAGAATGGCATGTGGGTCACGCTGGGCATGGGCGTGCTCTACACCCTCTGCACCGGCGCTCTGCTGCTGGCGTTCCAGAAGCCCATCATGCACCTGTTCACCTCCGACGAGACGGTGATGGCCTTCGGGTGCAGCGCCATGCACTACTTCTGCCCCTTCTACTTCCTGCTGGCCATCCTCCACGGCATGGCGGGCGCAGTGCGCGGCACCGGCCGCAGCGTGCCGCCGATGGTGGTGCTGCTCATCTCGCTCTGCCTCTTCCGTGTGGTGTGGATCCGGTTCGCCCTCCCCTTCTTTGCGGGCATCGAGGGCGTGTTCGTCCTCTACCCGGTGTCGTGGGCGCTGGGTGCCGTGCTGATGGCCCTCTACGCATGGAAAGGCAGCTGGATGACTTACGAGCATTCCTGACAGGAGCCGGGAACCATTCCATTTTTCCATTCGCCTTTTGGGGGCGTCTGTGGTATCTTATAGGTAAAAGAACAGCAAACCCAATATCTCAGGAGGATTCATGCAGACAACAAAACCCGAAACCGCACAGCAGCGCCCCACCGGCGCACGAATGGCCCTGCTGATGCTTCTTTACTTTATCAAAATCGGCGCGTTCACCTTTGGCAGCGGATGGAGCATCATCGCCCAGATGGAGCGGGAGTTCGTGGACGAGCGCGGCTGGATGACCAGGAGTGACCTGCTGGAGCTCATCGCCGTGGGCAAGAGCCTGCCCGGCATCATGGTGGTGAACATCACTCTGCTCTTCGGCTATCAGATGGCCGGGGCGCTGGGCGGCATCTGCGCGGCCATCGGCCTGTGCATCCCCGCCGTCGTCACCCTTACCATCGTGACGGCCATCTACGACGCCATTAAAGATAACTACTGGGTCTGGTCGGCCCTCAAGGGCGTCCAGTGCGCCGTGGCCCCCATCATCGGCGGCGCGGCCATCTCTCTCGGCAAAGATGCCCTGACCAGCGCGATGCCCATCATCATCTGTGCCGTCGCCTTTGTGCTCTGTTACTTTACGTCCATCAGCAATCTGACGCTGGTGGTGGCCGGTGTGGTCATCGCGCTGGTCTGGATGGGGGTGAGCGAGCATGGCCATGTTTGAGACCCTCGTTCAGCTCTTCGCCGCGTTTGCGAAGATCGGCTTCACCAGCTTCGGCGGCACCTCCATGATCCCCCTTATCATGGATGAAATGTCCTCCCACGGCTGGATGACGGACGCCGATCTGACGAACCTCATCGCCATCGCCGAGATGACACCCGGCTCTCTGGGCGTCAACGCCGCCACCTTTGCAGGCACCAAGACCGCCGGGATGCCGGGCGGCGTCTTCGCGGTCCTGGGCGTCCTCAGCCCCACCCTGACGCTGACGCTTCTGGCGGCGGCGTTCTTCCAGAAGTTCCGCACCAGCAAGGTCATGAGCTACATCATGAAAATCGTCAAGCCTGTCTGCATCGGCATGGTGCTGGGCGTGCTGGTGGGCCTCTGCCGCCAGACCTGCATCACCGAGGCAGGCGGCATCAGCCTGCCGGGCATCGCCATCGGCATCCTCTGCTTTGTGCTGCTCCAGAAATTCAGGCTCAGTGTGCCGAAGGTCATCGGCATCGCGGCGGTGCTGGGGCTGGTGTGCTTCGGGGTGTTTTAACCAGCTTTCCTTCCGCTCTCAGGCTCTCCCTTTGGGAGAGCTGGCGCATAGCGCCTGAGAGGGCAAGGCCGCTGACAAAAAGACAGTCCGCTTTGGGATAGCATCGCCCTGACAAAGCCTCTGTTTATCGCCATGCTGTGCCACTTTCTCTCCGGGCTTGCCCTCTCCGTCACCTTCGGTGACACCTCTCCCAAAGGGAGAGGCATTCGCTCTACTTAAAGCATTAAAGCAAAAGCATCCGCAGCACCTCGCCGGGTGTCTGCCGATGCTTTCTTTCTATATTATTCTTATTATTTTACCGCCAGCGGCGACGGCCTGATACTCACTTCTCCGTGGCAGAGCGCCTCGGTGCGGCCCCCTTCCCGCTGCACGATGAGCCTCCCGGCGTCGTCGATGGCCACCGCCTTTGCGGCGTAGCTCTCCGTCCCGGTGCAGACCGTGACCCAGTGGCCCGGCACGAAGCACCGGGCGCGGTACTCGTCCAGACAGTCGAAGGCCGGGCAGAGACCCAGCAGCTCCCGGGCGATGGCCCCGGCCAGTGCCGCCCGGCTCACCGGTGCAGGCCCGCCGGGGTAGAGACTGCCCGCGATGGGCCGCAGCTCCTCGGGCCAGTCCTCCGGGCGGGAGGTCAGGTTCAGGCCGATGCCCACCACCAGCCATTCCAGCTGGCCGCTCTCGATGTCGGCCCCGGCTTCCGTCAGGATGCCGCAGACCTTCTTGCCGTTATAATAGAGGTCGTTGACCCACTTGATGCCCAAGTCCAGCCCGCAGAGCCGCTTCACAGCCCGGCAGACGGCCACCGCCGCGCTGACGGTGACGGCCTGCGCCTCGGTCATGGGCAGGCCGGGCCGCAGCACCAGCGAGAGATAAATGCCTTTTCCCGCCGGGCTCTCGAACCGCCGCCCCAGCCGGCCCCGGCCCGCCGTCTGCTGACTTGTCAGCACCATCGTGCCGTGGGGCGCACCCTCGAGGGCCAGCGTCTTGGCCGTGCGGTTGGAGCTTTCCAGCTTGTCGTAGAGGTAGATGGGGGCGTCGTACTCCCCCACCGCCTCGGCGCAGAAGGGGTCGCCGCCCGCCAGCCGATAGCCCCGCCGGGGGGCGGCTTCCAGCTCATAGCCCTGAGCCGCCAGCGCGGCGGCGGCCTTATGGACAGCAGCGCGGCTCACACCCAGCTGCTGCGCCAGCTGCTGGCCGGAGATGCATTCGCCCTGGGCGGCGGAGAGCGCCGCCAGAAGTGCCTGTTTTGTGGCAGAGGCCATCGTGTTTTCTCCTTTGTGAGGTTTGATAAGGCTATTCTACCACATTTTCAATATTTTTCCCACGATTTTGCAGATTTTGGCCCCGCTGGCTCGTACAGATAGACAGAGCGCTCGAAATGCCGGGCAGAAAGGAGGCGGAGAGCAGCCATTGAATGCACTGGAATTTGACAGGCTGGTACAGAAGTACCAGTCCCTCGTCTACACCATCTGCCGTCAGCTGGTGGCAGATGAGGGCTATGCGCAGGATCTGACGCAGGAAACGTTTCTCTCTGCATGGCGGAGCATGGACCGCTGTCCTGCCGGATACGAAAAGCAATGGCTGGCCCGCATCGCCTCCAACAAAGCCAAGGATTACTTACGCAGCGCCTGGGCGCGCCGGGTGAACACCCCCGGCGACGATGTGCTTGCACTTGAGGGCGCACCGCCCGGCAGCGAGCCGGAAGCGCAGGTGCTGGAAGCTCTGGGCGAAGAGGAGCTGACGCAGCGCATCCTCGCTCTGCGGGAGCCCTACAAGACGCCCTGCCGCCTCATGCTGCTGGAACAGCACACCGCCGCCGAAGCCGCCCGGCTCTGCGGCAGGCCCCAGAAAACAGTGGAGGCGCAGGTCTTCCGGGCAAAAAAGATGCTGGCCGCGCAGCTGAGCGCCGCCGGAAAGGAGGGCTTTTGAGATGGAATTGTTCCGTGAAGACGGCTGTCTGAGCGACGAAGGGCTGCACGCCCTCACCGCCGGGCAGCTGGACGAGCTGGGACGGCTGGAAGCCGCCGAGCATCTCGCCTACTGCGACAAATGCACCGACCGTTACACCGCACTTCTGACCGCCGACGCCCTCGCCGACCCGCCCCGGGATGTCCGCCGTACCGTGATGAGCACCATCTGGGTTCGGCTGATGCAGAGCACCTATGGCCGGGCTGCGGTGGCGGGCGTCGCCGCCGTACTGGCGCTGACCATGTGGCGTACCGGAGCGCTGACCTTCGTCACCGACCACGGCAGCGACCTGCAGGCTCTCCTGCCCACAGTCCAGGTCACCCTGCCGGAAAAACAGCCTCCGAAGCTTCTGCCCGAAAAGCTGGGCAGGCCCGTGACTTCCCGCCCCGGCGAGAACATCTATACCCGCGTTTCCTCTGTGCTGGAAAGCCTGCTGAACGCGGCAGAAAACATAAAATCATAAAACAAGGAGATCGTTATGCTGAAAAACGGATTTTTGACCTTCTGCTGCGCGTTTATCCCCGGCGCAGGCCAGATGTATCAGGGTTACATGAAGCGGGGCCTCTCCCTCATCCTCACGGCCTGCCTCATCGGGATGGTGGGCTCACTGCTCAACCCGGTGCTGCTCCTGCTGGTGGTGTTGTGGATGTACAGCTTCTTTGACACCTTCAACCTCCGGGCGCAGATCATCGCGGACACCGCGCCGGAGGACGACTACCTCATCCACTTCGACCCCCGCGACAGGCGGCTGGCCCGGGCTCTGCTGGACAGCCACAAGCTGGTGGGCTGGCTGCTCATCGCCTTCGGTGCGCTCATCGCCTACCAGAACCTCATCATGAACACTCTCGGCGACCTCGTCTACCGCTGGGGCCACTCCTCCCCCATTTTCCGCGCCCTCTATCTCGTCATGGCCAGCCTGCCGGATGTGGTGGTCTGTGTGGTCCTCATCATCTGCGGCGTCTGGCTGGTGAAAGGCCCCCATCCGGCCAAAAAGCCGGATGCTCCCAAGGATGTCCCCGAGGATGCCGATTTCTGCGAGTATCACGCCGACGAGCCGGACAACGCCGCTCTGCTCTCTTCTCCTGTGGTGAATGAAAACGAGGTGACGGATGATGGAGCAGAACACGACGAATAAGCCCCTGCGCCGGGTGGGCACCCTGACGCTGGGCGTCTGCCTCATCGCGGCGGGCACGCTCTTCCTGCTGGCCCGCTTCCTGCCCGGCCTGCCGTGGCTGGTCATCTGGCAGGTGCTCCCGGCGGCGGGGCTCATCCTGCTGGGGTGCGAGGTACTCTACTACTCGGCCCGGCCCGGCGCATGCCGGTGCGACTTCGGCTCGGTGGTGCTCTGCCTGCTGATGATGGGCGGGTGCTTCGGCGTCTCGACCCTCATGCTGCTGGCCCAGATGCTGGGCCGCGGCTTCACCATCCACCTGTGAACACAAGAAAGCCTGTGCAGCCTCCCGCCCCGGGAGGGTCTGCACAGGCTTTTTCGTTTGAAGAGAGGGGCTTACTGCACGCCGGTCAGCTCAGCCAGCTTGTGGTAGATCTCGGTGTTGTCGAAGACGCCGCGGAACTTCTCCGCGCCGACGCCCAGCGCATAGATGTTGACCATCGCGCCGGTGTGGGCATAGGTGGTGTGGTCCATGCCGGACTTGTGGTTGATGGTGTGGCAGATGGCCATGCTGAAGGGGATGTAGGTGCCGTAGAGCTCATAATCCTGCTGGCTCATCTCCTTCTGGGAGGCAGCGCCGACTTCCAGCGTCCGCTCGTAGGCCTTGCGCAGGTTCTCCACCTCGTAGTCGGTCAGCAGCAGCTTGCCTGCACTGGCAGCATCGGGGTCGGTGGGCAGGGTCAGGCCGAAGTTTGCCTTCACGTCGGCCATGGCGGCCTCGAAGGGAGTCTTGTTGGCGATGTAGCCCTTCACATAGGTGGAGTCGAACTTGGCGTAGGACATCTTCTGGTGGGTGAGGTTGGTCAGGAAGGTGTCGTAGTTGGTGGTCTTGTAGCCGATGGCCATGCCGCCCGTCTCGTGGTCTGCGGTGACGAGGATGAGGGTGTCGTTGGGGTGGGCGTTGTAGAAGTCCACAGCGGCCTGCACGGCGTTGCTCATCTCCAGCACATCGTGGATGGAAGCGGCGGCATCGTTGGCGTGGCAGGCCCAGTCGATCTTGCCGGACTCGGTCATCAGGAAGAAGCCCTTCTTGTTGTCCAGCAGCTCGATGCCCTTCCTGACGTAGTCGGTCAGCTGCCACTCGCCTGCGGCGGCGTCCATGGCGTAGTTCATGGCCTTGCCGTCGGCCAGTGCCTCGGCGATGATGAGGGTCTTGCCCGCACCGGCCTTGAGGGCGGCGGCGTCTGCCTGACGGGTGACGACGTTGTAGCCGTTCTGGGCGGCGATCTCGTGGTTGTTGGGGCCGGTGCCGTCGCCGTTCACCTTCTGGAACTCGCCGCCGGCGAAATACTCGAAGCCGGAGACGGCCAGCTCCTTGCCGATGGCGTAGTAGTTCTTGCGGGTCTTCTGATGTGCATAGAAGGCGGCGGGGGTGGCGTGGTCGATGTTGACGGAGGAGACGACGCCCACCTTGTAGTTCTTCTGGGCGTGGAGCTTCTCGGCGATGGTCTCATAGGGCACATCGCGGGTCCAGGGGCACATATTGATGACGCCGCTCTCGGTCTTGTGGCCGGTGGCGATGGAAGTGGCAGTGGAAGCGGAGTCGGGGCAGAAAGAAGTGCTGTCGTAGGTGGTCACGCTGCCCACCTCGGGGAACTGGGTGAAGCTCAGCTCGCCCTCGACGACAGCGCCGTTGTTCTCCACCGTACCCTTATAGAATCGGGCGGACTGGATCTGGGCCGTACCCATGCCGTCGCCGATGAAGAGGAAAACATACTTGGGTCTGCCGCCGAACACGCCCAGCAGTCCGTTCTCTTCCTCTGCCGCTTTGGCGGCATTGGGGGCAGCGGCGTTGGCAGCGGCAGGCGCCGCGGCCAGCATACCGGCGGCGGATGCAAAGGCACCGGCCTTCAAAAAGCTGCGGCGGGACATTTTATTCTCTTTCATGCGAAAGTCCTCTCTTTCCATGAGCCTCATGGCTCCTTCTCTCTTTTTCGATTTACCGGGAACGGCCTTATTCTACCGCCGCAGCCGCCCGTCCCGAAACCATGCGGACGCAAAATCGGCGTAAAACCCCGGCGGCGGCTTTGGGCCGTCTGTAAAAAAGAAGACTTCTGCTGCGCAAAAAGCGCCCCTCCGGTAAAACGGAGGGACGCTTTTGTATGTTACAGGTCAATTATGCGTTGAACTTTTCCTCGTTCAGCAGGCCCTCGCTCTTGGCCACGCGGATTATGTATTGTCTGCGCCCAGCTCTGCGGCTTCCAGCACCTTGATGCCTTCGGCCTCGAACGCGGCGCGCAGAGTCTCGGCAAAGCCGGGGCGCGGCACCTTGTTCTTGACGCAGAGGGTGATGATGCCATGCAGGCTGGTGCATTCCAGACCGATGGAAGCGCCGTCCGCCGGCACCCAGGTCTGGAAGTCCTCGATGTACCGGGTCAGCTCCGGGCTGGACGGGGCGAAGGGGTCGCCCAGATAGCTCACCCAGAAGTCCGCCGGGAAGCCGCTGATGTACTCGCCCATCTGGAAGATGCGCTTTTTGATGCTGAGGCTGGCTTTCTGCCGGTAGACCCGGTAGACCCAGCCCATCTGCTCCGCGATACGGAACAGTTTTCGCTCAGCGGAAAGGTTCTCTTTCAGGTCAGCGTCCACGCCCACGGCCACTTCGGCCAGCGGGGCATCTGCCGTCAGCGGCAGCTTGCGCTGGAAGGATGCCACGCAGTTGTAGAGGGCGTTCGGCACACCCAGCGCGTCGCGGGCATCTGTCGAGTAGCTGTAGAGCACCTCGTCCTTGTCCAGATACGCCCGCACCGCCTTACAGAGCAGGGCCGTGAGGGTACTGAAGGGCTTGACGCCGCAGCGGAGGGCGGCGTCCACAAGCCCCGCCTTTTCCAGCCGGACACGGCAGCAGGTGGGCGTCTCTTCAAAGGTCTGCACCACGGGGCGCTGCATATCGTTGGCCACCTGACTCTCGGGGTACTTTGCAAGGATGTCCTCGATGTCGTAGGCAGGGTCCGTCTCAAGGGTCCGGCCCTCGAAAGCCGTGCCGTACCGCAGGTTGCAGTAGAACTGCAGCACCATGGTCATGAAGGGTGCCATGCCCCGGCCATCGGCCAGGAAGTGGAACCAGTCAAAGCAGACGACTTTCCCCTCATAGCTCAGGGCAACCGTAAAGCCGTTCTCGTCCGGAAATTCGGGCTTTGCGCTGCCCTGCCGCACCGGGCAGGGGGCGTCCGACGGCTCGAGGTGGAGCAGCTTTTTCTCCCACACCGGCTTCTGGAAATAGTAGGGTGCCTTTGCCCGGGCCGCATCCAGAGCCTGCTGCAAAAGCGCACCGTCCACGGCATCCTTCAGCGTGACCTGATAGCGGCAGTTGACCATGTTTTCGCGGTAATAGTAGACGATGCCCTGAAAAACAGAGCGCTGTCCGGCATCCATTCCTTATTCCCCCGCGTGTGCGGCCAGATAGTCGGCCAGATCGCTGATGGTGACGAAGTTGCGCAGCTCCTTTTCGGGGATGCGCAGGCCGAACGTCTCCTCCAGGTCGGCGACGACGGTCAGGATCTCCATGGACGACAGGTCCAGATCGTCCATCAGGACGCTGTTCTCGTTGACATCCTCGGGGGAAATCTCTGCAACATCTTCCAGAATTGCAAGGATCTGGGACACGATCTCGGTTCTTTCCATAGTTTGAATCTTCCTTTCGTAATTCCATTCAAGGCGGCCGCGGCTCTTTTCCAGTATTCCGCAGCCTGCCCGGTTTATTCTTACTTGCGCAGCAGCTTGCCGGTGCCGGTGCGGGGCAGAGGCTCGGTGCTGAACTCCACGGCGCTCATCCGCTTGTAGAGCGGCAGAGTACGGTTGGTCTCGGTGATGAAGTCGCGGACGGTCTGCTGGTCGGCCTCGCCGCAGTAGATGACGGCACAGATCTTCTTGCCCTTCTCCCTGACGATGCATTCCTTGACGGCCTCGCACTGGGACAGCAGATTTTCCAGCTCTTCGGGGCTGACGTTCTCACCGCTGTCGAGGATGATGATATTCTTCTTGCGTCCGGTGATGTAATAGAAGCCGTCCTCGTCCACACGGGCCAGGTCTCCGGTGTGGAACCAGCCGTCGGCGTCGAGGACTTCTGCGGTGGCCTCGGGGTCCTTGTAATAGCCCAGCATGACGCAGCCGCCGCGGATGCAGATCTCGCCCGTCTCGTCCAGCTTGTACTCGGCGTGGTCGTCGGGCTTGCCCACGGCGCGGATGTGCTTTTCGTCCTGCTCGTAGTTGATGATGCCGTCGCCGCAGGTCTCGGTCATGCCGTACACCTGAGTGATCATCATGCCCTGCTGCGCCAGCTCGGCCAGCATGGCACCGTCAAACATGGCAGAGGAGCCGCAGGGGTTCCAGATGCCGTTCAGGCGGGCGCGGCGGCCCCGCTTGACGTCTTTGTAGATGGCCTCCATCAGCATGGGAGCCACAGCGATGGCATCGCTGTGCATCAGGCCGAGGTCGCGGTAGAAGTCGCGGATGTCGGCGGAGAGGTTCAGCGCCCAGCCCTTGCAGGCCCAGATGAAGAGGCAGATGAACGTCCCCAGATGGAACAGGGGCAGGATGGCGAAGTTGCTCAGGACGTCGTTTTTGTCCTCGGGCATATGCTTGTGCTTATAGTCCAGCATGGCGTCGCCGAATTTGACCTGGCACTCCACAGTGGTAAAAAAGTTGCGCTCCGAGAGCATGACGGCCTTGCTGCGGCCGGTGGTGCCGGAAGTGAACATCAGCACCATCAAATCATCATGACCCACGCAGTCAACAAGCTCTGCAGGCGCGCTGTCCTTGAAGGCGTCCATCGGGCGGAGTTTATCGCCGTAGGCGGCCTCGATGTCGGGGCGGCAGCCATAGTCGATGCCGTCGTTGACGATGAGGGAAGGCTCGACAAGGCCCAGCTCATATTCCAGCTCGGGCCAGGTCTTTTTCTGGTTGATGGTCACGACGACGGCCCCGGCGAGGATCGCGCCGAAGCTGTTGACGCCGTACTCATAGCAGTTGCGGCTCATGATGCCGACACGCTTGCCCTTGATGTCGGGGATATTCTCCTTAAAATAAGTAACGGCCCTGCGGATGTCCTGCACATACTGGGCGTAGGTCTTTTCCACCACAGTCTTGCCATCGGCGGCCGCATAGCGGAACGCCACCCGGTCGGGGTACTGCTTCGCCATGACGTCCGTGATGAGCTCATATACAGTATTTATCATTTTTGTCGCTCCTTGCTGTTTTTCTTTATTACAGCGAAACGCCGGCAGCTGACATTTTCTGCCTCAGAGTAATAATACCTGTTTCGGCTGAGAAATGCAACCACGCGGCGTATCCTTTTCACTGTTTCTTCTTACTTGTTACTTCCGCAGCAGCTTCCCCAGAGCGTTGCGGGGCAGGGGCTCAGCGGTGAACTCCACGGCACTGATGCGCTTATACATCGGCAGGCTGCGGTTCACCTCGGTGACGAAGGCTCTGACCTCTTCCTGCTTATCCTCAGGGCAGTAGATGACGGCACAAATTTTCTGGCCCTTCTCCTTCACGATGCACTCGGTGATGGCCGGGCAGAGGGCCAGCTTCTTTTCCAGCTCTTCGGGGCTGACGTTCTCGCCGCTGGCGAGGATGATAAGATTCTTCTTGCGGCCGGTGATGTAATAGAAGCCTTCCTCATCCATCCGGGCAAGGTCGCCGGTGTGGAACCAGCCGTCGGCGTCGATGACCTCTGCCGTGGCCTCGGGGTCCTTGTAGTAGCCCAGCATCACGCAGTCGCCCTTGATGCAGATCTCGCCGGTCTCGTCCAGCTTATACTGAACGTGGTCGTCGGGCTTGCCCACGGCACTCATGTGCTTTTCGACCTGCGTGAAGTTCAGGATGCCGTCGCCGAAGGTCTCGGTCATACCGTAGCACTGGTTGACGACGAAGCCGTTCTGGGCCAGCTCCAGCAGCATCTTGGGGTCGAGGGCAGCGGAAGAGCAGCACAGGTCCCACAGGCCGTTCAGGCGGCTGACGCGGCCGCGCTTCATGTCGTTGTAGACGGTCTCCACCAGCATGGGGGCCGAGGCCATGACATCGCTGTGCATCAGGCCCAGGTCGCGGTAGAAGTCGCGGATGTCGCTGCAGAGGTTCAGAGTCCAGCCGGCAGGCGGGTAGGACACGACGCAGACGAAGCAGGCCATGTGGAAGAGGGGCAGCAGGGTCATATGGCTCAGCGGCAGCTTCTGGCCTGCCGGGAGGCGGTCGGTGATCCAGTTCTCTGCCACCTCCGAATAGGTGTGCAGGCTGGCGCACATATTCCGCTCCGAGAGCATGACGCCCTTGCTGCGGCCGGTGGTGCCGGAGGTGAACATCAGCATCATCAGATCATCGTGGCCCACGCAGTTGGTCAGCTCGCCGGGGGCAGTATCCTTATAGCAGTCCATGGGGCGGAGCTTCGGGCCGTAGGCGGCTTCCAGCTCGGCGCGGCAGCCGTAGTCGATGCCGTCGTTCAGGATGAGGGCGGGCTCCACGAGGCCCAGCTCATATTCCAGCTCGTCCCAGTTCTTTTTCTGGTTCAGGGTCACGAGGACGCCGCCGGCGAGGATGATGCCGTAGGACGCCACGCAGAATTCATAGCAGTTCCGGCTCAGCAGAACGATGCGCCGGCCCTTGATGTCCGGCACTTCGGCCTTGAGATAGGCCACCATCCGGCGGATGTCCTGCGCATACTCGCGATACTTCTTCTCCACAACAGTCTTGCCGTCCTCGGCCACATAGCGGATGGCCACATGATCGGGGAACTCCCGCTCCATGCAGCGGGTCACCATGTCGTATACGCCTGCGGGTACTTTGATGTATTCAGCCATCGGTCTTTCTCCTTTTTTGTCAAATTTTCAACTCAGCACTTTTTTCATTCACCTTCCAGAGTCATTCCGAATCTCTGGCATTTCGAGGAAAACTCTGGCACGGCTTCTCATGGCAACAGTATACCGCAAGCAGAGCACAAACGCAAGATTTAATTGCACAAATATGCAATTTAAACTTGCATTCGATTTGTGCAGGCAGATGTAATTCTTTCCTTTTGTTGCGATATGCAAAAAGCTGTGATACACTTTTTTTCGTCAGGACGAAACTTCGCCCGGAGGTCGAGTCCTTATCAAATTGACAGCAAGCCCAAAAAGCATTATACTGTTTATATCATTTAGCAAAAAAGCTCCCCGCCGAGCTTCATATTTTTATTTATCGCGCCTAAAATACGGCCTTCCGGGGCCTCCGGGACGAATGGCGCACAAGGAGGACCCTTTTCATGGAAGGCACCAAGCCCCGCACTGTAAGCAGCCTTGGCATGTTCGACCTGCTGAAAGGCATCGGAATGCTGGCCATCGTCTTTGCCCACACGGCAGAGCTTTACCCCCTCGGCACCAACGACGTCATCCCTTTCGCGTTCGCGCTGTTCGCTTACCGCGAAGCGCTGATGGCCGCCTTTTTTATTGCCAGCGGCTACGGCTTCCGCAAGCGCTCCATCCACAAATGCATCGAGCAGCAGCTCAAGACCCTGCTCAAGCCTTACCTTTATACTGCACTGGCCACCACGGTGCTCCACGCTTTCGTTCACCGCGCAGCTTTCGGCTCGTGGGATGCCGCCCTCTCAGAATCGGCCAAGGTCTTAGGCGGCTTCCTGTTAGGCCTGCCCCACACGGCCACTTACTTCGGGCAGCAGTTTTTCTCCTGCGGACCCATGTGGTACTTAGTGGCCCTGATGCTGGCGTGGGTGCTGCTGGACGTGCTGCTCGAGATCTTCCCCGAGCGGTACATAACCCCCGCAGTCGTCGGCGTCACCCTACTTGGCTGGGGCGTCACGCTGGTGTGGGAGGCTCCTTTCTGCATCGCACAGGGCATGGTGTCGCTGCCCTACCTTTACATCGGCTATCTGGCCAAGAAGCGCCGCCTTTTCGAAACTCCCCTTTCCGGCAGAGCCAAAGCCGGACTTATCGCGTCCGCGCTGGGCGTCGTCGCGGGCGTTTTGCTGACCCAGAGCACCGACTGCGTTTCGCTGGGCGAGTGGACGATGGGGCCGCTGAGCATCCTGCTGGATGGCGCAGTGGGCTACGGCATCATCCGGCTCTTTTTGGAATGGCAGCGCCGAGTGGACGGCCCCATCTCCCATGCCATCGAGTGGGTGGGCCGGCGCTCGCTCTTCATCTTCTGCATCCACACGGTGGAGCTGACGGCCATCCCGTGGTATCTGATGGCTGCAAAGTATGCTGACCATCCGGTGCAGGGGATGCTGCTGCAGTTCGTGTTCTCGCTTGTCTCCATCTTCGCCGTCACCGAGCTTCTGATGCGCCGCAAAGAGCTTGGCCGGAGGCTTCGGGGCGGCAAGCCTGCGGACAAGCCCCGGCAGCGGAGCAAGACCCGCCGCTATGCGGCAAAACACTGAAATTCCTGCGCTTTGGTATCCAGCCATTTTGAGGGCAGACTATAGTTACTTTTGATGCATGGGCTTGCAGCGCGGGTTGTACGCCTTGCGATAAATCGGAGGAGGACCCGGTAATGATGAACGAAACTCCTGAGACGGCTCTGCGCAGCCGCATTGCAGACCTTGAACAACAGCTCAAACTTGCAGACGAAGGCACTTCGCGGCTGGCCCAGCGCTGCCTCGAGCTGGAAAAACAGCTGCAGACCTTCTATGCTGCCCACCCCCAGAAAGAGAGGCAGACCGACTCGCCTGCTCTGGTGCAGCCGCTGCTTTACTATGACGCCGGGTTTGGCTTTTCCCAGAAAGACACCGTCAAAGCCCCGGACTACGAATACGACGAGCTGAACGGCATGGTGACAGCGACCTTCGAGCTGCCGGAGACCGCATTCAATCTCCGTCTCGACCCCGGCGAACTGCCCTGCTGCATCACCGATTTCGTCTTCTCGGATGACCGCATCCTCTGCCGCCCGGTGAGCGGTGTGCCGCTCCACGGCGACGGCATCCTGTTCCTCAACGACGACCCGAATTTCATGCTGGAGGGTCTGAACCGTTTCCCCGCCGGGATGAAGCTGGGCGTGAGCTACTGCTACTTCCCGCTGGAGCCGCTGGCGGACGACCCATTGTTCGCCGCCGTTCTCGAGGGCGTACAGTATTTCCAGAAGACCCGCGTCTGCGAGCAGATGCACCTCGACCAGCTGGAAAAGACTGCGGCTGACCAGAAGCAGACCATCGAGGCCCTGCAGAAGAATCTCTCCGAGCTGCATCAGGCCAACGCCGAGCTGTGCGCCCGGAGCAAAGCCTACGAGAGCTCGCTGGAAAACATCCTCTCTTCCAGCAGCTGGAAACTCACGCAGCCCCTGCGCCGCCTGCTGGGGCTGTTCCATCGCAGCCGTTGAGCCTGCCTGCGGAGAGGAGGATACGATGTACAGCAGTTATACCACTCTGCAGCGGGCTCAGCTCGCCAAACAGGAATATCTCGACACCCAGGAAGTTTTTCTCGGCGTCTATGCGCCGGGGCGGAACGCCGCCCTGAAAGCTTCCCTGCAGGACCAGCTCCACCGCAAATTTTTATGGACGGACAGCCTCCGCCCCGAAGCCCTCGGCAGCGCCGTCGGTCTGCTTCTGGTCAGGGAAGACCTTTTCCTGATGCCCACAGCCCTTTCCTGCTTTGCGGACGCACTGCGCAGCGGCGCAGACTACGTCACCAGCGACGCCGTCTTCGGCTACTCAGGCGTCACCACCCTCTACCACAGTCAGGGCTTTGCAGCCTGCCCGGGCTGCGCCCTCGTCTCCCGGGAGCTGCTGCGCCGCTGTCAGGCGGAAGCCCGCGACCCGGAAAATCCCGTCGAGCTGCTGACGCTGGCGGCGAAGCTCCGCCGCAGCCACGTCTGCCTCCCGCTGGCGCTGGCCCACTATGAGCGGGACATCTGCGCCGAAGATGTCTGGTCTGTAAAGGGGAAGCGCGTCTTTATCATGAGCCACCTGCTGGACATGACCGGTGCGCCCATCGTGCTGGTGAGCGCCGTGCCGGTGCTGCGCAGCATGGGCTACGAAGTGGTCGTCCTCGGCCCTGAGGACGGCGGCTCCATGCCGCTCTTCCTCGAGGCGGGAGCTACCGTCATCACCCGCAAGGGCTGTGTCCAGTCGCCCCTGCTCTGGGGGCTGGCTCTCTGCGCCGACCTTGTTCTGGCCAACACCGTCGTGGAGGCCCGGGCCGTCCGCGCCCTGAGCGGTGCGCGGGTGCCGGTGCTCTGGTGGCTCCACGATGCCTTTGCAGGCTACCCCCACATCGCCCACCAGATCCCCAGAGAGCTGGGCGAAAACATCCGGCTCTACTCCGTCGGCAGCCACGCCGCCAACGCCATGCACTCGGTGCGGCCGGAGTTCAACATCCGGCCCCTCATCTACGGCCTGCCGGACTACGCCGCCGAGAAGTTCTCCCACTACGATTTGAGCTATGCGGGCGGGCGGCCTCTGTTCGCCACCGTGGGTTCCTTCGAGAACCGGAAAGGCCAGGACATCTTCTGCAAGGCCATCCGGCTGCTGCCGCCTGAGACCATGAAGAAGGCATCCTTCCTCTTCGTGGGCAAGGCCGCAGAGGCTGAGATGATGGACGCTGTGCGGAGCCTGACCGCTGACTGCCCCGACAACGTCTTTTACGTCAAGCGGCTCACCCGCGACGAGATCAAGAGCCTGATGGCCCAGTGTACCTGCCTCGTCTGCGCCTCCCGCGACGACCCCATGCCTACTTTCGTCACTGAGGGCCTCATCTTCGGCAAGCCCGCCATCGTGTCGGAGCACACCGGCACCGCCGGGCTCATCACCGAGGGCGTGGACGGTTTCGTCTACGAGGACGACGACCCCGAAAAGCTGGCCGAGCGGCTGGCCTGGGCCATCGAGCACCCGGAAAAGCTTGCCGCCATGCGTCCCGCCTGCCGTGAGCTTTACGAGAGTCATTACTCCAAGCAGGCGTTTTCCGACAGTTTACAACAGGCTGTAAAGGAGCTTACCGGCGAATAAGCTCCCCGTTCTTTATCACTCTGCCGAAACTGAGGCAAAAAATTTGGCGGTTGTTCACAAACACACCCCCGGACTGTGATATACTCTCCTAAGAGTCTATCCCAGTCCGTTTTTTGTTAAAATTTGAAAGGAGTCCCCGCATGAGTTCGTCCGCCTCCCCCGCCCCTTCGCGCCGAAAGACCCTGCTCTCGCTGGGCGTTCTGGCCCTGCTGACCGGCATCGTGGTGTTCATCTTCCGGGAGCACTGGGCCGAGATCTCCGAGGCGCTGAGCCGGCTCACCCTCGGGCAGGGGCTTCTGGCACTGGCCGTGGGCCTGAGCTACCCGCTTCTCGAGGGCGTATCCAGCTGGCTCATCGTCCGCAGCCGCCTGTCCCATTTCCCGCTGCGGCAGGGCATCGACAACGCATGGATGGGGACCTTCGGCAATGTGGTGGGCCTCGGCGCAGGGTCGATGCCGTTTCAGACGTGGTATCTCCACCGGCGCGGGCTGGACGTCGGCCCCGGCGTGGGGCTGATGACCCTGCAATACGTCTTCCACAAGACAGCCGTCCTGCTTTACGCCACCGTGCTGCTTCTGGCGGGCCGCCCCTGGATGGCGGCCCAATCCGACGGCGTGCTGCGGTATCTGCCCGGGGCCTACGCTGTCGTGGCGGGCGTCATCGTGGGGCTCATCGCCCTCTGCGCCCTGCCGGTGGTGCAGCGTCTGGCCCGCTGGCTGCTGCATTTTCTGCCCGACACGGGCCGCTGGGCCGAGCGCCGGGAAAGCTGGCTCAAGCAGCTGGACGCCCTGAGCGCCGAGAGCCGCCATCTGCTGGCGGACAAGCCCCGCTGTGCCGCCATTCTGGGCGTGCATCTCGTAAAGCTGTTCCTGCTCTTCTGCCTGCCCTGGATGGGGCTGCGGTTCATGGGGCTGGATACCGGACTGGCCTTCTGGCAGGTGCAGCTTCTCACGTCGCTGACCTTCTTTGTCTCCAACGCCCTGCCCAACGTGGCGGGCATGGGCTCGGTGGAGACGGCCTTCCTGCTGGTGTACAGCAGCTTCCTCCCCGACGCTTCGTCCATGAGTCTGCTGATGTTCTACCGGCTGGCCAGCTATTACGCCGTCTTTGCGGCAAGCGCTGTCGGCTTTGCGCTGGCGCAGCGGCGGCTGAACCGCGGATGACTTTGTGAATGTTTTATTTCATTTTGGTAACAGTTCTTACTTCATTGTGCATTCTGCGCGCAATCTCTTGATTTTTTAGGCAAAGTAATGTATAATAATTTCCGATAGCCGTCCATCACGGACAGTCTGATTCAAAAATCAAGGAGTACATTTTTATGAAACTGAACAAGATCTGTGCCGCCTCTGCCGTTCTGGCACTGGCTGTTGCTCTGACCGCCTGCGGTGGCTCCGCTTCCACTGCCGCTTCCAGCACTGCCTCTTCTGAGGCCGCTTCCTCCGTTGCTGCATCTTCTGAGGCAGCATCTTCTGAGGCTGCTGAGAGCGCAGAGTACACCGTTTACAACACCACCGGTTCTACCGTCTCCGAGCTGTACCTGTACGAGGCAGGCTCTGAGGACAAGGGCGAGAACCTGGCTGGCGAGGCCGGTCTGGCCGACGGCGAGAATGTCGTCATCACCCGCGATGTCGAGGCCGACAAGCAGGACGACATGACCTATGTTCTCGAGTTCACCACCGAGGACGGCAGCACCCAGAGCTTCGAGACCCTGCACTACGAGATCACGCCCATCTCTCTGAAGAGCGTGGACGCAGCTGCTGGCGCTACCCCCATCGCATTCGCTGCTCCTGAGCAGTAAAAATCGGCTCATAACGAAGAAAACGGCAGGTTCATTGAACCTGCCGTTTTCTTATTCTATCAAATTCAGCCCTTCATGGGGACAAAGCCCACGAGGTCCTTCACCACCTCGCCGCCGATGATGAGGCCCACGACCGACGGGACAAAGGCGTTCGAGCCGGGGACGGAGCGGCGGATGGTACACTTGCGCTGGGTACCCGGAGGGCAGATGCAGTGGTATTTGCAGCTGATGGAGTCATCCTCGATGGGAGTCATGACAGGCTCTCTGGAGTAAACGACTTTCAGGTGCCTGATGCGGCGCTTGCGGCACTCGGTGCGCATGACCTTGGCCAGCGGACAGACGGAAGTCTTATAAATATCCGTGACCTCGAAGCGGGTAGGGTCCATCTTGTTGCCTGCACCCATGGAGCAGATGATGGGGACGCCAGCCTCCTTGCACTTCATGACCAGCGCGATTTTACCGGTGACCGTGTCGATGGCGTCCACCACGTAGTCGAACTGGCTGAAATCGAAGCTGTCCTGCGTCTCGGGGCCAAAGAAGGTCTTGTAGGTGGTGACCTTGATGTTGGGGTCGATGTCGTGGACGCGCTCTTCGGCCACATCCACCTTGAACCTGCCCACCGTCTTGCGGGTGGCGATGATCTGGCGGTTCAGGTTGGTGAGGCAGACCTTGTCGTCGTCGATCAGGTCGAGAGCCCCCACTCCGCTGCGGGCCAGCGCCTCGACGGTGTAGCCGCCCACGCCGCCCACGCCGAACACGGCTACGCGGGAATCGTGCAGTTTGGTCATTGCTTCCGCGCCCAGCAGCAGCTGGGTGCGGGAATACTGGTCTTGCATATCATTTCTCCTTTAGGTTCTGCTTTTTACATTCACGGGCTTGCCCTCTCAGTCACCTTCGGTGACAGCTCTCCCAAAGGGAGAGCCAGAATGCAGCGGTCAGGCAATAGGCTCCGGCGCGAAGCGCCTGAGAGGGCCGGGCCGCTCCCCTTATCCCTTCGCCACCTGTGTAATGGTGCCGCCTCCGAGGACGACATCGCCCTGATACAGCACGACGGCCTGCCCCGGGGTGGGGGCGCGCTGAGGCTGGTCAAATTCCAGACGGAAGCTGTCCGGCCCTGCCGGGTAGACGGTGGCAGGCTGTTCGGTCTGATGATAACGGGTGCGGGCCGTCACCCGCAGGGGGCCTTTCAGCTCCGGGATGGCGATCCAGTTCACTTCGTTCGCATAGACGATGGTATCGAACAGCTCCGACTCCGGGCCGACCGTGACGGTGTTGGCCTGCATATCCTTGGCGCAGACGTAGACCGGTGCGCCCATGGCGAGGCCCAGGCCCTTCCGCTGGCCGATGGTGTACCGCACAGCGCCGCTGTGGGTGCCTACCTTTTTGCCGCCGACGTCGAGGAAATCGCCCGCCGGGTAGTGCCTGCCGGTGAAATCCTCCATAAAGCGGGCGTAGTCGCCGTCCGGCACGAAGCAGATGTCCTGACTGTCGTGCTTGCGGGCGTTCATAAAGTGCTGCTGCTCGGCGATGGCGCGCACTTCGCTCTTGTGCAGACCACCCAGCGGCAGGCGGACATGAGCCAGCTGCTCCTGCGTGAGGTTGTAGAGCACATAGCTCTGGTCTTTGTTCTCGTCCAGACCCTTTTTGAGCAGCCAGCGGCCCGTGGCCTCGTCCTGCTCCACCCGGGCATAATGGCCCGTGACCACATGCTCCAGCCCGTGCGCTTCCGCCCAGCGAAGCAGGTGATCGAACTTCATATATCTGTTGCAGTCGATGCAGGGATTGGGCGTACCGCCGGCCTCGTAGACCCGGATGAATTTGTCGATGATCTTTTCCTGAAAGTCTGCCGTAAAATCCAGCACCTCGTAGGGAATATCCATCGCATAGGCCACCTCGGCGGCGTCCTCAATGTCCCGCTCCGAGCAGCAGGTGTGCAGACCCTCGGTGTTCACGGCCTCGTTGCGGGTGAGGCGCATGGTGACGCCGGTGCAGTCGAAACCGTCCCTCTGCATGAGCCATGCCGCCACCGAGCTGTCCACACCGCCGCTCATGGCGATGAGCGCCCCGGGGCGGCGGGAAGTGTTCTGTGTTTCTGTCATTCTGTTCCTCTTCCGTTATAACATACTAAAACAGTAGTATAATACTACCGCAGCTTCTTTCTCTTGTCAAGACGCAGAAAATTTGGCCGCAAAGGCCAGAAGTTCTGCTTTTTCGTTGGGCAGCCGCCCGGTGATGACCTCTTCCAGCAGCGCTTCCAGCGCGCGCCGCAGGCCCGGCCCAGGCGCGACGCCCGCCGCCATCAGATCGCGGCCATTCACGGCCAGCTGGGAGACGCGGCAGCAGGCGTTTTGGGCGGTCAGCGTCTCGGCCTCGGTTTGCAAGGCTTTCCACTCTTCTTTCTGTTCCGGGTAAAGAGCGGCACAAAGCCGAGTCAACCTGACCAGCATAGGCAATTCCAAACGCCCCAAAAGACGTTTGGTTTGTAAATTCAGTGCCTGCCGGGAGGGCGGGGAGTTTCTCTGAGGACCGTCCGGAGGGTGGGACCCTGTTGCCGAAGGCAATAGGGCGGGGGATGGAATGCCCCGGCCCGTGTCTGAAGAGAAAGCTCCCCGCACTCCTGCCCCGCACTCCTTCACCAGCGTTGCCACTCCATCTATCACAGCATTGGAGCATTTCAAGCGTTTCAGCGCCTTCCGCGTTCCATCCTCCCCCAGCGGCAGAAGCAGCGCCGCCCAACGGGTGGTCACTTCCTCTCCTCCTGCCGGAAGGGCATCTATGATCTCACGGGCTTCCGACAGGTAGTCGGGCGGCAGTTCCGGCAGGACGAAGGCCAGCACTTCCGGCTCCAGATACGCCCCCGGCTTCGGGGCAGACAGAAGCTTGTTCAGCTCTTCTTCGATGCGCTCCACCGACACGCAGTCGAGGTGGGCGGCCAGCTGCTTCGCCGCCGCTTCGGTGGCCTCGTCGATCACAAAACCGAACCGGGCCGCAAAGCGGTAGAGCCGCAGGATGCGCAGAGCGTCTTCTTCAAAGCGGCGCAGCGGCTCACCGACGGCCCGCACCACGCCCCGGGCCAGATCTTCCTGCCCGCCAAAGGGGTCGCACAAGCCCTCTTCGGCGCTGTAGGCCATGGCGTTGATGGTGAAGTCCCGCCGGGCCAGGTCCTCCCGGACGTCGGGTACAAAAGCCACGCTGTCGGGGTGACGGCCATCGGAATAACTGCCCTCAGTGCGGAAGGTGGTGATCTCGTAGAGCCTGCCGTCCCGCTTCACGGTCACGGTACCATGCTGCAATCCGGTGGGGATGCACTGCTTTTCTCCGAACAGCTCCATCACCTGCTCCGGGCGGGCGGCGGTGCAGAGGTCCCAGTCGTGGGGCGCAAGGCCCAGCAGACTGTCCCGGACACAGCCGCCCACGGCGTAGGCCGCAAAATCTGCCCGGTGCAGCGCGTCCAGCAGGGCGGAGGCGCCGGGTTCTATGGTGATGTTCATTCTTCGGCCTCCTCATATTGCAGGGTGATGCTCTTGCCGTCATAGCCGCACTCTGCCGCCGGGAAGAGGCTCTGCGCCTGGGCCAGCTCTTCTTCCGGGTCGGTGATCATGGGCGAATAGTGGACGAGCCAGAGCCGCTTTGCGCCCGCTTTGGCGGCGAGGGCTGCGCTCTGCCCGAAGGTGCTGTGGCCGTACTGTTTGGCCTGCGCGGCCTGCTCCGGCAGAGCATAGGTGGAGTCGCAGAGCAGAAGGTCCGCACCCGCTGCGGCCTTTTCCAATGCCGGACAGGGGGCAGTGTCGCCCGAGAAGACAAAGCTCAGCCCCTGCCGGGCCGGGCCGAGGACGGCTTCCGGCCGGATGACACGTCCACCGTCCAGCGTGATGCTCTCGCCGTGCTGGAGCGTCTTCCACTGCTTTACCGGTACGCCCAATGCCCGCGCCTGTTCGGGTGAGAACCGTCCGGCCCGGGGCAGATCGAGCCGATAGCCCTGACTGACGACACGGTGGCGGGTCGGCACCGGCGTGAGCTTCGCGCTCTGGGGCCAGCCGCCAAATTTTTCGCAGAGCGCCGCCGGGGCGTCCAGCACCTCAGCATAAACCGGATACGGCAGAGGCCCCGTCAGCACCCGCAGTGCCGCCCAGACTTCGCCGAGCCCCTTCGGCCCGTACAGCGCCAGCGGGCGGGTGCGGCCCTGACAGCCCAGCGTCTGCAGCAGCCCCGGCAGGCCGAAGATGTGGTCGCCGTGGTAATGGGTCAGGCAGACGGCATCCATCTTCATCAGGTTGACTCCGGCCCGGCGGGCGGCGGTCTGGGTCCCCTCGCCGCAGTCGAACAGGAGGCTGTGTCCTCCGCATTCGGCCACCGCCGCCGTGAGGGCGCGGTCGGGCAGGGGCATGGTGGCCGCTGTACCCAGCAGTGTAATGGTCAGCATAAAGTTTCTCCGTATCACAAAAAATCTCGATGGCTATAGTGTACCACACTCTTCGGCCCGGCACAATCGCACAGCCGCACCCTGACAGGCATAAGATGGCCCAAACCACAAAAGGAGGGGTCTTGTATGCAGCGTCAGCGGCCCGGGCATCGCATTTTGTCGTTCCACCACCGGGGGCTGCTGCTTCTGGCGGCGGCAGTGGCGGTGATGCTCTTTTTTCTCTACGGCTGCGTGGCCGGGACGGTGTACAGCCCCCGGGGGCGGCTGGTGTTCATCCCTCTCGCACAGGTTTCAGGCAGTAGTACGACTTCGCTTTTTCCGCTTTTATCTGGAAGAATCGAAGCTGCCCACTGCATGGTACAATATGCGGGCCGATATGAAAAACAAGCCCGCTCCCCTGCTGAACCCCGGCACCCTCAAGCCCATGACGGCCAGGGTGCTGGACGGCGTTTTCTGCGGTGAGCTGGTACAGCAGGAGCTGGACGACACCACGGCCTGATGGAAGCCGCCGGCGTGGAGCAGACCAGCGTCTTTGAGGCGGCAGAGCACTGAGCCAGACGGTCATTTCGCAAACAGCAAGCCAGCCGCCCTGCAAGGTAACAGGGCGGCTGGCTGCTTTTATTATGCAATTCAGGAGAATGGAGAAGAGAATAGCGTTTTTATGCTTCCTGGGGACGGAAGTGCCGGAGAATTACTCGCCGCGGACGGCTGCGAAGCCAGCCTCGAGGTCGGCGATGATGTCGTCGATGTGCTCGGTGCCGATGGACAGGCGGATGGTGTTCTGGTAGATCTGCTGCTCGGCCAGCTCCTCATCGGTCAGCTGGCTGTGGGTGGTGGAAGCCGGATGGATGACCAGACTCTTGACGTCGGCCACATTTGCCAGCAGAGAGAAGACCTTCAGGTTGTCGATGAACTTGAATGCTTCCTCACGGCCGCCCTTGATGTTGAAGGTGAAGATGGAAGCGCCGCCGTTGGGGAAGTACTTCTCATACAGGGCGTGGTCGGGGTGATCCGGCAGAGAGGGATGGTTGACCTTCTCGACCTGGGGATGGTTGGCCAGGAACTCGACGACCTTCTTGGTGTTCTCCACATGGCGCTCAATGCGCAGGCTCAGGGTCTCGGTACCCTGCAGCAGCAGGAAGGCGTTGAACGGAGAGATGGCAGCGCCGGTATCACGCAGCAGGATGGCGCGGATGTAGGTGACGAAAGCGGCGGGGCCGGCTGCGTCAGCGAAGGACACACCGTGGTAGCTGGGGTTGGGGGCGGCGATGTTGCCGTACTTGCCGCTGGCCTTCCAGTCGAACTTGCCGCTGTCCACGATGATGCCGCCCAGCGTGGTGCCGTGGCCGCCGATGAACTTGGTAGCGGAGTGGACGACGATGTCAGCGCCATGCTCGATGGGACGGATCAGGTACGGAGTGCCAAAGGTGTTATCAATGACCAGCGGCAGGCCATGCTTGTGAGCGATGGCTGCGATGGCATCAATATCAGGAATATCACTGTTGGGGTTGCCCAGAGTCTCGAGGTAGACAGCCTTGGTGTTGGGCTGGATCGCGTTCTCGACCTCTTCCAGATCGTGAGCGTCCACGAAGGTGGTGGTGACGCCGAACTGGGTCAGAGTGTGCTCCAGCAGGTTGTAGCTACCGCCGTAGATGGTCTTCTGCGCCACGATGTGGTCGCCGGCCTGAGCCAGTGCCTCGATGGTGTAGGTGATGGCAGCTGCACCGGAAGCAGTAGCCAGAGTAGCCACGCCGCCTTCCAGAGCGGCAATGCGCTTCTCGAACACATCCTGGGTGGAGTTGGTGAGACGGCCATAGATGTTGCCGGCGTCGGCCAGACCAAAGCGGTCAGCGGCGTGCTGGCTGTTGCGGAAGACATAGGAAGTGGTCTGGTAGATCGGCACAGCACGGGAATCGGTAGCGGGATCGGCCTGCTCCTGGCCAACGTGAAGCTGCAGGGTTTCAAATTTATAGTTAGACATAGTATTTTTCCTCTCTATCTGTACTCAAAGTATTATTTTTACTCATAAAAATGCCCGGCAGCGTGGGGAGTTTCACCTTTCGTCTGCCGGGCAAAGAAATCGTTCTCAGCTCAGAGCCTTTTGTCTGTCTCGGGTGTCACATTCGCTCGCACATTCGCGGCATAGAGGGCACCGTACAGCTATGGCTCAGAGTTTGTTTCTCGGCCCGTGCGCTGTACATTCGCCCACAGCGGAAGTTGGCGTGCAGAAGACTTTTCCAAATCAGCGTCATTTGAGTACCCTCCTTTCCGAGATTCCCACTTACCTACAAGGCGTGTGGTTTTGTTGTCTGCATTATATTCTCTCATACCCATATTGTCAATGGGTTTAATTGAATTTCTTCCAAAAAAGGTTTTAAGAGTCATTCTTTTGAGAAAAATGCAAAAAGATTGCATTTTGGTCTTGCATTTCACACAGAATCCGTGTATACTCTTCCCTGCACCTAAATTGCAATCAGGTTGCAATTTAGGCAACTAAAGCACTTTTCGTCCCTCCGTTTATCGCAATTTTCAAAAACAGTGCCTATCAAAATGGCATATTTGCGATATGCAGTTTGCGGATGTTGCTTGTGCATTAAAAACGCAAACTGCTATATTTTGGGTGAAGACGTAAAATGGTGTGGCGGCTGCGCGCGCCGGCGCGGGGCGGGTTTTATTCTTTCGGTCAAATGGCTTTGCGCTCCGCGCGGGCCAGCGGCAGAGCTGGTTTTTTCTTTAAGCTGGTTCTCGCGCTGGTAGCGCGGGGCGGGTTTTATTCTTTCGGTCAAATGGCTTTGCGCTCCGCGCGGGCCAGAGGCAGAGCTGGTTTTTCTTTAAGCTGGTTCTCGCGCCGGTGGCGCGGGGCGGATTTTATTCTTTCGGTCAAGCGGCTTGCGCTCCGCGCGGGCCAGAGGCAGGGAGGGGTGTTTCGACTCCCCCCTCCCTA
>ERZ809932.18-NODE-18-length-47546-cov-10.7017_pt1 | contig 47546 bp, 35 predicted proteins | sample MGYA00520437_ERZ809932 | MGnify/ENA primary metagenome ERZ809932 (study PRJEB31588, sample SAMN03398967) | human gut metagenome | study: EMG produced TPA metagenomics assembly of the PRJNA231909 data set (A prospective, longitudinal analysis of the...
TGGAAGGTTAATTATTCATTTTTGAGCCAGTGTCCAGAAAACCGGGTACATATCAGCGTGTGAGGGCTGAAAATTCAGCTGTGAGTTTTGATTCCGCAAACATTGCGGAGTTAGAGAGGTGCCGCACCGTGCGGCAACGGCTGATTCGTCATTTTGACGGCTGACAGTCTCCGATTGGGCCGCGATCAGAGCGCCGCCGGGGGCAAAATGTACAAAGAAAGGAGGTGCAGCCAGATGAGCAAGCGAACTAACACGGCGGTCTGGGAAGAGAAATACAGCCGGTGGCGCGTGGCCGTGCAGAAAGACGGTGTGCGGCGGCAGTTCTACAGCAGCACTCCCGGCCGCACCGGCCAGCGGGAGGCCAACAAGAAAGCTGATTTGTGGCTGGATGAGGGTATAGACCCACGCGGCAGCAGGGTAGAAGAGCTATACAAGGACTGGTATGCAGCACTCGAAAAGACCACCGGCGCGGGCAACTGCCGCAACGTGGAGAGCCGCTGGCGCACTCGTATCCTCCCGGCGGTGGGCAAGAAGCGTATTACCGGCTTGACCGAACAGGACTTGCAGGACGTCGTAAATGACGCCTACCGGGACGGCCTTGCAAAGAAGAGCCTGCAATCCCTCTGCGCGGATATGCGGGCGTTCTGCAAATACTGCCGGGCAAAGAAGCTCACCACCTTCAACCCTGAGGGGCTGCACGTCCCCGCCGGGGCGCGTCCGAAGGGCAAGCAGGTATTGCAGCCTGCGGCCTTGCTGACGCTCCTGAACGTGGATACGACGCTCTACAGGGGCAAGCGGGTGCATGATGACTATATCAACGCTTACCGCTTCCAACTTCTTACCGGCCTGCGCCCGGGTGAGCTGCTGGGGCTGCGCTGGGCAGACATCAAAGGCGGCACGGTGTACATCTCCCGGGCGGTGAACATCCTAGGGGAAGAGACACAAGGCAAGAACCAGAACGCCATACGGGCATTTGCGCTGTCAGAACGTGCGCGGGTTGTGCTGGATGAGCAGCGGGAGGCCACTGGGGCAGGCGAGAGCGTGTTTGAATTGGTCAGTGAGGCGTATTATTACAAGCGCTGGCAGGTCTATTGCAAGGCCAACGGGATACCGCCTATCTCTGTGTATGAACTGCGCCACAGCTTTGTCAGCGTGATAAAGTCCCTGCCTGCCGGTGAGGTCAAGGGGCTTGTGGGCCACAGCCAGAGCATGGATACCTTCGGCGTCTACAGCCACGCTCTGAGCGGCGATGCAGCAGCCACGGCGGACGATGTGAACGCCGCTTTTGACCGGGTGCTTGGGCGTGAAATTTAACACACTTTTTAACACACTCTGCATTGTATGGAGATATAGCCGATATGACACAGCAGAAGGAAACAGCGTAAAATAGCGTAATTTTGAGTAAAGAAAATGCCATTTTATGAGGTGAAAAAACCGGTGGCCTGTTCAACTCCTGTCACCAGCTCCAAAAAGTCCTACGATATACCGCTGAAAAGCGGCGTGTGTCGTGGGGCTTTTGCTTTTTGGGAAAAGGTGCGCAGGACTGTTCAATAAAGAAAAAAAGTGCTATAATACTTATAAACCTGAAACTTTACACGAAAGGATGGGTGTGTTATGAGTACAAGAGAATATGCCAAGACTCTGATAGACCAGATTCCGGAGAGCAAGCTGATTTTTGTTGTCTCTTATTTGCAGGGGGCTGCGCTCCCCGATGATGTGGAAACGCCCAATGCGAAGACTCTGGCCGCGATTGAGGAAGTCGAAAATATGATTGAAACAGGCAAGGGAGAACATTTTGAGGGTTCTACCGCGGATCTCTTCGCTCAACTGGCGGCGGAGGGCTAAACCGTGTTAAAAAGGAAACATGAAAGAGGCCAAGACCTGACAGAATGGGTCTTGGCCTCTTTTTCTGCAAGGCATGCAGAAAAATCATGCCGCCCGGCGGGGCGCGGGTATTGAAATCGGCTCATCACGACGCCGCTGTGGTGTTTGGTGGTGTAGCCCTCTCAGGCGCTTTCGCGCCACTGCCCGGGTTGCGGCTCCCAGCGTCTGCTTCGCTGCCGCTCGCATCCCGCTGGCCGCGGCCCCAACAGCTCCTCCCTGTTTCCGCCACTGGCGGCGGTCGTCGCCGTTGCTCCCAGAGGGAGAGGCACTGGCGAGCCGGGTAGGCTCACTCTGAATGAGTGAAGTTTCTTTATCTTGAAAACAGCAGTGCCCTGCTACAGAGGGCAGCAGCTTCGGAACAATATCCTTGTCAAGCTGCTGCTAATCTCTGTAGCAGGGCACTCTTTTTTGCGTTATATTAAGCTTTCCGCAGTCAGCTTAGAGCTGTCCGGCCTGCCAATGGCTCCCCCTCTGGGGGAGCTGTCACGCCTGCGGCGTGACTGAGAGGGCTACATACCCCGCCTTCTCGATGCACCTGCGGCCCTCGTCGGTGTCCAGCCAGTCGTAGACCTTCCGCTGGGGGCTGTCGGGGGCGGCGTCCGCGTGGACGACTGCGTAGAACTCGTTGCAGAGCGGGTAGCTCTCATCGGCGATGGTGTCATTGCCGGGGGTCACGCCGTCCACGGCCAGCAGGCGGAGGCCGGGCTTCGAGTACATCTGGTCGATGTAGTAGTAGACCGAAAAGCCGATGGCGTTGGCGGAGTTGTTGTACTCGGCGACGCTGTCCACGAGGCCGCCCATGTCGGCGGGGGCAAGCTCGGTGGGCGCGGCCATCAGCTGGCCGTCGCCCTTGTCGATGAGCAGCTTTTTGAAGAGGGTCTGACTGCCCGAGTCCACACCCCGCTGGAACGCCACGATGGGGGCGTCCGCGCCGCCCACGTCCTTCCAGCTGGTGATGCGGCCCGCATAAATATCCCGCAGCTGCTGCTGGGTCAGGCTCTGGACGGGATTCTCTTCGTTGACGATGAAGACCAGCGCGTCCCGGCCGATGGCTTTCTGCTCGAGCTTTGCGTCGGCTTCGGCCAGCTCTTCCTTGACGTACTCGGGGGCCTCGTAGACGATGAGCAGCTGTGCGCCGTAGTCCTCGCTGTCGCTGCGGGACCAGAGGCCGAAGTTCTCCCAGGCATAGGCTGTGGTGCTGACGGTGATGCCGGTCTGGGCCTCGAGAAGGTCCATGCCGGTGACATCGGCCTTCATCTGGGCCATCAGGGGGATGCAGGCCGTGGAGCCGTCGAGGCGGGGGAACTCGTCCTCGGTCAGGAAGGGGACGGGCGTGTCCGCATCGGGGACAGACGCCGCCGGAGAGTCGGCGGGGGAGTCCGCCGTGCCGGTCTTGCAGGCGGTGAGCATCGCCGCCCCGAAGCCGAGGCCCATCACACGCAGGAAGCTGCGGCGGGAGATCATCTTTTTCATATCAAAAACCTCCGTGTCAGTACAGGTAGCCCCCGCCAGCGTCGTCGCTGGGGGAGGAGAAGATGCTTTCGCGGTAGAGCCACTGGCCGGTGGAGTCCATCAGGCCGTAGTCGAAGCCCTGCCGCGCAATAAAGCAGTCGTCGGGCAGGTCGTCCGGGCTGTAGCAGCTGCCGAGGCGGCGGAGAAGCAGATTGCCCTCCATGTCCAGCACATCGTAGAGGTTGCTGCCGTCACGGCTGTCCCGGCGGGCTGTGAGTACCGGCCCGCTGGCGGTGCTGGTGAGGTAGGAAGCGTAGGTGTACTGCTGGGCCTCACCGGCGGACGACCAGAGCAGACCCTCTCCGCCGTAGGTCTGGGCGGCGATGGTGTCGTAGTTTTCGTCGTCGTACTGCAGCAGGGCGTAGCCGTCGGGCAGGGCCGTCACGCTGATGTACTGTGCTTCTTCCACGGGCGCTGCCTCCACGTCGGTCAGCAGCGCGCCGGTGGTGCCGTCGTAGACTTTGAGGATGTTGTCTGTCGTCAGCACAGCGACGTTGCCGAAGCGGTAGTCGGTGTCGTACCGCTGGACACCGATGCTCTCACCGCTGGCGAGGTCGATGAGGGTGTAGGGGCTGTCCGGGTCATCGCTGCCGGAGAGGACGACGCAGCCGGGGGTGTAAGTGTTCACGGCCCAGTCGAAGCGGCCCAGCTCCACGGCCTCGCTGCCGTTCAAATCGTAGAGGACGGAGCGGCTGTCCTGACGGCTCTGGAGGCAGGCGACGCCCACGCCGCAGGCCGAGACGGCGCTGTCGTCTTCGCCGGTGAGCAGTTCGCCGGTGGTGACGTTGTAGAGGGCTTCGCGGGTGATGCCCCAGTCTGAGCTACGGAACCAGCTCAAATCGAGCCAGTCGGCAAAGCCGCCGCGGTACGATGCGAGGGTGCTGGCCGTGCAGCCGTCCTCCCGCATCAGCACATTGCCCTCCCGGTCGGTGATGAGGACATACTGGTGGAGCTTTTGGTCGGGGTCGTCGTAGGCGTAAGTAAGGCCCTCGGGCAGGTCGTAGCAATTGAAGACGAGGCGCTGGCCGCCCTCGTCCACCACGAGACAGTCGAGCGCTGTTTCGGGTACGGGAAACTGGACGCCTGTGGCGAGGTCGTACACCCGAGTGCCGCCGGTGGTGCCGTTCTCGGAAGCCCAGACGTCGGCTGCATCGTTCAGGATGAGCAGCCCGCCCGAGAGGGTGGCGTTCACGGCGTAGGGAAAGGTCATGACGGCATTGCCGTCGGCGTCGTAAAGGGTGGAAGTGCGCTCCTCCGTGCCGGGGGTGGAGTGGGCCACGAGATAGTGGCCCGTCTCGCCGGTGAGGGTGTCCTTCAGCAGCTGGATGCTGTCGGAGCTGCTAGCTTTGTAGAGCACCCTGCCGCCCCGGAGGATGGTGCCGCCGCCGCTCCCGGCGTAAGAGTAGAGGTAGTGGAGCGAGTCATCGCTGAGCCATGCGTCGCTGTAATACTGTGGGGCCTGCGAGGATGCCGTCCCCTCGTGCCGGGGCGACGCCGCAGGCAGCAGCGAACAGCTCGTCAGCAGCCCGCCCGCCAGCACGAGGCAGGCGGCGCGGCGGCTGAGTCGAAGCAGAGTGGTCTTCATAGAAACACCTCACAGTCTCCCAGAATTTGACTTTCCCATCTATAGTATATACGAAAGACCCGGACATTTCATTGCAGAAATGTGTCCGGGTCTGGTTACAGTTTTATGACAAGTTTATTCTTCGTCTCCCTCTTCCTTCAATTCCTTCAGGAAGGGCAGCAGGAAAGGCACCGAGATGCAGAAGGTGAGGCCATCGGCGATGGGCTGGCACAGCTCAATGCCGCTCAGACCCCCGATGCGGGGCAGGGGGAAGACGGCATGAAGAGATACCTCACTTTCGGAAATCAAAGAAAATACCGCTCTTTGTGCAAAGAACGGGTAAAATGCAGATATACAATAAAGTATAGCGCAGATCGAGGGAAATGTCGAGATGAGGGCACTGCACCAGCGGCGGTCGGCTCCGATGCAAAAGTTAGGGTATTGAGTGCAAAAGCAGGAGAAAATGGAATGCCTTTTGGCAAATTTGCCAAAGAAAGGTCGAATTGCTTGTAAAAAATCACGTCGAGTGGTATAATTTATGGAAAGAAACAAAAGCGCGAGGACAAAAAACAGCGCAGAGAAGAGTTCCGGGGAGATCCTGCCCCGGGATAAGGAGGGAAATCTTATGAAATCTGTGGCACAGACCATCATTGAAGCAGACCGCTTCTACACCATCGCCGCCAAGAGCGGCAGCGTCATTCAGGCTGTGGAGAGTGTCAAGGACGGCGGCAACATCCGTCTGGGTAGGTACGAGCGCAAGCCCGAGCAGGAGTGGGCTTTCGTCCGCGAGGGCGACGGCGTTTACCGCATCCGCAACCGCGCCTCCGGCAAGCTCATCGACCTGATGATGACCGGCACCGCAAACGGCACCTGGCTCCACCTGTGGGAGGACGTGGGCGGCACTTCCCAGATGTGGAAGATGGAGCCCACCCCGGCCGGCACCGTCCGCCTGCGCTCCATGTGGGCTGCCGGCAAGTGCATCGACACCGTGGGCATGGGTACTGCGGACGGCGCTGTGCTCCAGATCTGGCAGGAGACTGCCGGCGAGGATCAGCTGTGGACCATCTCCGAGGTGAAGGACCGCGCAAAGCACGCCCCCAAGGCGGAGGAAAAGCCCGCTGAGGTCAAGGCCGAGGCCGCTGCTCCCGCCGAGGAAAAGCCGGCTGAGGAAAAGGCTGCACCTGCCGCGAAGAAGACCACCAGAAAGCCTGCGGCAAAGAAGACCGCCGCCAAGACTGCTGCGAAGCCCGCTGGGGCAAAGGCCGAAGCCGCACCCGCCAAGGCCGAGGAAAAGCCCGCCGAGGCCGCTCCTGCCGCAAAGCCTGCCCGCAAGACCGCTGCCCGTAAGAAGACCACGAAGGCCAGCAAGTAAGCTTTTTACATAGAGGGCTTGCCCGGCAGAAGCCCTCTCCGTCACCTTCGGTGACACCTCTCCCAGAGGGAGAGGCACTGGCGTGACGGTCAAGCCCACGCTGGACGAGCAAAGTTTCTTTATATCAAAAACAGGAGTGCCCTGCTACAGAGGCTAGTAGCAGCTTGACAAGGAACAGTGTTCCGAAGCTGCTGCCCTCTGTAGCAGGGCACTCTTTTTTGCGTTATATTGAGCTTTCAGCGGTCAGTTCAGAGTTGACCGGCCTGCCAATGGCTCCCCCTCTGGGGGAGCTGGCGCGAAGCGCCTGAGAGGGTCAGCGCCCCATCTTGCCATTCTTGAACTTCAGCGCCGCTGCGATGAAGCCCTTGAACAGGGGATGTGCGCGGTTGGGACGGCTCTTGAACTCGGGGTGGAACTGTGCGCCGAGGTGGAAGTCACGGCCCGGCAGCTCCACGGTCTCCACAAGGCGGCCGTCGGGGCTGGTGCCGGAGATGACCAGACCGGCGTCCTGCATCTCCTGACGGTAGTCGTTGTTGAACTCGTAGCGGTGGCGGTGGCGCTCCCAGATCTCGCTCTGGCCGTAGCACTCGGCCATCTTGGTGCCGGGCAGGACGGTGCAGGGGTACTTGCCCAGACGCATGGTGCCGCCCTTGGGGATGCTGCCCTGCTGGTCGGCCATCAGGTCGATGACATTGTGATGACCCTCGGGGGTGAACTCGCTGGAGTTGGCGTCGGCGTAGCCCAGAACGTGGCGGGCGAACTCCATGACCATGATCTGCATACCGAGGCAGATACCGAAGTAGGGGACATCGTTCTCGCGGGCGTACTGTGCGGCCTGTATCATGCCTTCGATGCCGCGGTCGCCGAAGCCGCCGGGAACGATGATGCCGTCCACGTCCGCAAAGGCTTCCCTGCAGGCTGCCTGGTCGGGCAGGTCCTCGCTCTCGACCCACTTGATCTCCACCTGGCTGTCGTTCTCGAAGCCGGCGTGGTAGAGGCTTTCCATGACGGACAGATAGGCGTCATGCAGCTTGACGTACTTGCCCACGAGGGCGATGGTGCAGGTCTTGGTGCGGGTGGCGATCCGGGCCAGCATCTCTTTCCACTCGGTGAGGTCGGCGGGGGGAACATCCAGATGCAGCTGCTTGACCACCACGTCGTCGAGGCCGCCGGTGTGGAGCATCAGCGGACACTGATAGAGGCTGGGCATGGTCAGGTTCTCGATGACGCACTCCGGCTTGACGTTGCAGAAGGTGCTGATCTTCCGGCGGATGTCGCTGCCCACGCTGCCGTCGGCGCGGAGGATGATGATGTCGGGGCTGACGCCCATGCCCTGCAGCTCCTTGACGGAGTGCTGTGCGGGCTTGGACTTGTACTCATCGGAGCCGGAGATGTAAGGCACCAGCACCACATGGATGAAGCAGCAGTTCTCCTTGCCCTGCTCGAGGCCCACCTGACGGATGGCCTCGAGGAAGGGCTGGCTCTCGATGTCGCCGGTGGTGCCGCCGATCTCGGTAATGACCACATCGGCCTCGGTGGAAGAGGCCAGATTGTAGATATAGCTCTTGATCTCGTTGGTGATGTGGGGGATGATCTGGACGGTCTGGCCGAGGTAAGCGCCCTGGCGCTCCTTGTTCAGCACGTTCCAGTAGACCTTGCCGGTGGTGAGGTTCGAATACTTATTCAGGTTCTCGTCGATGAAGCGCTCGTAATGGCCGAGATCCAGGTCGGTCTCGGTGCCGTCGTCGGTGACGAAGACCTCGCCGTGCTGCAGGGGGCTCATGGTACCCGGGTCCACGTTCACGTAGGGGTCCAGCTTCTGGCTGGCCACCTTGAGGCCGCGGCACTTCAGCAGTCGGCCCAGAGAGGCGGCGGTGATGCCTTTGCCCAGACCGGAGACGACGCCGCCGGTCACGAAAATAAACTTTGCCATAATGGTTCTCCTCTAATTTACAGATATTCTTTGCCGTGAATAGCACGATAAGCAGATACTTCCCCTCAGTGGGGGCGCAATACGGATTATTGCGCGGGGTCGTAGGAGTCCAGTATCTCCTGCGCGACCTCGGCGCGGTCGCGCCGGGTGTCCATCGCTTTTTTCTCGATATAGCGGTGCGCCTCGGCCTCGGTCATGCGGCCCAGCTCGATGAGGCAGCACTTGGCGCGGCTCACCAGCCGCACCTGCGCCAGCTTTTCCTGCATCCGCTGATTCTCCTGCCGCAAAAGCAGGAGGCGGTGGTTGCTGGCGGCGGCCATATGGATGGCCTGCAAAAAGAAGGTGTTGGAGAAGGGCTTTGTGACCAGCAGAACGCCTTCTTCGCTCAGCGGGGTCAGAAGCTGCTCGGCGGCTGCGGCTTTGGCCAGAAATATCACACCGGCATCCGTTTTCTCCACGGCGTCGGCGCACAGCTCGTGGCCGAACTCATCCGGAAGCGGAGAGTTGACCACGATGAGCTCAAAGTCGGATTCCAGCATCCTCCGCCGCGCCTCCGCCGCACTTGGTACGATGAGGGGCCGCGCATAGCCCAGCTCCGTCAGGCGTGCGGAGATATATTCGTTGGAGCTTGCGCCCGCGCTTACGATCAGGGCACGTCCCATTCGGCTCACTCCTTTCCTATGTCATTCTGCATCAGATGGCATTGAAGTAGTGGACGCGCTCATATTCGGCGGGGTCGGAGGCGTTCTTGAGCGCCTCGCAGCGGCGCAGAGCCTCGGCATAGTAGCGGCGGCTCAGCTCGTCGGGCAGGAATTTGTGAAGGAACTCGCTGTTCTTGGCCACCTCGACGGCCTCTTCCAGCGAGGCGGGCAGGGTCTCGAGACCGAGACCGGCGGCTTCGCTCGGGATGAAGAGGTTGCGGTTGACAGGGGCAGACAGCTCCATCCGGTTCTCGATGCCGTCGAGGCCTGCTGCCAGCACGAGGCCGATGGCGAGGTAGGGGTTGCAGGCGGGGTCGGGGCTGCGCAGCTCCATGCGGCAGTTGTCGCCCTTCACCTGCGGGATGCGGACCAGCTGGCTGCGGTTCTGGCGGCTCCAGCTCACGTAGCGGGGAGCCTCGTCGCAGCCGAAGCGGAGGTAGCTGTTGGGCAGGGGGTTCGTGAAGGCCGTCAGCTCCCGGCTGTGGCGGAGGATGCCCGCCATGAAGCTGCCGGGGATGCTGTCGGGGGCGATGTCGCCCTCAAAGAGGTTCTTGCCGTCCATGGTCAGCGAGAGGTTGATGTGGAGGCCGCTGCCGGCCTGGTCGGGCAGGGGCTTCGGCAGGAAGCTGGAGTGGAAGCCGTTGCTGGCCGCCACGGCCCGGACGATCTGCTTGAACAGGAAGATGTTGTCGGCGGTCTTGAGGGGGCCGGCGTAGTGGAAATCGATCTCATTCTGGCCGTGGCCGTTCTCGTGGTGGCTGTGCTGGGGGGCAAGGCCCATCTGCTCCATGGTCAGGCAGATGTCCCGGCGGATGTTCTCGCCGGCGTCCAGCGGCGCTACGTCGAAATAGCCGCCTGCGTCGATGGGGATGCGGGTGGGACGGCCCCGGTCGTCGTTCTCGAAGAGATAGAACTCGCACTCGGTGCCGACGTTGCAGCGCAGGCCCAGCTGCTTGAACCGGCGGTTGATGTCCCGCAGGAAGCCGCGGCAGTTGCCGCCGAAGGGGGTGTTGTCCGGCTTTTCCACGTCGCAGAAGAACTGCATCACCCGGCCCTCAGCCGTGCGCCAGGGCAGGATGGTCATGGTGGACAGGTCGGGCCGGAGCACCAGGTCGCTCTCCTCCACGTGCATGAAGCCCGCGATGGCGCTGCCGTCGAAGCAGACGCCATCTTCCAGCGCCTTGGGAAGGTCGCTTGCCAGCACGGCGATGTTCTTCTGGAAGCCGAAGATGTCACAGAACGCGAAGCGGACAAATTTTACGTTGTTGTCCTCGACGAAATCGAGGATGTCCTGCTGTGTCGTATAACTCATAGGTGTGTGTCCTCTGAAAAGTATGTCTTCTTAAAAAACGCCCAAAGGCCTGCCTCTGTACAGAGGCAGGTCTTCAGGCTGGTGTAAGAAATAGGAAAAGGAGAATGGCTCAGATAAGCGCCTCAGCCGGTGGTGCTTTATTCTACGCTGGTATGTGAAGATCAGACGTAGTAGAGCATCTTGCTGTAGCTGGGCAGAGGCCAGTAGTCCTCGCCGCAGATGGTCTCGGCGTCGTCGGCGGCGGCGCGGAGGGCGTCCATCTTGGGCAGAACGTCGTCGTGGAAGGCGACGGCCTTTGCGCTCTCGTCGGAGAGGGCCTTTGCGGCATCGACGGCGGCCTGCAGCTCGTCCACAGCGTCGCTCATGGCGTCGGCGTCAGCAGACAGGCGGGTCAGTGCCTTCGTCTCGCTGCGGACGCTCAGGCTCTCGCTGACGGCCAGCTTGGAGGCGGCGGTGTTGGCGACCTCACTCATGTAGGCGTTGACGGCGGGCAGAAGCTGCTTGCGGGCCATCTCCAGCATGGTCAGGGCCTCGATGTTGATGATCTTGGAGTAGTGCTCCATCTCAACCTCGTAGCGGCTCTCCATCTCCACCTTGGTCAGGACGCCGAAGTCCTCCATCAGGGCGATGTTCTTCGGCTCGATGAGGGCGGGCAGAGCGGCGGGGGTGTTCTTCTTGTTGGGCAGGCCGCGCTTTGCAGCTTCCTCTTCCCACTCGGCAGTGTAGCCGTTGCCGTTGAAGATGACGCGGCGGTGGTCGCGGATGGTGCGCTTGACGAGGGCGATGGCGGCGCTGGTGAAGTCGTCGGCCTTCTCCAGCTCGTCAGCGTAGCCCTTCAGCTCCTTGGCGACGGCGGTGTTCAGGATGGTGTTGCAGTCGCTCAGGTTCTCGGCGGAGCCGGGCATACGGAACTCAAACTTATTGCCGGTGAAGGCAAAGGGAGAAGTACGGTTGCGGTCGGTGGTGTCCTTGCTGAACTTGGGCAGGACATCGACGCCGAGGTCCATCTTCATCTTGACGGGGCCGGCGTAGGGAGAATCGGAAGCGATGGCGTCGATGACGGCTTCCAGCTCTTCGCCCACGAAGATGGAGATGATGGCCGGAGGTGCCTCGTTGGCGCCCAGACGGTGGTCGTTGCCGGGGGTGGCGACGGAGGTGCGGAGCAGGTCGGCGTACTCATCGACAGCCTTGATGACGGCGGCGAGGAAGACCAGGAACTGCAGGTTCTCCATGGGGGTGTCGCCCGGGTCCAGCAGGTTCTCGTGGGTGGTGGACATGGACCAGTTGTTGTGCTTGCCGCTGCCGTTGACGCCCTCGAAAGGCTTCTCGTGCTGCAGGCAGACGAGGCCGTACTTGGGGGCCAGCTTCTTCATCATCTCCATCGTCAGCAGGTTGTGGTCGATGGCGACGTTGGTGGTGTCGAAGATGGGGGCCAGCTCATGCTGGCAGGGAGCTACTTCGTTGTGCTTGGTCTTGGCGGGGATGCCCAGCTTCCACAGCTCTTCGTCCAGCTCCTTCATGAAAGCGGAGACCTCGGGGCGGATGACGCCGAAGTAGTGCTCTTCCAGCTCCTGACCCTTGGCGGACGGTGCGCCGAAGAGGGTGCGGCCGGTGAGGATGAGGTCCTGACGGGCCTCGTAGTCTTCCTTCTTAATAAGGAAGTACTCCTGCTCGGGGCCGACGGTGGTGGAGACGTAATCCACGTCCTTGCCGAAGAGCTTCAGGACGCGGATGGCCTGATTGGACAGCGCGTTCATGGAGCGCAGCAGGGGAGTCTTCTTGTCCAGCGCCTCGCCGGTGTAGCTGACGAATGCAGTGGGGATGCAGAGAACGTCGTCCTTCACAAAAGCGAAGCTGGTGGGGTCCCATGCGGTGTAGCCGCGGGCCTCACAGGTGGCGCGCAGGCCGCCGGAGGGGAAGGAAGAGGCGTCGGGCTCGCCGCGCACCAGCTCCTTGCCGTTGAACTCCATGATGGCGGTGCCGTCGCCCACGGGGGAGACGAAGCCGTCATGCTTCTCGCTGGTAATGCCGGTCAGCGGCTGGAACCAGTGGGTGTAGTGGGTGGCACCCAGCTCCATAGCCCAGCGCTTCATGACGCTGGCCACGACGTTTGCCACCTCGATGTCCAGAGGTGCGCCCTTGTGCAGGGTCTTCTCGAGGCTCTTGTAGGTAGCGCTGGGGAGGCGCTCCTTCATGACGTGCTCGTTGAACACCTTGCTGCCGTAGATTTCCATAACATTTGCTGCCATAAATCCTACTCCTTACTTGAATTGAAATACTTCAGCTGGTCGCGGATTTTTACGCGGAAAGAGGCGGGACTCTCCCACGAAATATCGGGTTAAACGAAACGACGCTGCGAGTCAGGAGGTGACTCACAGCGTCGTTGCTGTCTATGCGATGATTATAGCCGAACGGGGCGAAAAACGCAATAGACAGATTTGACGATTCTGCACAAACTGACTCCCGATTTTTTGGAGCATTGCGCGGATGGTATGACTATTGCCCTCTCAGGCGCTTCGCGCCAGCTCCCCCAGAGGGGGAGCCACTGGCGTGCCGGGCAGGCTCACATTGGACGAGGAACGTTTTATTTATGGGAAACTGTAGTGCCTTGCTGTCTGGATTCACAGCAGCTTGACAAGGTGCGTTGATCCAGAAGCTGCTGTCCCCGTAAGCGAGGCTCGCCCTTTTGCGCCATATTGGGCTTTGGGCGGCCGGCTTAAACTGGTCCGGCCTGCCAAAGGCTCCCCCTTTGGGGGAGCTGTCACCGGAGGTGACTGAGAGGGCAAGGACGCTGACAGAGAAATACGGACGTATCGATAACATCACTCTGACAAAGGGTCTGCTCATCGCTGTGCGGAGACTCTATCGTACCGGGCTTGCCCTCTCCGTCATTGCTTCGCAATGCCACCTCTCCCAAAGGGAGAGGCTTCAGATGACCTGAAACAGGAAAAACTTCAGATAGTTCGTCTCCGGCACGCCCCAGAGGATGGGGTGGTCGGGGGCCTGCTGGCGCACTTCGATCTGGCGCAGCTGGCGGTGAGCGTCCTTTGCGGCAGAGCGCAGCATCTTGATGAACAGCTCCTCGGTGGCAAAATGAGAGCAGCTTGCCGTGGCGAGGTAGCCGCCCCGGGGCAGAAGCTTCATGGCCCGGTAGTTGATCTCCTTGTAGCCCCGCATGGCGTTTTCTACCGTGCGGCGGGCTTTGGTGAAGGCCGGCGGGTCGAGGATGATGAAATCGTAGGGGTGGCCTTCTGTTTCGAGGCGGGGCAGCAGCTCGAAGGTATCCTCGCAGAGGAAATCCATGTTGGTCAGGCCGTTGCGCTCCGCGTTCCGCTGGGCCATGGCGATGGCGTCGGCGCTGATGTCCGCTGCCGTGACCCGGGCTGCGCCGCCGCTGGCTGCGTTGAGGGCAAAGCTGCCGGTGTGGGTGAAGCAGTCCAGCACGGTGTGGCCGGAGGCGAGGCGGGCGACTGCCCGGCGGTTGTACTTCTGGTCGAGGAAGAAGCCGGTCTTCTGGCCGTTCTCGAAATCGACGTGATAGTAGACGCCGTTCTCGCAGATCTCGGTCTGGGTGGAGGCGGGGTGGCTCTCACCCGGCAGCTCGAACCAGCCCTTGCTCTGCTCGAGGCCCTCTTTGGCCCGCAGGGCCTCGTCGTTCCGCTCGTAGATGCCGTCGATGGTCTGGCCGTCGGCCCGCAGGACTTCGGCGAGGAGGGGGAAGAGGACAGGCTTCAGCTTCTCCATGCCGACGCTGAGGGTCTGGGTGACGAGAATGTTGTTGAAGCGGTCCACGGTCAGGCCGGGAAACTGGTCGGCCTCGCCGAAGATGACCCGGCAGGCCGACAGGTCGGCGGGCTCGAGGACGGTCTTGCGGTAGGCCCAGGCGTACTCGACGCGGCGGCGCCAGAAGCTGGCGTCGAAGGTGTCGTTGGCGTTGCGGGAGATGAGGCGGACGCGGATCTTGCTCTTGAGAGAGACGAAGCCGGTGCCGAGGTAAGCGCCCTTCGGGCTCACCACGTCGGCGAGGGTGCCGTTCTCAGGCTCTGTCTCCGGGAACTCGAGGATGTCGTTCTCGTACACCCACGGATGCCCGCCCACGAGGCTGGCCTCGGCTTTTTTGTTTACTTTATAAATAGGATAGCTGCGTTCTGATTTCATGGTTGCTCCTTTTAGAAAGAATGCTGGCCCGGCAGAAGCCCTCTCAGGCGCTTCGCGCCAGCTCCCCCAGAGGGGGAGCCTCTGGCGTGTCGGACGGGCCAACGCCGGACGAATAAAGTACGATGTATCGGAAACAGTAGTGCTCCGCTGTCTGGATTCACGGCAGCTTGACAAGGTGTGCTTGTTCAGAAGCTGCTGCCCTCTGTAGCAAGGCCCGCCCTTTTGCGCTCTATTGGGCTTTTGGCGTCCAGCTCAGAGTGGACCGGCCCGCCAGTGGCTCCCCCCTTGGGGGAGCTGGCGAGCGAATGCGAGACTGAGAGGGCTAACTCGCCATTTATAATACCATAAAAATATGTTAGAATAAATACAAAACCCACCGAAAGGAAGGAAAACATCATGGAGATCGAGCGCAAGTGGATGGTGAACGGCTGGCCGGAGGGGCTGCCGCTGAAAGAGGAGTTTGCCATGCGGCAGGGCTACATCAGCGTGCGGCCCACCGTCCGCATCCGGGAAGAGGCCCTGACGGGCGGCAAGACCCGCTACGTCCTCTGCTTCAAGTCGGGCAGCGGGCTGGCGAGGGAAGAGATCGAGCGGGACATCGACCCTGCGCTTTTCAATGACCTCGAGACCAAGATCATCGGCAGGCCCCTCATCCCGAAGCTCCGCCGCAGCTACCTGCTGCCGGACGGTGCGGTGCTGGAAGTGAATCATGTGGACGAGGGCCAGCCGACGGAGTTCTGGTACGCCGAGGTGGAGTACCCCACGGTAGAGGCAGCCCGCAGCTGGCAGCCCGCCGCCGTGGGTCTCGCGGACTACCTCAGCGACGAAGTCACCGACCAGCCCGGCCAGAGCATGGGGGCCTATTGGGAGCAGACCCGGGGCTGAGACCGACGAAAGTTGTGGAAAAACCTTGAAGATTATGATATGATGGTCGTATCACGCATACTGCGGCCCCGGACGGGCCGGGAAAGAAGGAAACAACTACGAAACGACCCAAATTCACGCTGTCTGTGCAGTACAATTCGCCGGTCATCCTGACATTTTTCCTCCTCTCACTGGGGGTGCTGTTCCTGGGCCAGTACACCGGCGGCTGGACGACCACCCATCTGTTCAGCGTCTACCGTTCCTCGCTGAAAGACCCGCTGTTTTACATCCGGCTCTTCGGCCATGTGCTGGGCCACGGCAGCTGGGACCATTTCCTGAACAATATGCTGCTTCTCCTCGTCGTCGGCCCGCCGATGGAGGAAAAGTACGGCAGCCTGCCCCTGCTCAAAGGCATCCTGCTCACGGCCCTTATCTCGGGCGTTCTGCAGTGTGCGTTGTTCCCCCGCACGGCGCTGCTGGGCGCGTCGGGCATCGTCTTCATGCTCATCATGCTGGCATCTCTGTCCGGCTTCTCGGGCGGCATCCCCGTCACCATGCTGCTGGTGGCGGCGCTCTATCTGGGCCAGCAGATCTATGACATCATCTTTGTGCGGGACAACGTGGCCAACTTCATGCACATCGTCGGCGGCGTCTGCGGCACAGTGTTCGGCTACGTCAATGCGGGGCCGCGCAGGAAACGGAAACACTAGCCCTCTCAGGCGCTTCGCGCCAGCTCCCCCAAAGGGGGAGCCCTTGGCATGTCGGTCAAGTTACCACTGGACGAGCAAAGCACGATGTCTCGGGAACGGTAGTGCTCCGCTGTCTAGGCTCACGGCAGCTTGACAAGGAGCGTTGTCCAGAAGCTGCTGCCCTCTGTAGCGAGGCCCGCCCTTTCGCGTCATATCGGGCCTCAGGAAGGCAGTAGAAAGTGGCCCGGCCTGCCAAAGGCTCCCCCTCTGGGAGCAACGGCGACGACCGCCGCCAGTGGCGGAAACAGGGAGGAGCTGTTGGGGCCGCGGCCAGCAGGATGCGAGCGACAGCGAAGCAGACGCTGGGAGCCGCAACCCGGGCAGTGGCACCGAAGGTGACGGAGAGGGCGGCTAAGAACAAGCAAATTTTATCATTCGCGCGGTTTTGCCGCTTGCTTTTTGATGGGCAGCGCTCTATTATATCATTTGTACAAATATTTCCCTTCGAAATTTCACAAAATCACCAAATGTAGTTTATCGGACGGAGGTTGTTTATGAGACGACTGTGCAGCCCATCCCCGGGGATGAAACTGCAAAAAAATCACGACAAAGGAGGACGGACGCTTTGAACGAACACGAAAAACCACAGATAGACTTCATGCACAAGCTTGCGCGCCAGATCGTGGAACGCCGCAACCTTGTGTTCCTGTTTGTCATTCTGGCTGCCATCTTCACGGTGTTCTCGGTGCGGTGGGTCAAGGTCGAGACCGACATGACCACCTACCTGCCCAAGACCTCGGAGACCCGCATGGGCCTCGACATCATGGACGAGCAGTTCACGACCTACGGCTCTGCCGATGTCATGGTGGCCAACATCACGCCCGCTGAGGCCGATGAGCTTTCCGACCGGCTCGCCGAGCTCAAGGGCGTCCAGATGCTGGACTACGACGACACGACCGACCATTATAATAAGGACGCGGTGTCGGCCCTTTACTCCATCACCTTCGACTACCCCGAGGACGATGACCAGTGCCTCGAGGCCCTTGACCGGGTGAAGGAATACCTCGCCGACTACGACATCTACGTCTCCACCTCGCTGGGCAACACCCAGCAGGAGACCATTGATGCCGAGGTACGGGTCATCATGGTGTACGTTGCCGTCATCATCGTCATCGTCCTGCTTCTGACGTCCCAGACCTACGCCGAGGTGCCTGTCCTCATCCTCACCTTCGTGGTGGGCATGATCCTGAACATGGGTACAAACTTCATGCTCGGCACCATCTCCTTCGTGTCCAACTCGGTCACGAACATCCTGCAGCTGGCGCTGTCGCTGGACTACGCCATCATCTTCTGCAACCACTTCAAGGAAGAATACCAGACCATGCCCCTGAAGGAGGCCGTCATCGAGTCTCTGAGCAAGAGCATCCCCGAGATCAGCTCCAGCTCCCTGACCACCGTCGGCGGCCTTGTGGCTATGCTGTTCATGCAGTTCCGCATCGGCTCCGATATGGCCGTCTGCCTCATCAAGTCCATCCTCTTTGCGATGCTCTCGGTGTTCGTGGTCATGCCCGGCCTGCTGATGCTCTTCGGACCCTACATGGATAAGACCAGGCACAGGAACTTCGTGCCGGAGATCCCCTTCGTGGGCCGCTTTGCATGGCGCACCCGCAAGGTCATCCCTGTCATCTTCCTGGTGGTCATCCTCATCGGGTACCACTTCTCGAACCTTTGTCCCTACGCCTACGGCTACGATGTCATCAAGGTGCCGAAGATGAACGAATCCCTCATCGCGGATCAGATGATCGAAGAAAACTTCACCAAGTCGAACCTCGTGGCCCTCGTCTACCCCAAGAGCGACGATTACAGCATCGAGAAAAAGATGCTGGAGGAGCTGGAAAGCTATGATGAAATAGACTCCACCAAGGGTCTGTCCAACATCGAGGCCCAGGACGGCTATAAGCTGGAAGACAAGCTCACCGCCCGCCAGTTCTCCGAGATGGCCGACCTGGACTACGAGGCCGCCCAGATGATCTACACCGCCTACGCCATCGAGAACGAGGAGTACGGCCAGGTCATCGGCAACTTCGCCTCCTATAAAGTGCCGCTCGTGGATATGTTCCTCTACGTCTGCGACGAGGCCGACACCGGCATCGTCTCCCTCTCTCAGGAAGACCTGGACGACCTCCACGACGCCCGCGACCAGATGGAGAGCGCACTGGCCCAGCTGCAGGGCGACGACTACAACCGCGTCCTCATCTACCTGAGCCCCTCTCTGGAACCCGGCCAGACTACTTATGAGTTCACCGACACCATCCGCTCCATCGCCCGGAAGTATTACCCGGACGGCGAGCTCTACATGGCCGGTGACGCCACCAACGAGTACGATTTCCAGAAGTCCTTCGCCATCGATAATGTCGTCGTCAACGTCGTGTCCATCTTTATCGTCCTGCTGGTGCTGCTGTTCACCTTCCAGTCCGTCGGTATGCCCATCCTGCTCATCGTGGTCATCCAGGGCGCTATCTGGGTAAACTTCTCGTTCCCGTATTTCATGGGGACCAACCTCTACTTCATGGGCTACCTCATCGTCAGCTCCATCCAGATGGGCGCGAACATCGACTACGCCATCGTCATTGCTACCCGTTTCAACGAGCTGAAGGATAAGATGGAGCACAAGCAGGCCATGATAGAGACCATCAACTTCGCGTTCCCGACCATCCTGACTTCCGGCACCATCATGACCGTGTCCGGCCTCCTCATCGGCCGGATGACTTCCGACGCCTGCATCGTGGGTATCGGCCAGTGTCTGGGCCGCGGCACCATCATCTCCATCCTCCTCGTCCTCTTCGTCCTGCCCCAGATCCTGCTCATCGGCACCCGCATCGTGGACCGTACCTCCTTTGCCGTGCCGAAGCTGGTGGCCCGCAGCAGCGGCAATGGCCGTATGCGGGTCAACGGCATCGTGCAGGGCGAGATCCACGGCTCCGTGGCCGGTACGATGAACGCCATCGTGGACGGCGATGTCCAGCTGACCGTCATCTCGGGCAACGTCTCTCAGGAACTGGACGACAATAAACAACAGGAGGTGCAGAATGAAGACCAGTAACCATCTGCTGCGCCGCCTGACGGCTGCGCTTCTGGCCGCTGTGCTGGCGCTGAGCATCGCACTGCCGGTGTTCGCGTCCGACGACGGCGATACCATTTACATCAACAGCGTCTCGGACCTGCTCTCGCTGGCCGGGAGCTGTGCCTACGACCAGTGGTCGGTGGGCAAGACGGTTATTCTACAGAAAGACCTCTCCCTCGAGGGGATGCTGTGGGAGCCCATCCCGTCCTTCAGCGGACAGTTCAAGGGCAATGGCCACACCATCTCGGACCTGACCATTACGGGCCAGTATTCCCCGGCGGGCCTCTTCGGCATCGTGGAGGAACAGGGCTCCATCGAGTCCCTGAGCGTCCGCGGTGTCGTGTCTGTCTCTGACTCTGCCGACACCACCACCGGCGGCATCGCAGGCATCAACCACGGCACCCTCATCAGCTGCCAGTTCACCGGCGTCGTCACCGGCGACAGCGAGGTGGGCGGCATCGTGGGCCGCAACGAGTCCGAAGGCACCATCGACCACAGCACGGCCCGCGCCATCGTCACCGGCAAATCTTCCACCGGCGGCATCGCAGGCTACAATCTCGGCGCCATCACCGGCTGCACCAATGTGGGCAGCATCAACACCGAATATCCGGAAGCCTCTCTCGACACCGACGGCTTCACCGCCAAGATGGTGGACTACATCAACAACAAGATGGCCGCCGCCGATGACGACGCCACCAATTCCGTCACCAACGTCGCCACCGACACCGGCGGCATCGCAGGCCGCTCCTCCGGCATGATCCTGACCAGCGTCAACACCGGCACCATCGGCTACGAGCATGTTGGCTACAATGTGGGCGGCATCGTGGGCCGCACCGACGGCCTCGTATCCGGCTGCGTCAATCAGGGCCATATTCTGGGCCGCAAGGACGTGGGCGGCATCGCCGGTCAGGCGGAGCCCTATCGCGAACTCGACCTCTCCAAGGACACCATCAGGCGTCTCCGTTCGGAGCTGGAGGTTCTGCGCGGCCTTGTCGATGACACCACCGGCGTCGTCGAGAACTCCACCACCAGCATCTCCAACTCCTTCAGCGCCATGACCAGCCAGATGGACACCGCCATTGCAGCGGCACGCCAGCTGGACGACCAGGCCAGCGACTACGGCGACGAGGTGGCCGACGAGATCGACCGCGCCTCCACTCTGCTGGCCGATACCCTCACCAAACTCGAACCCGTCATGGACACCGGCGAAGATGCCATGACCAAGCTGACCGACGCCACCGGAAACCTCAAGTGGGCCATGCGCGAGATGGCCGCTGAGATGCTGATGGCATCCAACGCCCTCAGCAAGACCAGCTCCGGTCTGGACAAGGTGAGCGACGCAGCCGAGGATGGCCGTGACGGGATGTCGGCTATCTCTGAGGGTATCAAAAAGCTGTTGGAGTCTGTCGATACCGGCGATGACAGCGCTGCCTCGCAGGCGATCTCCACCATCCTGACCGGCTACGACTCTCTCTCTGCCGAGAAGAAGTCGGATAAGTACCTCAAGAATGGTATCGAGCTGCTGAAGGTGGCCAACTCCGTGGCCAGCGTCTTCGCGCTGGGCAGCGGCATGGCCCCGGCAATGAAGGCTGTCACCGCAGGCATGGGCCTGCTGCGCACGGCGTCCCTCCTGTCCAACGACAGTGACATTGCCCGTGCTACTTCCCAAATCGCAAGTGCCATCGGCACCATCTCTACCATTGCCACCCAGATGGGCGGCATCGTGGGCAGCGCTGCCAAGTCCGTCTCGGCCTCCGACCACCCCGAGCTGGCTGCGGCTCTGACCAAAGCCTCTGACGCGCTGGACGGCATGGGCAGCATCACCGACGGCATCATGGGCAACATCAAGGACTGGATCGGCAATAACGGCGGCGGCAGCATCAAGGATGGTCTCGATCAGCTGAGCGATGCTTCCGACAAGCTGAGCGACGCCATGGATGACCTGAGCGACTCTCTCGACCTGCTCAAGACCGACGCCGCCCTCACCAGCGCAACGCTGGCACATACCTCCGTGGCTCTGGGCCAGATGCAGGACGGCCTCGGCGGCCTGACCGATATGATGGGCCAGACCCGCGACATCCTCCACTGGCTCAACCAGCAGGACCCCATCAAGGTGCCTCGTCCCTCGGCAGAGCTGACCAACACCAAGGACTCCCTCTTTGATGCTGTCAGCTCCATCAACGACAAGATGGACGACATCAACAGCACCATGCGCACCGCCAGCAACCAGCTGACCGACAAGATGCGCGCCGTGACCGCACAGGTCAGCGTCGTGTCCAACCTGATGCTGGACGCCGTGGAAGAGATCAGCGACCCGGGCAGCAAGACCATCTACGAGGATGAGTCGGAAGACCTCATCGCTTCCCAGTCCGACGGCAAGATCGAGAACAGCATCAACCGCGGCACCATCGACGCCGACATGAACGTGGGCGGCATCGCCGGTACCATGGGCGTCGAGAACCTGCTGGACCCCGAGGAGGACAACAAGGACGACGGCACTTCGCTGCTGCGCACCTCCTATACCGTCAGCGCCGTCCTCATCGGCAACATCAACGAGGGCAGCATCACCGCCAAGAAGGACATGGTCGGCGGCATCGTCGGTCAGGAGGAGCTGGGCCTTGTGACGGCCTGCGAGTCCTACGGCGACGTCACCGGCGTCAATCAGGTGGGCGGCATTGCCGGTGCGGCCAGCGCCAAGCTCCGCAGCAACTGGGCAAAATGCGCCCTCAGCGGTGAAAAGTACATCGGCGGCATCGTCGGTCAGGGTACCGACAGCGACCTCACCGACGGCAGCCTCATCGCCATCAACAACCGCGCCATCGTCTCTGTGCTGGAGGGCCGGCAGTACGTGGGTGCTGTCTCCGGCGGACAGGACGGCGGCTTCTATGGCAACCTCTTCGTCTCCGACGATCTGCAGGGCATTGACCGCCTGAGCCGCGTCGGTCAGGCAGAGCCGGTCACTTATGAGACCCTGATGGCTCAGGAGAATGTGCCGGACTCCTTCCGCAAGCTGACCCTGACCTTCAAGGCCGACGGCCACATCATCAAGAAGATCAGCTTTGACTACGGTGCGTCCTTCACGCTGGCCGACTACCCCGAGATCCCCCAGAAGAATGGATACTACGCCGAGTGGAGCACACCCGTCCTCGACCAGCTCCACACCGACACCGTGGTCAATGTGGAGTACACGCCCTACATCCCGTCTCTGAGCAGCAGCGTCACCCGTGAGAACGGACGCCCCGTCTTCTTCGTGGACGGCTTCTTCGGCGGTTCCAACGCCGTGCAGGTCACCCAGCAGGACATCACAGCCGATGTCCACGGTGTGACAGAGCAGTGGCTGCTGGAGTTCACCGATGACGGCAATGAGACCCACCAGATCCGTTATCTGACCCCCGGCAGGGCCAAGGGCAAGGTCTACGTCAAGCAGGCCGACGGCAGCTGGCATAAGGTGGAGACGGGCAGCTTCGGCAGCTACACCACCTTCACCACCACCGGCACCGAGGTCGAAGTGGCTTTCGTCCCCGCAAAGCTCCCCGTCTGGGCCGTCTGCGCCGGCGGCGCAGCCCTGCTGGTGCTGCTCCTGCTGCTGGCAAAGCGCATCAAGTCGAAGCGCGGCCCCAAGGGCGAAAAGCCCCGCAGGGAGAAGAAGGGCAGACAGCCCGAGACGGTGGACGCCCCCGCCGAGGAGCTGGATACCCCCATCTCTGAGACGGATATGCAGTAAGCAATAAGAAAAGCAGGAGCTCCATCCGAATGGATGGGGCTCCTGCTTTGTTTGTAGGTTAGGCTCGTCTTCGTACAACCTCTCAGTCTCACTGCCGCTCGACAGCTCCCCTAGTAGGGGAGCCTCTGGCGTGTCGGCCAGGCCCACGCTGGACGAGCAAAGTTTCTTTATTTCAAAAACAGGAGTGCCCTGCTACAGAGGGCAGCAGCTTCGGAACAATATCCTTGTCAAGCTGCTGCTAATCTCTGTAGCAGGGCACTCTTTTTTGCGTTATATTGAGCTTTCAGCATCCAGTAGAAAGTGGCCCGACCTGCCAAAGCCTCTCCTACAAGGAGAGGTGGCACGCCGTAGGCGTGACGGAAAGGTTGTACAAAGACGAGCCTGCCCTCTGTAGCAAGGCCCGCCCTTTTACGCCATATTGCGCCTCAGGCGTCTAGTAGGAAGTTGACCGGCCTGCCAAGGGGTGCTCCGCACCCGGGTTGCGGCTCCCAGCGTCTGCTTCGCTATCGCTTGCATCCTGCTGGCCGCTGCCCCAACAGCTCCTCCCTGTTTCCGCCACTGGCGGCGGTCGTCGCTGTTGCCCCCTCTGGGGGAGCTGGCGAGCGAAGCGAGACTGAGAGGGTTATTCCTCCGTCTCCTTCACATCGTTCAGGAACGCCTCTATCTTATCGATCTGGTTCTCCGCCACGGCGCGGCCCGTCTCGTAGACCCGGCGCAGCTGGGCGGGGTCGCGCTCCATAGCGCCGATCTCCAGCGGGATGGGCGGGCGGATGACATAGTCCTTGCCGGAGGCCTCCTGCATGGCGATGTAGGAGAGGGTCTCGTTGTATCGCTCGTGACGGTCGGCCACCGCTGCCACGAAGGCCGGATAGCGCAGATACCGCGCACGGATGGCGGGCAGCATGGGGTTCTTCTTTTTCACAAAGCCCTTGGGCTGGGTCAGGATGATGAGGTTCCGCTTGTAACCCAGGCTCTCGAAGAAGCGGACGGGGATGGAGTCGGCCACGCCGCCGTCCAGCAGGGAGTAGTGGCCGATCCTGACGGCCTTCGCCGCCAGCGGCATGGACGCCGAGGCCTCCATCCAGCGCACGTCCTCGGCGTCGCCGCTGCGGCACTTGTGGTAGATGGGGTCGCCGGTGCGCAGGTCGGTGCAGACGACAAAGAAGTCCATGGGCGAAGCGCGGAAGGCCTCTTCATCGAAGGGGTCCAGCTTTTCCGGCACCTCGTGGTAGCAGAAATCCTCGCTGTAGAGGTTGCCGGTGCGCAGCAGATTGCGGAAGCTGGCGTAGCGCTTGTCGTTGCAATATTCGGTGTTGTAGCGGATGACGCGGCCGATCTGGTGCGACTTGAAGTTGCAGCCGAACACCGCGCCCGCCGACACGCCGATGGTGCCGTCGGTGGTGAGGCCGTGCTCCATCAGGACATCCAGAACGCCTGCGGTGAACATCCCCCGCATGGCACCGCCCTCTAATACTAACCCTGTCTTCATATACTGACTCCTTTTCCCGGTGCGGCCCTCGTCGGCCGCAGCAAGCCGTTTCCGGCTGCTACCAGTATACTCGATTTTGCGCAGAAAACAAGAGACAACTGCACAAATCGTCCGCCCTGAGACACAGACTGTACCGAAAAAGTCGTACTTATAATCGAAAGGGCTGAAAAAACCGGAGAGAACGAGTCAAATTTGGGCAGAAAAAGCCTTGCCAACCGGGAGAGTATCCGGTATACTGATATGAAATATCGACCGTTTTGTGACAGGGAAATTGGGAGGAAGAGACGAACTATGAAAATGCTGGAAGACCGCATCCGCAAAGACGGCATTGTCCGTGAGGGCAACGTGCTCAAGGTGGACAGCTTCATCAACCATCAGATGGACATCCCGCTGTTCCGCGAGATGGCAAAGGAGTGGAAGCGCCTGTTCGACGGCAAGCCCATCAACAAGGTGCTCACCATCGAAGCCAGCGGCATCGGCATCGCGGCTGTGGTGGCCAGCGAGTTCAACGTGCCGGTGGTGTTCGCCAAAAAGTCCATGAGCATCAACCTGGACTACGACAACTACGAGACGAAGATCCAGTCCTTCACCCACAAGAAAATTTATAATGTCATCGTCTCCAAGAAGTTCCTCACCCCCGAGGACCACGTTCTCATCATCGACGACTTCCTGGCCAACGGCTGCGCCCTGCTGGGTCTGCTGGAGCTGACTGAGAAGGCCGGTGCCACCGTCGAGGGCATCGGCATCGCCGTCGAGAAGGGCTTCCAGCAGGGCGGCGACCTCATCCGCAGCAAGGGCATCCAGCTGGAGAGCCTCGCCATCGTCGAGTCGATGGACAGCGCCACCGGTGAGATCGTGTTCCGCGACCAGCCGCAGCAGAGCTGAAAGGTTTTTGTTGACAATCCGTCAGGTTTTGTGTATACTGTAAGTGGACCGGAAGGTTCCGTGCGGCGGCACGCAAAGCTGTACTGTGCGTGGGCAGGGTAATTACCACGACATAAGATGTCCCACCGGACATCGCGCCCGCACCGGGGAGATAAGGTGGGTCCGCGCCGGGGACGGTAAGTTCCGGCGACAATAGATGCTCTACCGGGCATCGCGGCTGACAGCCAGCAGAAAACCGCTGTTTTAAGAATGATGGGCGTCGGATGAAGAGTCTGACGCCCTTTCTTTATAAAAGAAACTGAGGACGTATGAAAAAGCTGAACGATAAAAAGCAGGTGGTAGCCCAAATCTCTGCGGCGGCGCGCCTCTATAAGAAAAATCTGGTGGGGAAACACTTTTTGTATGTCTTCGACGGCAGAGCCATTGAGGTGGCCTATCAGGCAAAGGGATTCCGTCACCTGACCGGCGTGGATACCGGGCTGGACGCGATGTCCTTTTACAAAAAGGCGGTGAGCGGGACGCTGCAGGCAAACCAGATCTTCTTTTCGTCTCACCACCCCTATCAGCTCTGCCAGCGCAAGCTCGTACACCTGAGCGACATCGCCGGCATGGTCACTTCAGAGTGCTTTATGCTGGAAAATATCACGACTGAAACGCAGTCGTTCCAGTTCGGCACGACGGACCTTGCCTTTGTGCTCTGCCTGAACCGTCACAAGGACGCCAGCGGGGAGTACAAGAGCAGCAAGTACATCGTGGAGTCCCTGCGGGATGAGGACGGCTTTGCCAAGAGCGAGGGCGCGTATCCGGTGACGCACATCCTCTCGAAGCGGAACGACGAGCCGTTTTATCACGAGGTCGTCTATCTGGACGAGGGGGAAAGCATAGAGACTCTTCCGCCGCTGGCCGCAGAGCTGGTACGTTTGACGGACGAAGCAGGAACGTGAGAAAAGACCGCCGTCCGGCGGTCTTTTCTTTTGCCCATTTTTACGCCCCGTCGAAGCTGTCGCCGTCCTCGGGAAGGTCGGCGGAAGTCTCAGCGTCGGAAGCGGGCGTATCCGGGACAGCGGCGCGGGGGATACCTTTATAGACCAGTGTCTGCTCGAGGACCTCGGCGCAGACCGGGGCCGAGAGGCTGCCGCCCGCCGTCGTCCAGCTGTGGGGCTCGTCGAGGCAGACGAGGCAGAGAAACTGGGGGTCGTCGATGGGAGCCACGGCCACAAAGCTGGCAATGCGGGCCTTCTCGTCGGCGCTGTCCAGCTTCTGGCTGGTGCCGCTCTTGCCGCCTACCCGGTAGCCCGCGATCCGGGCGTTCCGGCCGCCGCCGTAGAGGACGACGGCCTCCATCATCTCCCGCATGGTGCGGGAGGTCTCCTCTTTCAGTACCTGACGCTTGCAGACGGGGGAGAGGTGGTCGATGACTTCGCCCTCCGGGCCGAGGATGTCCGAGACGACGTAGGGCTGCATCAGCCGCCCGCCGTTGACCACGGCGCAGACCGCCGACGCCATCTCGAGGTAAGAGATCTTGCTGCTCTGCCCGAAGGCGCAGGACGCCAGCTCCACCGGCCCCATCCGGTCGGCAGTGTAGTAGAGGCTCTTTTTCGGCTCGGCGGGCAGATCGATGCCGGTGGGCGCGCGGAGGCCGAAGGCCGCAAAGTAGTCGCAGAACGCCTCTTTGCCCAGCCTTGCGCCGATTTGGATGAAGCTCTGGTTGCAGGAGTTCTCAAGGGCCTGCGTGACGGTCTGCGCGCCATGGCGCTTGTGGTTGGCACAGTGGAAGCGGGTGCCGGCCACCGAGATGCTCTCGCCGCAGTAGAAGCTGGAATTTTTGCTCACAGCCCCGGTGTCCAGCGCCGCCGCGCAGGTGATGAGCTTGAAGACGCTGCCCGGCTCGTAGAGGTCGCTGACGGCCTTGTTCCGCCACTGGGTCTGCTGGGCCAGCTGCAATGCCGCCGCCCGCTCGTCGCCGGAAAGCCCCTCTACGGCCTCCCGTGCGGCCTTGTCGGCCAGCACGCGGGGCTGGTTGGGGTCGTAGGCGGGGGTGGTGGACATGGCCAGCACAGCCCCGGTGTTCACGTCCATGACGATGCCCACGGCACGGGCTGCGACGTGGTGCTCCTTTACCGCGTAGCCCAGCGCGTTCTCAAGGTAGTGCTGGATGTTGGCGTCGATGGTGAGCCGCAGGCCGTCCCCCTCGGTGGGGAAACGCTCGGTCTCATAGCTCTGCTCGAGGGTGTAGCCCCAGGCGTTCACCGCCGTGAGGACGACGCCGTTCTCACCCGTGAGCAGGTCGTCATACTTCAGTTCGAGGCCCGAGACGCCCGCGTTGTCCACGTTGGTGAACCCCAGCACCGAGGCCAGAAACTCCCCCTGCGGGTACCAGCGCTTCGAGTCCTGATTGATGCGGATGCCGGTGATGCCGTTTGCCTCGCAGAAGTCCCGCACGGCGTCGGCCATGGCCCGGTCTACCCGGTAGCGCAGGAGGCAGTCGTTGGAGTGGCGGTCGCTGAATTTCTCGAGAAGCTTCCCTTCGTCCAGCTCCAATATCTCGGCCAGCCCCTTGGCCGCGAGGGCGAGTTTATCCTCCGGCATCTCCCGGGGCGAGGCCCGGAGGGTCCAGCAGCTGCTGTTGGCCGCCAGAAGGATGCCGTCGGCGCTATAAATGCGGCCCCGGTCGGCGGGGACGACGGTGTCCCGCAGCTGCTGGCCCAGGGCGCGGTCAGTGTACCAGCCGCCGCCCAGCACCTGCAAAAATAAAAGCCGCACCGCCAGCCCGCAGCAGACCAGACAGAACACCCCCGCCACCAGCCCTGCCCGGGCGCGGAACGCCCGTTCCGGCAGGGTGCGCAGGGCATCGGCGGGTTTTGGCGATTCGGACATGAGACAGCACCTCCCTTCCTGCAATCATATGCGCAAAGCCCCGTGACTAGCCGTCCGTCCCGGTGCGTACACTAAAGGGAAGGGGGGAGAGGATGAAGAAGAGGATCCTGCGTCCGCTGCCCGGCATGGACCTGCCGTTTCTGATCCTGGTGCTCACGCTGGTGGGCTTCGGGCTGGTGATGCTGGCCAGCGCGTCCAGCGCCGTGGCGCTCTACCGGCGGGGCGACGCCTGGGCCTATCTGCGGCCTCAGCTGCTCTACGCGGCGCTGGGGCTCTGTGGGATGTGGCTGGCCAGCCGGGTAGATTACCATATCTTCCACAAGCTGGCGTGGCCGCTGCTGGGGCTGTCGCTGATATTGCTGGCGGCGGTGCTCTTCATGCCCGAGTACAACGGCTGCAGGCGGTGGCTGGTCATCCCGGGGTTCGGCACCCTGCAGCCCAGCGAGATCGCAAAGTTCGCGGTGGTGCTGGTGTTTTCCCACATCATCGCGCTGAACCACGACCGGATGAAGGACTTCAGCGTGGGTGTCCTGCCCTTTGCGCTGGTGCTGGGGGTGGTGGCGGCCCTGATGCTGCTGGAGCCGCACCTGTCCGGCACCGTCCTCATCCTCGGCATCGGCGCGGTGCTGATGTTCGTGGGCGGTACGGGGCTGCGGTGGTTTTTGCTGGCGGGCGCGGGAGGCGTCGGGGCCATCGGTGCGGCGGTGGCCGTCATGCCCGACCTCGTCCCCTACGCCGCCGACCGGCTCCGCTCCTGGCTCGACCCCTTCGCCGACCCGCTGGGTGACGGCCACCAGACCATCCAGAGCCTCTATGCCATCGGCTCCGGCGGGGCCACCGGCCTCGGTCTGGGGGAAAGCCGCCAGAAGCATCTTTTCGTCCCCGAGCCTCAGAACGACTTCATCTTCTCCATCGTCTGCGAGGAGCTGGGCTTCGTGGGGGCCTGCGCAGTGGTGGGGCTGTTCGTGCTGCTGCTCTGCCGGGGCATCACCATCGCAGCCCACGCGCCCGACCGGTTCGGAGCGCTGCTGGTGGTGGGGTTCGTAGTGCAGGTGGCCCTGCAGGCGGTGCTGAACGTGGCTGTCGTCACCAACACCATCCCCAACACCGGCATCTCGCTGCCCTTTTTCTCCTCCGGAGGCACCAGCCTCATGATGCTGCTGGGGGAGATGGGGGTGGTGCTGGGGGTATCGAGGGGGGAGACGTAGAGCCCTCTCAGTCTCGCTTCGCTCGCCAAGGCCGGGTTGCGGCACCCAGCATCCGCAGCGCTTCGCTTGCGTCTTGCTGGCCGCTGCCCCAACAACTCCTCCCTGTTTCCGCCACTGGCGGCGGTCGTCGCTGTTGCCCCCAAAGGGAGAGCCATTGGCAAGCCGGGCCACTTTCGCCTGACCGCTGAAGGCCCGACGGGGCGCAAAAGGGCGGGCGCTGCTACAGAGGGCAGCCGCTTCTGGACAACGCACCTTGTCAAGCTGCCGTGAATCTAGACAGCGGAGCACTACCGTTTCCGAGACATCGTGCTTCGCTCGTCCAGCGTGGGCCTGACCGACACGCCAGTGGCTCCCCCTCTGGGGGAGCTGTCACGCCTGCGGCGTGACTGAGAGGGCAAGTCTCACAAACACATTCACAAACTCAAATCGTGACATCCGCCCCTGCTTTTGCATATCGTGGGGTATCTTTTGCGGAATGGGGGCAGCGGATATGACACAGCAGAGCGGGCGGATTTGGGTGATGGGCGGACGGCCGCTGAACGGCACGGCGGCGATACCGGCGGCGAAAAACAGCGTACTTCCGCTCCTTGCGGCGGCATTGCTCTGCCGGGGACCGGTGCGGCTGCGGGCCGTGCCGAGGCTGTCGGACGTGGAATGCAGCCTCGGGCTGCTGCGGGGCGCAGGGTGCGCTGCCTGCTGGCAGGGGGCAGACATTGTGGTGGCCGGGATGCCCTCAAACAGCACCCTTCCGGGAGAAACCGCGGCACAAATGCGGGCCTCCATCCTCTTCTGCGCGCCGCTGCTGGCGCGGCTGGGCCGGGCCGAGACTTCGCTGCCCGGCGGGTGCAATATCGGAGCCCGTCCCATCGACTTACATCTGGAAGGTCTGGCCCGGATGGGGGCAAAGGAGCTGGACGCCGGGGCGGGAAAGCTGGTGCTGGCCGCGCCGGGGGGCCTCCACGGGGCCGACATCACCCTCCGCTTCCCCAGCGTGGGAGCGACGGAGACATTGCTGCTGGCTGCTGTCTGCGCCCGAGGCACCACCGTCCTGCGGGGCGCGGCCCGGGAACCGGAGATCTCCGACCTTGCCGAATTTCTGAACCGCTGCGGCGGGCGTATCGAGGGCGCGGGGACTTCCACACTGCGCATCGAGGGGCGGCGGGGGCTTTCCGGCTGCGATTTTTCGCCCCTGCCGGACCGCATCTTCGCCTCCACGCTGGCCTGTGCCGCCGCTGCTGCCGGAGGGCGGGTGGAACTCACCGGATGCCCGCCCGCGCTCTATGCGCCGGTGCTGGAAATTCTGGAACAAATGGGCTGCACCGTGGAGCGGGGCGCAGACCGGGCCGAGGTGGCCCGTTTCGGGCGGCTGTACGGGGCGGGCCGGGTCTTCACCGGGGTGTACCCGGGTCTCGCCACCGACGCTGCGCCCCTGCTGGCCGCCGCCATGCTCTGCGCTGAGGGAGAGAGCAGCATCGAGGACGTCATCTTCGAGCGGCGGTTCGGCTGCGCGGAGGGCTTCGAGCGGCTGGGCGGGCGGGTAAAACGGTCGGGCCGGGTGCTCTCCGTCGGCCCGCTGCCGGAAAGCGGCCTCCACGGAACCGCCCTCACTGCGCCCGACCTGCGGGGCGGCGCGGCACTGGTGGTGGCGGCTTTGTCGGCACAGGGAAAGAGCTTCGTGGAAGAGACTCGTCATATCGACCGGGGTTATGCCGGTCTGTGGGAAGTTCTGGCCTCTTTAGGGGGACGAATTGGCAGAGAAATGCCGCCCCTTGACGCCGCTGTGAAAAAAATACCATCGAAAAAGCAAATTTATCTTGCATTCGAGGCCAAAAGATGATACGATACTGTTATATAGTAGCAGTAATGTTGAGTTCTATCCTGCGCCAAGGCGCGGTCTACGATAAAATCCGATGGAGGACAATGATATGGCACTCATGCTCGACGAAGAAATGGATGAAAACGTAACGACGATAAAGGTCATCGGCGTGGGCGGCGGCGGCGGCAACGCCGTCAACCGCATGGTCAGCGACGGCCTGCAGGGCGTTGAATTTATCGCAATGAACACCGACCAGCAGGCACTGGCGAAGAACCATGCTGCCACCAAGGTGCAGCTGGGCTCCAAGCTCACCAAGGGCCGCGGCGCAGGTGCCGACCCCGAGATCGGCCAGCGCGCTGCCGAGGAGAGCAAGGACGAGATCGCAAACGCTCTGAAGGGCTCCCAGATGGTCTTCATCACCGCCGGCATGGGCGGCGGCACCGGCACCGGTGCGGCTCCTGTGGTGGCCGAGGTGGCACACGACCTGGGCATCCTGACCGTGGGCATCGTCACAAAGCCCTTCTCTTTTGAGGGCAAGCGGAAGATGGGTCTGGCTGAGCAGGGCATCGCAAACCTGCTGATGCACGTGGACAGCCTCATCGTCATCCCCAACGAGCGCCTGAAGATGATCAGTCAGGAGAAGATCACCCTGATGAACGCCTTCCAGGCCGCTGATAACGTGCTGCGTCAGGGCGTCGAGTCCATCTCCGCCCTGATCAATGTGCCGGCCTTCATCAACCTGGACTTCGCCGACGTGCGCTCCATCATGAAGGACGCCGGCTACGCTCACATGGGCGTCGGCAGCGCCAAGGGTGCCGGCAAGGCTGAGAACGCCGCCAAGGCCGCTATCTCCTCTCCGCTGCTGGAGACCAGCATCGCCGGCGCACACGGCGTCATCATCAACATCACTTCCAGCCCCGACATCGGTCTGGAGGATGTCGAGACTGCCGCCGGCCTCATCACCCAGAGCGCTCATCCCGATGCGAACATCATCTGGGGTACTGCCTTCGACGAGAACCTCTCCGATGAGATGCGCGTTACCGTCGTGGCCACCGGCTTTGACAACAAGGCCGCTGACGGCCTGCGCGGCACTCTGGGTACTGCTGCCGCCGGGACTGCTCCCGGCGTGACGGCTTCTGCTCCGTCCGCTGTCTTCAGTGCCGAGGTCAACACCCCCTCCGCCGCTTCCGGCAGTGCTTCTGCCGCCAAGCCCGTGGAGGAGGAGAACAGCGACACCAGCTACTACGACGACCTGCTGGCGATCCTGAACAAGCGTAGATAAGCGCAAGAATAGAGAACCCCTTGTGCAGAAAAAGCGGAAGGAGGCCGTACCGTGGAGCAGCAACAGACAAAGCTGCCGCTGGAGTGGCTGAGCAGCCGCCGGACGCCGGAGCTGCATCGGCTGGAACAGCTTTGCCGGGAGACAGCCCGGGAGCATCGCTGCGCCCAGCGCAGACTGCAGGAGGTGGAAGAGGCGATGGCATCCGAACAGGAGAAGTCATGCCCTGAGGCTCTGCTCGCTGCGTCCGGGCCGACTCAGCTCGAGCAGCTGAGCCGGAAGCTCAACGCGGCCAACGCCGAGCTTCGCCGCTATGAGACTCGGATGTTCGCCTACGAGCGCACCATGCTGGCCCTGCGGAAGGAGAACGCCGAGCTGACCGCCCGGTGTGAGGAGCTGCGGAGCGAGCTGGACAAAATATCCACCGCCCCGCTGCGGCTGGATGTTCCGTCCATACAGCCCGCGGTCCCGTTCCCGGAGACGGCTGCGCAGACACCGCCTGCTGCGGACCGTCAGTCGAAAACAAAGCTGGAACACCTCGGCGACGAGGTCCTGGCCGAGCTTGCGAAGCTGATGCCGTAGCCCTCTCAGGCGCTTCGCGCCAGCTCCCCCAGAGGGGGAGCCCTTGGCAGGCCGGGCAACTTCCTGCTGCCTGCTGAAAGCTCAATATAACGCAAAAAAGAGTGCCCTGCTACAGAGATTAGCAGCAGCTTGACAAGGAACATTGTTCCGAAGCTGCTGCCCTCTGTAGCAGGGCACTGCTGTTTTCAATATAAAGAAACTTTGCTCGTCCAGCATGGGCCTGGCCGACACGCCAGAGGCTCCCCCTCTGGGGGAGCTGGCGAGCGAAGCGAGACTGAGAGGGCTAGCGCTGTTCCAGCAGATAGGTCGCCTCGAGGTCGGCGATGTGGAGCTTGACGGCGAGAGGGTACTTCTCGAAGGCCCCCGACAGGGCAAAGCTGCCGCCCCGGACGGCGTCGTCGAAGCCGCCCATGTGCCAGCGGATGGCCACGGCTTCTTCCACCTTCAGCTTCATGAACCGCTCGATGAGGAAGACGCTCTTCTCGCCATGGCCGTAGGGGAACATGTCCTCCACGCTGTAGCTGGGGACTTTCTCCCACTGGCCCGTCGCTTCGTTTTTCACGTTGCGGGTGCCTTTTTTGTAGAAGTTGGCCTTGCACAGGTCGTGGAGCAGTGCGCAGATGGCGAAGGTCTCCTCGCTGTCCTCGTCCGGCGTGAAGAAGGTGCCGTGGAGCACGCGGTAGACGTTCAGGCTGTGCGCACACAGTCCGCCCTCGCAGGCCCCGTGGAAGCGGGTGGACGCCGGCGCGGAGAAGAAGTCCGTCTTGCTGTCCATCCAGTCCAGCAGCTTCTCGCTGCCGGGCCGGGTGACGTGGGTGCGGAATATCTCCAGAAATTCCTCGCGGTCCGTCATCTTACAGCTCCATATCCTCGAGGATGCCCTTCAGGATGGCCAGCTCGTCGTGGCTCAGGGAGATGCCTTTGCCCATGCGGGTGCCGTCCGGGGACCAGTCGCGGATGTCGTACTTGGGTTCGCCTTCGTTCCAGCTGATGAGGTTGAGCTGGCGCTCCCAGCCGCGGGGACGCTCTCCGAGGACTGCGATGCGCTCAACGATCTCGTATTTGATTTCTGCCATAGTGCATTACCTGCCTTTGCTTTGTTTGCTACCATAATAAAAGAAGCGCGCGAAGATTTCAACAGGTAATTGGAAAATAATTTCTGAATTTTACATCTCTTTCAACCGTAAGGCGCTTCTTCGCGCCACTCTACCAGCTGTAAAACGCCGCTCTGGTCTTCGTCGGGCGCAGGTTCGCGGCTGTGAAGATGCTGCTCGGCCCCGAAAAGCCCGCCGCCGTACTGGGTCATCACCCCCGGCGACCGCCCGGCCAGATACTCGGCGGCGTTCTTCTGCCGACAGGCCGCAGGGGTGCCGTCGGTCATGGGGATGCCGCAGTCCGGACGGGGCTGCGGGACTTCCGGCGGCGGGAGCTGCACATCCGGGCCGTCCGGCTGCGACGGCGGCTGCTGGGAGCCGCGGCCCGGTTCTGGCGGTTCCGTGACGGGCGGCTGACCGGGTTCCGCGCCCAAAGGCGGGCTGACCACGCTGCTCGTCTCCTCCGGCGGGCCGCTCGGCCCGGGCGCATCCTCAAGCTCATGGCGGATAAACGGGGTAAGAGAATCCATGCGATCACCTCCGCACCTAGGATGCCCGGCGGCAGGGGCAATCATGCACAAAAAAATCCCCCCGGGACTCCGGGGGGAGAGGTGCTGCGCTGTGTTACGGGGTGGGGATTTCCGACACCACCACGGCAAACCGGACCTTGACCTTTTTGCCGTTGGTGTCCGTAAAGCTGGTGGTGATCAGGCCGATCTGGCGTTCACCGGCCAGATCGATATTTGATGTGTTAATGTAGGCGTAGTGTGCATTCAGGTTGATGACCTGCTTTCCGGCATCCTTGTCATACTTGCCGCAGTAGAGGCAGACGACCTTGTTAGAGAGGGCGGGGTTACTTGAGAAGTAGGAGCGAATTGCAGGGAGAGAGGCGCGGTCGTCGGTATAAACCGCCTTGACAACGTCTTCAAATCCGGGCTTCGCTGCCAGCTGTTGCAGCTTGGCGTCCAGCTCGGCAGAGGAGGTACAGGTAATGGTCGTTTTACCCCAATGGCCATTGGCATAATCCGCCATAGCCTTTGCAATGCTCTTGTGGGAGGCCGAGCCCCCGGTGCCGCAGCCCGTAAGCAGGGCCAGTGCCATCACCCCGGCAAGGGCGAGGGCAAGGATCTTTTTCATAGCGTTCATAGTTGTTCCTCCCTGTGTTCATGCAGGCTGTTAACCTGCGGTATGATCATAGATGATCACGGCGATGCGGTAGCTCTTTTCCCCTCTTGTTACAAGCCGGGTGGCGCACTTGGCAGCGGTCAGTCTTCCTCTAGAGCTACGAAGTGGCAGTCCGCCCCCTAATATAAGGGGCATAACACGCATGGTCTGGTGCAGCTCGCTCTGCTTGCTGTCTACCTCGCAGGCGTAAAGATTCACGGTATAACCGTTTTCGTAGTTGCTAAAAACGTTCCGCAGGGTTGTGTATGTAGAGGAATTCGGAGAAATAGTCCAATCGCCGTGCTCATTCAGCCAGGAGGCCTTAAACATATCAGCGACGGTCTTTATCTCAGGGACATCGTGGGTGATGGGAACGTCCTTATAACCAAGGTTCTCGCTGAGGAAAGCAGCCATATACTCCTCCACCAGCCGGTCGCCGCTTTTCCCACTGCTGCAGCCGGTGAGGATGGTGAGCAGCATCACTCCGGCAAGGGCCATGGCCAGCAGCTTTTTTGTTAATTTCATTACAGTTCCTCCTTCAAAGCAGATCGGTAGTATTCTCCAGCCCCCGTGGGGAGTTGGTAATACCATAATAAGAGACATTACTAGTTGATGTCAAGGAAAAATGAAAAAATCATCAAAAGAATGAAGTTTTTCTTTTTTTTATGCAAAATATACAAAAACACCCCGGGGCCAAAGGGGCCTCGGGGTGTGGAAAAGGGACTGAGCAGGCAAAAGACTTTCTGAAAGACGCGGCCCTGAGAAGGCAGGCGATGAGGAAGAGAAGGGAAGCGGTCACACAAGGACCTCCACCGTGCTCCCCCCGCTGAGGGCCTTTTTTACGACCACCTGCTTGTCGATGCGCTCCTTGAGCGCGGCGACGTGGGAGATGATGCCCACGAGGCGGTCGCCCTCGGTGAGGCCGGCGAGGACCCGGATGGCCTGCTCGAGGCTCTCGTCGTCCAGCGAGCCGAAGCCTTCATCGAGGAAGAGGGTGTCCAGCCGGATGCCGCCCGCCGTGCTCTGGACCTCGTCCGAGAGGCCCAGAGCCAGCGCCAGTGAGGCTTTGAAGCTCTCGCCGCCCGAGAGGGTCTTGACGCTGCGGCGGGTGCCGTTGTAGTGGTCGATGACGCCGAGGTCGAGGCCGGACTGGCTGCGCTGGTTCTCGGCGCCCACCCGCTCCAGCTCGTACTGCCCGGCAGTCATCTGCATAAGGCGGGTGTTGGCGTGGACGAGGATGGCGTCGAGGTAGTTCATCTGGATGTAAGCCTCAAGGCGTATCTTCTGTTTGCTGCTGAGGGTGCCGCCCGCCGTGGAGGCGAGGGCGTTCACCCACTGCCAGCGGCGTTCCAGCTCCGCCCGGGCGGCGGCGTGCTGACGGTAGAGGTCGGCGGCCTTCCGGTTGGGCAGGAGGCGGGCCGTCAGGGCCTTTTCCTGAGCCGCGAGAGCGGTGCGCCGGGCCGTCAGAGCGTCCCGCTGGGATTCGAGGGCGGGCAGGTCGGCGGCTTCGCCCGCCTCCGTCTGCTGGGCCGTCAGGGCCGTGACTGCGGCCTCGGCGGCGGCGTAGTCCTGCCGGGCCTTGGCCAGAGCCGACGCGGCGGCGTCCATCCCGGCCCGGAGGGCGCAGCGCTCGTTTTCCAGCCCGGCCAGCACCCGGCGGGCTTCTTCCCGGCCGGCGGCGGGCAGAGCGGCCCGGGCCTCGGCACACTGGGCCTCCAGCGCCTTGGCGGCGGCGGACTGCCGGGCGGCTTCCTCGGCGGAAGCCCGTGCCTCGGCCTCGAGGGCAGAGCGCTGGGCGGTCTTTTTCTGCCGCTCGTCCTCCTGCCGGGCCTTGGCGGCGAGGGCGGCGGCATTCTGCTCCTGAGCCTTGTCGAGGGCTTCCTGTGCGGCGTGCAGGGCCTCGCTTTCTTCGGCCAGAGCCGTCTTCAGAAGCGAGACGGTCAGCTTCACCGGCCCCTCCGGCGAGGTGAACCGCTCCGGCAGCAGGGCCTCGGCGTCCCGGCGGAGGGTGGCTTTGGCCTCCCGGTCTGCGGCCACGGCCTTGGCGGCGGCCGCACTGGCTTCCTGTGCGGCGCGGTCGGCCTCGTCGGCGGACTGTCTGGCCGCGTCCACCCGGGCCTGCGTGGGGGCTTCGGCGGGCAGAACGGCCCGCCTCGGGTGATGGGTGCTGCCGCAGACGGGGCAGGGGGTGCCGTCTGTCAGATTCTCGGCCAGCAGGCCCGCCTGCGCGTTGAGAAAGGCCCGCTCGAGGTGGTCGCGGAGGGCGTGGGCGCGCTCCTTTGCGCCGTCGGCGAGAAGATAACGCTCCTGCGCCTGCCGTGCGGCCTGCCCCCGGCGCTGCCCCTCAGCGAGGCTCTGGGCCAGCTGCGAGAGGGCCGTTTCCCGCCGGGCCAGCTGTTCGGCCCGGGCCTCAAGGCTCACCTTCTCGGCCTCTGCGCCCCCAAGGGCGGCGAGGCTCTGCTCCAAGGCGGTCAGCTCTCCGTCCAGCTGCCCGAGGGCGGCGCGGCGCTTTTCAGCTCTGGCGTTCTCGAGGGTGGCGGCGTCCCGGGCGGCAGAAAGCCTCTTTTCGAGGCTGTCCAGCCCGTCGAAGGCCGCGAGGTCGGCTTTTGCCCGCTCGAGCTTTCCGGCCAGCGCGTCCAGCGCGGCGGAATCCCCGGCGTGGCGGGCCGCTTCGGCCTCGGCGGCGTCCAGAACGGGCCGCAGAGCGTCCTGACGGGCCTGCGCGGCGGTCAGCTCGAGGCGGAGCTTCTCGGCCTGTTCGGCCCGGCCCAGCGTCTGCTGGAGCTTGTCCAGCTCTGCCTCGGCCTCAGTCCGGGCGGAAGTGGACAAGCTCAGCGCCTGCTCCTGCCCGGCCAGCAGGGCATCCAGAAGGGGAAGCACCCCTTCCGGCGACGCCTGCCCGCCCGCCTCGCAGAGGGGGGCCAGCGCGTCCAGAACGGCCTCGTCGGCGTCCCCCTCGGCCCAGCTCAGGCCGGAGAGCAGCTGCCCAATGCGGACGCTCTGCTCCTCCCGCTGGCGGGTGAGGGCGGCGTTCTCGGCCTGCAGCCGCTCCTGGAGACGCTGGTAGGGCTGGGTGCGGAACAGCTTGCGGAAGATCTTGCTCCGCTCCTCGGTGGAGGCGTTGAGCAGCCGGGTGAACTGCCCCTGAGCGATCATGGCGATCTGGGAGAACTGGTTGTAGTCCAGCCCGATGATGTCCACCACGGCGGCGGTGACGTCCTTGGCCCGGGTGACGGGCGGGCGGCCGTCGGCGTAGGTGAGGCAGGCGTCGGCCTTTTCGGTGGTGAAGCCCTCGCCCCGGGCTTTCGGGCGGAGGTATTCGGGATTGCGGCGGACGGTGCAGCGCTGCCCCCGCACCTCGAATTCCAGCTCCACGAAGGTGGGGGTGCCGGGCTCGGCGTATTTGCTGCGGAGCATGGCCCCCTCCCGGACGCCGCCGCTGGAATGGTCGTAGAGGGCGTAGGTGATGGCGTCGAAGAGGGTGGTCTTGCCCGCGCCGGTGTCGCCGGTGACGAGGTAGAGCCCGCCTCTGCCCAGCTGGGCGAGGTCCAGAACGGTCTCGGCGGCGTAAGGCCCGAAGGCCGACAGGGTCAGTTTCAGGGGCCTCATGCTTCATCCTCCTTCCAGATGTCCTCGATGAGCGATTGGCAGAACGCCGCCTGTTCGTCGGAGAGGGGCTGGCCGTTCTGGGCTTCGTAAAAGGCCGCAAAATGCTCGAGGGGCGTCTTGCTCTCGGCCCGGGCGGCGGCGTCGGGCGTCTCGGCGGCCCGGGTGCGGCGGTTGTCGTAGTCCAGCCGCATGAGGTTCGGGTAGATGACCCGCAGCCGGGCCAGCGCGTCGGGGACGTCCTGCTCGTCGGTGAGGGTGATGTGGAGGTAGTCGTCCGTCGGCGTGCCGTCGTAGGCCCGGCGGTCGGTGAGCTCCATGTAACTGCCCCGCAGCTCCCGCAGGTCGTGCCGGGGGGTGAGAGGCGCGGCCTCGAAGCGGACGCTGCCCTTTTCGCCCAGGGTGACGAAGAGGGCGGCTTTGTGCTGATGGGCCTCGGAGAAGGAATATTTGAGGGGACTGCCTGCGTAGCGGACGGTGTCCCGCCCCACCTTCTGGGGACTGTGGAGGTGTCCCAGAGCCACATAGTCGAAGCTCTCGAAGAGGGAGACGTCGATGCTGTCCACCCCGCCCACGCTGGGCTCTTCGCTCTCGCAGACCGCCGCCCCGGCCACGAACTGGTGGGCCACCAGCACGTTCCGGCGGGCGGGGTCGGGTGCGCAGGCGTTCAGCACACAGCCGATGGCGTCGTTATAGCTCTCGATCTTCTCGTCCGGGAAGACATGCCGCACGGCGGCGGGCTTCAAAAAGGGCAGGAGCCAGATGTCCACCGGGCCGTATTCGTCCGTCAGGGTGATGGGCGCGGGCGGTGCGGCAAAGACCGGGCTGACGTACACCCGGCTCCCTGCCAGCAGCCGTGCGCCGAAGGCGATGCGGTCTGCCGAGTCGTGGTTGCCGCTGACGGCAAAAACGGGCAGGCCCCGCGCCGCAAGCTCGGTGAGGAACCAGTCCAGCAGCCGCACCGCCTCGGCGGGCGGCACGGGCTTGTCGTAGAGGTCGCCTGCCAGCAGAACGCCGTCCACGGGCCGGGCGTCCAGCAGGGAGAGGACCTGCTCTAAAATGTATCGCTGGTCGTCCAGCATGGAGAATTCGCAGACCCGCTTGCCCAGATGCAGGTCGGAGAGGTGTAGGAAACGCATGGGGACACCGCCTTTCGTTGGGATGATTTTATTATAGGAGAGTTGGGGGCGTTTGTCGAGGGGGCAACGGCGACGACCGCCGCCAGTGGCGGAAACAGGGAGGAGCTGTTGGGGCCGCGGCCAGCAGGATGCGAGGCCCGCACCAAGGGCCGAAGCAGACGCTGGGAGCCGCAACCCGGGTGCGAAGCACCTCTGGCGAGCCGGGCAGGCCCACGCTGGACGCTGAAAGTTTTTTAATTTCGGAAACAGTAGTGCCCTGCCACAGAGGGAAAGTGTCTTTGTAAACTTTCCGCGCACCGCTTGACTTTTGCGCGGGATGGCATATAATAAACTCAGGAATGTGAATACTCCATTGGTTTCACCCCAATGGAAAAGCCCCCAAGGAGCCGCGAACTCCCAGGGGGCTTTCCTTTTAATTAGGCTTTGCGGTTCTCATCGTATCTGTCAAGCCATTTGCAGATGAACCGCGACGTTACATCTGCTGCGACAGACACCAAGAATGTGAATATATACTCCATTGCTTCACCCCCTCTCCCGTGGATTACGGGGTGAACCGCAAAGCAAGTATATCATAAATTCTGACAAAAAGATACATCAAATCGAAAAGAGCCTCCCCTTTCGGGAGGCTCTTCCGTCTTCACATCACGCGGCCGGGAACATCTTTTCCCAGGTGTCTTTGCCCACGGAGCCGTCGGAGGTCAGGCTGTGGCGGGTCTGGTAGCGCTTGACGGCGGCGACGGTGCTGGCACCGAACCTGCCGTCGGTGGTGAGCCGCTCGCCATCGGTGTTGAGCTTCTGCTGCACCAGCCGGACGCAGCCGCCCGCGCTGCCGCTCCGCAGCACGATGCCGGGGTAGGGGACGATGAGGCCGTGCTTGGCCGTGTAGCGGGCGTAGAGCACGTTCCAGGTGTTCGCGCCCACTTTGCCGTCCTCTTTGAGGCCGTACCGGAGCTGGAACTCCCGGACAGCCTTCTCGGCGTTTGCGCCGAACGTTCCGTCCACGGTGAGGGCGGCGTACCAGGTGCAGCTGTCCCGGATGCCGTTGAGCCAGGTCTGCACGAGGGCCACGTCCGGGCCGGAGCTGCCGCGCCGGATGAGCGAGTAGTAAGCAGGAATTGCCATAGTGTTGTCACACTCCTTCCGCGCTCATCCTATGCGGCGTGCCGATGGCCTGTTCACCCGGCCAGAACCACGTCCTCCCGGGGCGCGGTGAGGCCGTCCCACCACTCCACGAACCGGAACCGGACGATATATTCCCCGCAGACAAGGTCATTTTCGGCAGGCGTGTCGTACCCGCCGCAGGCTGACCGGCAGAGCCCCGGGTAGAGCACGCACCACCAGTTCCGGCCTGCCCGCCGCGTCCCGATGTCCAGCCGTACCGCGTCGTACCGCCCGGCGGGCAGAGCCCCGCCGTCATAGCACCGGGTGGGAAAGTACATATTCACGAGGCAGGCTTTCACCGGTGTACGGATGCCGAGAGCGGCCAGTGTCTGGCGGGCCGTCAGCTCGAAGCGGACGAGGTTTTCCGCCGCCCACGCCCGGGCATCGGCCCGGCTGTCCGCCGGGCAGGCTTCGTCGGTGAGGGCCAGCACGGCGTCCCGGACAGCCAGCTTCGCGCTCTGGTCGCGCACGGAGTCGGTGTCGGCCCGGATGTGGAGCCGCAGGGTATCGGCGGCAAGCTGGTCGGCGGTGGTGAGCTGGCTCTGCGCCCAGCCTGCCCCCAGCGACAGCAGAAGACAGAACAGCAGCGAGGCGCACAGCGCCCCCATTTCGCGGCGGGATAACATAAAAAACAGGCCCCCTCATGGAAAGTTTATCCAGAGGATGGGCCTGTTTTTAGAAAATTATTCTTTAATTCTTCAGCGACTGCATCGGGGCGGGGAGTCTGCCGCCGCGGTTGATGAAGACGGAGGGGTCACGCTGGTTGACCGGCATGATGGGGCCGTAGCCCAGCAGGCCGCCGAAGTCCAGCACTTCGCCCGCCTTGCGGCCGATGGCCGGGATGACGCGGACGGCGGTGGTCTTGCTGTTGACCATGCCGATGGCGGCTTCGTCGGCGATGAGGGCGCTGATAACGGCAGGGGTGGTGTCGCCGGGGATGATGACCATGTCGATGCCCACAGAGCAGACAGCCGTCATGGCCTCCAGCTTTTCAATGGTGAGACAGCCGCACTCGGCGGCGTGGATCATACCGTCGTCCTCGCTGACGGGGATGAAAGCGCCCGACAGGCCGCCGACGTGGTTGGAGGCCATGACGCCGCCCTTCTTGACGGCGTCGTTGAGCAGGGCGAGGCAGGCGGTGGTGCCGCAGCAGCCGCAGGTCTCAAGGCCCATCTCCTCGAGGATGTTGGCCACGCTGTCGCCCACGGCGGGGGTGGGGGCCAGCGACAGGTCGATGATGCCGGCGGGTACGCCCAGCTCCTTAGAGGCGAGGTTTGCCACCAGCTGGCCCACGCGGGTGATCTTGAAGGCGGTGCGCTTCACCAGCTCGGCCACCTGGTCGATGGGGGCGTCCTTGGGCAGCCGGGCCAGCGCGGCGCGGACCGCGCCGGGGCCGGAGACGCCGACGTGGATCTCGCAGTCGGGCTCACCGGGGCCGTGGAAAGCACCCGCCATAAAGGGATTGTCCTCGGGCGCGTTGCAGAAGACCACAAGCTTTGCTGCGCCGATGCACTGACGGTCGGCGGTGAACTCGCTGGCCTTCTTGACGGCCTCGCCCATCAGTTTGATGGCGTCCATGTTCAGGCCCGCCTTGGTGGCACCGATGTTCACCGAGCTGCAGACGATGTCCGTCTCGGCCAGTGCGCGGGGGATGGACTCGATGAGGCGCAGGTCGCCCGCCGAGAAGCCCTTGTGGACGAGGGCAGTGTAGCCGCCCACGAAGTTGACGCCCACCTTCTTGCCGGCGGCGTCCAGCGTCTTGGCAAAGTCCACCGGGTCGGCGTCCGGGCAGGCGCCCAGCAGCATGGCAATGGGGGTGACGCTGATGCGCTTGTTGATGATGGGGATGCCGTACTCGGCGCTGATGTGCTCCACAGCCGGAACGAGCCGGGCGGCGCGGGTGGTGATCTTGTGATAAATTTTTTCGCAGGCTTTCCTGGGGTCCGGGTCGATGCAGTCCAGCAGGCTGATGCCCATGGTGACGGTGCGCACGTCCAGATTGTCCTGCGTGAACATCTCGATGGTCTCGAGGATGTCGCCGGTGTTCATCATGCTCATAGTAGTTTGCCTTTCTTTTGTAGCAACTGAAGGCTCTCCCTCTGGGAGAGCTGGCGCGAAGCGCCTGAGAGGGCAAGGCCGGTGAGATGGAGCAGCTATGCAGCGATAAGCAGGCTCTTTGTCAGCATCCTTGCCCTCTCCGTCATTGCTTCGCAATGCCACCTCTCCCAAGGGGAGAGGCTTTTGTCAGATGGTGTGCATCGCGTCGAAAACTTCCTGGCGGGTGAGGTTGATCTGCATCCCCATCTCAGCGGCCAGAGCGTCCATCTTCTGGTGCAGCTCCTCGTGGGAGACGCTGCACTTGGAGATGTCCACCAGCATGATCATGGCGAACATGCCCTGCAGGATGCTCTGGGTGACGTCCTCGATGTTGATGTTCAGCTCACAGCAAAGGCCCGAGACGCGGGCGACGACGCCCACGGTGTCGTGGCCGATGACGGTAATGAATGCTTTCATAATTCCTACCCCTTCTATATAAATGTTGACCTTGCGGAAAGGCTCTCCCTTTGGGAGAGCTGGCGCAAAGCGCCTGAGAGGGCAAGGCTGCTGCGACAGAGCCGCCGCGCAGCGATAAGCAGCCTCTTTGTCAGAGCGATGCTATCGCCGCGCCCGCGATTCTCCGTCAGCGTCCTTGCCCTCTCCGTCACGCCTGACGGCGTGCCACCTCTCCCAAGGGGAGAGGCTTTTCGCTCACGGACAGGCTTCCCTTCATACAACCTCTCAGTCTGCTTCGCAGACAGCTCCCCTGGTAGGGGAGCCTCTGGCGAAGAGGCGAAGCTTTACGGAATGCCAAGGCCTCCCCTCGTTAGGAGCAACAACGACGACCGCCGCCAGTGGCGGAAACAGGGAGTCGCTGTTGGGGCCGCGGCCAGCAAGACGCAAGCAAAGCGCTGCGGATGCTGGGTGCCGCAACCCGGGCAGTGGCGCAGCGGCAGCTGCGACGGAGAGGTTTTCTTCAGTATAGCAGATTTCACGAAAAATGAACACTCTTTTTGGAAAAAAGAGAAGGGGAGAAGGGCAAAAGAATGTCTATCACCGGCAGAACTTGCAAAAACCAGATGCAAACTGCCGGGCAGTGTGCTATACTTATCTATAAATATCGCTACAGGCTGAACAAAGGAGAGACAACGATGGAACAGCTTCTGAAGATCCTTGAAGACAATGCCCGGATGTCGGTGGAGGACATCGCGGCCATGCTGAATAAATCCCCCGCCGAGGTGGCGGCTATGATAGACCTGGCCCGGGCGCAGGGCATCATCAAGGGCTACAAGACCCTCGTGGACTGGGAGAAGGCCGGCGTGAACCGGGTGGAAGCCGTCATCGAGCTGAACGTCAGCCCCAAGAAGAGCCGCGGCTTTGACGAAATTGCCGCCACCATCGCCTCCTTCGACGAGGTGGAGAGTGTGCTGCTGATGAGCGGCGGCTACGACCTGCAGCTGGTCATCAAGGGCCAGACCTTCCAGGAGATCGCCCTCTTTGTGGCAAAGCGGCTGTCGCCGCTGGACGACGTGCTGTCCACGGCCACCCATTTCGTGCTCCGCACCTACAAAAAAGAGGGCCGTCTGTATCAGGACGAAGAAATCGATGAAAGAGAGTGCACCGTGCTGTGATGGATTACGATAAACTGATCGCGCCTGCCGCTGCGGCCATGCGTCCCTCCGGCATCCGCAAATTCTTCGACCTCGCCGCCGAGATGCCCGAGTGCATCAGCCTCGGCGTCGGCGAGCCCGACTTCAAGACCCCCTGGGCCGTCCGTGAGGCGGGCATTGAAAGCCTCGAGCATGGCCGCACCCGCTATACTTCCAACGCGGGCCTGAAAGAGCTGCGGGCCGAGATCGCCCGCTACCTCGACCGCCGGATGGGCCTGAAATACGACCCGGCAAAGGAAGTCCTCGTCACCGTCGGCGGCAGCGAGGCCATCGACATGTGCATCCGTACCCTGGTGCAGCCCGGCGATGAGGTCATCATCCCGGAGCCGTGCTTCGTCTGCTACGAGCCCATCACCACCCTGTCCGGCGGTGTGCCGGTCCATGTGGCCTGCTGTCAGGAGGATGAGTTCCGCCTCCGGGCCGACGCCCTGAAAGCCGCTGTCACCCCGAAGACCAAGCTCCTCATCATGCCCTTCCCCAACAACCCTACCGGCGCGGTGATGGAGCGGGAAGACCTCGAGGCCATCGCGGAAGTCCTGCGCGGCACCAACATCATGGTGCTGTCGGATGAGATCTACGCCGAGCTGAACTACGGCCTGCAGAACCACGTTTCCATCGCCACGCTGCCCGGCATGGCCGAGCGGACGGTGGTGGTCAACGGATTCTCCAAGACCTACGCCATGACGGGCTGGCGGCTGGGCTATGCCTGCGGCCCCGCGCCCATCATCAAGATCATGACCAAGATCCACCAGAGCGCTATCATGAGCGCCCCCACCACCAGCCAGTACGCCGCTATCACGGCCCTCAAGGACTGCGACGGCGAGATCGAGCGGATGCGCAACGAGTACAATATGCGCCGCCGCCTCGTGGTGAAGAGCTTCAACGATATGGGCCTGAGCTGTTTTGAGCCGCGGGGCGCGTTCTACGCCTTCCCCTGCATCAAGTCCAGCGGCATGAGCAGCGAGGAGTTCTGCACAAAGCTTCTGGAGCAGAAGCATGTCGCCATCATCCCGGGCAACGCCTTTGGCGCGTCCGGCGAGGGCTACGCCCGCGTATCTTACGCCTACAGCGTGGAGCATCTGATGGAGGCCATCCGCCGCATCCGGGAGTTTTTGAACGAGAACTGTAAGTGAGGAGGAAAAAACCATGCGCGATCGTGTGACGGTCCTGGCCCCGGCCAAGCTGAATCTGGCGCTGGACGTGGTGGGCATCCTGCCCGGCGGCTACCATGCGCTGGATATGACCATGCAGGCTGTCTCGCTCTACGAGCGGGTGGTCATCCGCCGCAGCCCCTACCTCGATCTGGCCCTGCCCGGCAGCAATGTCAAGCCCGGCCCGGGCAACACCGCCATCAAGGCGGCGCTGGCCTTCTTCCACTATACGGGCCTGCTGGCGGGTGCAGACATCACCGTCTATAAGAGCGTCCCCGTCCGGGCCGGTATGGCCGGCGGCAGCGCCGACGCTGCGGCTGTTCTGGTGGGCCTGAATGAGCTGTACGGCGCCCGCCTGTCCATGAGCGAGCTCTGCGCTCTGGGTGCCGGTATCGGCGCAGACGTACCCTTCGCCCTCATGGGCGGCACCTGCCGGGTGCAGGGCCTCGGCGACCTCATCAAGGCACTGCCGCCCCTGCCCGAGTGCTGGTTCACGGTGGTGATGCCCGGCTACGGCATCTCGACGCCGGAGGCTTTCGCGGCCTACGACAAAGTCGGCGGCAGCGTCCACCCCGACTGCGCCGCTCAGGAAGCCGCCATCCGGGCTGGCGACCTGGACGCTGTCTGTGCCGCTGCCGGAAACGCCCTCGAGGAGTGCAGCGGGGCTAAGGACAACGAGGCCATCAAGGCCGCCCTCCGGGAGAACGGAGCCGTCACCGCCCTCATGACCGGCAGCGGCGCGGCGGTCTTCGGCGTGTTCCGCACCGAAGCCGAAGCCAAAGCCGCCGCCGCCGCCCTCCGCGCCCGCTGGCCGCAGGTCTATACAGCCCAGCCCGTCAGGGGAGGGGCAGCCCTCTCAGTCACGCCGAAGGCGTGACAGCTCCCCCAGAGGGGGAGCCTCTGGCGTGTCGGTCAGGTTTCGTCTGAATGAACAAAGTTTAATCTATCATAAACAGGAGTGCCCTGCTACAGAGGCTAGCAGCAGCTTGACAAGGATATTGTTCCGAAGCTGCTGCCCTCTGTAGCAAGGCACTATCTTTTACGCGATATTGAGCTTCCGGCGGTCAGCTCAGAGTTGACCGGCTTGCCAAGGGCTCTCCCTTTGGGAGAGCTGGCGCGTGAGCGCCTGAGAGGGCAAGGCTGCTGGCGGGGAAGCATAGGTGCAGCGCTCGTTTCGCGCTGACAAAGAGCCTGCCCATCGCTGCGCAGCGGCTCTTTCGTGCCGAGCTTGCCCTCTCCGTCATTGCTTCGCAATGCCACTGCCCGGGTTGCGGCTCCCAGCGTCTGCTTCGCTGTCGCTTGCATCCTGCTGGCCGCGGCCCCAACAGCTCCTCCCTGTTTCCGCCGCTGGCGGCGGTCGTCGCCGTTGCTCCCAAAGGGAGAGGCTTTGGCAAGTCGGGCCACTTCCTACTGGACGCCCGAGGTGCAATATGGCGCAAAAAAGCGGGCCTCGCTGCAGAGGGCAGCCGCTTCTGGACAACGCACCTTGTCAAGCTGCCGCTGGCCTAGACAGCAGGGCACTACAGTCCACGAAACAAATAAGCTTTGCTC
>ERZ809932.22-NODE-22-length-44340-cov-12.1323_pt1 | contig 44340 bp, 38 predicted proteins | sample MGYA00520437_ERZ809932 | MGnify/ENA primary metagenome ERZ809932 (study PRJEB31588, sample SAMN03398967) | human gut metagenome | study: EMG produced TPA metagenomics assembly of the PRJNA231909 data set (A prospective, longitudinal analysis of the...
TGGAAGGTTAATTATTCATTTTTGAGCCAGTGTCCAGAAAACCGGGTACATATCATTGCAGGAGGGCTTTCGTATGAGCTTTACACAGACCGTTTTACAGCATCATCGAGACTGCAAGGTCGAGAACACTGCCGCGATGCCCACGCTGATGGCGCTGCTGATGCTGCTGATTATTTTTTATGCGTGGTTGAACCCCTTGCCGAACACCTCGGTGGTGCTGAGCATCGAGATAAAGGCGTTGAGGTTTTCCTTATGGATAAATGCCTGCAGCTGCAATGCCTCGCGGTGGGTGAGGGTCGTATAGATCATGTAGTGGGGCCGGTCGGTGTAGGCACCGTAGCAGGGCGTATAGGTCGCGCCGCGCACCAGCTTGCGCATGACGAAGTCACAGATGGGGTCTTTGTCGTCGCAGATGATGAGGATGGCCTTGCACATCTTCATCTGCTCGAGGACGGCATCGACGACGAGGCTCTTGACCGTCAGGCCCACGAAAGAGTAGAGAGCGGTGTAGAGGTCGAAGACGAAGCAGGCTGCCAGCACCATGGCGAGGTCGGTGATAAAAAGCGCCTCGCCGGTGTTCTTCATATGGGTGTATTTTTTCAGGATGAGGGCGACGACATCGGTGCCGCCGGAAGACGCGCCCACGTTGAAGAGCAGAGCCGACGCAATGGCAGGCAGGGCGATGGCGAAGACCAGGTCCAGCATGGGCTGATTGGACAGGGGGCCGCTGAGGGGGACATATTTTTCAAAAAGAGCCAGCTCTGCCGTCATGACGACAGTGGCCCAGCCGGTGCTGATGGCAAAGTCCCTGCCGAGGAATATCCAGCCCAGAATGAGCAGGAGGATATTGGCACAGGACGAAAAAGCTGAGGCCGACAGGGGCGTGAGCTTTGCCACAAGGGCCGCGCCGCCGGTCACGCCGCCGAAGACGAAGTTGTTGGGGAATTTGAAGAAGTATACGCCGATGGTCATGATGCTGATACTCAGGGTGATGATAACGTATCGGCTGACGATCTGCAAGGTCTTTTCCCGCGTGCTGATCTCCATTTGACTGTTTCCTTTCGCCGTCGCGCGGCACTCTCTTCTCACACGAAGGGCCGTTTCTCTGCCCATTCCCGGTGTTATTGTAACACTGCCCACCGCGCCGTTCAAGAGGAAAAAAACTTTCCGCACAAAAACCGCCCGCTTCGTTTTCCACAAAGCGGGCGGCAGATGTTGAATTTATGGAGGTGTTTACAGCTTCTTGCCGGTCAGCATCTCGTAGGCTTCCTCGTACTTGGCGATGGTCTTGTCGATGACGTCCTGCGGCAGGTCGTAATCACTGTCGGGGTTGGCCAGCAGCCAGTTGCGGACGAACTGCTTATCAAAGGAGGGCTGACCGTGGCCGGCCTCGTAGCCCTCCAGCGGCCAGAAGCGGGAGGAATCGGGGGTCAGCATCTCGTCGCCGAGGATGACGCTGCCCTCCTCATCCAGACCGAACTCAAACTTGGTGTCGGCGATGATGATGCCGCGGGAGAGGGCATACTCAGCGCACTTCTTATACAGAGCGATGGTGTAGTCGCGCAGCTTGGTGGCGTACTCCTCGCCCTTGCCGGGGAACAGCTTTTCCAGCACGTCGATGCTCTGCTCGTAGGAGATGTTCTCGTCGTGGTCGCCGATCTCAGCCTTGGTGGAGGGGGTGTAGATGGGCTCGGGCAGCTTCTCGGACTCCTTCAGGCCCTCGGGCAGCTGGATGCCGCAGACCTTGCCGGTCTTCTGGTAGCTGGCCCAGCCGCTGCCGGTGATATAGCCGCGGACGATGCACTCGACGGGCAGCATGGTCAGCTTGCGGCACATCATGCTGCGGCCCTCGTACTGGGGCTGCCGGAAGAACTCGGGCATCTCCTTCACGTCCACGCTCAGCATATGGTTGGGCAGCAGGTCGCGGGTGTAGTCGAACCAGAACTTGCTCATCTGGGTCAGCACCTTGCCCTTGTTGGTGACTTTATTCTTTAAGATAACATCGAATGCAGAGATGCGGTCGGTGGCGACCATGATGAGGCTGTCGCCGTTGTCGTAGATCTCGCGGACCTTGCCTTCCTTGATGGGCTTGAACTCAGTCATAGCAAAACTCTCCATTTTCCTTATTCCGTAGGTATCTTTCAGCGTAGGAACAACCTCTCAGTCTCGCTATCGCTCGACAGCTCCCCTAGCGAGGGGAGCCTCTGGCGAAGAGATAAGGCTTTACGGAATGCCAAAGCCTCCCCTCGATAGGGGAGGTGGCACGCCGTAGGCGTGACGGAGAGGTTTCACTGTTTACACTATAATCTTATCACAGGAATTGTCCGTTGGGAAGAAACAGATGGGAGAGAAATGGGCCGATTTTTGGTTTTTTCTCGTGAAAAGTGCTAAAATCCAGCTTAAATTTTCGTCGTTTTGACGGTAAAAGTCGTACTTTCGCCCCATTTTCGCCTGCCTTGCTGACCGAAACGCCGTCATTGACGAAATTTGTGAAAACGTGTATCATGGGTAACGGCATCGCATTTTTCAACTTTTGTCTTTTAAGGAGGTCCATGCCATGCGCCCTCTCATCATCGCCCATCGCGGCGCGTCCCATCTGGCCCCCGAGAACACGCTGACCGCGTTCCGTCTGGCAAAGACGCTGGGTGCGGACGGCTTCGAGTGTGACGTTCAGATCACCAGAGACCGTCATCTTGTGGTGGCCCACGACTACCTCACCGACCTCAAGACCGGCGTCCACGGCAACATCCCGGATATGGACTTCGACGACCTGCGCCAGCTGGATTTCGGAAAATGGAAAAGCCCGGAGTTCGCGGGCGAAAAGCTCCCCACCCTCGAAGAGGTTCTGGAAGCCGCGCAGGACTTCAGGATGGTACATATTGAGTTGAAGCCCTACTTGGACCGGGACGAAGAGATCGTGGACCGGGTCATCGACGCCGTCCTTGACGCCGGGCTGGAAGAAAAGGCCGTGCTCACCTCCTTCGAGTACGGCACCCTCCGCCGGGTGAAGGAGCGGATGCCCCAGATGGCCACCTGCGCCATGACCCTCAGCCCCGAATCCCAGCTCAGCCAGCCGGCCACCTTCTGGGAGAAGCTGGGCCTCAAGAAGACCGACCCTCTCGTGGAGAAGCTTTCCAGCCCCCAGGCCCTCAGCGAAGCGGCCGCTCTGCTGGAAGACCCCAGCAGTCTGGACGAAGAGAACAGCATCCTCATCTACTACTTAAAAGACCGTCTCGATTTTCTCTACTCCATCTTCCCCGGCATGAGCCTGGCCGAAATTCTGCAGCAGTATTATTATCAGACGGATTTTGTGAACTATGTGTCCCAGTTCGGCTTCCCGGTGGATTACGTCGGGCCGGAGTACCACGCCTTTTTCCGGGACAAAGACCTTGTCTCCAACGCCCACGCCCACGGCTTCAAGGTCGCGCCCTGGCCGGTGGGCGTGGACAGCCGGGACGACCTGCGCCAGCTGTTCCGGCTGGACCCGGAGCTTGTGGTCACGAATAAGCCCGAGGTGGCTGTTTCCATCCTCACCGGGCTGGGCCAGTGGGACGAATCATCCAAAGAGGGTTGACAGCCCTCTTTTTTTGGAGCATAATAGTCCTGTATCGAACAGTTTTATGTGAAACAGTTCGGTGCCCGAACATTCACAGCAAAAGCCAAACCAGAAGGATGATACTATGAACCAAGCCTTTGAACCCGCCTGCACCCCCATCGCGCCGCCGTGGGAGGCGCCGCAGGTCATCCCGGCCCAGCTGCGCCGGGTGAACAACCTTATTTTCCGCAAGATAGGCCAGATCGCCCGCACCAATGGCGTGGAGGCCGTGACCCCCATGCACGGCTGGATCATGGAGTATCTTTACCGGCACTCCGAGACCCCGGTGTTCCAGCGGGACATCGAGCGGGAGTTCTCCATCACCCGTTCCACCGTTACCAATATTTTACAGCTCATGGAGCGCAAGGGTTACATCGCCCGCCGGAGCGTGGAGCAGGACGCCCGCCTCAAGCAGCTGGTCCTCACCGAAAAGGGCCGCCAGTTCCACGAGGACACCATGCGGGCCCTCCACCAGACCGATGAATATGTGGCCGGCCTGCTCACCGAAGAAGAGAACACCGAGCTGCTGCGGCTGCTGAATAAATTATATTTAGGCCTCAAATAAATACGAAGGCTATCCTTTGTCCAACCTCTCAGTCGGGCTCACGCCCGCCAGCTCCCCTTGTAGGGGAGCCTCTGGCGAAGAGATAAAGCTTTACGATATGCCAAAGCCTCCCCTTGATAGGAGCAGCAACGACGACCGCCGCCAGTGGCGGAAACAGGGAGTCGCTGTTGGGGCCGCGGCCAGCAAGACGCAAGCAAAGCGCTGCCCGCAACCCGGGCAGTGGCACGGCGAAGCCGTGACGGAGAGGTTGATTCTCTCTGAAGTGAAACAAATATGAACTTTTTCCGAAACTTTGAAAAAAGCATTGACATTAAAATTGTTTTGTATAAAATTGTTCTGTACCAAACAATTTATCAAAGGAGGCTCAAAGCATGATAAAGAAGCTTGCTTCCCATCTGGGCGAATACAGACGCGCCGCTATCCTGACGCCGATGTTTTCCGCACTGGAAGCAGTCATGGACATCCTGCTGCCCACCATCATGGCGTTCATCATCGACCTTGGCATTGAAAAGGGCGATATGAACGCCATCGTCAAATACGGCCTGCTCACCTTCGCAGTGGCGGCCATCGCCCTGCTGCTGGGCGTTCTGGCCGGCAGGTACGCCGCCGAGGCGTCCACCGGCTTTGCCGGCAACCTGCGTGACGCGATGTATGAGAACATCCAGCACTACTCCTTCTCCAACATCGACAAATTCTCCACCGCCGGCCTCGTCACCCGTATGACCACCGACGTGACCAACCTGCAGAACGCCTTCCAGATGATGGAGCGCATGTGTGTGCGCGCCCCGGTCCATCTGGTGTTCGCACTCATCATGGCGTTCGGCATCGGCGGCCCTCTGGCCCTCATCTTCGTGGCGGCCATCGCCTTCCTGCTGGCCGTGCTGGCAAGCATCATGGTCCCCACCTTCAAAATTTTTGACCGTGTTTTCAAGAATTACGACAGTCTGAACTCCTCCGTGCAGGAAAACGTCTCCGCCATCCGCGTGGTCAAGAGCTTCGTCCGCGAGGGCTTCGAGAACGAGAAGTACACCAAAGCCTGCGAGGGTCTGTATCAGCAGTTCGTCAACGCAGAGAGCCGTCTGAGCTTCAATGGCCCCGCCATGCTGACGGCTATTTACGGCTGCAACATTGCCCTGAGCTGGTTCGGCGCAAAGTACATCCTGCACGGCGCGCTGACCACCGGCCAGCTGAACGCTCTGTTCGGCTACATCATGAACATCCTGATGGCTCTGATGATGCTGAGCATGGCTTTCGTCATGATCTCCATGTCCGCCGCTTCCGTAAAGCGTATCGTGGAAGTTCTGGACGAGAAGACCGACCTGCCCCCCGCCAAGGCTCCCGTGCAGGAAGTCAAGGACGGCAGCATCCGCTTCGACCACGTCACCTTCAAGTACAAGCACGGCTCCGGCCAGCCTGTCCTGAACGACATCACCTTTGACATCAAGCCCGGCGAGACACTGGGCATCATCGGCGGCACCGGCAGCGCAAAGTCCAGTCTGGTGCAGCTCATCCCCCGCCTGTACGACGCCGAGACCGGCACCGTCAGCGTGGGCGGCGTGGATGTCCGGGATTACAACCTCGACGTCCTCCGCCACGAGGTCTCCATGGTGCTCCAGAAGAACGTCCTGTTCTCCGGCACCATCCTCGACAACCTCCGCTGGGGCAGCGAGAACGCCAGCGAGGAAGAGTGCATCCGTGTGGCGAAGCTGGCCTGCGCCGATGAGTTCATCGAGCGCTTCCCGGACAAGTACAACACCTGGATCGAGCAGGGCGGCTCCAACGTGTCCGGCGGCCAGAAACAGCGTCTGACCATCGCCCGCGCCCTGCTGCGCAAGCCGAAGGTCCTCATCCTCGACGACTCCACCAGTGCCGTGGATACCGCCACCGACGCAAAGATCCGGAAGGCGTTCCGTGAGGAGATCCCCGGCACCACCAAGATCATCATTGCACAGCGCATTTCCTCGGTGCAGGATGCCGACCGCATCCTCGTGCTGGACAACGGCCAGATCAACGGCCTCGGCACCCACGAGGAACTGCTGAAGAACAACGCGATCTATCAGGAAGTCTACAGCAGCCAGACTCAGGGCGGCGGCGACTTCGACAAGCAGGGAGGTGAGCAGTAAATGGCGGAACAGAAAGCAAAAGTCGTCCATGGCCCCGGCCCCCGCGGCATGGGAGGCCCACGTCCGAAGGTCAAGAACCCGGGCAAGCTGCTCAAGCGCATCATGGCAGAGGTGTTCCAGCACTATCTGCCTCACTGCATCCTCGTGCTCATCTGCATCGTGGTCAGCGCGCTGGCCAATGTGCAGGCAAGCCTGTTCCTCCAGACCCTCATCGACGACTATATCATCCCCATGACCCAGCAGCAGGACCCCAGCTTTGCACCGCTGGCCGGGGCGCTGGTGCGCGTCGGCTGCATCTATGTGGTGGGCATCCTCGCCGCCTGGCTCAACGCCCGCATCATGGTCAACGTCACCCAGGGTACCCTGCGCAACCTGCGCATCCAGCTCTTCACCCACATGGAGAGCCTGCCCATCCGCTACTTTGACACCCATCCCCACGGCGACATCATGTCCGTCTACACCAACGACGTGGATACCCTCCGTCAGATGCTCAGCCAGAGCATCCCGCAGCTGGTGTCCAGCGCCATCACCATCGTTTCCGTCTTTGCCAGCATGTGCATGCTGAGCTGGCAGCTCACCATCGTCACCATGCTGATGGTAGCCCTGATGCTCTTCTGCTCCAAGAAGATCACCCAGCAGAGCGGCAAGTACTTCATCGCACAGCAGCGCGACCTCGGCAAGGTGAACGGCTACATCGAAGAGATGATGGAGGGCCAGAAGGTCGTCAAGGTCTTTACCCACGAGCAGAAGGCCCTCGAGGGCTTCCGCGAGCTGAATGACAAGCTCAAGGACAGCGCCAAGCAGGCCAACAGCTTCGCCAACATCATCATGCCCGTCACTGCTCAGCTGGGCAACATCAGCTACGCCATCTGCGCTCTGGTGGGCGCAGCCATGGCCGTCACCGGCATGGGCGGCGTCACGCTGGGTACTGTCATGGCGTTCCTGTCCCTGAACAAGAGCTTCAATATGCCCATCAGCCAGGTGTCCATGCAGGCCAACAGCATCATCATGGCACTGGCCGGTGCAGAGCGCATCTTCAAGATGATGGATGAGCCCAGCGAGACCGATGAGGGCTATGTCACCCTCATCAACGCCAAGTACGACAAGGACGACAACCTCGTGGAGGCCAACGAGCGCACCGGCATCTGGGCCTGGAAGCACCCCCACCACGACGGCACCACCACCTACCACAAGCTGGAAGGCGACATCACCTTTACGGACGTCGATTTCGGCTATCTGCCGAACAAGACTGTCCTGCACGACATCAACCTCTATGGCCGTCCGGGCCAGAAGATCGCCTTCGTCGGCTCCACCGGTGCCGGCAAGACCACCATCACCAACCTCATCAACCGCTTCTACGACATCCAGGACGGCAAGATCCGGTACGACGGCATCAACATCCACAAGATCAAGAAAGCCGACCTCCGCCGCTCTCTGGGCATCGTGCTGCAGGATACCCACCTGTTCACCGGCACGGTCATGGAGAACATCCGCTATGGCCGTCTGGAGGCCACCGACGAGGAGTGCATCGCCGCAGCCCGTCTGGCCAACGCCGACGGCTTCGTCAAGCGCCTGCCCGAGGGCTACAACACCATGCTGACCGGCGACGGCGCGAACCTGTCGCAGGGCCAGCGCCAGCTGCTGGCCATCGCCCGTGCAGCCGTCGCCGACCCGCCGGTGCTCATCCTCGATGAGGCTACTTCCTCCATCGACACCCGCACCGAGGCTCTGGTGCAGCGCGGCATGGACGGCCTGATGTATGGCCGCACCAGCTTCGTCATCGCCCACCGCCTCTCCACTGTCCGCAACGCAGACTGCATCGTGGTCCTGGAGCAGGGCCGCATCATCGAGCGCGGCAGCCACGACGAGCTCCTCGCCAAGAAGGGCAAGTATTATCAGCTCTATACCGGCAATCTGGCCGAGAACTAAACTTTATATACAGAAAGCCGCTGTGCAGTTTTGTAGCTGTACAGCGGCTTTTTCTTGTACTTTGTCGAATTTTATGATATTCTTTAGGTGTCGGCCTTCCGACTCCATTCAAATTGGGGAAGGGGGTGAGAACCTATGGAAATGTTATCTTCTTTCATTCTGTCCGTCGCAGCCAATGTTGTGGCTCATTGCATTGGCAAGTGGCTTGACGAACAGTTTAAGGCCGGTAAGCACTAACCCCTAGTAAGCAAAACGCCCCGCGGTATTCGCAGTACCGTGGGGCGTTTTGCTGCTCATTGGTGAAAACCTATGAAGCAATATCTTCTTTCATTGCTTTTATTATATGCACTCTCAGCAAAAAAGTCAAGCGCTTCGCAATTTTATCGATCCAAATCGTGCTTCTTGCAGAACTTCCTGCTCACCCAGTACATCCCGGCCCAGATGGCGATGGCGAGGATGAGATACACCGGATTTTTCAGCGAGCTGAGCAACGACTGGCCGAAGAGTGCCATCATGGCCACCATAACGGACTTGCCCGCCAGAAGGGTGAGCAGATAGCGCTTCTCGTCAAAGTCCGAGATGCCGAAGGCCAGATGCAGGAACGACGTAGGCGTAAAGGGCAGGACGGCCAGCATGAAGAGGCTGGCCGTGTCCACATGACTGACCCACTGCTGGGCCTTTTTCAGCTGTTCGGAGCGAGAGGCCAGCTTCCAGAAAAAGCGCTTGACCACCCGCCGCCAGAATAAAAACACCACCGTGCCGCCCGCGGCCACACCGAGCCAGCTGTAGACGAAGCCAAGAAATCCGCCGTGGGCCGCGACATTGAGGGCCACGATGGCGATGAGGGGCAGCGGCGGAAAAATGGATTCCACCATCGCCAGCAGGATAGGGACAAACGGCCCCAGCCCTTCAAAGCCCTCTAACAATGCCTCCCAGAATTCCAGCGTACCCAGCTGGTGAAGCCAGTCGATGAGCATCGTTTCCATCGTGCTCGTACCATCCCTTTCGTTTCTGCCTGAAGTTCCCTCTTAGTATATCCAGCATCTATGACCGGGATATGAACAAAATCTGAGCATTTTTGCCTTTTTCTTCCTGTCTCTCCTTACAATACGAAACAGCGTCGTTCTTTCCTGCACGATATTTTATTCTTCTGCCTCAGAAGATGTGCCGGGCGGCCTCTGCTTCGGCGGCCTGCCGTTCGGCCTTGAGGCGCTGACGCTCCAGATACTGGGCTTTCTGCTTTTTCCAGCGGACCAGGCTTGCATCGTCCGGCATCTGGACGCAGCGGGCGAAGGCCCAGTGCAGGCCGTCCCGGCGCGACATCCGGTATTTCTGGAACACGCCCCGGCCTGCCTCGCCGCCCCGGCCCTTACAGACGGGGCATTGGGACAGCGTATACCAGCCGCTGCTCCCCTTTTTCAGCCAGACGTCATCCGGCTGCAGGGCCGTGCCGCAGACCGGGCAGGCCATCGTTCCGATGACGGGGTCCAGCTTCCACATAGACTGGTCCAGATAGCCCCGGAAGACCTTGAAATCCCGGTAGTCGCCCGGCGTGGGGCAAAGGCTCTGGCGCAGGGTGTCCTCCTCGCTGGGGTAAGCGGCCAGTCCGGCCCGCAGGTCGAGCAGGCGGCAGAGGTCGGCGGTGTAGAGGGTGTCGGACAGAGCGTCGTGGAAGGGGCGTTCCAGCGGGATGCCCATCCGGGTGACGACATTTTCCAGCTTCATCCCCTCGCCTTCCTTGCGGGGGTACTCCCGCAGAAAGAGCTGCTGCAGGTCGTACCAGACCGTCGGGCAGCTCTCGTCGAGATTGCAGAGGAAAAGGTTCTGCTTGAGCACCGGCACGTCATCCATGCCCCACTCGGCGAACTCGGCGTGCGGGCCGCACCACTTCATAAAGCGGCGGAGGCCCTGGATGATGGGTTCGCCCCTGTCGAGGTCCTCCTGCGTCAGACCGGTGACTTTGGCGATGTGGTGCTGCAGGCAGCGGAAGATGCGGGGACGCAGGTGGATGGAGAAGGTATCCAGCACGTTGGCGTCCTCGTCGATCTTGACAGCGCCGATCTCAATGATCTCCCCCCGGAACGTCTGCTGGACACCGTGATAATTAAAGATAAACGGCTGATAGCCGATGTTCCACTCCAAATCGAATAAAACTAAGTTGCGCGGCATTTGCGTCTGGTATCCTTTCAAAAAATGAACTTCTCAATGGCCTCCGCCACGCCGTCGTGGTTGTTGTCGGCGACGGTCACATAGTCCGCCGCCTCCTTGACGGGGGGCTCTGCATTCTGCATGGCCACACCCACGCCGGCAAAGCGTATCATGGAGCAGTCATTGAGGCCGTCGCCGCAGGCCATGAGGTTGTCGCGGGTCAGCCCCCTGCTTTCCAGCAGACTGCCAAGGCTCACGTCCTTGGCGACCCCCAGCGGCACAGCCTCGATGAAGAAGGGGCTGGACGGGTAGAGGTCGATCTCGCCCGCAAACCGTTTCCGGCCTGCCTCCAGCACCTCGCCGCGGCGGGCGGGGTCGAGGGTAATGAGCATCTTGCAGATGGGATAATCCACATAGGCGGCGAGGTCCTCCACCTTCTGCATGGGCAGCTTGCAGGTAAAGCACTCCTTCAGCGCCCACTCGTCCTCGGGGCTTTCGGTGACGACGCCCTGCTTATTATAGGTAATGATGACCACGCCCTGCTCCCTGGCGAAGGCACAGAGCCGCGGCACATACTTTGCATCCAGCTGCTTGCGGTAGAGCGTCTCGCCGGTGGCACAGTCGATGATGGCACCGCCGTTATACGAGAGGATGCAGCCGCCCTTTTTATCCAGTCCCAGCTCCTTTGCCAGCGGCATGATGCCTGCCGTGGGACGGCCCGAGGCCAGCACGATGGTCACACCTTTGGCAGCAGCGGCATCCAGCGCTGCGCGGGTGGCGGGGGTGACGACCTTCTGGTCATTGGTCAGGGTGCCGTCGAGGTCGAGCGCCAGCACACGAATATCTTTCTTTTCCATATCCAGCCTCACTTATTGTTACAGGGCCGGAACGTCCCGGCCCTGTCGATTTTATCGCACACCTTTTTATTGTACAATGAATGCACCACTCAGCGCAAGACTCTTTGTTATATTTCTTCGGCACTTTGGAGTTTGTTTGAAAATACAAACTGTAGTTTGTGGCAAAAAACACGTAAGGATAGACATTTCTAACTACTTTTCGTAAAATGTTAGCAGATGTAAACATCATTAAAATCCCTTGAATTTTCCAAAAACCGCGTTATAATAACGGAAGAAACACTTATTCCATGCCCTTTGGGGCATGAGGGAATACGATAAAAAAGGAAGGTATACTACTATGGTCGATATTAAGAAGATCGCTCTGTTCGCTGCCGGCACCCTGTTCGGTTCCGCTGGTTTCAAGCTGCTGTCCAGCAGCGATGCCAAGAAGGTCTACACCCAGACCACCGCTGCTGTCCTGCGCATGAAGGACTCCACCATGGAGACCGTCAGCAAGGTCCAGGAGCAGGCCGGTGACATCCTCGAGGATGCAAAGGCCATCAACGAGGCCCGCGCTGCCAAGGCTGAGGCTGAGGTCATCGAGGATGCTGCCAAGGCAGAGACCGCCGAGACCAACGAGTAATTTTGCAGTCTCTGAGCCGCCTGCGGGCGGCTCTTTTTATGGTTATTTTTTGCAATACGCAGAGGATATTCTGATATGAAATGTACTATTCTTCATGAGAGCCGCGGCCGCCTGCGGGTACACGTCTGCAATGTGCGGATGACCCTGCACCGGGCCGATGTGCTGGAAGCCTATCTGAACCACCACGACGCCGTGAGCAAGGCCAAGGTCTACGAGCGGACGGGCGATGTGGTGGTGTATTACACCGGTGCCCGCAGGGACGCCGTCGCCGCCCTGAGCACCTACCGTTTCGATGACCCCGAGCTGGACGCACTGGTCACCAGCGCCGACAGCCGCCGCATCAATCAGGAATATCAGGAAAAGATGTATAACCTCCTGGCAGGCCGGGTGCTGCGCCAGCTGTTCCTGCCCGCCCCGCTCAACGCCGCCTACACCGTGTTCCGCTCCATCGAGTTCCTCTGGAAGGGTGTGTGCTGCCTGTGGCACCGCAAACTGGAAGTCGAGGTGCTGGATGCTTTGAGCATCGGTGTTTCCATCCTGCGGAGCGATTTCTCCACCGCAGGCTCCGTCATGTTCCTGCTCAACGTCGGCTCCCTGCTGGAGGAGTGGACCCGCAAGAAGAGCCTCGACGATCTGGCCCGCAGCATGGCCCTGAATGTCGATAAGGTCTGGGTCCGCGCACAGGGCAGCGAAGTGCTCATGCCGCTCACCAAGGTCCACCCGGGCGACGAGATCGTCGTCCGCTCCGGCAACATGATCCCGCTGGACGGCACCGTCATCGAGGGCGAAGCCATGGTCAACCAGGCCGCACTCACCGGCGAGTCCATGCCGGTGCGCAAGACCATCGGTGCCACCGTCTACGCCGGCACTGTGGTGGAAGAGGGCGAGTGCGTCCTGACCACCAGAGCCGAGGGCGGCGCAAACCGCTACGACAAGATCGTGGCCATGATCGAGGAATCCGAGAAGCTGAAGTCCAGCACCGAAAACCGTGCGCTGGTTCTGGCCGACCGTCTGGTCCCCTGGTGCCTCGGCGCTACCGTCGTCACCTACGCCCTGACCCGGAACGCCACCCGCGCCATCTCCTGCCTGATGGTCGATTTCTCCTGCGCCCTCAAGCTCTCGATGCCGCTGGCCGTTCTTTCTGCCATGCGCGAGTGCGGCGCAAGCCACATCACCGTCAAGGGCGGCAAATACCTCGAGACCCTGTCCAAGGCCGACACCATCGTCTTCGACAAGACCGGCACCCTGACCCGCGCTACCCCCAAGGTGGTCAAGGTCGTCCCCTTCTCCGGCTGCAGCGAGAGAGAAGTTTTGCAGCTGGCCGCTTGCCTCGAGGAGCACTTCCCCCACTCGATGGCCAACGCCGTCGTCCGGGAGGCCAAAGAGCGCGGCATCTCCCACCAAGAGATGCACTCCGAGGTAGAGTATATCGTGGCCCACGGCATCGCCAGCCGCGTCAGCGGTGAGCGGGTCGTCATCGGCAGCCACCACTTCGTCTTTGAGGACGAGCACTGCACCATCCCCGAGGACGAGCGCGAGAAGTTCGACGACCTTGAGCCGGAGTATTCTCACCTTTATCTGGCCGCTTCGGGCCATCTGGCCGGCGTCATCTGCATCGCCGACCCGCTGCGTCCGGAAGCTTCCCGCGTGCTGCGCGCTCTGCGCGGCCTCGGCATCACCAACACCGTCATGATGACCGGTGACAGCGAGCGCACCGCCGCCGCCATCGCAAGGCAGGTGGGCGTGGACCAGTTCTTCGCCGAAGTCCTGCCCGAGGACAAGGCTGCTTTCGTCCAGAAGGCCAAGAGCGAGGGCCACACCGTCGTGATGATCGGCGACGGCATCAACGACTCCCCCGCCCTCTCTGCCGCTGACGTCGGCATCGCCATCAACTCCGGCGCTGCCATCGCCCGCGAGATCGCAGATGTGACCATCAAGGCCGACAGCCTCGAGGAGCTGGTCATCCTCAAGACCATCGCCAACTCCCTGCAGCGCCGTGTCAGCGCCAACTACCGCTTCGTGCTGACCTTCAACTCTGCCCTCATCGCGCTGGGGGCAATGGGCATCCTGCAGCCTGCGTCCTCTGCCATGCTGCACAACCTCTCCACCATCGGCATCAGCCTCAAGAGCATGACCAATCTCATCCCCGAGGAAAAGACCCAGAAGACTCTGGCAGAAAAGAACTAAAGTCCAAATATTACAAAAATACCGGCTGTGCTTAAAACACAGCCGGTATTTTTATGCTCAGATATTACTCAAGGCCGATCTGCCGGGCGTACTCTTCCAGCAGCTCCCGCTCGAGGAAGGGGGTCTTGACGCCCTCGCGGTCACGGTAAGTCTCATGGCCCTTGCCGATGACGGCGATGAGGTCGCCCTCCTGTGCGTGGTCAACAGCATAATGCAGGGCGTCGAGGCGGTCGGGGATCTCCACGAACTTTGCGTCCGGGTTGCCCTTGTTCATCCCCACGCGGATGTCCGCGAGGATGTCCTCCACCTTTTCAAAGCGGTTGTTGTCCTCCGTGAGGATGGAGAAATCGGCCATCCTGGCACAAATTTCGCCCATGCCGTAGCGGCGCAGCTTGGAGCGGTTGCCGCCGCAGCCGAACACCACCACGAGGCGGTGGGGTTCGTAGGCCCGCAGGGTGGTGAGCAGGCTCTCGGTGGAGACTTCGTTGTGGGCGTAGTCCAGCAGGATGGTGAACTTCCTGCTGATGGGGACCAGCTCCACGCGGCCCTTGACCACACAGCGGCTCAGACCTTCGTGGATGGCCTCATCGGGCAGGCCCAGCACCTTGCCCACAGTGAGAGCGGCCAGCGCATTGTAGACGCTGAACTCGCCGGGCATATTCACCTTGACGTCCATATCGTCCTTGCCGGAGACATGGAACTGGACGCCGAGGAAGTCGTGGGTGCGGAGCAGCTGATAAGTACCGGCGCGGTAGTCGGCCTTCTCGCTGCAGCCGTAGGTCACCAGCTTGCAGGTGTGGCCTTCCAGCAGGGCCTCGGTGTTCTCGTCGTCGATGTTCACGACGCCGGTGGTGCAGCGCTTGAAAAGCTGACCCTTCCAGCTGCGGTATTCTTCAAAGGTCTTGTGCTCGCCGGGGCCGATGTGGTCGGGCGAGAGGTTGGTGAAGACGCCGATGTCGTAGTGGATGCCCGCCACACGGTCCATCATGAGGCCCTGACTGGACACCTCCATCAGCGCCGTGTCACAGCCGGCGTCCAGAAACTCCCGGAAAGTCTTCTGCAGCTCGTAGCTCTCAGGGGTGGTGTTGGCCGTCTCCTGATGGTGGCCGAGGAAGTAGATGCCGTTGGTGCCGATCATGCCCACTTTGCGGCCTGCGGCTTCCAGCACGCTCTTTATCATGTGGGTGGTGGTGGTCTTGCCCTTGGTGCCGGTGACGCCGATCATGGTCATCCGGCGGGAGGGGTTGCCGAACAGGTTGCCGCTCATGAGCGCCAGCGCATAGCGGCTGCTCTCCACCTTCAGCACCGTAGCACCGGGGACGGTGGAAAGGTCGATGTCGTGCTGGACCACCAGCGCCGTCACGCCGTCGGCCACGCACTGGGCGGCGTAGTCGTGGCTGTCCCGCTGGGTACCCACGATGCAGACGAAAAGCCGGCCCGGGGCCGCCTTGCGGCTGTCGTAGATGATGTCCTCGATGTCAAGTTCAAGGCTGCCCTGCACCAGCGTATAGGACACGCCCTCCAACAGTTGTTCCAGTTTCATCGTTCAAATGCTCCTTATTGCTGTTCTGCCGCTGCGGCAGTGGGGTCTTCGGCGGGCGCGGCTTCCGCGCCCTCAGTATCGGGTTCGGTGCCGGAGGCTTCCTCCGGCTGGCTCTCGGCCTCTGCCTCCGCCGGGGCGGCAGGCTCTTCCGGGGCCGTCCAGCCCGAGGGCAGGGTCGGCTCGCCCTGTGCAAAGCGGAATTTGCGGCTGGAAGAGGCGCTCAGGTGGCTCAGATCCAGCATACCGGTGTCGGTGGGCGAGCAGCCCTTGCCGTCCTCGTTGAGCAGGACATACTTTGCCAGCCGGAGTTTGTAGTCCAGCTCATTCAGGGTACCCAGAAGCACGCTGATGCGGCCCTGATACAAAAACGCCATCTGCTCCGGGTCCTCGAACTCGATGCGGGTGACATCCGCCCCCAGCTCACTGCTGTCCAGTGCGGTCAGCAGAGTGTTCAGGGACTCGAGCCGCTTATCCGTGGGCGGTCCGGCCTCGCTGGATGCGGCGCTGTCAGACGCCGCGCTGCCCGAAGACGGGCCGGACGGTCCTGTCTCAAATTCCAGCTGTGTACCCGGCGTCGTGGACACCGGCTCGCCGCCGCAGAGGATGATAAGGTCCGGCTGGGCCGAATCCTGATCCAGTATCTTCAGCCCCGCAGAAAGGCTCAGCCAGCCGCCGGACGTCTGCATGGCGTAGACGGCAGCGGCCGCATTGGTCCGCACCACTACGGTGTTAGGGTAATCCCGCTCCACCCGGATATTTTCCAGCAGCGGGAACTGCTTTTCCAGCGCAGCGGCCTTTTCGGCGGGGTCGAAGCTGAAGATGTTCTCCTCCGCGTGGACGCCCAGCGCCTGCAGGATCTCAGCGCTGGAATAGCCGCCCACCTCCTGCACCACCTCTCCATCGACCGCCACTTCTAAGGTGTTTATCTTGAAGAGCATGGTCACGGTGAGGTAGACGCCCACCCCGATGACGCAGAGCAGCAGCGCCAGCGCCGTCAGGCGGCGGACGGCCCTGCGGCGGCGGACAGCGGCCCGGGTCAGACGGCGCTTTTTTCTGCCCTCCCGCCGGGCCGGGCTGCGGAGGTTCGCCTCCGTGGGGCGGTAGCGCCCGCCGCTCTGGGGTCTCCGGGCGCTCTGGACATTCTGGGGCCGCTGGCCATTGCGGGGGCGGCTCCCATTTGTGGGGTAGGCGGTCGTGTTCTGACGGGGCCGCTGGCTTCCCTGCTGGCCCTGACGGCGGCTCTGGTTCTGGTCATTGGGCCGTCGCGCCGTCTGCTGGGGAAACCGGATGCTGTTGTCCGCATATCCCGAGCTGTGGTTTTCGAACGTCACATTGCCGCCCGAGAAGTCCAGCGTCTGCTCCTGATAGCCCTGCGTCCGGCGGCGGTCCTGATTCGAGGGACGCCGGTCCTGCGTCCAGTCGTAGGCTTTGCGGGGCTTTCCCTGCCGTCGGGCGCTGTTCTGCTGGATCGAACTGCTGGGGCGTCGGCTCTTGTTCCGATCCTGCTGCATGGTGCGGCGTCGCCTCCTTTCCGTCTGATTATTTTATCACAAGAGCGCTGCCGAATCAATCACGGCGTCTTGACCAGCTTCATCAGGGCGTCGGCGATGCGGTCGAGGCTGTCGTCCACCGAGAGGGTGCGGGCGTTCCTGCCCATGGCAGCCAGCCTGCCCGGCTCGGCCAGCAGGCCGGAGACGGTCGAGACCAGCTTCTCGCCGGTCAGATCCTTTTCCTCGATGACCACAGCGGCACCGGCCTTCTGCAGCTCCATGGCGTTGTAATACTGGTGGTTCTCCGCCACATTGGGGCTGGGGATGAGGATGGCGGCGCGGCCCTCGGCTTCCAGTTCGGCCAGCGTCAGCGCACCGGCACGGCTGATGACGAGGTCGGCAGCGGCCAGCAGCTCGGGCATATTGTTGATATATTCCTTCACCACGAGGCTCTCGCCGGGGGCAAAGCCTTTTTCCTTTTCGAGATTTTGAAACAGCTCCACGCCGTACTGTCCGGTGGCGTGGATGTGGAGCACAGGCTTGTGCTCTTTCTGCTCCCATGCGCAGAGGTCGGCCACCACCTCGTTGACGCGGCGGGCGCCGAGGCTTCCGCCGAAGGAGAGGATGACGGTGCGGTCACCGGCACCCAGCTGGGCGCGGATGGCGTCCCGCTCCCCTGCCTTCTCGAACACTTCAGGCCGCACCGGGTTGCCCACGACCTGCGTCTTTTCGGGCGCACCCAGCTTTTCCACAGCGGCAGGCACGGCGGCGAATACGATGTCCACGTCCGGGGCCAGCAGCTTGTTGGTCACGCCGGGGAAAGCGTTCTGCTCATGGATGGCGGTCTTGATGCCCTTCTTGGCGGCGCAGCGCACCACCGGGCCTGAGACGTAGCCGCCGCAGCCGATGACGAGGTCGGGCTGCACTTCCTTCATCATGGCCCGGGCTTTCGGGCCGGAGAGGGCCAGATTCCAGAGGGTGATGATGTTCCGCTTGATGTTGTTCAGGGAGAGTCTGCGCTGGAAACCGGTGATCTCGATGTGGTGGAAGGGGTAGCCCGCCTGGGTCACGAGGCGGTATTCCATCCCCTCCTTCCGGCCTGCAAAGTGTATCTCGGCGGACGGGTCGGCCTTTTTGATGGCTCCCGCGATGGCCAGAGCCGGGTTGATATGTCCGGCAGTGCCGCCGGCTGCGATCAGTACACGCATGGTGATCTCCTCCTTATCTGGATGTGCTCAATATCCCACGTTGGGGTCGAGCCGGATGGTGTTGTCGGACTTTTCTTTTTCCCGCTGTTCCCGCTGGGCGCGGAGATTCTCCCGCTCGAGGCGGGCGCGCTCGCCGCCCCGGCCGATGTTTATCATCACGCCCATCTCGGCCAGCAGCAGGATGAGGCTGGTGCCGCCGGAGGAGAAGAAGGGCAGCGAGATGCCGGTGTTGGGCAGGGTGTTGGTGACGACCGCGATGTTGCAGAACACCTGCCACGCAATTTGGGCCATGATGCCGATGCCCACCAGTGTGCAGTAGCGGTTCTCGGCGTGGAAGGCCAGCCACAGCCCCTGCACGAGGAAGAGCACGAAGAGCAGGATGACGATGACGGCACCCACGAAGCCCAGCTCCTCGCACACGACGCTGAAGATGAAGTCGTTGGTGCTCTCGGGGAGCCAGAGCTGTTTTTCGATGCTGTTGCCGAGGCCGAGGCCGGTGACGCCGCCGGAGCCGATGGCGTAGAGGCTCTGCAGGGTCTGGTCGGTCATCTTGCTCAGGTCGTGGGTCCAGCCGTCCAGACGGCTCTGTAAGTACGGGATGGAGTCGATGTGCTCCAGCACGGTGCGGAGCAGCAGCACAGCGGACGCGCCGCCCGCCCAGGTGATGATGCCGCCGCTGCCGCCCAGCAGCAGGATGGTGCCGCAGATGGCCGTCGTCAGGACGATGCCGGACATATGGGGCTCAAGCATGAGCAGAAACACCACAGGGATGAGGGGCAGCAGCGGGACGATGAGTTCCCGCACGATGCGCTGATAGAGCCACTGGCCTGCCGGGACGCGCCGCCCGGAGGCGGGGTCCAGCTTTTCCAGATGGGGCGCTTTCGCGGCCAGATGGGCCGTGAGCAGTATCATCTCGAACTTTGCGATCTCCGACACCTGAATGGTGAAGCCGATGCGCAGCCAGCGGCGGCAGCCGTTGAGGGGCGCACTGAACAGCACTGCGATGAGCATCACGATGCAGACGACATAGCCCGGCCCGACCATCCTGCGCAGAAAGCGGTGGTCGATGCGGGAGAAGAGCAGCATGACCGCGAGGCCCAGACCCAGACAGAACACCTGCGACTTGATGTAGTAGAAGCTGTCGCCCATCCGCAGGTAGCCCGTGGTGTAGCTGGCACTGAACAGCATGATGAGTCCGAACACGATGATGACTGCCAGCGTCGCCAGCCAGTTGATGAGCACCTGCGGCCAGGGGCCGGGGCTCGACAAGATGGCAAAGGACTCAGACTTTTTTCTCCGGATGGTCGCCATCCGCATTCCCTCCTTATCGGGTCTTGGCTCAGCTGGCCCGCGCCGCCTGCAAGGTCAGCGCAAGGCCCAGCATTGCCAGGACTCCAAAAATATAAAAGATATTCACCGGGTCAAAGCCCCGCTTTTCCAGCCAGCGGTGGAGCGGCGCGGTGCCGAACAGCTGCCGCCGCCCGCCGGAGGCTTTCCAGACGATGATCTGCAGAGCCACCATGCCGCCCTCCAGCCAGTAGGGCAGGGCCAGCGGGAGCGTCAGCCCGGGCCAGCCGACGCTCAGCGGCACACAGCCCAGCGCACCGGCTAGAAACTGGCACCCCACCGCACCGGGGCGGAGCTTTGCGGGGTAGAAATTCCAGAGCAGGAAGGCCATCAATGCCCCGGCCAGCGCCGCCGGGAGGACCCCCAGCGGGAACCAGCCCAACAGGGTCATGGCCGTCATGAGGCCCAGCATGGCGATGAAGGCGCAGCCGCAGACCGTGCCGTCCATGCCGTCGGCGGTGCGGGCGCTCTCGGCCAGCGCCACTAAAATCGCCAGCCAGACCACCGGGGCCAGCGGCCCGAGGGTGCAGTAGCCGACGCCCGGCAGGGCCAGCCCGTCGGGCAGGCAGTGGTTCAGCCCCAGCAGGGCCAGCACCAGCGTGCCGGAGGCTGCTTCCAGCGCCAGCCGCACCGGGCGGCGCAGCCCCAGCGGCGACCGATGCCGCAGCCGGACCAGATCGTCCGCGAGGCCCACGGCCCCGAAGCAGAGCGCCCCGAACAGGGCGATGAGCAGCCGGGTGGTCAGCAGGCTCTCGGTCCCCAGCAGCTCCGGCTGGGCAACACAGGCCGCTGTCCAGCCGACGCCCACCGCCGCCAGCGTCCCCACCATCAGGCAGAGCCCGCCCATCGTGGGCGGCTCATTTTCCTCCTGCCGGACGCGGAACGCCCGCAGCAGCGGCGTCATCAAATTCCCGAGCGCCGCCGTGAAGACGAACCCCAGCGTTGAGGCGACGATCAAGGCAAAACGAATCATAATAACGATACTCCAAGTATTTTACTTTGCGCAGACGGGATAAAACAGGGCCAGCGCCTTTTCCAGTGCCATGCCCCGGCTGGCCTTCACCAGCAGAGCGTCGCCCGGGGCCATCCGGGCCAGCAGAGCGTCTGCAGCCTGCCGGTAATCCTCGGCGTGGACAACGTCGGCGAGGCCCGCGTCCTTTGCAGCCTTTGCCGTTCGTGCGGCCTCGGGGCCGTAGGTGACAAGGGCGGTCAGCCCGGCCTCTGCGGCCTGACGTCCCAGCTCTTCATGGGCGGGCGCGCTCATCCCACCCAGTTCCAGCATATCGCCCAGCAGAGCGAAGCGGCGCTTGCAGGGGTACTCTTTGAACATCGCCAGCGCAGCCTTCATGCTGTCGGGGTTGGCGTTGTAGCAGTCCTCAATGACGTCCATGCTGCCTGCGTGGACGACCTTCTGGCGCATACCGGTCTGCTCGAAATCGGCCAGACCCGCGATGACGCCCTCGGGCGCGAGGCCCAGACGGGTGGCGGCGGCGTAGGCGGCCAGCGCGTTCGCCACGTTGTGGCGGCCCATGGCCGGGATGGTCACTGCATAACGGCCTGCGGCCTTATCGCAGAGGGTGAAGGTCATGCCGTCGCCCTCCTGCCGGACATCGAGGGCGCAGACGTCGGCGTTCTCGTCGCCGAGGCTGAACCACACGGGCCGGACATGGGCGGGCAGAGCGGCTTTGCGCAGGAAGGGGTCGTCGCCGTTGAGCACGAGGGGCGAACCCTCGGCAAGGCCGGCGCAGATCTCCAGCTTCGCCTTGCAGATGTTCTCCTGACTGCCCAGATTGCCGATGTGGGACACCCCGATGCAGGTGATGATGCCCACATCGGGGCGGGCGCACTTTGCCAGACGCTCGATCTCGCCGGCGTGGCTCATGCCCATCTCGACGACAGCGTACTCCGTATCCCTGTCGATGCGGAACATGGTGCGGGGCAGGCCCAGCTCGTTGTTCTGGTTGCCCTCGGTCTTGATGGTATTGCCAAAGCCCGCGATGGCGGCGTAGGTCATCTGCTTGGTGGTGGTCTTTCCCACGCTGCCGGTGACGCCCACCACCTTCGGGTGGAACTGGCTGCGGTAGTTCGCGCCCATGACCATCATGGCATGGTAGCTGTCGGGGCTGATGACCGCCCGTTCAGCCGGGACGCCCTCCACCGGATGGTTGAGGACGACATAGGCCGCGCCCTCTTCCAGCGCCCTGGCCGCGAAATCGTGGCCGTCGAAGCGCTCACCGGGGAAAGCCACAAAGATGCAGCCGGGGCAGACCTCGCGGCTGTCGGTGGTCACGAGGCCGATGGGCTGGCTGTTGGCAAGGCCCTCGGGGGCAAGGCCCTTCAAAAGCAGGTCTGCTGCGATTTTTTCCATAAATCATTCTCCCTCATATAAATGTTATCCAAGCCGGTTCTATTTTTTGACCGGCCTTGCCCTCTCAGGCGCTGACGCGCCAGCTCTCCCAAAGGGAGAGCCTGATGCATTACCCACAGGTAATTGTAACGACGGTGCCTTTCTGGACGCTGGAGCCGGCGGCCTCGCTCTGGCTCTGCACGGTACCGGCGCTGTCGCCCGCCACCTGACAGTTCAGGCCGGCGGCGGTCAGCATCTGGCGGGCAAAGTCGGCACTCTTGCCGCTGACGTCCGGCACTTCCGTGTGGCTGCCGGAATAGGTATCGGTGTAAAGATAGATGGTGGTGCCGCTGGCCACCGCTGCGCCCGCGTGGGGGTACTGGTAGGTGACGACGGCGGCGGTCTGGTCGCTCTCGCTCTCCACGAGCTGATGCTTGAGGCCCTTGGTATTCAGGGAGACCTGCGCATTGCTCCACTCCTTGCCCACGAGGTTCGGCACCTTGATGGTGTTCTGGCTGCGGTCTATGCCGTCGGTGGCAATGCCCAGATAGGGGGCTATCTCACTGATGATGTTGCCGACCACAGGCGCAGCCAGGATGGACGAATAGTCGGTGTGGGCGTTGTTGGGGTCGTCCAGCATGACATAGACCAGAATTTCGGGGTCGTTGGCGGGCAGGACGGCGGCAAAGGAGGCGACCTTCTTATAGTCGCCGTCGGCGCGGCGCTCCATGTTCAGCTGCTCGGTCGTACCGGACTTGCCGCCGATGCGGTAGCCCGCGACGTAGGCGTTGGAGCCGCCGCCGGTGGTGGTGCCGTCGCCGACCTCGTATTCCATGATCTGGCGGATGATCTCGCTGGCGCTCTTGCTGATGACCTGACGGCGGACGTTCGCGCCGATCTCCTCGACGACATTGCCGTTCTGGTCGGTTATCTTATCCACCACATGAGGGGTGACGAGGTAGCCGCCGTTGACGGCTGCCGAGATGGCGGTGCAGACCTGCAGCGGGGTCACAGCCATTGCCTGACCGAAGGAGGAAGACGAAAGCTCGACCTCGCCCAGCTGGCTCTTGGTGTAATACTTCATCATGCCCGTCTCGTTGGGCAGGTCCACCCCGGTGCGCTCGGTGAAGCCGAAAGCGTCGAAGTAGTCGTAGAAGACGCTGGGACCCAGCCGCTGACCCAGCTGGATGAAGTAGATGTTGCAGCTGTTCCGGAGGGCCTCGGCGAGGTTCTGGACGCCGTGGGACTTCTTACCGGCGCAGTGATACGTCTCTTTTGCCACGCCGTAGGCACCGGAGCAGTTGAAGGTGGTGTAATAGGTGGCCTTGCCCGAGTCCACACCCATGGCGGCCGTGATGACCTTGAAGACGCTTCCGGGGTAGTACAGCTCGGTGATGGTCTTGTTCTTCCACTGGATGTCGCGGTAGGTGCCGGTGTAGTCGGGGTCCTCTTCCGGTATCTTCTTGCCCTGCTCATCCCGGAGATAGTTGCCGTTGGCGTCTTTCTTGTAGATGGTGTAAATCTCCGGCTCGGCGTTCACCTGCTCATTCAGATAGGCCAGATTCTCGCTGAAATCCAGCGGAGCGTTGGGGTCGAAGTCAGGCTTCGAGGCCATGGCAAGGATGGCACCGGTCTTGACGTTCATGACGATGGCTGCGCCGCGGTTCTCGACCGTGTTGGCGTAGATGGCCTCGTTGAGGTAGCGCTCCACGACCTCCTGCACATTGACGTCCAGCGACAGCACCAGATTGGAGCCGTCCTTGGCGGCGTAAGTGGTGGCGTTGGCGTCGGCGATGGCGTTGCCGTAGGCATTGCGGAGGGTGATGGTGCGGCCATTGACGCCCGCGAGGGTGTCATCGTAGGATTTTTCGAGGCCGTAGAAGCCCTCGCCGTCGCCGTTGCAGAAGCCCAGCACCGATGCGGCGAACGCGCCGTAGGGGTAGTCGCGCTGGAAGCTCTTGGACGAAGAGACGGAGACACGGCCCTTCTTGATGGCGGTGCCGTCTTCCAGAGTCTTGGCCTTGGCGTGATCTTTATTATATTCGCTGATGTATTTCTCGATGGAGAGCTTGACGGCATTGTTCACCTTGGTGGCCAGAACCTGATAGGACGAGCCGTTCTTGGCCAGCGCGTCGTGAACGGTCTGGTACTGGGTCTGATATTCCGCCGAGGAGGTATCTACGCTGTCCAGACTCTCGCCGTCGCCGGAGAGCAGCCGCAGGGTGAGCTGGCGGCTCACATCGGCCAGCGTCGTCTCGTCCACGGTCTTGATGTTCTCGCCCGTTCCCTCGACGGTCTGGCTGGTGAAGAGGGCCGTGCTGTAGCTGGGGTCGGCCCAGATGGTCCATACTACGCTGGTGGACGCCAGCGTGATGCCGGAGGCGTCGTAGATCTCGCCGCGGGTGGCCTGGATGGTGCTGTCCAGCAGCTGCTGCTGGGCCGCATACTGGCGGAAGGTCGCGCCCTGTTTTATCTGGATGTTATACAGGCTGTGGGTGACGATGCCCGCAGCCGCCACTACAAAAAATACCGCCGCGCCGAAGCTGAAATGCCGCAGCCGCGCACTGAGGCGCTCGTGCGGGTCGCTGCGGCGGAGGCGGTAGTAGATGCTCTTATGCTGGTCGTTGGAGGGCTTGTTTTGCATGGTATTCTCCTGCAGAAACCAGAAAAGCGTGCGCTGCCGCACGCTTTTCCGTCTGTTTGCTTATTTTGCGCTGCGGACGGAGGCCAGAATGGTCATGGCACCGTCGTGCAGGAAATCCGTCCACTGGTGGACAGCCGACTCCCTGCGCACCAGCACACTGTCGCTGTCGAGGCGGATGTAGGTGAGCTGGCTCTGGTCCATCTTCATGAGGCCCAGCCGCCCGGCCACCTCTTCCACGCTGGTGATGTTGGTCTTGCTGTTGAGGACACTGTTATAGTAGGTGTACTGGCTCTGCTCGCTCACGAGTTCCGCTTTGGCCTTCTGGATCTGGTCGTTGACCTCCACCAGCTGGGCCTCGCTCCACAGCAGGCTTACCGCAAAGCCCGCCAGCAGCGCCATCGAGATCAGTTGAAGTGCGTGCTGCATGGCCGCCTGGAACGGGCTGAGACGGCGTTTGCCGCCCTTTTCCACCCGCAGTGCGACCTTGCGCTGAGTCTGAGGCGCTTTTCTGCGACGCACCTCAGACGACATATCATAAGCTGGCTGACCCATAGTTGATCTCCTCCTCTTACATTGAGCGGCGTCTTATCCGGCTCAGAGTTTCTCCAAAACGCGCAGATGAGCAGAACGGCTGCGCCGGTTCTCCTCCAGTTCCTGCTTGTCGGCCTCGATGGGCTTCCGGGTAATGAGCTTTGCCTTCGCCTTGCCGCCGCAGACGCAGACCGGGAACTCCGGCGGGCAGGTGCAGGCGGTGGACCAGCGGCGGAACTTGTTTTTCACCAGCCGGTCTTCCAGCGAATGGAAGGTGATCACACACAGCCTTCCGCCCGGGGCAAGGTGGTCGAAGATGGTATCCAGACCTTCCTCCAGAGCGTCCAGCTCGTGGTTGACCGCGATACGCAGCGCCTGAAACGTGCGCCGCGAAGGATTCTTGTTCTTGCGCCGCTCCGCAGGCGGCATGGCGCCGGCCACGATGTCGGCCAGCTGCAAAGTCGTCTCGATGGGGGCCGTCTCGCGGGCCTCCACGATATGGCCGGCGATCTGCCAGGCATAGGGCTCTTCGCCGTAGTCCCGCAGGATGCGGGAGAGCTCTTCCCGGCTGGCGGTGTTCACGAGGTCTGCCGCCGTCTCCCCCTGCTGGCTCATCCGCATGTCCAGCGGGGCGTCTGCCCGGTACGAAAAGCCCCGGGCCGCGTCGTCCAGCTGATGGCTGGAAACGCCGAGGTCCAGCAGCGCACCGTTTATCTTCTCGATGCCGAGGCTCTCGAGGGCTTGTCCGGCATAGCGGAAGTTTATCTGCACCACCGTGGCCGGGAGCCCGGCCAGCCGCGCCCTGGCGGTCTGCACCGCGTCGGGGTCCTGGTCGAGGGAGACGAGCCGCCCGCCTTTTGCGCCGTCCAGCCGGAGGGCGATCTGGCGGGAGTGTCCCGCGCCGCCCGCCGTGCCGTCGAGATAGGTGCCTGCCGGGTCGATGTTCAGTCCGTCGAGGCACTCGTTCAGAAGCACGGGGATATGCTCAAACGAGGCCGGGTCGAACTGTGCCAGATCTTCTGTCTGAGTCATCGCGCCCAGCCTCCTTTCGTTTCGTGTTCCGAGCCGTCCGATACGCCGGACATCTCCCGGGGAGTTTGTCCCGTTTTCTGCTCTGTCAAGATACCTGACGACTCTATTTTATTTTAGCAAATCGAAACGCCGAATGCAAGTTTTTTCCTGCGCTTTTTTCCTACAAAATGTTACAAAAAAAGCCCCTGCGAATCGTCATTTTTACTCGCAGGGGACTGGATTCAGGTCAGGAGCGGCCCATCACACGCCGCGGCGGGGGGTCTGGCGCAGGTTCGCGCGGACGTTTTTCACCTGGGCGGCGTTCTCAGACATCGTCTCCTCGGTGGTTTTCAGCATATTATCGCAGTAATCCGTGACCGTCTGGCGGACGGTGCGGGCCTCGGTCTGGGCAGCGGAGACGATCTCGGACGCACGCTGCTGGGCGGCGCGGACGATCTCGGCCTCGCTCACGAGGATGCGGGCGCGCTCTTCTGCCTTCTTGACGATGGCCTGTGCCTGCGCGTTGGCCGACTCGATGAGCTGGGCGCGGTCGCTGACGATGGACTGGGCCTGACGCAGCTCCACGGGGAGGTTTGCGCGGATGTCATCGAGATAGTCCCGAATTTGTTCCACATCCACGATGCGCTTGCCGCCCGAAAGGGGCATTCCGGTGCTCTCTTCCAGCAGGTCCTCGATGGTATCCAAAAGCTCGTTGATGTTCATCACGCTTCTCCTTCTTCCTCTGCGGCGTCTGCCATGGGTCTCACATATTTCCAGAGCAGGACTTTGCCGTACTTATACTGCTTCTTCAGCTGTAGACCGCCCACTTCGGCGGGGAGGACGAGTTTCGTCTCGCTCTCGCAGATGACGATGCCGCCGGGGGCGACGCACTTGTCCACGATGGGGAGGATATTTTCCAGCGTGCCGTTGTGGAAGGGCGGGTCCAGCAGCACCAGATCGAACTGCTCCCGGCAGGCCGAGAGGAAGCGGGCCGCTTCGCCGATGTTGACGCGGCTGCGGTCAAAGACGCCGCAGTTCTTGCAGTTCTTCATGACGATGTTCACGGCCTCACGGTTCTCGTCCAGGAACACGCACCGGGCAGCGCCCCGGCTCAGCGCCTCAATGCCCAGCTGGCCGCTGCCTGCGTACAGGTCCAGCACACGGGCTCCGGGCAGGTCGAACTGGACGATGCTGAACATCGCCTCCTTCACCTGATCGAGGGTGGGGCGGGTAATATCCGTGCCGGGCAGCGCTTCCAGCCGTCTGCCGCGGGCTTCTCCTGCAATGACTCGCATGGTTTTGGCCTCCTTCGGGTCTTTCCTGTTATCGTAACTTCATATTATCGTCATACCGCCGGTCTTTGTCAAGGGCAGCGTCATGATTCGTTGCGTTACGGTCATGAATGTGCTAAAATCATACCAGAACGCCGCTTTTTCGGGCGTACAAAAGGAGAGTATTTATCATGAAAGTCCTGCTCATCAACGGCAGCCCCCACGAGAAGGGCTGCACCTATACCGCACTGAGCCTCATCGCCGGGGAGCTGAACGCCGCCGGCATCGAGACGGAGATCCTGAACGTCGGCACAAAGCCCGTGGGCGGCTGCATCGGCTGCGGCGGCTGTGCTGCCGGCAAGGGCTGCGTCTTCGGCGGCGTGGTCAACGAGGCCATCGAGAAAGCCAGGACTGCCGACGCCTTCGTCTTCGGCACGCCGGTGCATTACGCTTCTGCCTCCGGCAACATGACCAGCTTCATGGACCGTCTCGCCTACGCGGGCGGCAGGTATCTGGCCTATAAGCCCGCCGCCATCTGCTGTTCGGCCCGCCGCGCCGGCACCACATCCACCCTCGACCAGCTGGTGAAGTACCCCGAGTTCTTCCATATGCCGCTGGTGAGCGGCTCCTACTGGCCCATGGTCCACGGCTCGAGCCCTGAGCAGGTGCTGCAGGACGCCGAGGGCTGCGCCGTCATGCAGGAGCTGGGCCGCAACATGGCCTGGCTTCTCCGGTGCATCGAGGCCGGCAAAGCCGCGGGCATCCAGCACCCGGAGAACCCTCGTCGGCCGATGACGAATTTTATTCGCTGAGCTTTTTCAAAGAAGGGCCGCGTTCCCGGCGGGAACGCGGCCCTTCTATCTGAAATTTTATTCAGAAACCGATAAAATCCGGCGCGGATTCTTTTTTCGTTCATAACTTTGTGGTAGCATAGGAACTAAAGTATTTTGCCACGGAGAACATTTGCCATGGAACACTACGATTGGAACGACGGCTGGCTCTTCACCCCGGTCTTTGACCCCGCCATCGTGCGGCCGGAATGCCCGGAGCTGACCCTTGAGCCGGTGCGCCTGCCCCACACGGTCAAGGCCCTGCCCTACAATTACTGCAACGAGAACGACTACCAGAAGCTTTCGGGCTACCGGCGGGAGTTTTTTGCGCCCAAAGAATGGGAGGGCCGCACCGTCCTGCTCACCTTCGGGGCCGTGGCCCATGACGCCACGGTGTTCTGCAACGGGCGGCGGGTGTTCCACCACAGCTGCGGCTACACCGCATTTACCGTCGATCTGACCAGCGCTCTCCATCTGGGCCAGAAGAACGTGGTGGCTGTCCGCTGCGACAGCCGCGAAGATCTGAACATCCCGCCCTTCGGCGGGCAGATGGACTTTCTGACCTACGGCGGCATCTGCCGCGCCGTCTGCCTCGACGTGAAAGAGCCCGCCTACCTGCGGGACATCTTCATCGAAACGAAGGCCGAGGGCGGTTTCCGCATCTACACGGCCACCGTGGGCGAGACCGTCGGCTGCACGTTACAGGCCGAGATACGCAGCCCCTCGGGCAGCCGGGCGTTCTACACCGGTGAGCTGTCGCTGCCCATCACCGGCGCACTGAACAGCGTCCATCCGTGGAGCATCGAGCATCCCACCCTCTACACCCTGACCGTCCGGCTCATCCGTCCCGGCACCGGCGGCCTGCCCGACCGGGTGCTGGACGAGAAAAGCTGCCGGTTCGGCTTCCGCACCCTGCAGTTCGTGGCGGGCGGGCTCTACCTCAACGGCCAGCGGGTGGAGCTGCGGGGCCTCAACCGCCGCCAGAGCTATGCCTATCAGGGCTATGCCATGCCCGACAGCATCCAGCGGCTGGACGCTCAGCTCCTGAAAAAGCAGCTGGGCTGCAACGCTGTGCGCCTCACCGCGCCCCCCAGCCCCGCCTTCCTCGATGCCTGCGACGAGCTGGGCCTTTTGGTCTTTGTGGAGATGCCCGGCTGGCAGCACGTCGGCGACGACATCTGGAAAGCGCAGGCTCTGCAGAACTGCCGCGAGATGGTCTGCCAGTGCCGCAGCCACCCCAGCATCTTTTTGTGGGGCGTGCGGGTCAGCGGCAGCGCCGACGACGAGAGCTTTTATAAGCGCACCAACGAGACGGTCCGCCGCCTCGACCCCACCCGCCCCACGGCCGGTACCCGCAGCACCCGCCGCAGCCAGCTTCTGGAAGATGTTTACGCCTACACGGACTACTCCTACCACGGGCGCGGCGTCGGGTGCGAGGCCCGCACGGCTGTCACCCCCGACACCCGGAAGGGCTATCTCATCAGCGAATTCGAGGGCGCCCAGTTCCCGGCCAAGTCCTTCGACGACGAGCCCCACCGCCTGGCGCAGGCCCTGCGCTACGCCGCCGTCCTCAACGACACCATCGCTCAGCAGGGCGTGGCGGGCAGCTTCGGCTGGTGCATGACCGACTACAACACCCACCGCGAATTCGGCAGCGGCGACCACATCAGCTATCAGGGTGTGATGGACATGTTCCGCAGCCCGAAGCTTTCTGCCGCCGTCTACGCCAGCCAGAAGACGCCCCGCTCCCCTTCCAACATCGTGCTCGAAGTCTCATCCAGCATGGCGCTGGGCGACCATCCGGGCGGCTTTGCGGGGGCGTGCTGGGCGTTCACCAACGCCGAAAGCCTGCGGCTCTACCGGGACAACGACTTCGTAGCCGAGTTCACCCCCGACCGCCGGGGCCGCTTTGCGGCTCTGCCCCACCCGCCCATCGAGATACACGATTTCGTGGGCCTGCTGCTGGAGAAATACGAGGGCCTCGACCGCACTGCCGCACCGCAGGTGGCCGCCATCCTCAACGAGATGCGCCGGGACGCCATGGAGCTTTCGCCCCTGTCCCGGGCACGGATGTACTCGCTGCGCCTGAGCTGGAACGAGCTGGTGCAGCTTTATTACAAATATATCGGCGTGCTGGGCAGCCCCGCCGCTGTCTACCGCTTCGAGGCCGTGTGGCATGGCCGGGCCGTCCGCACCGTCGTGAAGGAGCCGGTGCAGAGCGTCCGGCTGGAATGCACCGTCCACAATCCCATCCTGACCGACGGCCCCACCTGGGACTGTGCCGCCGTGAGCCTGCGGGCCATCGACCAGAACGGCAACCTCCTGCCCTATTGTGGTGAGGCCGTTCAGCTGAGCGTAGAGGGGCCGCTGCGCATCCTCGGCCCCAGCGTCGTCCCTCTGCGGGGCGGCATGGCAGGCACCTATCTCGCCACCACCGGCGAGGCCGGCCCGGCCAAGCTCCACTGCCGGATGGAGGGCGCCCTGGACACCGAAGCTTCCCTCACCATCCGCTGCCGGGAGGAGTGAGCGGCCCTTAAATGCCGTCTCTTTACGATAGGTTTGCACTCTGTTCAAAATTTTCTCATGGTTGCATGGTATCCTGAAAGCAGAAAAACACAGAAGGGCGGCGCTCCCGCCCCTCTTTTATGAGGAAGGACGTTTATGAAAGAAAAGATACGCCAGTTCATGATAGGCCGCTACGGCACCGATGGTCTGAACCAGTTTTTGAGCATCGCCTCTCTCGTGCTAATCCTGGTCTATATCCTCACCCGTCTGCCGCTGCTGCTGTACGTCGGCGTGGTGCTGCTGGGTTTCTGCTACTACCGGATGTTCAGCCGCAACATCTCCAAGCGCACCGAAGAAAATTATAAATACTACGCCGTGAAGGACCGCATCCGCAATAAGTTCAGCGGCCTGAAGGACCAGTGGGACAACCGCAGACTCTACCACTATTACCGCTGCCCCCAGTGCCGCCAGAAGCTGCGCGTTCCCCGGGGCCGGGGCCGCATCCAGATCTCCTGCCCCCGCTGCGGCACCCAGTTCATCAAGAAGAGCTAACGTATGTTTGGATATGTCATCCCGAATCAGGCCGCGCTGGACGACGAGGCCAAGGCCCGCTACCGCACGGCCTACTGCGGCCTCTGCCGCCGCATCGGTGCGCTCCACGGCCTGCGGGGCCGTCTGACGCTGAGTTACGATCTGACGTTTCTGGATCTGCTGCTTTCCAGCCTCTACGAGGGCGAAAGCGAGTGCGTCACCGGCAGCAGCCACTGCCCCATCCACCCCATCCGGAAGATAAATTGGCGGCACAGCGGCCCCACCGACTACTGCGCCGATATGAGCGTGGCGCTCCACTACTACAACGCCGCCGATAAATGGAACGACGACCGCAGCCTGCTGGGCCTCGGCTTCGAAAAGCTGCTGGACTCCCCTGCTCAGACCGCCGCACAGCGCTGGCCCCGACAGTGCAGCGCCATCCGCACCTGCCTCGACCGGCTGGCTCAGCTGGAAGCCGAGGGCAGCGAGGACCTCGACGCTGTGTCGGGCTGCTTCGGCGAGCTGATGGCCGAGCTGTTCGACTACAAGCAGGACCACTGGTCGCCGGAGCTGCGGAGCATCGGCTTCCATCTGGGCAAATTCATCTACCTGCTGGACGCCTACGATGACCTGGCACGGGACGAGAAAAAGGGCGCATACAATCCGCTGCGCTCCCTCAGCCGTCAGCCCGGCTATGAGGAAGAGATGCGGGACATCTTCGAGCTGCTGTTGGCCCGGTGCGCCAGAAGCTTCGAGCGTCTGCCCTGCGTAGAGGACGCGGACCTTCTGCGGAACATCCTGTATTCCGGCGTGTGGCTCAAATACAACTGCAAGCAGGTCAAAGAGGCCCCAAAAAAGTAACCAATTCCGCCCAAAAGGCGGATTTTGTCTTGATTTTGCAGGCACTGTCCTGTAGACTGTAATATTGTATGGAACAAAAAGGCCGCGCATGGCCTGAGAGACGTGAGGAAGTAGACCCATGAGAGATCCCTATGAGGTGCTGGGCATCCAGCGCGGCGCAACCGACGACGAGATAAAGAAAGCCTACCGTGCCAAGTGCAAGCGCTGGCACCCCGACCTGAACCCCAACGACCCCACCGCCGAAGAGCACTTCAAAGAGGTGCAGGCAGCTTACGACGCCATCACCAAGGGCGACACCGGCTCCCAGATGGGCGGACAGCCCGGCGGCGGTTACGGCTACGGCCAGCAGGGTTATTATCAGGGCGGCTACCAGCAGGGATACGACCAGGGCTACAGCCAGAACGGCTGGCAGCAGGGCGATTTCGGCTTCGGGTTCGACCCGTTTGGTTTCGGGTTCGGCTTCGGCGGCTACCAGCAGCAGAGCGGGGCCAGCTACTCCGGCTCTGACAGCCCCGAGATGCAGGCAGCCCGCAACTTTGTGGCCAATGGCCGCTATGCGGAGGCCCGCCGAGTGCTGGACGGCATGAACAGCCGCTCAGCGCGGTGGTACTACCTCTCCTCGCTGGCCAATCAGGGCCTCGGCAACAGCATCGACGCGCTGCAGGACGCCCGCCGCGCCGTTCAGCTGGATCCCAATAACACCGAGTACCAGATGCACCTGCGCCGGATGCAGAACCCCGGCCAGACCTACCGCACCCAGACCACCTACGCCCAGCCCGGCGGGCTGATGCGCTGGTGCTGGAGCATGATCTTGCTCAATCTGCTCTGCAACTGCTGCTGTGGCGGCGGCTGGGGCTGGCGGTTCCGGATGTAAATAAGACAGAAAAAACCTCCCGTGCTGACGCACGGGAGGTTTTTTCTTTTGATGTTAATTGATGACGATGGTCCGTGTGATCTTCTCGCAGGAATAGTTGCCGGAGACTGTTGCCGTCTGGGTGTAGATACCCGGCTGCGTCGGGAACTCTGTGGACTTGCTGCTGAACAGGCCCTTCTTTTTATAAGTACAGGTGACCTTGGCATTATCGACCACCACGCCGTCCGACTCCAGCAGAGCGCCGACATTGTGTGCCTCAGCCTCGGCCAGCGTCATCCCGGCGGGCAGGTCTTCGGCCCAGTAGAGGCGGACGCCCTCGGTCTTGGGCTTTATCTTGAACATGGCCACACCGGCGGTGTTCAGATCGCCGGATTCCAGCGCCACGGCACCCGCGACATAGCTGCCCGAATCCACGGGCTGCTCATCCAGATAGATGCGGCTGAACGCGCCCTCGGGAAGGTAGCGGCGGATGAGCTCGAGGGAGAGCTTCAGGCCCATGGACATATCTTTCAGGGTGGGGATATAGAATTTCAGGGTATCCATCACCTTGACGACCTCATCGGCCACGCCCAGCAGCACGCTGACGTCGTTGCCGTCGATGAGCTGTTTGATATAGGCGTAGACATTGAACTCTTCTACCTGGTCAGGGGTCTTGGACATCTTGCGGGGCAGGGGTATCATCTTGAGCAGGGTGCGGAGCTTATCGGAGAGCACGAGGGTGACGTAGCCCTTGGCTTCGCCCTTGATGCCCAGCACCACGCCGATATACTGCGCGTCCGCCGGGCGGGTGACCACCGACAGCTCGAACGGGGAGCCATAGACCAGCTTGCCGGAAGCCTGCAGACGGATGGAGACGACTTCATTCGTCTCTTCCAGCCGGGTCTGAGAGGCGCGGGGCAATTCGGTCTCTGCCGAGGCGGCCAGCACCGGGGTCACCATGCTCAGCATGAGGGCTGCTGTGAGAAGCAGCGAAAGCATTCTTTTGGCCTTCATATGGACAAACCTCCTGTATTCATCATCTTCAGCCGGGCGGGCCGCACAGGCTGACACTCCGGCTGATATAATTTTACCGCAAATCCCCGCTGTGGTCAATGACGGGATTCAGACAAAAGGGCTGCTGTGCTTTTCCGCACGGCAGCCCGGATGATATTTTTCTGTTTACAGGATGCGCTCAGAGAAAACGTCCGGCTCAGTACAGCATCAGTGCAGAGCCGATGGGGTAGCCTACGAATGCAGCGGCCAGAAGTGCGATCACCATCAGGGGCAGGCCGTATTTCACCACCTGAGAGGTGTTGGTCCAGCCGGTACCGATGGCCAGCGCCACATTAGGATGGGCCGGGGGCAGAACGAATGCATAGCTGGCACCCATGCCGATCATGGCAGCCATCGAGGCGGCGTTCAGTGCACCGCCGGAAGCCAGACAGATGGGCAGCGCGACTGCGCAGACCACCGTGACCGTGACCATGTTGGAGCAGGCGTTGGTCATGATATAGGTCCAGACCGCGAACACGAGGACGATCAGCACCGGATTCAACCCGGTCAGCACCGGCTCGATCGCGCCCGAGAGCCATGCGGTCAGGCCGATGTCCGCGTTGGTCATGGCTGAGCCGATGGCCAGTGTGGCCGCTGCCATCACAAGTCCGCCCCACTGGACACCCTTGCTCATCGCTTCCTTGAAGTTGAGCAGCGGTTTGCCATCGATCGAGATCATGAACATTGCGATTGCGCCGATCATCGGCGGGAATGTCGTTCCTCTTGCAGAGAAGAAGGATGCCACACCGGGCAGGACACCCTTGAGGAACTCCGGCATCACCCATGCTACGACCACGGCAAAGAAGATGCCGACGATCCATTTTTCCCGCTTTTCCATCGGCTTGAGGTCAGCCTTGAGGTTTTCGGCGTTCAGCTCACGGAGTTTTGCCGTATCGGGACGGAGAATAAAGCGGAAAATCGCCAGCATCGCCACAAAACTGATCAGACCGACCGGGATAGCCTCGGCCATGTAGTGCGCATAGGAGATGGTACTGCCGGACATCTGGTTATAGAAGCCCAGTGCCATGACCGGGAAGGTATGGGAGATGGGGGTCATGCCGCAGGAGATGGCGCAGCTGAACAGGGTGCCCAAGATCAGCGTATTGGCGAGCTTGTCGCTCTTTTCCAGTTTTAGCTCACTGCACACCGAATTGAGGATGGGCATATAGATCACGAAGAGGACGACCGGGGACATGACCATGCCGATGAGCAGCACGGACAGGCAGTAGACGGTGATGAACCACCACGAGCCTTTTGACGCCAGCCGGTTGGTGATAAAACCGATCGCGCAGCGCTTCACAAAAGAAGTCTGCCCGACGGCATAGGTGCACATAAAAGTGAACAGCAGAAATGCAAAGGTAGAGTTGCCAAACGAGCTGCTCAGGATCGAGCCCATCTTCAGCTCAGGCACCAGCGTCAGGCCCGCCAGACAGAGGTAGCTGGGCCAGTCAATGGATTCGGTGAGCCAGAGCAGCAGCACGCCCAGCAGGATGCCCAGCACCTGCATACCGGAGGCCGACATCCCTGCCGGGGCAGGGATCATCCAGAACCCCAAGATGATCAGCAGCGAGATCAGATAAACGACCGTTCTTTTTGTTCCTTTCATTTTTATCCTTCCTTTCACAGGACCGCATTCTGCCGCAGCAGCTCTGCACAGATCTCTGGGTAGCCCGCGTTGGGGTCTTTGGCCTTGCAGGCAGCTGCCACACCGGCGGCATGGCCGGTCGCAAATCCTGTACCCATCACCCGGACGGATGCAAACGCTACCGGGTCTGCGCTGACGGTACGGCCCGCAGCGTAAAGATTATGGATATTTTTTGAGGTAATGGCCCGCAGCGGGATGCTGTAATAGTCATCGTCCTTGATGAACTGGTACGAGAGCATACCGGTCAGCTTGTTGTGCATCTCACAGGGCCATGCGCCACAGGCCACCGCATCCTCCTGCTTTACAGCGTCCATGACATCTTCTGCAGTGATCATATAGTCACCGATGATATGCCGGGTATCCCGCAGGCCAAGCTGTGCTCCGGTCGAGACCAGCCGGGCGTTTTCCATTCCCGGCAGATACTGACGGAAGGCTTTCATATAGTCCTGACACTGCCGCCGGGTATCCCGCTCGCACGCTGTCAGGGTCGCGGCATCCATCGAAGCCACAAAGACGCTGGGTAGGATCGCATAGGCCGTATCCTCATGGGTCCGGAAAACGATGCCGGACTCTTTCGTCAGGTGCTGATAGCCGTCTGCCTTGGCCTGCTTGAATACTTTTTCCAGAATATCCGGTTTGAACTGCACCGAGGGGTCGATGTGGTCGATCCGCATCATCTTGGTGGAGAGGTAGCCGTGCCCCTGCCCGTCTCCGAAGCGGATCTCCGCCCCGGCCTGATGGGCTAGATTGGCATCGCCCGTTGCATCCACGAACTGGTCTGCCTCAAACCAGTATTCCTGCTCATCGTCCACACAGCAGATGCTCGTGATGCGGTCGCCTGCCTCATTTTTCCGGGCCGAGATCACCCGGCAATGGAGCAGGACTTCCAGCCCATAGTCCTCGGTCAGGCAGTCCAGCGCATATTTCAGCTCCTCTTCATCAAATGTGATGATCGAGTTTCCGGTCGAGGACTTTTTCAGGACGGTGTGGATGCCCACCTCCTTCAGCTTTTCCAGCACTTCCTGACCGATGCCTTTGACGACCTGTCTGGCGTTCTCGCCCCGGGTGTAGAACCCGCAGTAGGATGCGACATTCGCGTTGGTCGCCTGTCCGCCCAAGCTGCCGCCCCGCTCAATGAGCAGGACTTTTGCACCGGCTTTCAGCGCGCCCAGTGCTGCCGCAACGCCCGCAGAGCCACCGCCTGCAACGATGACATCATATCTGTTTGTTTGGTTCATATTTTTTCTCCTTTCATTGATTTTTTTGGTCAAATCTATTATAATCTTCGTGATTTGATTTGTAAAAATCATATTTGCTATCATATCGATAGTATTTCACTATCGATTCAGTCAGGAGACAGTATGGAAAAGAACCAGTTGCTCTATGTCCTTGAGACAGCCCGCTGCGGCAGCGTCACCCGGGCTGCCGAAAAACTCCATCTCTCACAGCCCTCCCTCTCCAACCAGATTATCCAGCTGGAACAGGAGCTGGGCATCCCGCTGTTTGAGCGCAGCCACAAACGTGTCACCCCCACCTCTGCCGGTGAATTTTTTGTCCACGAAGCGGAGCGCATCCTCCGCGACATGGGTTCCTTGCAGCAGCAGATGGAAGAGATGTCCAACAAGACCCGCGGCAGTCTGCGGCTGGGTGTCCTGAGCGTGATGTGCTCTCTGCACATCCCCGAACTCGTGGCAGACTTCAAACGCCGACATCCCGGGCTTGAGATCTTTCTGCGGGAGGCCGGCAGTGCCGACCTGCTGCAACAGCTGAACGATAACGAGCTTGACGCCGCCTTTGTCATCCTCCGCAGCGGCACCGCGCAAAAGGATCTGCACACGCTCCCGCTCTGGAACGCGGAGACCCTTATCGCCATGCCTGCCGCATGGTGCAGTGAAACGCTCACCTCTCTCACATTGGAGCAGCTCGCCCGGTATCCACTGATCATCGCAGGAAATCACTTCAATATGGGGCAGATCATCACTTCTCAGATGGATGCCGCCGGACTGCACTACAATATCATCAGCTCCTGCAATCAGATTGATTCCTGTCTGGCACTGGTCAGCAAAGAGATGGGGGTCACTTTTTGCGCTGCCGCGACCGCATCTTACTATGCGCACCCAAACATCCACCTTGTCCCATTTTCGCCCTCTGTCCACCGCACAGTCTCTTTTGTCTACCGGAAAGACCCTGCTTATTATCCGGTGCTCCGCCTTTTTCTGGAAGAGCTTCAAGCGCAGGCTCTTCATCCGGACACAAAAGAGGGCGCAAAAAAGCCGCCACACAAGACCGATGTGTGACGGCTTCTCCGTGATTCAGATCTTTCTGTTTACAGGATGCGCACCCGGATGACAGCGGGGATGGCCGAGAGCTTTGCGGCCAGTGCGTCATTCACGGCACCGGTGGCGTCCAGCATGGTGTAGGCCATGTTCTTCCTGCTCTTGTTCACCATGTTCTCGATGTTCAGGCCCGCCTCCGTGGTCAGGGCGGTGATCTGGCTGATCATGCCCGGCTCGTTCTTGTGGATGATGCAGATGCGCTTGCCGCCGGCGCGGGGCTGATGCACCTCGGGCATGTTCACCGAGTGGGTGATGTTGCCGTTCTTGAGGTAGTCGCTGAGCTCCTGGGCGGCCATGACCGCGCAGTTGTCCTCGGCCTCCGGGGTGGAAGCGCCCAGATGAGGCGTGCAGATGACGCCCGGACGGCCCAGCAGAGCTTCCGTGGGGAAGTCGGTCATATAGCAGGACACTTTGCCGGTGTCAAGGGCTTCCAGCAGGGCGTCGGTGTTCACCAGCTCACCGCGGGCGTAGTTCAGCAGCTTGACACCGTCCTTGCAGAGGGCCAGCGTCTGGGCATTGATGGTGTCCTTGGTGGTGGGCAGATACGGCACATGGACGGTGATGTAGTCGCAGAGGGGCAGCATATCATTCAGGTTGACGCAGTGACGGACCTGACTGCTCAGGTTCCACGCAGCATCAATGGAGATATAGGGGTCATAGCCGTAGACCTTCATCCCCAGCTCGATGGCGCAGTTGGCGACGCAGGAGCCGATGGCACCCAGGCCGATGACGCCGAGGGTCTTGCCCTTGATCTCGTTGCCCACGAACTGCTTTTTGCCCTTCTCCACGCTCTTTGCCATGGCGGGGTCGCCGGCAAGGCCCTGAGTCCACTGGGCGGCAGCAGCCACATTGCGGCTGCCCGCGATGAGCATACCGACGACCAGTTCCGCCACAGCGTTGGCGTTGGCACCGGGCGTGTTGAACACCACGATGCCCTGCTCACTGCACCGGTCGAGAGGAATGTTGTTGACACCGGCACCGGCGCGGGCAATGGCCAGCAGGTTGTCATTGAAGGTGGTGTTCAGCAGGTCGGCGCTGCGGACAAGGATGCCGTCGGGGGCGTCGGCGTCCACCGAGACATCGAACAGGTTTTTGTTCAGCTTGGCCAGACCCACCGGGCTGATGGCGTTCAGGGTTTTTATCGTATACATAGGTGTGATCTCCTTTTGGAACGGGCTTGCCCTCTCCGTCTTTGCTTCGCAAATCCACCTCTCCCAAAGGGAGAGGCAAAAGCCTGACGGTCAGGTTCAGGCTCTCCCTTTGAGGAAAGACTTCCCCCGGGCCGGGGGAAGATGTCGCGCAAGCGACAAAAAGGGGAGTCTGTCACCGAAGGTGACTGAGAGGGCAAGGACGGTATAAATCATGCATTCTCTTTGCGGAACTTCTCCATGAAGTCCACCAGCTTGTCGATGCCCTCGGCCGGCATTGCGTTGTAGATGGAGGCGCGCATACCGCCCACGAGGCGGTGGCCCTTCAGGTTGACGAAACCGGCGTCTGCGGCCTCGGCGCAGAACTTCTTGTCGAGGTCGGGGTCAGGGCTGGTGAAGGTGACGTTCATGGTGCTGCGGCAGCGGTGCTCCACGGGATTGTTGAAGAAATCCTGACCATCGAGGTAGTCGTACAGGACCTTGGCCTTGGCCTCGTTGATCTTCTGCATATTGGCAAGGCCGCCGATGTCGTTTTCCAGATACTTGAGCACCAGACCGGTCATGTAGATGCACCAGCAGGGCGGCGTATTGTACATGCTGTCCTTGGCCAGCAGGGTGGTGTAGTTCATCATGGTGGGTACATTGTCGGCGGCATGGCCCAGCAGGTCGTCCCGGACGATGGCGATGGCCATGCCGGCGGGGGCGACGTTCTTCTGGACGCCGAAGTAGATGCAGCCGTACTTGGTGACATCCACGGGCTTGGAGAGGATCATGGAGCTCATATCCGCCACCAGCGGCACACCCTCCACCTGAGGCACCTCGACATACTGGGTGCCGAAGATGGTGTTGTTCTGGCAGATGTGGATGTAGCTTGCATCCTTGTCGTAGTCGATGGCGTTCACGTCCGGGATGTAGGTGAAGTTCTTATCCTTGCTGGACGCGACGATCCTGGCCTCGCCGAACTTTGCGGCTTCCTTTGCGGCCAGGTTGGAGAAGTTGCCGGTGACGATGTAGTCGGCCTTGCCGGTGGTCATGAAGTTCAGCGGCACCATGGCGAACTGCTGGGTCGCGCCGCCCTGGAAGAAGCCGACCTTATAATGATCGGGAATGTTCATCACCCGGCGCAGGGTGGCTTCGGTGTCGGTGATGATGGCGTCGAACCACTTGCTGCGGTGGCTCATCTCCATCACGCTCTGGCCGCTGCCGCCGTATTCGAGCAGCTCTGCCTGAGCCTGCCTGAGCACCTTTTCGGGCAACATGCTGGGACCTGCGCTGAAATTATAAACTCGTGCCATGACGTGTTCTCTCCTTTTCCTCTATCTGACGGCCCGTTCGGGCGTTGTGCTCTGGATTTGTCCGTAGTATAATGGTTTTTGGGGGTGCGAAACAAGAGCATCTTTGCACAAAGTTGAGCCGTCAAAGCCCGGGCGGGCGCACGAAGCGCACAAATGTCCCCGTGCAGAGGACATTTTCAGAGACATTTGTAAAATAAATAGTGGAGAGCCGCATGGCTGCTGGGTTTTCTGCTCTTGTTCTTTCTCCTGATCTTTGCTATAATGGCAGCATCTGAGACAAATGTAAAATCAAGTTTTTTATTCAAAAAGGAGAGATAGCCCCCATGTATGGCATTCCGGACAGGCTGAAAGCCCTTTCGGCGGCGGAGGAACAGGTGCTTCTGGCCCTGTGGGACTGCAAACCGCCCGTGTCGCGGCGGGACATCGGTGCGCGTCTGGCCGAAAAAGGCTGGGCCGCCGCCACCGTGCTGAACTTTTTGTACCGGCTGGAAGAGAAGGGCTGGGTCACCTGCGCCAAAGAGCAGAACCACAACCTCTACGCCCCCACCGTCACCCGCCGGGCCTACGGCGTCTACACCATGCGCCAGCGGCTGGACACCGTCTTTGGCGGCGACCTCGCACAGGCCGTGCGGGCGCTGGTGAGCGAGAGCGGCTGCTCCCAGAGCGAGCTGGAACAGGCCATCGCCGTGCTGAACGAAAAGCACGCAGAAGCGGAAGAATATGACCTGTATGACCCCTACGGCTGAGCATCCGCCTTTATAACACAAAAAGCTCCCTATTACGGGAGCTTTCGCGTTGCATTCTGTTAAACATTATGATAAGATAGCAGATGAAAAGGCGCTGCACATACGGCAGGCGGTTGGCTCCACTTCCGAAAGGAGGTGAGAGATATGCCCATTACTTTGACGTTCCATATTTTTGGACTGGTCTTTACCATCAGAGTGAAAAGCGAAAACCGCCACCCTGGCCGGTGACGGTTTTCTTGATAAAACTTAGTCACTAAAAGGGTCAACCGCTTGTCGCAGTGCCTTTTCTATTTGTAGTATAGTGATTTTTTACTGCTTTGTCAAGCATTCGGAGGATATAGGTATGGATTGCAAACTTCGCGCCAAAAACTGCGGCGGCTGCCCGATGCTGGCCACCGAATACGCCGCACAGCTCAAAAAGAAAGAGGCCGACGTCCGCGCCCTGCTGGGCAAATACGGCCCTGTCGCCCCCATCCGGGGGATGGAAACGCCCTACCACTACCGCAATAAAGTGATTTCCACCTTTGCCCCCGCCGCCGGTGGAAAACTCACCTCCGGCATCTACGCGGCCCGCACCCACAAGGTGCTGCCGGTGGAGAGCTGCCTTTTGCAGGACGAGGTACTGGACAAGGTGATGCTGGCCGTCCGCGCCGCCGCCAACGCCTGCCGCTACCAGCCCTTCAACGAGGACAAAGGCACCGGCCTGCTCCGCCACTGCCTGCTCCGCCGGGGCGTCGCCACCGGTCAGGTGATGGTGGTGCTGGTCACGGCCCAGCCCGTGCTGCCCGGCGCGAAGAACTTCGTGAAAGCCCTGCTGGCCGAGGCCGAAAAGCGGGGCGTCCCCGTCACCACCGTCGTACAGAACTACAATCCCCGCCGCACCAGCGTCGTTCTGGGTGAGGACGAAAAAGTCCTCTACGGCAAGGGCTTCATCCTCGACACCCTCTGCGGCAAGACCTACGCCCTCAGCCCCCGCAGCTTCTATCAGGTGAACCCCGTCCAGACCGCCGTGCTCTACGGGCTGGCCGTCGATGCCGCCCACCTCACCGGCAAAGAAGTCGTCCTCGACGCCTACTGCGGCATCGGCACCATCGGCCTGACGGCCTCCGATAAGGCCCGGCAGGTGGTGGGCGTGGAAGTGAACCGGGACGCTGTCCGGGACGCCATCGGCAACGCGAAGCACAACGGCGTAAAAAACGCCCGCTTCTTTGCCGCTGACGCCACCGCATGGATACGGGAAGCCGCCGACGCGGGCCAGAAGGCCGACGTCGTCTTCATGGACCCGCCCCGGGAGGGTTCGACGCCCGCCTTCCTCGAGAGTGTGGCCCGCATGGCCCCGAAGCGCATCGTCTACGTCAGCTGCAACCCCGAGACGATGGCCCGCGACCTCGCGCTCCTGACCCAGAAAGGCTACCGCGCCGAGGGCTTCACGCCGGTGGATATGTTCCCCCACAGCACACATTGCGAGGTGGTCGGGTCGCTGGTCCGTGTAAAATAAAAGAGGAAAAAGCTATGGCATCGTTTTCTGGCATCAAGAACACCCTGCTGGCCGAGCAGGCGGACGAAGAAGCTGCCCCCGCCCATGGCCCAAACCTGAAAAGCAGCAAGGCCCCGGAGCGATATGCTCCAGGGCCTGCTGTCATTTTTTATGGAAAAAAATCATGCTTTCCGGGGCGCTGCGGTGCTTATTTTTTGTCCACAGGCTCTGCCTCTGCAGTGACTACGATGATGCGCACCGTTTTCTGCTTTCCACCGAAATAGGTCGTAGTACTAAGTGCAGTGCCTATGTAGCGGATATCTCCGGGCTTTTTGCCTGTCAGCTTACCTGCATTCACAGCTTTTTGGCTCAGGATCTTATCCATCACATTATAAGCCTGTCCGGCTGTTCCGATCTCATCGGCAAAAACTGCTCCCCACCAGACAAAGCGGCTTTCTTCATTTGCGCCGCCCTTATCGAGCTTAAGAATCTTCATGACTTTCTCAGAAGTTTTCCCATTCGTTGTGTGCCGATCCGACTCGGACAACGCAGCGATAGCTTTTGCCATCGCTTGTTCATCCGTCCGGGGCTTAAAGGTATAGGTTGCAAGTGAACCCTTGGCCATGTCATTCAGAGCATCCGCAATGTTCTTGTCATTCACAGCGTTGCCGCCGCAGGCCGTGAGAAGGGTCAGGGCCATTGCACCGGTCAGCACAACGGCCAGCAGTTTTTTCAACATCTTCATCGGTTGGTTCCTCCATAAAGTAAACGGTGTTTTCCCTGCCTTGACAGACAGCAGGATTTGTTTCATTGTACCCCCCCCCCCTATATATTTGTCAAGGGGACGTTTATTTTTTGTAAACTGCCACAAATAATCGACCGCTGTTTTGAGTATGCTGCACAAACAAAGCCCCCGGCCGGGAGCATTCTGGGCTCCGAGGCCGGGGGCGGGAGGGCATGATCTTGCCGGTTCAGAGCCCGAACAGCGCCAGCAGGCGGACGAAGAAGCTGCCCCCGCCCATGACCCAAGCCTGAAAAGCAGCAAGGCCCCGGAGCGATATGCTCCGGGGCCTGCTGTCATTTTTTATGGAAAAAAATCATGCTTTTCGGGGCGCTGCAGCGCTTATTTTTTGTCCACAGCCTCTGCGGTGACCACGATGAAGCGCACCCTTGTCTGCTTTCCGTGAATGGTCAGAGTACCAAGTGCAGTGCCTATGTGGCGGATGTCTGCGGGCTTTTTGCCTGTCAGCTTATCTGCATTCGCAGCGTTTTGGCTCAGGAACTCATTCATCGCATGATAAGCCTGTCCGGTTGCTCCGATCTCATCGGCAACAACTGCTCCGCACCAGACAAAGCGGCTTTTTTTATTTGCGCTGGCCTCATCGAGCCCAAGAATCTTCATGACTGGCCCAGAAAATTTATTGTTCTCACCCTCCGTTATGTTCCAATCCTTCTCGGGCAACGCAGCGATAGCTTTTGCCATCGCTTGTTCATCCGTCCCGGGCTTAAAGGTATAAGCCTCGTGCTTTCCGACTGCAACTGAACTCTTGACGATGTCATTCAGCGCATCCGCAATGTCCTTGTCCCTCACAGCGTTGCCGCCGCAGGCCGTGAGAAGGGTCAGGGCCATTGCACCGGTCAG